>JAESGM010000269.1_pt1 | contig 82500 bp, 71 predicted proteins | sample 9269721 | NCBI WGS metagenome assembly JAESGM01 (sample SAMN15720920, study PRJNA650825) | algae metagenome | isolation source: Komarekiella atlantica HA4396-MV6 and co-occurring heterotrophs from... | place: USA: Theobald House, Kauai, HI | collected 2009-07-29
GGCCTTGCGAGCCAGGCCGCGCCGGCGTGGACTACCGAAGGATGACGGCCAGCGCTCGACGATCGCCCCGAACATGCTGGACCGCGAGTTCCATGCCGAGCGCCCGAACCAGCGCTGGATCGCCGACATACCCTACGTTTGGACCGCTGAAGGCTGGCATAATGATCGCGGTGGTCATCGACCTGTTCTCCCGCCGGGTTGTCGGCTGGTCCATGAAGGCCGAGATGACCGCACAACTCGTTACCGACGCGCTCGTCATGGCGATCTGGCGCCGAGGAAAACCGAACGCTCTGCTGCATCACTCGGATAGTCAATGGATCAACGCCAGTTCCCGGGCGGCCTGACTCGAACACCGATCGACCTCCCGGTTATGCTGGCGCCGCAGGGCGCCCGGTGCGGTCTGACCCGCACTCAGATCGACCGATGTGTCTTTCCCTGGACCTGTCGGCCGCCCGGGAACGCCTTGCGGTGAGGGTTCGCCTCGCCGTTGCCTGTGACCCGAGAAGGGCTTGACCGCACCCGGTCACGTGACTGTCCTGTCCGCGCAGCTGGTCTTGGCGAAGTCGTTCGGTCGAGCCAGGAGCGCGCGTATGAGCAGCACGAATGAACCAACCCGAAGCGTCGTCATCGGCGGCGTCGATACGCACAAGGATCTGCACGTCGCAGCCGTCGTCGATCACCAGGATCGCGTGATCGGCTCCCGCTCTTTCGCCAGTACCCGGCAGGGCTACCGGCAGATGCTGGCCTGGATGCGATCGTTCGGCGAGCTCCAGCGCGTCGGTGTGGAATCGACTGGCAGCTACGGAGCTGGCCTCTTGCGCTTCCTTCAACAGGCGGGCGTGACCGTCTTGGAGGTCACGGCTCCCGACAGGCAGGATCGGCGCAAGCGTGGCAAGAACGATGATCTCGATGCGCAGAATGCGGCCCATGCCGCCTTCTCTGGTCAGCGAACCGTCACGCCTCGCAGCCGAGATGGCATGATCGAGGCCCTGCGCGTGCTTGTCGCCTGTCGCAAGACGGCCGTGACGGCCAGACGCATCGCGTTGCAGATGATCCACAACACGATCGCTGCCGCGCCTGATGGCCTGCGCGACCTGCTGCGCGCCATGACCCGGATGCAGCTCGTGCGGACACTTGCCGCCTGGCGTCCGGACCTGACCGCGTATCGCGACGTGGAAGCCGCTTATCGGATCAGCCTGAAGTCGCTCGGCCGACGCTACCTCGAACTTCACGACGAGATCGCCGACCTCGACGTCATGATCGCCGCAATCGTCGATGACCTGGCGCCGACCCTCATCACACGCAACTCGATCAGCCATGTTGGCGCCGCTCAACTACTGCTCACCGCCGGAGGCAATCCTGAGCGCATGCGTTCAGAAGCCAGCTTCGCGGCGCTATGCGGCGTCAGTCCTGTACCTGCCTCATCCGGCAAGACGGTCCGCCATAGGCTCAACCGGGGCGGTGATCGTGCCGCCAACAGCGCCTTGCACATCATTGCCATTGGTCGGCTGCGCACGGATCAACGAACAAAGGAGTTCGTCGCCAGACGCGTCGCAGAGGGCCACTCCAAACTCGACGCAATCCGGGCCCTCAAACGCTATCTAGCTCGTGAGGTCTTCACGCTCATCATGCAGCGCCAGCGCGAGATAAACGCGTCGCGCATCGCTGCTTGACAAACAGAAGGGCGTCCAGGGAAGCCAATACGCCAGCGAGCAGTTCCAGAGGCTGATGGCCGACAACGGCGTCGCCTGCTCGATGAGCCGATCCGGCAACGTCTGGGACAACGCGGCGATGGAGAGCTTCTTCTCCTCGCTGAAGACCGAGCGGATCAGGGGAAAGGTCTACCGAACGCGGGACGAAGCGCGGGCGGACGTGTTCGACTACATTGAGAGGTTCTACAACGCCGTCCGCCGGCACTCGACCATCGGATACGTCAGTCCGATTGAGTTCGAACGGAAGGTGGGATTAGCGTAACCGCGCGTCCACAGAACCGGCAGCAGGCCAGTCAGTTCACCCATGAAACGCTCCCGCAGCCGGTCGTAGTCGAGGAAGCGGAACGGCTGCTTGCGCTTGGCGATATCGTTCTAGTGCAGGATCACAAGGTCATGCCCGAACCATCTGAACTTGAAGTCCTGGAGCTTCGGCACCACGACATTCATGTAGTCCGCCTTCCGAAAAATGCAGAAGGACAGCACGAAGAGCGGATAGTCGGCGTCGATCGACGCCAGACTGTGGTCGCCGCTCTCGTCGACATAAATGACGTAATCAGAGAAATTCATTCGCCGATCTTATCCCAGACACGGGAGGAAGACTGCGGCGGTGCCGCCGTTGTCACCAGCTTCCGCCATTGGCCAGCTGCCAAGCCGGCTGGGGTGTTTCTTTTTTCCCTACGAGAGTTGCCGCATCCCTGACAGGGTCAGCGCCAGGTCGAACTTCGTCGCGATCGCTGGCCTGAATGCAAGATGCCCAGCCTTTTGAGAGACTCGTCAGTCGCATGTGGACAGGGGCCGAGGTACTGACACTTCTCGACCTTCTCGGCCAACACGAGACGCATGCCGTGCCGGTCGACGTCATAGATGATCTCCAAGCGCAGCGTCACGGTGTCGTAAGCCTTGAAGAATTCCGGAAGCGGCCGAAGAGGGCCGACACTGGCTGGATCGATCTCGTTCACCGACGGTGGCGAGCCCTGCGAACGCACCGGTTGCAGGTTGGCAAAGAAGAACACCAGCAAGCCAGCCTTTTGTAACGCCGAGAGTTCATACCGGATCGGCCGTTGGCTCTGACCAGCAATCTTCTCGAATGAGCGCCGCAATGGGAGAGCGTCTGTCACGACGAGCCCGACAAGACCGGTCCTCGCTCGATTCGATCCATCGCTGTCCACAGAAATCCATGGCTGTATATTCGACGGATATTTGACGAACAGAATTCCGACCCGCTCCGGGATGCCTAAGTAATTGAAATTATTGGCGCACCCGACACGATTCGAACGTGTGACCTTTGCCTTCGGAGGGCAACGCTCTATCCAGCTGAGCTACGGGTGCTTGCCCCGCGGTCCTAGCGCATTCGCGGGGGCGGGGCAACGGCGTCGTTGGCGGGTGCGGGAAATGCCCAAGGAAGGCATCGGTCACGTGTTCGAATCGTGTCGTGTGCGCGAGAATGTGCCGGCGTCGTGCCTTGGGATTTGCGCAGAACCTCCTGCTCCGGTTGGACGAGCGGGTGACGGACGGAGTCCGTCGACCTCATTCTATCACCTCGTCCGCGCGGGCGAGCATGCTGGCGGGCAGCTCCAGCCCGAGTGCGTTGGCGGTCGCCCGGTTGAGGACCATTTCAAGCCGCGTTGGCTGCTCGATGGGGATATCGGCGGGGTTCGCGCCCGCGAGCAACCGCGCCATGATGCGCGCGACATGCGTGCGGTAGATCTGCGGCATGTTGGGGCCATAACCCGCAAGTCCGCCCTTCCGCGCGCTGTCGGGCCATTGATGCATGGTCGCAAGCCCGAGCTGTCGAGCCGCTTCGATGACGATGTGCTCGTTGTTGAAGAGGAGCGGTGTGGCAAGCACGTTAATGCCTTCCGCGCCGAGCGCTTTGGCCCGCTCGACTGCTGGTCGGATCTCGTCAGCCTCGGTCACGAGGAGGATGTCGAGCGTGACGCCACGCGCAGCAGACGCCTGCTGCAGCGCAGCCATTGCCTCGGGCCGGACCACTCTGCGGTCGCCAAGCGCTGCCAGATGCTTCGTCCGCGGCATGAGTTCGCTGAGGAGCTCCTGCCGCTTGCCGTCTAGAAGCGCCGCCAGCACCGAGAAGCCTGTGACATTCCGGCCGGGCTTCGCCAGGGACAGTGCATAACCCGTGCCGACGAGGTCGTCGACGACGCCCAGGATCGGGATTGTCCGCGTCGCATCCGCAGCAGCGGCGACACCTGCATCGCCGCCGACGTAGATCGCGTCGACGCGCGCCTGCGCAAGCGCAACCGCATGGGCTCTGAAACGGTCGGGCCTCAGCCCATAGCCGTGCTCGTCGATCTCAAGGTTTCGGCCTTCAGCAAAACCGAGTCGTGCCATCTCTTCCAGGAAGGCCCGGTGCTGTGGCGCGTCGCGCCGCGCAATATGGATCGATCCAATGCGATAAATCCGGTCTGAAGCCTGGCCCAGCGCCCGGGACGCGAGAACGGATATTCCACCGCCGAGAATACCACGCCGCCCAATCATTCGATGACCTCGTCAGCGCGGGCGAGAATGGACACAGGAAGGACCAGACCTCGCTCCCGTGCGACGCGTCCGTTGATGACAAGGCGGAAGTGCGTTGGCGAGAGGACCGGCAGCTCCGATGGTCGTGCGCCCTTCAGGATGCGCTGCACATGCTCGGCCGTGAGCACATAGATTGCATCCGTCTCGTAGCCATAACTTGCCAGACAGCCTCTCTCGACCATCTCCCGCCATTCGCAGATGGCGACGAGGCCGTGGCGGCGCACAAGGTCTGTGACAATCTGACTATGTTGTGCAGTGAAGGGCCCATTGGCGACATTGACCGGAGACCCGAGGGTAGCGGCCTTCGCAAAAGCGGCCTCCAGGCTCGCGGCATTGCTGACTGGTATGGCCTCCATCCGCAGACCCAGCATTTCAGCCGTTCGAAGGGCATCAGCTTGGGCCGATGGAGATACGTTGGGATCAAGGATATAAGTGAAGGTCCGAGCCTCGGGCATGAGATCCCGCAGCACTTCGATCTTCTTCAGGTCGAGCGCTGGAGCAGAGATGTCGACACCGGTGATGTTGCCGCCGGGCCGGTTGCGGCTGGCGACGAAGCCAAGTTCGACCAGGGCGCCCGTCCCGACGATGGGGGTCATCCTGGTTGCCGCCGAAGCAGCACGGATCGCGCCACTGCCGAACGCGATGATCACAGCCGCACCCTCTTCGACACTCTGACGCGCCAAGGCGGGCAATTGCGATGCATCACTGCCTAAGTGCTTCATCGCGAGCCGGTAATCACGACCATCCATAAGCCCGTGTCGCGCCAACGCATCGCGCATGATGCCGCCGGGCGGTGTTTCAGGCGCATTGAAGCGCAGCCAGGCAATGAGCGGAGGCTGAGCGGTTTGCGCGAGAGACTGCATCGCAAACAACGAAGTTCCAGCGGCAAGAACTGCACGCCGCCCGATCATTCGATGACCTCGTCGGCACGGGCGAGAAGGCCGGGCGGAATAGTGAGGCCTTGTTCCTTTGCCGTCCTGAGGTTCAAACTCAGTTCGAACGTCGTGGACTGGACGACAGGAAGGCTTCCCGCATCCTCACCTTTGAGGATGCGGCCGGCATAGGTGCCAAGGACAAGCCACGTCTCGTCCGTAGCAGTGGAGTAGCTCATCAGCCCACCCGCCTTCACGAATTCAGGCCATTCGAACATGGTCGGCAAACGGTGCTGCGCGGCGAGGGCGACGATGCGGGCACGCTCGACCTGAAAGAACGTGTCTGCTCCCATCAGAAGCCCGGCCACGCGCCGCTCGCTCATTGCTGCAAAGGCGGTTTCGAGTTCGGTCGGGGTGCTGGCCCGGAAGATCGTCAGCCGCCCGCTACCGAGAGCCTCCGCCATTTCGCGTTGCTGGAGGGCGTATGACGTGCCCCGCGGGTTGAGGAGGAAGGCGATCTCCTGCGGCTCGGGCACGATCTGGCGGAGCAACTCGAGTCTCTTGGGACTGAGCTGGCTCGTGAAGACCCAGATGCCGGTCGTGCGCCGACCGGGTCTGCTCAGACTGTCGACGAGCCCGTCACCCACGGGATCGGCTCCCGTGCCGAAGACGACCGGCACTTCGGCGCTATGCGCCCGGATGGCGCGCACCGGCGACGCGCCGCCGGTCGCAAGGATCACGCCGGGCCTCAGCCGAACCAACTCCTCCGCAAGAGCCGGCAGCCGCCCGAAATCGCCTTCGGTGAAGCGGAAGTCGATCACGAGATTGCGCCCTTCGACGAATCCCAGCTGTTCGAGCCCGCGTCGGACGGCTTCGGGGTTGCGCTCTGTGGTCGCCGATCTCGGGCTCAGCCAACCGATGCGCGCAAGCGGTGGTGATTGGGCTCGCGCTGGTGCGGCCGCCGTCGCGGCCGCGATGAATAGGAGCTGTCGCCGCCCAATCATTCGATCACCTCGTCGGCACGGGCGAGGACATGCGCGGGGAGGTTGGCCCCCACTGCCGCGAGCGTCCGCTGATTGAGCACGAGCTCGAAACGCTCTGGTTGCTCCATAGGCATTTCGGCTGGCCGCTCGCCGCGCAGCACACGCCCGACGAAGCGGGCGGCACGACGCCGAATGTCGGCTTCGTTGGGGCCGTAGCTGAGAGCGCACCCCGCCTCGACCATTCGCCGCCATTCCGTCAGGGTCGGTAGCTTGGCCGCGAGGGCGAGCGCGGCGATCTGTGGCGCGGCCGCTGACAAGACGGGAGACGAGGCCACCACAACCGAGCTGACGCCTGCACGTCGAAACGTGTCGAAGGAAACATCTAATGGCGTTCCCAAGCCTCCGCTCACGACCACCTCTTCACCAATCCTCTGAGCGCGCTCAATCAAGCTGGTGATCCGGGAGGCTGCGATATTGGTCCCATAGAGATAACCGACCCGGCCACCAGGAAAGGCCTCGCGCGCGAGCTCGACCCTCTTCAGATTGAGTTCGTCCGCAAGCATCACGACGCCGGTCACACTGCCGCCCGGCCTTGCGATGCTTTGTGCTAGGCCATCTGCGACAGGATCGCTGCCTGCGAACGCCATGATGATCGGCAACCGGGGGGCGATCGCCTGGAGGGCCTGAGCCGCCGGATTGCTGACGGCGATGGCTACGTCCGGCCGAGAGGCGGCGAGGCGGCTCGCCAGATCCTGAAGACGACCAGGATCGCCTTCGGCTGTGAACGCGAGGAATTCCAACGTCTCGCCTTCCCGCCAGCCAAGCCGCTCAAGCTCTGGAAGGCCATCCTGTCGCCATGTCGTGACAGAGAACGAGGTGACAGAGAGCATCGCGACGCGGGCCGAACGGCCCTGAGCCGCGCTGGGCGCTGCAAGTGCCGCGGCCCCACAGACTAGGACAGCGCGCCGCCCGATCATTCGATCACCTCGTCGGCACGGGCGATGATGGCCAGCGGCACTTCCAGACCCAGCGCTCGCGCAACCCTCAGGTTGACGCCGACATGCACCTTGGTGGGTTGCTGGAAGGGCAAGTCCGCGACCTTGGCGCCGCGCAGGATGCGATCGGCCGTCTGCGCCGCCTCACGCCAAAGCTGCACGCGGTCGGAGCCCAGCACGAAGGTCAGTCCGAGCCGCAACTCGTTGTCGTTGAGACCGAGCGTCGGCAGGCCGAGCGCGAAAGCCCTCGTCGCGATCGCATCCATCTGGGGCAGGGCGATGCCATCGGGCAGGACGATCACAGCGTCGGCCGCCTGCTCCTTCGCCTTGTCGAGGGCGGGAACGACGTCATCCCGGTGCCCGTAGCCAGCGATCACCACCTCCATCCCCAGCCGCTGCGCGGCCTGTGCCGCGCCGCGATGCGTCGCGGGAAAGGCGGGATTCTGCGGATCGAGATGCAGGGCGATGCGGCGCGCCTGGGGCAGAACCTCGCGCAGCAACTCCATCCGCTTCTCCATGAGCCCATCGATGAAGCCGATGGAGCCCGTGAAGTTGCGCGACGGGCGGGCAATGCTGTCGGTCACGCCGAGACTGACGGGGTCGATCGCCGAGACGATGACCACGGGGATCGTGGCGGTCGCGTCCCGCACCGCGAAGTGGGTGCGGTTCGAACTCGAGATGATGATGTCAGGCGACCAGGCCACCAGCGTCGCCACCGCCGCGGGAAGTCCCGCGGGATCGCCTGCGCCATCGGCGGTGGCATATTCGACCGACGCGCCTTCCCGCCAACCCAGCCGTTCCAGCTCCTGCCTGAAGGCGTCGACATAGGCGGGCGCGCGCTCGGAGAGAGCGAAGCCGACCCGGAGCCGCCGCGACTGGGCGCGGATTGGCGCTGCGGACAGCGCCACGAGCGACGCGAGCAGGCCGCGGCGGTTCATTCGATCACCTCGTCGGCTTGTGCGAGAAGGAGGGGCGAGATGGACAATCCCAGCGTTCGGGCGGTGCGCAGGTTGATCGTGAGCCCGAACTTCGTCGGGCGCTCGATGGGCAGATCGCCAGGGCGCGAGCCGCGCAGGATGCGGTCCACGAAGGCCGCACCCCGCCGATGGAGATCCGACAGATCTGCGGCATAGGTCAGCAAGAAGCCGGCCTGAGCATAGAATGACAGCTGCGCCAGCGTCGGCATGCCTGCCAAGGTGGCGGCTGCGGCCACGTCGGCACGCAGGCCGTCCATGACGGGATCGACGATGGCAATGAGTGCGTCGGCGCCGTTTGCGCGCAAGGTGGCGACGGCGCCGGGAACGTCGGCGGCGACGGTCGTCGGCGCGATCGTCATCTCAAGGTCCGCTGCGCTTGCCGCCTGCTCGATGCGCCTTACCACGACCAGGTTCAAAGGATTGGCTCCATTGCGGAGCACGCCAAGTTTACGAATGCCGGGCGCGGCTTCCTTGAGAAAGGCGATCTGCTTGTCCGCCGCATCGTCGGCGGCGAAGGTCATTCCCGTGATGTTCCCCCGCGGCCGACTGTAGCTCTCCGCCCAGCCGCGTTCGACCGGGTCGAAGGCGGAAGCCGACATGACGATCGGCACCTCCCGCGTCTCGGCGGCGAGCGCGCCCGTCACCGCCGCGCCGTTGGCGACTATGACGTCCGGCCGGCGGCGCACCGCTTCCTGCGCCACGGCGGCGAGCCTTTCCGTGCGCCCCTCGGCGCTCAGGACCTCGACCCGAGCGCTTCGCCCCTCGATCCAACCGAGTGTGGCCAGCGCCTCCATCATCGAGCGGACTCCGGAAAAGCCCTCCTCCGGGCCGGGCAACCGGAGCGCGGCGATGATGATGTGGGGCATGCGGGGCTGGGCTCGCACGATCGCCGGGGCCTTGCTGGCCATGAGCCCAAGGCCAATGACGACGTGGCGCCGCCCGATCATTCGATCACCCCTCGCTCATGGTCCATAAGGGGTTCAGGCCATGCTGCAGCCGGAAAAATCCATCCGTGAGTCTGCTCCCGGGTTTCATCCAGGGCTGACGCGGCTTGCCGGAGGCCCGGCGACGGCGCGGGCCTCTGCATCGATCGTGATCTTGCCTTAAGGCGGTTCGCAACGCTTTCCACGAACGCCCTCCGGTGCGGGGTCAGTGGATAGAGTAATCTCTCACGGGCTGGACTCAAGGTGGGTTCGACGCATGCCGACGAACGTTGGCGGAGGGTTGGCCACCGTGGAGCAACGGCATCGCCGGGGAGCGGGCAGGGGTCCAGGAAAGGCACCTGGCGCTCGTTCGGATCGTCTTGGGTGCGCCGCCCTTGAAGAACAGCGGCCAATCCGCCCCCGGTCGCCTCGACAGTCCGGCGGAGCGCCGACCTGCGAACCCGATCGGGCCTTGATCAAGGCGCCAATGATCCCGCCGACGGCGCTGTAACCAAGGGGCGAGATCAGTTGTCGCCAAGCCGGAAACGACTCAAAATCGATCCGCTTCTAGCCCAGGGGCGCTGTTTTGATCGTCCTGATGGCGCCGATCTCCGAGCAGAAATCATAAAGCCGATAGATCAGGCCATTGATGTCGCCGATCAACTGCTCGAGATCGCTCACGGACCACATTGCATCCTTGAACACTTCCTTGCGGTCCCAGTTGGTTGTGACGACGTGAGCGAAACCGGGGCTGCTGCTGCCCCGCCACGACCCATGGATGACTTCGTTTCGCTCGTTTCTTGCGAGATCGACCTCCTTCAGCAGCTCGACCACAATCCTCAGTCGCTCGGGGTCCCTTTGAAAGACCATCGGCGCCAGCGTCGAGAGCCAGCCGCTCACTGCCGCGTTCGATACGCCCTGCGTGATGACATACATCCGGCTTGCGTCAGCCTTGCACATATAGGCCAGAAGCTCGCCCATCAGGCGCTCGATCCAGCCCCATTCGGTCGTGACCCGGCCGATCCTCGCCAGGATCGTTTCATCGATCGGCAATGCCGCGAGGTCGCTTTGGGGTTTCATGGCCAAGCTCCAAAAGAGGGCGGTCCGACGACGGCAGCCGCAGCGAAGGTCCGGAGCAGGTGACGTCCCGTCGGTGTTATAGCAGCCGGTGGCGATTTTCGGTCTTATTGCCAGGGGCGGATGAGCCCGCTCCGACATTCCGCAGAAAAGGCGCTCGGATCTTGCCACTTGGCCGATGTCGGCCGGCCGGTGCGGCTGCGGTCAGCCTGCCGGCGCTACGAGCCCATCGCGCCGCCGGCACTGGAGCTCAACCCTGATGCCTTCCGGTCCACTGACGAAGAACTGCGTGATGTCGGTGTCGATGAGGCCGTTCTCGGTGAACGGATATCCCAGACGTTGCAGTTCGGTCCGCTTCTCGTCCGGGTCACCACAGGGTCCGAAGGCTATGTGATCGACCCAGCCCAGGCCGCGCTCCTGGCTCTTCAGCCAAGTGTGGATGATCGGCCTGCCATCCAGGTACAGCCAGTCGCCGGGCACCCGGAACGATGGGCGCCAGCCGACCTCGACGCCGAGCAGCCGCATGAAGAACTCACGCGCCGCAGGCAGATCCTCGACGTGGATGTTGACGTGATCGAGTTGCATGCGTCGCCGCTCCTTCCGTGAATAGGCAATGGGCCACGCGCGAGGTCAACGGGGACAGCGTTGATCCTTGGGCGCCCGAGGCCAAGGTTTCCGGCAATCTGGTCCGGGCTCCCGCTTCACCCGGAGGACCTCGAAAGGGTTCAATGCACGGCGGCCAGTCCCAGCCGTCAGACGGGACAGCTCCCGTACTCCGCCACTTCGTACCGATGTTGGCCCGGAACGCAGCCGGTCATCGGCCACCAAGCGCTGCAATGCTGGCAGCCAGATCCGCATTGCGGAAGGGCTTCGTCAGCCGCGGCAGTTCTGGCGCGATGCCTTCCGCTTCCGCGTAGCCCGATACGACGAGAACAGGCAGCGCCGGCCTGATTTCGCGTGCCCGCATGGCAAGGTCGACGCCACTCATGCCCGGCATCAGGTGATCGGTGACGAGGAGTTCAGGCATCAGGCCGCCCGTGATCAGTTCAAGAGCTTCCTCGGCGGAGCTCGCTTCCCGCACCTCGAAGCCCAGATCCATGAGCATGTCGGCGGTGCTCAGCCGGACCAGTTCTTCATCATCGACAAGCAAGGCGATTCCTCGACCGACATTTGCTGGCGAGGGGCGGGCGGTCTCCTCGCCATCCTCGCTCGCCGCCGTGCCCAGCGGCAACCAGAGGTCGATCGTCGTGCCTTGCCCGATCGCGCTGTCGATCGTCAGGCTGCCACCGAGCTGCGCCGTCAAGCCATGCACCATCGAGAGGCCGAGGCCGGTCCCCTTGCCGATTCCCTTCGTCGAAAAGAAGGGTTCGATCGCGCGCTCACGCGTCGCTTCATCCATGCCGATGCCGGAATCGGCGACGCTCAGCCGGACATACTGCCCGGGCTTGAGACCCCTCACATGCTGGTCCCGCACGCGCTCCCGCCTGGCGGCGATCGTCAGCCGGCCCCCGTTCGGCATGGCATCCCGCGCATTCACGGCCAGGTTCAGCAGCGCCATCTCCAGCTGATTGAAGTCAGCGTTGGCCGGCGGCAGGTCGTCGTCGAGCTCGACACGGACGTTGATGTTGGGTCCCAGCGTGGAGGTGAGCAGGCCGACCATGCCGCCGACAAGCTGACCGAGATCGACCGCGACAGGCTGCAGAGGCTGGCGGCGCGCAAAAGCCAGCAGGCGTTGCACGAGGATCTTGGCGCGCTCGGCCGACTGCAGCGCCCCATCGATCAACCGCTGCTCCCGCTCGTTGCCGATGCGGCGCCGCACCAGCATGTCGAGTGACCCGACGATCGGCGTCAGCAGATTGTTGAAGTCATGCGCGACGCCGCCGGTCAGCTGACCCATGGCCTCCATCTTCTGTGATTGCCGCAGGGCTTCCTGGGCTTTCTCTCGCTGCGCGACGGCATCGGCAATGCGCGTCTCGAGCGTCGCGTTGAGATCGTGCAGAGCCTCCTCGGCCTGCTTGCGCATCGTGATATCCAGCACCGTTCCCGCTACCCTGAGGCAGCGGCCCGACGCGTCGAACACGCCTCGCCCCTTCGCTGCGACCCAACGCAGGACGCCGTCTTCCTTGCCGATGGTGCGATATTCGACGTCGTAGAGCGCCCGGCGCTCGGGATCGGCAGCCGCCGCATAGGCATGGGCGGTCGCCTCGCGGTCATCGGGATGCAGACCGTCGTAGAAATCCTGCATCGTGACCGGCACATCGGCCGAGATCCCGAACATCGCCTTCGTGCGCGCTGGCCAAATGAGCACGTCGTTGACGTGGTCGACGTCCCAGAAGCCCACTTCGGCATTGTCGACGGCGAGACGCAGCCGTTCTTCGCTTTCCGCGAGCGCTGCAACCGTGGCGACCCTCTCAACATGCGCCCAGGACCGCGCCGTCACCTCGCGCAAGAGCGAAAGCTCCGCCTCCGTCCAGTTGCGTGGCTCACGGTCATGGATCGCCATCAGGGCGGTGAGGCGACCATCCTTGACCAACGGCATGCAGATCGTGGCTGAAATGCCGATGCTCTGGAAAGTGGCAGCCTCGTGGGGCGCGAGCTCGACAAGATTGTCATTCACGACGAGAGGCAAGCCAGCGGTCAGCCGGGATACCGCCAGCTCGCCGAAGTCCGAAAGGCTGTAGTGCCCCACGATGCTTTTCGATCCCGGCGCCGCCCAGTCACCCCGGATCGTGAAGCCATCCTGGTCATCGTCCATGTCGGCATACGCGCACACCGAGAGGCCGAGATGCTCACCCAGCAGGGAGGTCGTCCGAGCGAGCACGGCGTCGGCATCCGAAAGAGCCGCCGTCTCGGCGCTGAGGCGGTCGAGAAAGGCCAACCGTCCTGCGCTCTCCCGGAGCGCTTCCTCCACCTGTCGACGATCATTGATATCGACCGACGTCCCAAACCAGCGGGTGATATCGCCTGAATCAGGGTCACGATAGGGCTCGCCGCGCACCAGAAACCAGCGATAGTCGCCCCATGCGGAACGGATGCGATGCTCGACGAGGAAGGTCGTCCCATTGCGGCGTGCCTCTTCAAAGGCTGCGATAGTCGCCTGCGCATCGTCGGGATGAAGATGGTTTACAGCAATTTCGGTGGCGGTCGTCTCCTCATAGCTGACGCCGGTGTAGTCACTCCATTGCTTGTTGAAGAATTTCCACCGGCCATCCTGGTCCGTGACCCAGACGATCTGCGGAATAGCGTCGGCTATCATGCGGAAGCTTGCATCGCTCTCGCGATGTGCCTCATCCTCTGGCTCTATCCGCACCGCTTTGCCTTGGGCATGGGCTGTCCTGTGGATCGATTGGATGCGGTTACGTCCTAGGGTAAGCTCCCGGGCGCGTCACCATCGATCGTGATATCGTCAAACTGCCGTCGCTGTCAGGCTGTTACGCGTCGTTTGACGGCTGAGCGCTCCGCAAACAGGGTTCAAGCGTGGATTGCGGATCGCCCCTGCAATGGCAACTGCCAGGCTGTCAGCCGTCGACCCAGCCCCTCAGCAGATCAAGCTTCCCGGGGATCTCGACATGAGGGGCGGCCCGGCGCACGAAGGCGATGACGTCGGCGCTCGACGCGTCGAGGTTTTCCATCGCCACACGCACGACATGGCGCTCGGGCCAGGTCGCGCGGTGGCGGCCGGACCCTTCGAGCCAGTCGGACCCGACATCACGCGCGTCATCGGGGCCGATCGTGAACTCGATCATGGAACTGCCATTGGCGACGTAGTCATTGGCCTTGCGGATGACGCTCCAGGGAACGAGGGCTCCGCCTGTCCGGTGGTCTCGCAAGCCTTCGGCGGTAAACCTCACTTGAACGCGCCGGTCGATCACGTCGCGCAGACACCAGGCCGCCATTCCGGTCAACGTCAGGAGCCAGAGCCACGCCGTGCCCTCGACCGAGCCCCCGCGATAGAGGCGGGTGCCGATGGCCACGGCGAAGAACATCGCCCCGCCCGCGGTGATGACGCCGAAGATCACGCCTGTCGTGAGTGAGCGGCGGATCAGGAGCGGATGAAGATCGGAGGTCGGCATCACCAACAGTGAAGACCGGCCAGGGCGACGAGTCCAGCCGGTCAACTGCCGCGAGCCCGCGATGTCCTCCCGGTGAGCCTGAAGGCCGGAGCGCGGGCTGGCCGAATACGCTGGCAAATGCGTGATTGGCTTTACCCCTTCCATACGCTTTCCGCGCTTCCCGCCGGTCGCTTCCGGCCGCGTTACGGCTTGTTAGCGGCTCGACGCTTAGTTTGTTCTTTTTTCAACCGACGGATGTATTTCAGGAGCAAGAGGATTATGACCCGTGGCGGCGAAAAGGCGCGATCGGCTCGATGGGCCGTGTTTGGACGTGACGAGAGGGGCACGCTGGCCGTGGGCTTCGGCCTCGCGCTCGTCGGCGTTGTCTCCGCCACCGGTGCGGCAGTGGATCTCGCCAAGACCAGCAACCAGCGCGCCAAGATGCAAGCCGTCGTGGATGGCGCCGTGATGGCCGGCGTGCGCCAGTTCCGCCTTGGGAACGCCTCCGAGAGCGTCGTGCAGGAGTCCGTGCGCAGTTTCGTGCAGGCCAGCCTCGATACGGCGCCCGGAGCCATGACCGTCAGCGCTCTGGCGGACGCCAACGCCCGTACCGTCAGCGCCACGCTGGCGGCGTCGGTGCCGACCTACTTCCTGCATTTCGTCGGCGGCCAGTTCACCGCGGTGAGCGTCAAGGCGTCGGCGAAGCTCGCGGGCGGCGCGCCAGTCTGCGTGCTCGGCCTCGACACGGACAGGAGCGGAACGATCAATCTCGAACGCAGCGCGGTCCTGAGCGCCCCCGGCTGCGCGATCTACTCGAACTCGAAGAAGCCCGACGGGCTGCGATCGAAGGAGGCCGGGTCGCTGACCGCGAGCTTCATCTGCAGTGCCGGCGGCAAGGTGTCCGACAAGTTCAGCGCCTTCAGCCCGACGCCGCGCACGGATTGCCCTGTCCTGCCGGATCCTTTGCGCGTGCGGCCGCTGCCGTCGCCCGGGGCCTGCGCCGCGACGGACATGGTCGTCACCGGCACGACGGTCAATCTGTCGCCGGGGACCTATTGCGGGGGCCTGAAGCTGACGAGCGCGGCCCGCGTCAACCTGACGCCGGGCGTCTACATCTTCCGCGGCGGACGTCTGGAGGTCGGCAAGGGCTCGGTGCTGACCGGCATCAATGTCGCCCTGCATTTCAGCGGGAAGGACGCGACGCTGCAGTTCGATCCCGACAGTTCGATCTCGCTGACCGCGCCGAAGAAGGGCGACATGGCGGGCCTTCTGATCACCGAGGACCGGTCCAACCCCGAGGACCAGAAGTTCAACATCCTGAGCAACGACGCCCGGATGCTGCTCGGCACGATCTACCTGCCGAAGGGCCGGCTCTATGTCGGCGCCAACAAGCCCGTCGCCGACCAGTCCGCCTACACGATCGTCGTGGCGCGAATGTTCAGCCTCTCCGAAGGACCGACCATGGTCCTCAACACGAACTACGGCTCGACCGATGTGCCCGTCCCGGACGGAGTCGGTCCAGGCAGTTCAGTCCAACTCACCCACTAGTCCAAGGCCTCCCTTATGCCCACGAAATGTCTCTCGTCCCTGCTGCAGGATCGTCGCTTCCGACGCTCCGAACAGGGCAACGTGGGCCTCATCTTCGCGCTTTCCGCTCTGCCGATCCTGTTCGCGATCGGCTCCGCGGCCGATTTCATGAACGCGTCGTCGCAGCGAACCCGCCTTCAGTCCGCGGCCGACGCGGCGGTGCTCGCCGGCGCGGTCGCGGCGAAAGCCGAACTGGACAAGGGCGGCAACGAACGACGCGCGCTCGCGACCGCGCGGCAAACCTCCATGGATCTGCTGCGCTCGAATTTTCGCGGACAGGGGGTCGAGTTCGAGCCGACCTTCACCTTCAACGGGCTGACGATATCCGGCACCGCGACAGCCAAATTCACCCAGCCCGCCTATTTCATGGGCGTCCTGGGGACCGAAGCCCTTCCGGTCCAGGCGCGGTCGCAGGCTCAGGCGACCCTGGAGCCGTTCCTCAACATCTACCTGCTGATCGACATCTCCGCCTCGATGCTGCTTCCCGCGACGAGCGCGGGCATCACGCAAATGCGGAACGGCACCGGCTGCGCGCTCGCCTGCCACGACAAGACCGACGGCACGGACACCTACGGCTACGCCAAGCGCAACAACATCCTGATGCGCTACGAGGTCGTGAACCAGGGGGTCGACAACCTGCTCAACTACATCCGGTCGAAGCAGGCCGTCCCGGGCCGCGTGCGCGTCGAGCTCTGGTCCTTCGACCACGACATGCGCAAGCTGGTGCCGCTGACGTCCGACCTGTCGCGCGTCTCTGACAGGTTTCCCGCTCCGGCGCTCGCCTCGACAGAGGAGTCGGCCGCGACGCGCTTCGACGATCTCATCGGGACCTTCGTGGCGGCGGTCGGGACGTCGGGCGCCGGCACCACGCAGCAGGACCCGAAGAAGCTCGTCATGATCGCAACCGACGGGGTCAATGACCCGACGCGCGCCTGGACCTGGGACACGCCGCTCCGTGATCAGGTGCGCGCCGTCAGCACGGCCTTCTGCGACACGCTGAAGAGCCGCGGCAACACGGTCGCGATCATCAACACGCCCTATCTTCCGATGCCGTGGGACTGGGGCTACAACGCCACCCTCGGCCTGCCGGGGCTTCGCGGCGGCGCGACGCGCGTCGATGACGTCCCCATCGTCCTCAGGCAGTGCGCCGGCAGCTATTTCACGATCGCGTCCGACGTGGCGGCCATCCGCTCCTCCTTCATCGACCTTTACACGGCCGCCTCAGCCGTGCGCCTGTCGAAGTGACAGTCGCGAGGCGTGTCAGGCCCTGAGGGCCGACACGAGATGTCGGACGATGGCGCCATCCGGCGACGCCAGTTCCTCGAGGATCGAGAAATGGTCGTGTCCCTCCAACGGCAGGAGGCGCACGCCGTCGCGGCCGCGCGCGAAGGCCTCGGACTGGCGGCGGAGTTCGGGAAGCTCGCTGGAGCCGTAGACGACGAGCATGGGCTTGGCGGAGGGCGGCGCGCGGAGCGGCGACAGATCTCCGACTTCGGCCTCCGAGAGGCGGAGCTTGTCGTTGATGTAGGAATGCCGGATCGGCGCGAGGTCGAAGACGCCGGAGATCGACAGGCCCCCGAAAACGCCGGGATGGTCGAGCACGGTCGCCGTCAGATGTCCGCCCGCCGACCAGCCCGAGAGCAGCAGGCGTCGCGCCTGGCCTGATCCGGCCTCGCGGGCAACGATAGCGTCCAGCGCCGCCCGCACCTCGTGGACGATGCGGGTGAGGCCGGCTTCGGGCGCGAGGGTGTAGCCGATCATCGCCACATCGAAGCCGGCGGCCAATGGTCCCTCCGCCATGCAGCAGAAAATCTCCTTGCTGTTGCGCTGCCACCAGCCGCCATGGATGAAAGCGAGGAGCGGCGCCCCAGCCTCGCCGCAGCGGAAGATGTCGAACCGTTGCCGCGCGGCGTCGCCGTAGGGGATGTCGAGTTCGCTTGGCTGCCTCGCGCGCAGGGCGGCGGAGCGGGCCGCCCAGCCGTCGAGCCGCGCCTGACTGTCCGACACGGCGGCCATGTTGTTGTATGCCGCATCCAGGATTTCCTGCGGCCAGCCGCGCCAAGCCTCGTCCTCGGCAACGGCCTCGTGGTCAGACATCGCAGCCTGTCGCGCGATACCAGTCGGCGATGGCGTCGCCCTGCATCCAGGCGACGCCGTCCATGTCCATCAGCCGGTCGAGCATCGCCTCCAGCATGGCGATCCGGTGCGGCACGCCGGTGATGTAGGGATGGAGCGCGAAGCTCATCACCTTGGCGCCGCCGAGCGGACCCGGCGAGCGGCTCTCCGCGAGCAGCCGTTCAGCCGTTGCAAGGGCGCGCGCGGCAAGCTCGTTGGCCGCGTGATGCTGGATCATCTGCACCGGGATGTCGTTGATCTCGACCGAGTAGGGCATGGTCAGGACCTCGCCATGGGCCGTCTGCAAGCGGCAAGGGAGGTCGTCGGCCACCCAGTCGGCGATCCAGCGGATGCCGGCCTCGGCGAGCAGGTCGGGCGTCTCCAGCGTCTCGGTGAGACCGGGGCCGAGCCAGCCGCCGGGCGCCTTGCCCGTGACCGCGCGGATGGCCGCGATCGTCTCGGCGATCATGGCGCGCTGGTCGCCGACGCGGTGCGTCGGGCGCTGCACGAAGCCGTGGCCCATGAACTCCCAGCCGGCCGCATGCGCGGCCTCGGCGATGCGCGGGTAAGCGGTGCAGACGGAGCCGTTGATGGACAGAGTCGGCCGGATGCCGCGGCTCTCGAAGGCGTCCAGCAGCCGCCAGAATCCGACGCGCATGCCGCACTCGTGCCAGGCCCAGTTCGGCAGGTCGGGCTGCAGGCTTGCGCCCGTCGGCGCGACCAGCACCTGGCGCGGCATCGGATCGTCGATCAGCCAATGCTCGACATTGACGACCGGCCAGATCGCGAGCGCCGCGCCGTCGGGAAGGGCGAGGCGCGGCCTGTCGATCGCCGCGACATAGCGAAGTCTCTGCTCTGGACGCATCTGAGATCAGGCCATCGGAGGTCAGGCGGCCTTGCGGCCGTGGTGGCTGTGCAGCAGGCCGCTCATGGTCCGCCGCACCTCGTTGAATTCCGGCGAGGCGACGTCGCGAGGGCGAGGCAGCACCATCGCATTGTCGCTGTCGATCCGGCCGGGTCCCGGCGACATGACGACGACGCGATCGGCGAGGTAGATCGCTTCCTCGATCGCATGCGTGACGAAGACGACCGTCAGCTTCGTCGAGCGCCAGATGTCCAGGAGCTCCTCCTGCAGGCGCTCACGCGTCATGGCGTCGAGCGCGCCGAAGGGCTCGTCCATGAGCACGACCTCCGCGTCGTTGGCGAGAACGCGGGCGATGGCGACGCGCTGGCGCATACCGCCCGAGAGCTGGTGCGGGTAGGCGTCGGCGAAACGGCCGAGCCCCACCATGTCGATGAAGTGCTGCACCGTCTCCCGCGCCTCGGCCTTCGGCACCCCGCGCGAGGTGGGGCCGAAGGCGATGTTGTCCCTGACCGTCAGCCAGGGGAACAGCGCGTAATCCTGGAAGACCATGCCGCGGCCGGGGTCCGGCCCGTCGATCTGCTTGCTCCACATCAGCGCCTCGCCCGAGGTCGGCTTTTCGAATCCGGCGATGATGCGCAGCAGCGTCGACTTCCCGCAGCCCGAGGCGCCGATCAGCGTGATGAACTCGCCCTTGCGGATCGTCAGGCTCGCGTTGCTGAGCGCGTCGATGGTCCGGCCCTGAAGCTCGAAGCGCTTCGAGACGTTCCTGATCTCGATGATGGGAAGGGTCCCGTCAGCCATGATGGTTCGGGCTCCAGCGCAGCAGGCGATTGCCGATCGCGACGACGATGCGGTCCGAGATGAAGCCGGCGACGCCGATGATGATCATGCCGCAGATCACGAGCTCGGTGCGCGAGAGGGTGCGACCGTCCATGATCACGGCGCCCAGCCCCTGGGGCACGCCCGTCATCTCGCCGACGACGATGACGAACCAGGCGAGGCCGAGTCCGAGGCGCAGGCCCGTGAAGATCGAGGGCAGAGCCGCCGGGAGCACCACGCGGAAGAATTGCGCGTTGCCGCGGCAGCCGAGCATCGAGGCCGCCTCGAAGAGCTTTGGATCGACGCTCTTCACGCCGAAAATGGTGTTGAGCAGGATCGGGTAGAAGGCGCCGAGAAAGACGAGCGCGAAGGCGGAGCGCGGCCCCAGGCCGAAAAGGATCATCGACAGCGGCAGCCAGGCGGTCACGGGGATCGGCCGCATGAGCTGGAAGAAGGGGTCGAGCAGCTGCCGCGCCGCGGGGATGCGGCCGATCAGCATGCCGAGCGGCAGCGCGGCGGCGGCGGCCAGCGCGAAGCCGCCGTAGACGCGGCTCATGGAGGCCAGCAGATGGATGTGCGCCGTCGCCGAGAAGGCGTCGTTGTAGATGCCGCCCACCACGAAATCGACCATGTACTCGGCCGTTTCGTAGGGGGTAGGGATGAGGCGCGTCCAGCGCGCCGCCGTGGCGACCTGCCAGAAGAGCAGGAGAAGCCCCGGAACGATCAGCGCGAGGCCGACCGGCTTCAACCGGATGGCGATCGTCCGCGCCGTCCAGGGCATGGACGGCGCATCGGGGGCGGCGGCCTCGGTGATGGCCATGGTTGCTCCTCGTCTGCTCCTCGGCGGGTTGCGGGGCTCAGGCCGAAGCGACGGCCTTCGAGAAGCTCGGATTGAGGAACTTGGCGAAGTCCGGCAGCTGGCGGATCTGCTTGAGCTCCAGCATCTGCTGGGCGTAGGAGCGCGCCTGGCCCATTACCTCGTCGGTGAGCTGCCAGGTGTATTCGACGTTGTTGGCGGAGAGCGCCTGGTCCACCGCAGCCCGGTTCGCGCCGAGCCTCGCGACGGTCATTTCGGCGACCGCGGCGCGGTTGGCCATCATGAACTCGGAGGCCTTGCGATGGACGGTCAGCATCGCCCGGACGAGCGCGGGATCCTTTGCGGCCGTCTCCTCGTGGGTCGCGAAGATCATGTTCAGGGCGCCCATCGAGGTTCCGTAGGGATATTCGACGAGCTGGCCGACGCCCGAGGAGATCGACAATCCGGGTCCGGGCTCCGCGCCGACATAGGCGTCGATGTCGCCGCGCGAGAGCATCGCGTGCATCTCGCCGAAGGGCACACGCGTCGACTGGATGTCGCGGACCGACATGCCCTCCATGCGCAGCCGCTCCATGATAAAGACCTCCTGCGTGGAGCCCGGCCAGATGCCGACCTTCTTGCCCTTGAGATCCTTGATCGTCTTGATGTCGGAGCCCGCCTTGGCGATGACGCCCATACCCTTGTTGCAGAAGGCGCCGGCCACGACGACCGGCTCGCCGGCGGCGGCGCCGAGGAGGGCCGCGGCGATGCCGAAGCCGCCGAAATCCACCGACTTGGTCACGACCGCATTCTTGCCGTCGGTCGGGGAGTCGAAGGTGATGATCTCGACCTTGAGGTCGGGCGGCAGGAAGCGCTCGTAGAAGTGCGGTGTCATCGAATGGATGAGCCGCAGCGAGCCCATCTTGATCGTGCGCTGGCCTTGCGCGCGCAGGACGGCGGGCATCGCGATCGTGCCCATGGCGGCAGCGGATCCGGCGATGAGATGACGGCGGTTGATCATGGCATGCTCCTCTCTGGTTTCGTTCTCTGACGTCGGTCTTTGATGTCGATCTTGACGGTGGTCGGAACTGCGTTCAGGCCGCGGCGGCCTGCGCCGCGACATAGGCGCGCCAACCTCCATGGCGCGTGATCTCGACCGCGCCGGCGAGCCCGGCCGGTTCGACGAGGAAGCCCTTCGGCCGGGTTCCGTCCTCGAGCTCCAGCGTGCCGATGCAGAGCGGGGAGGGAATGCCGGCGACGAAGCGGCCGAAGCCCGCGGGCGGCAGAGCCCACACCTCCGTCGCGATCGCCGCGCCCGTCTCCGTGGCGCCGACCCGGAGAAGCCCCGGCCGCGCCGGCGGGCCGCCGGCCAGCGCATAGAGCCTGTAGGCTGCGCCCGTCGCGACCGCCCGACGGAAGGTCCCGCCGAGGCGGACGAGTTCGCCGTTCAGCGGCATGCCGCTCAGATGCGCTCCCACCACCACGATCTCGATCGGCTCGTCCTGATCCGCGCTCATGTCCCTCTCCTCATGCCGCGACCTGCAGCGGCGCATGCGGACCGCCGACGCCTGGAAAGATCGCGGCGGCCAGGTCCGCCAGAACAAGGTCCGATTCGGCGCGGCCGATCAGCGTCAGGCCTGCCGGCAGGCCGTCGGGACGCGCCGGGCCGGGCACGGCGATGGCCGCGAGGTCGAGCAGGTTCACGAAGTTCGTGTAGGTCCCGAGCCGGCTGTTCGGGCCGATGGGATCCGCCTCGAGATCGGCCAGCCGCGGGAAGATCGGCGCGGTCGGCACGATGATGGCATCGAGGCAGTCGAGCGCGCGCTCGCAGGCCCGCCGCAGCTCGGCCAGCCTGTAGAAGGCCTGGAAGCAGTCGACCGCGCTCAGCCGGTCGGCGCCCGCAAGGATGGAGCGCGTCACGGGATGCAGGGCCTCGGGCGTCTCCATGAGGCGACCTGCCGCCGCGCGCCGTTCCGCAACCCACGGCCCGTCATAAAGCATTCGCGCGACGGCGAAGAAGGGCCCGAGGTCGATCCGCGACACATCGATCGCCAACCCATCGAGACGGCCCTGCGCCCCGCGCCAGGCCGTCTCCATGGCGGCGTCGCCGAAGAACAGGAGATCCTCGTCGCGCGGCAGCGCGATGCGGCGGATTGGCTCGTCCTGCTGGCTGACGCGGCGCGAATAGGGGTCCTCCTCGTCATAGGCGGCAGCCACCGTAAAGACAGCGCGGGCATCGTCGACGTCGAGGGCGAAGATCGAGACGCAGTCGAGCGTGCGGCAGGCCGGCACCACGCCGCGCGTCGAGAGCGCGCCGAGGCTCGGCTTGAGGCCCACCAGATTGTTGAAGGCGGCCGGTATGCGGCCCGAGCCCGCGGTGTCGGTGCCCAGCGAGAAGGCGACGATGCCCTGCGCCACGGCGACGGCAGACCCCGAGCTGGAGCCGCCCGGGACACGCTCGGCATCGAAGGGATTGCGCGGAGCAGGGAAGGGCGTGCGGACGCCCACGAGCCCGGTCGCGAACTGGTCGAGGTTCGTCTTGCCGATGAGGAGGGCGCCGGCGGCCTGCAGGCGCTCGACGACGGTGGCGCTGCGCTCGGGCCAGTAGGTAAAGGCGGGGCAGCTCGCTGTCGTGGGGGCGCCCGCGAGGTCGATGTTGTCCTTGATGGCGAAAGGCAGTCCCCAGAGCGGGAAGCGCTCCGGATCGAAGGCGGGCAGTGCGTCGGCTGCGGCGCGAACGGACTCCTGCGGGAGGCAATGGAGAAAGATGCCGGGGTCGCCGGCCGCCGCGAGGCGGGCGTAGGCGGCGTCGACGACGTCCCGCGGTGCAAGTCCGGTGGCATAGCCGGCATGCAGCGCTCGACGCGTCATCGTGGCTGGCATCTGAGGCAAGGCGGCTCTCCCGTCGCCCTCACCGCTCAGCATCTTTCATGCCAAGCGCCGAAGCGCGGCGCCTTTGGCGAAATCGTTTTTATCTTCAGAGGGATGGCTTACGCGAGCGGGTCGAGGCCTCGCCTCTCGAACGATGAGAGCCTGGCGAACTGCATACAGTTCGCCAGTAATGCCTATAATCTAGGCATCAACCCGTGGCCCAATTTCAGGAGGGCGTCGCGGGTCGCAAGGAGATGCTGCCGCATCAGCGCGCCGGCCTGAACCGATTCGCCCCTGACGATGGCCGAGACGATCGCGCCGTGCTCCGCATGCGAGGCGGCGATCCGAGCCGACGATTCCAGCTGCGCGCCGCGGTAGGGCGCGAGTCGCGAGCGTGTGCCCAGCGCCAGCTCCTGCAGATAGGCGTTGCGGCTGCCGGCGTAGATGAGCTGGTGGAACGCCACGTTGCCGGCCCGATAGCCCGCCTGATCCCCGGCGCGCATCGACCCGCCGAGCGTCTCATGCAGGGACTCGAGCTCCGCGCGCTGGACCGCACTCATGGCCGTCGCCGCACGCATGGCGCAGAGCGCCTCGAGTTCGGCCATCACGTCGAAGAGATCGTGGATGCGGTCATGGTCGAGCGGCGCCACGCGCGGCGTCGAGTGGGCGCGGAGCACGACGAGCCCGCTTGCGGCGAGCTGCCGCAGAGCCTCCCGCACCGGCGTGCGCGAGGCGCCGAAACGCTCGCCAAGGCGCGCCTCGTCCAGCGGCGCGTCGGGCGGCAGGCGCTTCGCCACGATCTCTTCCGTGAGCGCATAGACGATCGTGTCGGCAAGGGTGGTGCGGCTCAAGAGGTCACCGGACGGGTCGCGATCAACGAAGCCGGGGGGCAGAGAGCCATGGGAAGCCTCCTCGCCCTCGGACGGCCGCATCGATAGCGGTCCAGGGGCCGATGAGGAAGGGCGATCTCGTGACGGCCAGCGGGACGGTTCGGGCGAGGTAGGGGCGGTCCGCGGGCCGCCCGAGTCGTCGCCGGCGTCAGTGCAGCGCCGCGAGGCTCGCGGCGAGCTCGGCGCTGCGGAAGGGCTTCGTGAGCCGCGGCAGTGTCGGCGCGATGCCTTCGGACTCGGCATAGCCCGACACGACGAGGATCTTCAGCTGCGGACGGTTGGCCTGCAGCCGGTGGGCGAGTTCGGTCCCCGAGATGCCCGGCATCAGATGATCCGTCACGAGGATGTCCGGCGTGAGGCCCTGATCGAGCAGCCGCAGCGCTTCCTCGGCCGAGGAAACCTCGACCACGTCGTAGCCCAGCTCCGCCAGCATGTCGGCGGTGCTCAGCCGCACGAGTTCTTCGTCGTCGACGAGCAGCACCGTGCCGGAACTGACGGGAGGGGCCGACGCCTCAGCCGCGAAATCCGGCACGGCGTCTTCGGCGTCGCCTTGCGGCAGCCACAGTTCGACATTGGTGCCGAGGCCCAGCGTGCTCCGGATGGCGAGAGCGCCGCCGAGCTGCGAGGCAAGGCCATGGACCATCGACAATCCGAGACCGGTTCCCTTGCCGACGCCCTTCGTGGAGAAGAACGGTTCGATGGCGCGGGCGAGCGTCTCCTCGTCCATCCCCGTGCCGGTGTCGGCGACCGAGAGATGAAGATACCGGCCCGGCCGGAGACCGCTGCGGTTCGGGCGGCCGATCGTCTGGGGCTCGACCGAGATGCGCAAGGTGCCGCCGTCCGGCATCGCGTCGCGGGCGTTCACCGCCAGGTTGAGCAGCGCCATTTCCAGCTGGTTGGGATCGGCCTTGGCCCTCGGCAGGTCCGGGCGCGCGTCAACCACGACCTTGATCTGGGGGCCGGTCGTGCTGGCGATCAGCGCCGCCATGCCGGCCACGAGCTCCGCCACGTCGACGGCGACCGGCTGCAGCGGCTGGCGCCGCGCGAAGGCCAGCAGGCGCTGGACAAGGATCTTCGCCCGCTCGGCCGATTGCGCCGCCCCGGCGAGCAGGCGTTGCTCGCGCTCGCCGCCGATCCCGCGCCGCTGCAGCATGTCCAGCACGCCGACGATCGGCGTCAGCAGGTTGTTGAAATCATGGGCGACGCCGCCGGTCAGGCTGCCCATCGCCTCCATCTTCTGCGACTGGCGCAGCGCCTCCTGCGCCTGGGCCAGTTCCGCCTCGCGCTGCCGCCGCTCGCTGAGATCGCGGCCGACGGCGATGAAGTTTCTGCCGTCGGGTTCGGGCGCCACGATCCATTCGATCGGTTTCCAGCCGCCGTCGCTCGTGGCGATGCGGTTCTGGAACCGGGCGGGCCGGCGGGTCGCGGCCATGCGCTGGATCGCCTCCAGCGTCGGAGGCATATCCTCGGGATGCATGAAGCTCGCATAGCCGCGGGTCAGAAGCTCGGATTCCTGCCAGCCCAGCACAGCGGTCCAGGCTGGGCTGACCGCCGACATCATGCCGTCATAGTCGGCGCGCGCCAGCATGTCCTGCGACAGGTTCCAGAGCCTGTCGCGTTCGGCGGAGCGGGCGGCGACCTGCTCCTCCAGCGTCTCGTTGAGTTCGCGGAATCGCGCCTCTGTCGCCCGCCGCGCCGCTTCGGCCCTGGCGCGCTCGACCGCGCCCCAGGTGCGTTCGGCGACCTCGAGCGCGAGCGCTTCCTCCTCGCGGGTCCAGCGCCGGGCGCGGGCGTGATGCAGGAAGAGAATGGCCGTGAAGCGGCCCGCCTTGATCAGGGGCACGGCCAGCACCGAGCGCGTGCCGATGGCGGTGAAGGCTCGCGCCCCCTCGCCGACCCGCGGGTCGGTGGCCACGTCGTCGACCGACATGACGCGCCCCGCCTTCAGCTCGGCGATGATCGCCGGACCGAAATCGTTCATGCGATGGCGGCCCGCGATGCTGACGGCGCCCTCATCGGTCCAGTCGCGGTCGATGACGACATGCTCCCGATCGGCTTCGACCTCGCAATAGCCGACGCGGCTGACGCCGAAGGTCTGCCCCAGCATCTCCGCCGCGATGGCCATGACGTCGTCCGGGGTGGCGAGGTCGCGGATGCGCTCCTCGAACTCGAAGCGGAACGCCTGCCGGCGGGCGGCGAGCACCGTCTCGGTCGTCTCGACGACCGCACAGAACATGCCGGCCACCTGTCCATTGTCGTCGCGGGCCGGCGCATAGCTGAAGGTGAACCAGGTCTACTCCTCGAATCCCTTGCGGTTCATCGTGAGCGGCAGGTTCTCGCTATAGGTCGAGACGCCGGCGAGCGCGGCGTCGATCAGCGGCGAGATATCGGACCAGATCTCGCCCCAGATCTCGCGGAAGGGCCGGGCGAGCGCGCGCGGATGCTTGGCGCCAAGGATTTCGGCGTAGGCGTCATTGTATAGAAACTCGAGGTCGGAGCCCCAGGCAACGAACATCGGGAACTTGGAGCCCAGCATCAGGCTGACGATGGCGCGCAGGGATTGCGGCCATCCGGCGGGGGCGCCCAAGCCGGTGCGGGACCAATCGTGGCGGCGCATCAGCGCGCCGACCGCGCCTCCGCCGGCGAGGCAATCGTCCGCACGCACGGCGGGCGGCATGTCGGGATCGGGCGGACGCGGGGTCGCGTTCATGGCGTCTGGCGTCACGCCTGGGACGGGTTCAGGGCATTCAGCCGTTCCCGCCCCGATGTCGCGACCATCACCGTCCTGCCCTGCCAAAGACGGCCGTCCCAGCCACGGCCCTCAAACCATGGCCTCAAACGCGACCGCACGGCCAAGGTTCCGGGCAACCGGGGTGGGGCCGGTCATCCCTGCCGACGGCGGGTCCTGTCAGCCGCGCAGGGGACGCTCGAAGGCCTCGACCATCGCGACGACCGGCGCGGGCTGCAGCTGCACGGCGCGGCTGGCGCGGCCGTGGACGCAGATCGCCGTGAAAGCGAAGGCCAGCATGAGGGCGGCCGAGATGCGGCGAGCCGGGGTCGTGTTGTTGTTGTTCTTGTCGGTGGCCATCGCCGTCATCCATTCCGCTGCCGGCTGGGCCGGCGTGATGCGGGCGGATTGGCGGGGTCAGGCCCCTTCTCGCCTCAGGGCGATAATTTTCTTCAGACCCCCTCGAACAGGGCGCTCGAGATGTAGCGCTCGGCGAAGCTCGGGATGATGACGACGACCGTCTTGCCCTCCATCCCCTCGCGGCTCGCGACCTCGAGGGCGGCGGCCATCGCCGCGCCCGAGGAAATGCCGCCGGGGATGCCCTCGCTGCGGGCGAGCTGGCGCGAGGTCTCGAACGCGGTCTGGTTGCCGACGGTCACGACCTCGTCGATGAGCTCGCGGTCGAGGATCGCAGGCACGAAGCCGGCCCCGATGCCCTGGATCTTGTGCGGGCCCGGCGAACCGCCGGAGAGAACCGGCGAATCCTCGGGCTCCACGGCCACGATCCGCATGCCGGGCTTGCGCTGCTTGATGACCGAGCCGACACCGGTCACGGTGCCGCCGGTGCCGATGCCCGCAACGAGCACGTCGATCGCGCCATTCGTGTCGTTCCAGATTTCCTCGGCCGTGGTGGAGCGATGGATCGCCGGATTGGCCGGGTTCTGGAACTGCTGGGGGATGATCGCGCCGGGAATCGTGCGCTGCAGCTCCTCGGCCCTGGCGATGGCCCCCTTCATGCCCTGCGCCGCCGGCGTCAGCTCGAGCTCCGCGCCGAGGAAGGCGAGCATCTTGCGCCGCTCGATCGACATGGTCTCGGGCATCGTCAGGATCATACGATAACCCCGCGCGGCCGCCGCGAAGGCGAGCGCGATGCCGGTATTGCCGGAGGTCGGCTCGATCAGCACGCCACCCGGCTTGAGGGCGCCGGAGGCTTCCAGCGCATCGATCATCGCGACGCCGATCCTGTCCTTGACGCTAGCGAGCGGGTTGAAGAACTCGAGCTTGGCGAGGATCGTGGCCTTGGCGCCGCGCTCGCGCGCCATGCGGCCGATGCGCACCAGCGGCGTGTCGCCGATGGTCTCCGTAATGGATTCATAGATGCGGCCACGGCCGGGCTTGCGGTCGGACTGGCTCATGGGGTTGTCCTTCTCGGCTTCACCCCGCCAATCTATGCATTCAACGTGCCTCTGTCGATAGAGACGCTAATTCACGCCCTATATCGCGAAATCCATCGTCGCCGCGCTGGGATGGGAGAAGACGCGCCTCTCGTCAGCCTTCTGGCAGAGATCCTCGATCGTGTAGCCGTCGAGATGGGCCAGGAACTGCTCTCCCGCCACCTTGACCGCCGGCCCCACCACCTGGTCGACAAGGCGCGAATGCGGCTCGATCGCCACGTCGTCCTCGTCCTGCGCGGCCATCGCGGCGCGCACCACGTCGCCGGCCGTGATCTTGCGGCGCTCCTTCGCCAGCTCGTAGCCGCCGCGCGGGCCACGGACGCCCTTGAGGATGCCGGCGCGGACGAGCGCCTGCAGCAAAGTCTCCAGATGCCGTGGGGGCAGCTCGTGGCGGGCGGCCAGCAGCTTGGCGGCCACGGGTCCGGGCCGCGCGTGCATCGCGATATCGACGACGGCCGCGATGCCCAGCATGCTGCGGCGCGACAGGAGGATCATGACGTCAGGCTCCCTCTCAACTGCCGGTGGATCCGAACCCGCCGCCCCCCCGGCCGCTCGGGTCGAGCGACGACACGGGAGCGAGTGCGACGCGGCTCACCGGCGCCACGACGAGCTGCGCGATCCGCATGCCCCGCCGGACGGTGAATGGCTCCGCGCCGTGGTTCACCAACAGCACCATCACCTCGCCCCGGTAGTCGGCGTCGATCGTCCCCGGCGAATTGAGCACAGTGATTCCGTGCCGCACCGCCAGTCCCGATCTCGGCCGCACCTGGGCTTCGTAACCCGGGGGCAATTGGAGCGCGAAGCCGGTCGGGACAAGGAGTCGCTCGCGAATTCCGATGGTGCGCTCCTCCCCCTCGGGATAGGCGGCCATCAGGTCGAGGCCGGCCGCGCCCTCGCTCTGGGCTGAAGGCGGCGGCAGACCGTCGGCGTGCGGCAGCGCCAGACATGCCACCCTGAGTGGTTCGCCGCTCATGCGGTGAGCGCGGCGAGATGGGCGACGAGGCGCGCGGCCACGGCCTCCTTGCTCATGGTGGGCCAGCTCTCGATTCCCGATGCGCTGACGAGATGGACCGTGTTGGCCCCCTGGCCCATGACGCCGCCCGGCGTGTCGCCTGACAGGCTCACATCGTTGGCGACGATGAGGTCGCAGCCCTTCTTCGCCAGCTTCGCTTGGGCGTGGGGCAGCACGTCGCTCGTCTCGGCCGCGAAGCCGACGACGAGGCGGGGGCGGCCGGCGGGGCGCTTGCCGATCCCAGCGAGAATGTCGGGATTCTCGACGAGGCCGAGCGGCGGAAGGGGACCGCCGTCCTTCTTGAGCTTGTCGTCCGCCGCCATCGCTGCGCGCCAGTCCGCCACGGCAGCGGCGCCGATGAAGATGTCGCAGGGCAGCGCGCGCTCGACGGCGGCCTGCATCTCGCGCGCGGTCTCGACGCGGACGACGTCCACGCCGAACGGATCCGGCAGCGCGACGGGGCCGGAGACGAGGGTGACGCGTGCGCCCGCCGCCGCCGCCGCCGCCGCGATGGCGTGACCCTGCTTTCCGGACGAGCGATTGGCGATGTAGCGAACGGGGTCGATCGGCTCATGCGTCGGGCCGGAGGTGACCAGGACATGCCGGCCGGAGAGGGGCCGCGCGGCGTCGCCCGCCTCGGCCGGCATGGCCGAGGCGCCCTCGGGCAGCGGCAGGCGCGTGTCCGTCTTCAGCATCTCCTGGATCGCGGCCAGGATCTCCGGCGGCTCGGACAGGCGGCCGACGCCGAACTCGCCGCAGGCCATGGAGCCCGTCGCGGGGCCCACGAAGCGGACGCCGTCGGCCTTCAGGCGCTCGACGTTGCGCTTGGTGGCGGGATGCGCCCACATGCGCAGGTTCATCGCCGGAGCGACGAGGATTTTCTTGTCGGTCGCGAGCAGGAGCGTCGTCGCGAGATCGTCGGCGAGGCCGTTGGCCATCTTGGCGAGCAGGTTGGCCGTCGCAGGCACCACGGCGACGAGGTCGGCGTCACGCGACAGTTCGATATGGCCCATTTCCGCCTCGTCGGTCAGCGAAAAGAGCTCGCCATAGACCTTGTCGCCGGTGACGGAGCCCAGCGAGAGCGGGGTGACGAATTCGCCGGCGGCCTTCGTCATGACGGCCCGGACGGCGAGGCCGCTCCGGCGCATGAGGCGGCAGAGATCGAGCGCCTTGTAGGCCGCTATGCCGCCTCCGACGATGAGGAGGATGCGCTTCTGGTTCACGGGAGGCTCCGCCTGGATCAGACGCGGACCCTATAGCAGCTTGAGGGCGATCACCGCCAGCAAGGCCGCGATCACCCAGAGCGCGACATGGCCGAGGCGCGACCGCTGGGCGGCGGCCCGGCCGACCCTGTCTATGCTCTCGGGCGCGAGCTGAAGCCCGCGCTCCGCCGTCGCCTCCAGCCCCTCGAGCGCGCGCTCGGAGCGGGAGACGAGGTCGGGCAGCGCGAAGGCCGCGCGGGCGACCTTGCCCAGGCCCGCGCCGGCGTCCTGCAGCTTGCCGACCGGTCCCAGATGCCGCTCGATCCAGCCGCGCACCACGGGCTCCGCCGTTTTCCACATGTCGAGCTTGGGATCGAGCGTGCGGCCGACGCCCTCGACCACGACCATGGTCTTCTGCAGCATCACCAGTTCGGGACGCGTCTTCATGTCGAAGAGCTCCGTGATCTCGAAGAGCAGCGTCAGGAGCTTCGCCATCGAGATTTCGTCGGCGCGCCGCTGGTGGATCGGCTCTCCAATCGCGCGGATGGCCTGGGCGAAATCCTCGACCGCATGCTTGGCGGGCACATAGCCCGCCTCGAAATGCACCTCGGCCACGCGGCGATAGTCGCGGGTGATGAAGCCGAAGAGGATTTCGGCGAGGAAGCGCCGCTCCTTCTCGCCGATGCGGCCCATGATGCCGAAATCGACAGCCACGAGATTGCCCGCGCGATCGGCGAAAAGGTTTCCCTGGTGCATGTCGGCATGGAAGAACCCGTCGCGGATCGCGTGCCGCAGGAAGCTCTCGATCACCACCCGTCCGAGCGCCGGCAGGTCGAGCCCGGCGTCCTCGAGCGCCTTGTGGTCGGTCAGCGGGATGCCGTCGATCCATTCCATGGTGAGGACCTCGCGACCGGTCCGCTCCCAATTGGGCTTTGGCACGCGGAAAGCGGGATCGTCGCGCGTGTTCTCCGCCATCTCGGAGAGAGCGGCGGCCTCCAGCCGGAGGTCGAGCTCCATCGCCACGGAACGGTCCAGAACCTCGACGATCGAGACCGGCTTCAGCCGCTCGAGCCCCGGCAGCCAGGCCTCGGCGAAGCGCGCGCCGCCGTAGAAGGCGTCGAGGTCGCGGCGGAACTGGCGACGCACGCCCGGCCGCAGCACCTTCACCGCCACCGTCTCGCCGGTGGCGCGCAGCACCGCCTTGTGCACCTGCGCGATGGAGGCGGCGGCGACGGGCTCGCTGAAGCTCGAGAAGATCTCGTCCACGGGTGCGTCGAGGGTGGCGGCGACGATCGCCTTCGCCTCCGCGGTCGGGAAGGGCGGCATGCGGTCCTGCAGCCGCTCGAGGTCGCGGGCGAGCGCGGTGCCGACGACGTCTGGCCTGGTCGCCAGGAACTGCCCGAACTTCACGTGGCTGGGGCCCAGGCGCCCGAGGGCGCGGGCGAGGCGCTGGGCGCCATCGGCGCTGGTGGGTCGCGCCACGAGGCCTGCGAGCCACAGCAGCGGCCGCGCCTGGGGCGGCGCGAGGCCGGGATCGACGCGCGAGATCACGCCCTCGCGCGCGAGCACGAAGCCGACATGGGCGAAACGCAGGGAATGGCGCAGGAAGGCGAACACGGGAGGCTACAATTTCCAGCCCGAGTGGATGTTCACGATGCCGCCGGAAAGCGCCCGGTGCGTCACGCGCCGGAAGCCCGCCTCCGAGATCATGCGGGAGAAGACCTCCGGTCGCGGGAACTTGCGGATCGATTCCACGAGATAGCGGTAGCTCTCCGCGTCGCCCGTGATCGCCTTGCCGAAGGCCGGGATCAGGTTGAAGGAATAGGCGTCGTAGACCCTGTCGAGCACCGGCGTGTCGACCGGCGCGAATTCGAGGCACAGGAAGCGCCCGCCCGTCTTCAGCACGCGGAACGCCTCCGCCAGCGCGAGCGGGATCCGCGGCACGTTGCGGATGCCGAAGGCGATCGTGTAGCCGTCGAACGTGCGGTCAGGATAGGGCAGGGCCTCGGCGCTCGCCTCCATGAAGTCGATCGTGCCGGGGAGCCGGCGCTTCGCCGCGCGATCGGCGCCGACGCCCAGCATGCTGCCGTTGATATCGAGGACCGTCACATGCGCCTGGTCGCCCGCCGCCTCCAGGATGCGGAAGGCGACATCGCCCGTGCCTCCGGCGACGTCGAGGTGCCGCCAGGGGCGATGCTGCGGCGGCCGCAGGTGCGCCACCAGCGCATCCTTCCAGAAGCGGTGCAGGCCCACCGACATGACGTCGTTCATCACGTCGTATTTGGCCGCGACCGAATGGAAGACGGCATCGACGTGGCTCTGCTTCTCGGCCGTCGGCACGGTGCGGAAGCCGAAATGCGTCGTCTCCAGAGCCGACTCCTGCGGCGTCGCCTGGTCCCGGGTCGATGAAGCTGCAGGTCTGGCCAATGTCGTCTCGTCGTTGCTGCGCGTGGCGTTCGGCGCCGGCGGACCATATATCCGACGCCGCGGCTGCGCCACGACGGCGATGTCGCGGCTAGCGCGCTTTCCGTTCGGATGATTTCATCCGAACGGAAAGCGTTCGCGCCAGATCGATGCTTTGAGCATGTTTTTATCGAAAGAGTGGTGTCCACTTTTTCGGAACATGCTCCAGGCCTTTTCGTCAAGGAGCGGGAATGCCTGAACTGCCCGAAGTCGAGACCGTGCGGCGCGGCCTTCAGCCGGTGATGGAGGGGCGGCGCATCCTCTCGGCCGCGACGCGCCGGGCGGACCTGCGCTTTCCCTTCCCGGAGAGCTTCACCGAACGGGTCGCGGGACGACGCGTGACCGCGCTCGGCCGACGGGCCAAGTACCTGATGGCCGACCTCGAGGGCGGGGACGTGCTGATCATGCATCTGGGCATGACGGGCCGCTTCATCATCGAGCAGGGCGGGCAAGCCCTGGAGCCCGGCGAGTTCGCGCGCGAGATCACGCGCCACGCCGCGCATGACCATGTGGTCTTCGAGATCGAGGGCGGGGTGCGGGTCACCTACAACGACGTGAGGCGCTTCGGCTTCATGGCGCTCGCGCCGCGGGCGGAGATCGACCGTCATCCGCTGACGCGCGGGCTCGGCGTCGAACCGCTCGGCAACGCGCTCACGCCGGAGCGGCTGGCGCAGCTGATGGCCGGCAAGGCCGCGCCGCTGAAGGCCGCGCTGCTCGACCAGCGGCTGATCGCCGGGCTCGGCAACATCTATGTCTGCGAGGCGCTGCATCGCTCCGGCCTGTCGCCGCGCCGCGCCGCCGGCACGCTCGTCACGAAGGACGGCCGGCCGACGGCGAAGGCCGTGCGGCTGACGGAGGAGATCCGGCTCGTGCTGGAGGAGGCGATCGCGGCCGGCGGCTCGACGCTCCGCGATTTCGCCCATGCCGACGGCTCGCTCGGCTATTTCCAGCACCGGTTCAAGGTCTACGACCGGGAGGGCGACCCCTGCCCGAACCACCGCTGCTCGGGCGTGGTGAAGCGCCTGGTGCAGTCGGGGCGGTCGACGTTCTTCTGCGCGAGCTGCCAGCGGTAGGGGAGCGAGTGTCCCTCCTTCTCCCCTTGCGGGAGAAGGTGGTCGGCGGATGCCGACCGGATGAGGGGTATGGCGTTAGCCATCCCCTTGTTCCGCCCGGTGCAGCCGAAAGGTTCGCTTCGCGATACCCCTCATCCGACCCTCGCTGACGCGAGGGCCACCTTCTCCCGCAAGGGGAGAAGGAGAGCGCGGCTCACCCCAACTCCTGCAGCGACCGGATCACCCGCATCGGCGCCAGATCCGCATATTCCTCCGGCGCATCCGTCCGGTTGAGCCAGATCCCAGGCAGGCCGTAGGCGGCCCCGCCGGCGATGTCCCAGCGGTTCGACGAGACGAGGCAGAGATCCTGCGCGCCGAGCCCCATGCGCTCGCAGAGGTGGCGGTAGGCCGCCGGCGCCGTCTTGAACTGGCCGATGTCGTCCACCGAAACGATGATGTCGACGAGCGGCAGGACGGCCGAGGCGTTGGCCGCCGTCTCGGCCATGGCGTGCGTGCCGTTGGTGAAGATCGCGATCTCATGGCCCGCCTGCCGCAGGCGGAGCAGGGCGGGCGCCACGTCCGGATAGGCGTCGAGCTTGCCATAGGAGTCGAGCAAGGGCTTGCGCAGCGCCGGATCGACCGAAGGAAAGCGCTGGAGCGCGACATCGAGAGCCTCCTCGGTGAGCGACCAGAAGTCGCGATAGCGGCCCGCGAGCGTGAGAACCCAGGAATATTCGAGCTGTTTCGCCCGCCAGAACGCCGACAATCCGTCGGCATCGGCGCCGATCGCGTCGCGGTGGCGTGCCACGGCGGCGTGGACGTCGAAGAGCGTTCCGTAGGCGTCGAAGGCATAGGCGCGGATCGGCATGCGTCGGTCTCCGGGGGCAGGCTTGCACCAGCCGGCCGCGATCGTCCATCGGCGGGAGTGATTTCCCGGATGAGAAAGGATCATGCGCCGGGCGGTTGATTTCCCGCTGCCGCCGCCCTCGTATGGCGCAACGCGAAACAGGAGTGAGACGATGGCCGACTGGTCGCAGACCTGGACCTTCTTCGAAGGCGAATGGCGCGAGGGCAACACGCCCATCATGGGCGCCCGGACCCATGGCGCCTGGCTCGCCTCGACCGTGTTCGACGGGGCGCGCATCTTCGAGGGCGTGGCGCCGGACCTCGACCTCCATTGCGCCCGCGTGAACCGCTCCGCCAAGGCGCTTGGCCTGAATCCGACCATGGAGGCCGAGGCCATCGTGGCGCTCGTCAAGGACGGCATCGCCAAGTTCGACGCTGGCAAGCCGCTCTACGTCAAGCCGATGTACTGGGGGGAGGCGGAGGGGCCCTCGACCATCCTGCCGGATCCCGACGGTGTCGGCTTCGCGCTCTGCCTCTTCGAGGCGCCGATGCCGGTGCCGGGCGGCTTCTCCGTGACGGGAACCCGCTTCCGGCGGCCCACGATCGAGTCGATGCCGACCGACGCCAAGGCGGGATGCCTCTATCCGAGCAATGCGCGCGCCCTCCGAGACGCCAAGAGCCGCGGCTTCGACAATGCGCTTGTCTGCGATGCGCTGGGGAACGTGGCGGAAACCGCGACCTCCAACGTCTTCATGGCGAAGGAGGGCGTGGTGAAGACGCCGATCCCGAACGGGACGTTCCTGAACGGCATCACCCGCCAGCGCGTCATCAAGCTGCTGCGCGACGACGGCGTCGACGTGCAGGAAACCACGCTGACCTACGCCGATTTCCTGGCGGCGGACGAGATCTTCATCTCGGGCAATTACTCCAAGGTCATGCCCGTCCTGAAGATCGACGACCGCATGCTGCAGCCGGGACCCTTCTACACCCGGGCCCGCAAGCTCTACTGGGACTACGCCCACGCGACGGGCGGCCTCTCCTGATGTACGGCCGGGCCGAATCCCGCGAGGAGCGGCGCGAGGTCCTCGAGCGGGCGATCCGAGACATCCGCTTCGGGACGCTCATACTCTGCGACGACGACGGCCTGCCGCAGGCGGTGCATGCGCCCTTCGTGCTCAAGGCGGAGGGCGAGGGCGTGCTGGAGCTGCATGTCGCCCGCGCCAATCCAATCTGGAAGCTCCTGACCGGGCCGCGCCCCGCGCTCGCGATCTTCCAGGGTCCGCAGGCCTATGTGCGGCCGGGCTGGTATCCGGCCAAGGCGGAGCACGGCAAGGTCGTGCCGACCTGGAGCTACGTCTCGGTGCATGCGCGCGGCCCGGCAGCCCAGATGGACATGGAGTCCCTGCTGGCGCACATCCGGGAAATCTCCGACCAGATGGAGAGCGGCTACGCCATGCCCTGGTCGGTGGACGACGCGCCGGAGGGCTTCATCACGGCGCTGGCGCGGGGGATCGTCGGCATCCGCATCCCCATCGCCTCGCTCGAAGGCGTCTGGAAGCTGAACCAGCACCGCAGCGAGGCGGACCGGCAAGGCATGATCGCGGGGCTCGACGGCCGGACGGACGCGGATTCGCACGAACTCGCCGCCATCATGCGGCAGGTCGAGGCTGCGCGGGCGGGCAGCGCCTGATCATGGCCATCGTCACGCGCCTGACCGAGCGTCTTGGCATCCGGCATCCGATCCTGTCCGCGCCAATGGCGCTCGCGGGCGGCGGCCGGCTTGCTGCGGCGGTCACGGCGGCAGGCGGGCTCGGGCTCATCGGCGGCGGCTACGGCGACGCCGACTGGCTCGAGCGCGAGTTCGATGCGGCCGGCAACCAGCCGGTGGGCTGCGGCTTCATCACCTGGTCGCTGGCGCGACAGCCGGCCCTGCTCGAGCAGGCGCTGGCGCGGGGTCCCCGGGCGATCATGCTCTCCTTTGGCGATCCAAGGCCTTTCGCGCCGGCGATCGCGACGGCGGGCGCGGCGCTGATTTGCCAGTGCCAGACGATCGCGCATGTCGAGGAGGCGATCGAGGCGGGCGCGGCGATCGTGATCGCGCAGGGCGGCGAGGCCGGCGGCCACGGCATGGGGCGCGGGCTCATGAGCTTCGTGCCGGAGGCGGCCGACCATCTGGCGCGGCGCGCGCCGGAGACGATACTCGTCGCGGCCGGCGGCATCGCCGACGGGCGCGGCCTGGCGGCGGCGATCATGCTGGGGGCCGACGGCGTGCTCGTCGGCACGAGGCTCTGGGCCAGCGAGGAAGCCCTCGTCCATCCCGGCCATCACGCGGCGATCCTGACGACCGACGGCGACGGCACGATCCGCAGCTCGACGCCCGACATCGCACGGCGGCTCGACTGGCCGAAACCCTTCGACATCCGCGTCAAGCGCAACGCTTTCACGGAGCGCTGGCACGGCCGCGAGGCGGAGCTCTCCGCCGCCATCGAGGCCGAGGCGCCGCACTACGCGGCAGCCTTCGCGGCGGGGGACGCGGAGAACGGCGGCGTCGTCTTCGGCGAGGCGGCGGGGCTGATCCACGCGATCGAGCCTGCGGGCGCGATCGTGGAGCGGATGGCGGCAGAGGTCGAGGCGCGGTTGGAGCGGGGTCTCAGGCGGGCGTGAGCCCCAGCTCATGCCACCTTCCACGCTCCTCATCCTGAGGAGGCGCCGCGGGCGGCGTCTCGAAGGACGTACCACGCTCGTGCGTGCTTCGAGACGGCCGCTGTCGCGGCCTCCTCAGCATGAGGAGCGTTGAGGATGGACCCTCAGCTCATCCCCAGGCCTTCATCCAGCCAAGCCCGTCCTCGGTCCGGCCGCGCGGCTTGTATTCCGCGCCGACGTAGCCTTTGTAGCCGAGGCGCGTCAGCTCCTTCAGCACGTGGCGGTAGTTGACCTCGCCCTCGTCCGGCTCGGCCCGCGACGGCACGGCGGCGATCTGGACATGGCCGACGATGTCGAAATGACGCTCCAGCCGGCGCGTCACGTCGCCTTCCATGATCTGCACGTGATAGACGTCGAACATCAGCCTCAGCGCGGGATGGCCGATCTCGCGGATGAGCTCCGCGGCCTCGTCGGAGCGGCTGACGAAGTAGCCGGGCTTGTCGCGGCTGTTCAGCGGCTCGGTGACGATGGTGCGTCCTGCCTTCTCCGCGGCGTCGGCCGCCCAGGCCATGTTGGCGAGATAGGCGCGGCGGGCCTTCTTGCGGTCCGCCTCCTCGATCTGGCCCGCCATCACGTGGATCGTGGGCACGTCGAGCGCGGTCGCGTACTTCAGCGCCTGGCGGACGCCGGCGCGGAACTCGGTCCGGCGCTTCGGGTCGCAGGCGAGGCCCCAGTCGCCCGGCTGCTCGCCGGGCGCCGTGTTGATGCCGGTCAGCCGGATGCCAGCCGTCTTCAGGAGCTTACGGAGCAGGGGGACCGGATGCTCGTAGGGGAAATGGCACTCGACCGCCGGAAAACCGGCATTCGCCGCCGCGCCGATGCGCTCGAGGAAGGGGCGGTCGGCGAACATGAAGGAGATGTTGGCTGAAAAGGGTGGCATGGGGCCTCGTGCTGAAATCGAGCTTTTCTTCTTAGCGGTTCTTGCCGGGCACCCAGAGCACGTCCCGCGCGCCCTTGTCATTGACCCAGCGGGACGCGACGAACAGGAAATCGGACAGGCGGTTCACATATTGCAGCGCCGGCGCGCCGATGCGCTCGGCTGGATTGGCGGCGAGTGCGGTCATCAGCCGCTCGGCGCGCCGCACCACCGTGCGAGCGAGATGCAGATGCGCCGCGGCCGCCGAGCCGCCGGGGAGGACGAAGGATTTCAGCGGCGCGAGATCGGCGTTCAGCTGATCGATCTCGCGCTCCAACCGCTCCACCTGCGCCGGCAGGATGCGTAGAGGCTCGTAGGGCAGCGGCTCGCCCGAATCGGGCGTGCACAGGTCGGCGCCGAGATCGAAGAGGTCGTTCTGGATGCGCGAGAGCATCGCGTCGACATCGGGCAGGCCGTCGCAATGCAGGCGCGCCATGCCGACGCAGGCGTTCGCCTCGTCGACGGTGCCGTAGGATTCGACGCGCAGGTCGTGCTTGGGCACGCGCGCGCCGTCGCCGAGACCCGTGGTGCCGTCGTCCCCGGTCCGCGTGTAGATCCTGTTGAGCTTGACCATGCCTGCCTTCGCGATGCGCCCGGTTGTGAAGCACGTGTGAGGCGGCTGATGCAAGCGGCCTTCAGCGGCCCTTGAACCAGAGCGCGGCCATGATCAGCACGATCGCCAGGAATTGCAGGATGACGCGCCAGCGCATCAGCTTCTGCGATGTGTTCGGGCTGCCGCCGCGCATCATGTTGAAGAGGCCGAGCAGCAGCACGACGGCGACCGCGCCGGTGGCGATCGGGACGATTCCTGTCATCACGGCGCCCATCAGTCTCTCCTCGTCGCGATCTGCGGTCCTGGCCTACTCGCGCTTCAACACGCGGTCGACCAGCAGGTTCGACCAGAAGCCCGGTCTGAAGTCGCGGGTGAGCGCTTCGGGATCGTAGTGCTTCTCGACCCATTCGAGGAAAGGGATGCCCCTGGCCTCGCCCTGGTTCCGGTAAAGCGTGATGAAGCGATCCAGTATGCCCGTCTTCGACCAATGAAAATGGCCGTAGCGCGCGTGAAGTTGCCGCAGCGCCTCATCGGCCGTGCCCTTGAGATGCACGAGCACGTAGAGCGCCGCGACGAAGCCGGCCCGGTCCGCGCCCGACTTGCAGTGGATCAGGGCCGGATAGCGCAGGCTTTCGAAGAAGGCGGGCGCGGCCAGCAGCATCTCCTTCGACGGCGCCTCGCGCGAGCGGGCAAGGAACTCGGTGAGTTCGAGCCCGTGGCGTTCGGCCGCCTCCTTCTCGAGGGGCCAGGAGCCGTGCTCGCGCCCGCCGCGCAGATAGACGAGGCTGCGGCCGCCGTCGCGTGCGAAGCGGGCGATCTGATGCGGCCAGGGCTGGGCCGCCCTGTAGAGCTTCCCGTCGACGCTGTGCCGGTTGAGATAGAACAGGCGGAAGATGCCATGATCCACGAAGATCATGTTCGCCCAAGCGCGCAGGCGGTCGAGCCGGCCCGTGAGGGGCCGGTCCCAGCGCGCGATGCGGGCCATGCGCGCGTTGTAGCGCTCGATGTCGGGGCGGCGGAACATGGGCGTCGCGCGTTAGCAGCGTGCGGCGTCCAGGGCAATGACGGGCGCGGTCACGCCGCGCGCCATTGCCTGAGCAGCACCGGCGCCGCGACGATCACGGCGGCCGTCGTCGTGCCCCAGCCCGGCGCCATGAACAGCAGGGCGGAGGCGGCGAGCAGGAGCCTTTCCCAGCCCGCGAGCGCGGCCCTTGCGAAGCCCGTCAGCGCCGCGGCCAGCGCGACGATGCCCAGCGCGCAGGTCACCGTCACCTCGATGAAGGCAGGCCAGGTGAAGCCCTTGGTGACGATCAGCATCGCCGGAGAGTAGGCGAAGACGAAGGGCACGAGCGCCTTGGCCATGCCAAGGCGAAAGGCCGTGTTGCCGGTCTTGAAGGGGTCCGCACCGGCCATGCTCGCGCCGGCGTAGGCGGCCAGCGCCACGGGCGGCGTGATGTCGGCGAGCACGCCGAAATAGAAGACAAAGAAATGCGCGATGATCGGCTCGGCCCCGAGCTGGTTCAGCGCCGGCGCCGCAACCGTGACCATGATGATGTAGGTCGCCGTCGTCGGCACCCCGCAGCCCAGGAGGATGCAGACGATCGCCGTCATCACCAGCGTGAAGAACAGCGTCATCGCCTTGAGGTCGAAGAGGAAGGCCGGGATGACGCTGCCAGCAACGGCGGCGAGCGAGCCGGCCGAGGTGGTGACGATGTTCGAGATCTTGAAGCCGACCCCGGTGAGCGTCACCACGCCGACGATGATGCCGACGGTCGCGGCGGCCGCGCCGACGGCGATCGCGTATTTCGCGCCCACGACGAAGGCGTCCGCGATGTCGGCGGCCACGACACGGCCTTGCGGATCGCGCAGCACGAAGGCGGCGGAGACGAGGGCGCCCGCCGCGAAGAGCGCCACCGTCGCTGCGCCGGTCATCAGCAGGCCGGTGACGGCCGCTGCGATCACGGCGACGCCCGTCGCCACGGCCACGATCGGGTTGGCGCGAGTCAGGCCGACGACGATGCAGGCGGTGATGCCCCAGAAGGCAGCGAGATAGGGCGTATAGCCCGAGAACAGGACGGCGAGCAGCACGGCGAGCGGAATGGCGGTCGGCCAGTCCCGGCGGATCACGTCGGCCGCGCGCGGGATCTCGCTCGGCTCCATGCCGCGCATGCCGTTCTTCTTCGCCTCGAAATGCACCTGACAGAAGACGCCGAAGAAATGCATGAAGGCGGGCACGATCGCCGCCAGGATGACGGTCTGGTAGGGCACGTTCAGGTACTCGACCATCAGGAAGGCCGCGGCGCCCATGATGGGGGGCGTGATCTGGCCGCCGGTGGAGGCCGTCGACTCAACGGCGGCCGCGAAATGGCGGGGATAGCCGAGGCGGATCATCGCCGGGATGGTCAGCGATCCCACGGTCACCGTGTTGGCGATCGACGAGCCGGAGATCATGCCGAAGAGGCCGGAGCCGAAGATGGAGACCTTGGCTGGGCCGCCGACGAAGCGCCCGAAGGCCGCCGAGGCGAGGTCGATGAAGAAGCGCCCCAGGCCGATCCGCGTCGCGAGCACGCCGAACAGCACGTAATGGAACACGTAGGTCGCGACCACGCCGAGCGCGATGCCGAAAATGCCCTGGCTCGTCAGGTAGAGGTGGTTGACGACGCCCTTCCAGGTGTTGCCGGGATGCACGAAGATGCCGGGGAAGCTCTGGCCGTACAGCGCGTAGATCATCAGAAAGATCGCGATCAGGGGCAGGGCGAGCCCGACGGAGCGGCGCGTGGCCTCCAGCAGGACGATGACGAGCAGCGTGCCCATGACGACGTCGACGGGCATCGGGTTGCCGACGCGGAAGGCGAGATCCTCGAAGATCCAGGGAACATAGAGGCTCGTGACGGCCGCGGCCGCCGCCAGGAGCCAGTCGGTCAGGGGGATGCCAAGCGGCTTCAGGAGCGTCTGGGTCGGCGTTTCCGCGTTGCCGCTCCTGCGGGCGGAGAAGACGAGGAAGATCAGGCCCAGCACGAAGGCCATGTGGATGCCACGATGCGTCGTCTCGCGCAGCAGGCCGAAGCCGGCCGTGTAGTAGTGGAAGAGCGAGAGAGCCATCAGCAGGCCCGCCACGATCCAGGCCGCAGCCGGCAGGAGCGGGCGGAACTGCATCTCGGGATCGAGCTCGGCCTCGAGCTTGGCGAGGTCGGCTTCGGTCGGCTGCGAATGCTGGGTCAAAAGGGGCTCGCTTTCATGCTTTTTACCAAGGCTTAACGGTGAAAGCGGTGCGGTCCAAGCCCGAAGCTCGGTGCTGGCGGGGAATCGCCCAGGCGTTTATGGTCATGCGATGGCGTGGCGTTTCCTTCTCGGGCTGGCATCATTCTGCCTGCTGTTCTGCTCCGGCGCGGACGTTGTCGCGCAGGAGGGCGATGCGCTGCGGTTCTTCCAGCAGAACCCCGCCCGGTCGCTGTTCCGGACCGCGCCGGTGCAGCGGCGACCTGATTATCGACTGGTCGAGCCGCGCGAGTTCCGCGAGCGCGCCGTCCGGCGCAGGCCGATGCCCGAACCTGAGCCGGAACTGGCCGAGCGGCCTGCGGTCGTGCCCACGATGTTCGTCCATGTCGTCGGCGACGCGCTGGCGGAAGCGCTGGCGCAGGGGCTGAAGGAGCATTTCGCCGAGACGAAGCCCGAGGTGGGCGTCCAGCGGAAGATCCGGCCGAACTCCGGCCTCGTCAGGGACGATCATTTCGACTGGCAGCGAGGCCTGCGCGACCTCGCCGCCGCGGCGGACCGGGTCGACATGCTTGTGGTGATGGTGGGCTCGAACGACCGGCAGCCGCTGCGCGACGAAACGGGCGCGCATGAATTCGGCACTGACCGGTGGAAGGAGCTCTACGCCCGGCGGATCGACGACTTGCTGGCCGTCGTGCGGGAGAAGCGCTGGCCTGTCCTCATGGTCGGCATGCCGGTCATGCAGGAGCCACGGCTCTCGGCCGGCATGGTCGTCGTCAATGCGCTGCTCAAGGAGCGCGCCCAGCGCGCCGGGGTCGTCTTCGTCGATATCTGGGAGGGATTCGCCACGGAGAAGGGCGAGTATTCCTCGACCGGACCCGACGTGAACGGCGCGACGGTGCGGCTGCGCACGAGTGACGGCATCCTGTTCACGCGGGCCGGCGCCCGCAAGCTCGGCTTCTTCGTCGGCAAGGAGGCGATCGAACGGCTGGGTCGCGAGCTGCCGCCCGCGGTCGCGGACCTGCCGGCGGACCTGTCCGATCAGATCCGCCGCGAACTTCCGGGAGCCGCGCCCCCGGGGCTCGGCGGCGGGCTTCTGGGCGGCTTCACGCTGCCCGAACTGCCGGAGCTCCCGGTGTTACCGGCCATCGGCCAGCGACCGCTCGCCGGACCCGTGCTCGCGCTCGGCGCGGCGGCGCTAAGCCCTGGCGGCGTCCTGCTCCGGGGGAGGGTGTTCACGCCGGCGACGGAGATGGGAATCCTCGTCGAGCAGGTCTTCGCCTACGGCCGCCCGCCGCCGGCGAAACCGGGGAGGGCGGACGATTTCGCTTGGCCTCGGCGGCCGATCGACCGGCGGGACGACGCGGCCGCGAGCCAGGTCAGCGCGCCGGCCAGCGCTCCGATCCGTGCGCCGGTCAGCGCGGCAGCTGGCTCTCGCCCATGAGGAACTCGTCGACCGCGCGCGCCGCCTGACGGCCCTCGCGGATCGCCCACACGACGAGGCTCTGGCCGCGGCGCATGTCGCCGGCGGCGAAGACCTTGTCGAGCGAGGTGCGGTAGTCGCGTTCCGTCGCCTTGACGTTGCCACGCGCGTCGGTGGCGACGGCGAGTTCCTGCACCATGCCATCGTGGACAGGCTGCACGAATCCCATGGCGAGGAGGACGAGGTCGGCCTTCAGCTCGAACTCGGTGCCGGGCACCGGCTTGAAGTCGCTGCCGGACTGCGCGCAGATCAGCTTGGCGACATTGCCCTTGCCGTCGCCCTCGAAACGCACGGTCGCCACGGCGAATTGGCGCTCGGCGCCCTCCTGGTGCGAGGAGGAGGTGCGCAGCTTCAGCGGCCAGTTCGGCCAGGTGAGCAGCTTGTTCTCCTTCTCGGGGGGCTGCGGCATGATCTCGAGCTGCGTCACGGAGAGGGCGCCCTGGCGGACCGAGGTGCCGATGCAGTCCGAGCCCGTGTCGCCGCCGCCGACCACGACGACATGCTTGCCGCCGGCGAGGATCGGCTCGGCCGTCACGCCCTCGTTCGAGACGCGGCGGTTCTGCTGCGGCAGGAAATCCATGGCGAAATGCACGCCGGCGAGGTCGCGGCCGGGAATCGGCAGGTCGCGCGGCTTCTCCGCGCCGCCCGTCAGCACGAGCGCGTCGTGGCGGTCGGCGAGCTCCTGCGCCTTCACGTCGACGCCGACGTTGACCTCGTAATGGAAGGTCACGCCCTCGGCCTCCATCTGCTGGACGCGCCGGTCGACGTGGCGCTTCTCCATCTTGAAGTCGGGGATGCCGTAGCGCAGCAGGCCGCCGGCCCTCGCATTCTTCTCGTAGACGTGGACGTCATGGCCGGCGCGGGCGAGCTGCTGCGCGGCGGCGAGGCCGGCGGGGCCGGAACCGACGATGCCGACGCTCTTGCCGGTCTTCGCCTTGGGCGGCTCGGGAACGACCCAGCCCATCTCCCAGCCCTTGTCGATGATCGCGCATTCGATCGACTTGATGGTGACAGGCGTGTCCTCGATGTTCAGCGTGCAGGCGGCCTCGCAGGGCGCGGGGCAGACGCGGCCCGTGAACTCCGGGAAGTTGTTGGTGGAATGGAGGTTGCGCAGCGCCTCCTCCCAATCCTCCTGGTAGACGAGGTCGTTCCAGTCGGGGATCTGGTTGTTGACCGGGCAGCCGTTGTGACAGAACGGGATGCCGCAGTTCATGCAGCGCGACGCCTGATCCTTGATCGTCGCCTCCGACACCGGGAGAACGAACTCCTTGTAGTGCCGGATCCGGTCTGACGCCGGCGCGTACTTCCGGTCCTGCCGGTCGATCTCGAGGAAGCCTGTGACCTTGCCCATGGAAGAAAGCCTCAGAAGTGGGAGTAAAGCGTTGGAGGTCCGCGGTCAGGCGGCTTGATGACGGGTTGGCGCGGGAATGGCCCAGCCGAGTGATGCGGCATGTTCGATCCACTCGTCGATCGCTTGCGCGACGTTGCGGATCGCCTCCTCGGGCGTCTCGCCATCGGATGTGCAGCCGGGAAGGTCGGGCGCGGTCGCAAGGAAGCCGCCACCATCCTCGGCGGACAGCGGCTGGATTACGACGCGGTAGGCGAGGTCGGTCATCCATCAACTCCCAATTCATCGACGAAGGCGACGAACAATCGAACGTAGACGGGCTTGAGCGGCCGGCGCGCCGGGATCGTCAAGCTCTTCCGCCGTCCTTCATACCATAACTTCCAATGCGACCCTCCGCCTCGCGGCGGCGCGATCGAAATGTCGAGGCGGCGGCACTCGCGCTCGATGTCCGCCATGGTCCAGTCGCCGACGGGATTGCGCCGCATCGCATCCAGCAACGACCGCGACACCGGCTGATCACTCAGCCGCCATCAGCCGCTGCTGCTGTTCCATTTCCTTCAGCGCCCGGCGGTACTCGACCGGCATCACCTTGACGAACTTGCCGCGGTAATCGGCCCAGTTGTCGAGGATGTGCTTCGCCCGCGCGGAGCCCGTATACCTGAGGTGGTTCTGCACGAGGCTGAGGAGGCGCTCCTCGTCCTGGCCGCCCATGTTCGACATGATGTCGATCCGGCCCTTGGTCGCCATGTCACCGCCGGAATGGTAGAGCGCCTGCGACAGGTTCTCCTCCTCCTCCACCGGCTCCAAGTCGACCATCGAGAGGTTGCAGCGCTTGCGGAAGGTGCCATCCTCGTCGAGCACGTAGGCGATGCCGCCGCTCATGCCGGCCGCGAAGTTGCGGCCCGTCGGGCCGAGCACGACCACCACGCCGCCGGTCATGTACTCGCAGCCATGGTCGCCCGTGCCCTCGACGACCGCGATGGCGCCGGAGTTGCGGACAGCGAAGCGCTCGCCGGCGACGCCCCGGAAGTAGCATTCGCCGGAAATCGCGCCATAGAGCACCGTGTTGCCGACGATGATCGACTCCTCGGGGACGATGCCGGAGTCCGGCGCCGGCCGGACGATCAGCTTGCCGCCGGAGAGGCCCTTGCCGACATAGTCGTTGGCCTCGCCCGTGAGGTCGAGCGTCACGCCCGCCGCCACCCAGGCGCCGAAGGACTGGCCGGAGGTGCCGGTGAGCTTCACGGTGATCGTGTCGTCCGGCAGGCCGGCATGGCCGTAGCGCTTCGCCACCTCGCCCGAGAGCATCGCGCCGGTCGAGCGGTCCGTGTTGCCGATGGCGCTCTCGATGACGATCGCCTCGCCCCTCTCGAGGGACGCCGCCGCCTTCTTGATGAGCTTGCGGTCGAGCACGTCGTCGATCGGATGCTCCTGGCGCTCGACGTGCCGGATGGCGACGCCGCGCTCCTTCTTCGGCACGGCGAAGAGGCCGGCAAAGTCGAGGCCGCGCGCCTTCCAGTGGGTGATCGCGTCGCGCTTGTCGAGCAGGTCGGAGCGGCCGACGAGGTCGTCCACCTTCGCGATGCCCATGCCCGCCATGATCTCGCGCATGTCCTCGGCGACGAAGAAGAAGAAGTTGATGACGTGCTCCGGCAGGCCCTTGAACCGCTTGCGCAGCACGGGATCCTGCGTCGCCACGCCGACGGGGCAGGTGTTGAGGTGGCACTTGCGCATCATGATGCAGCCGGCCGCGATCAGCGGCGCGGTGGCGAAGCCGAACTCGTCGGCTCCCAGCAGCGCGCCGATGATGACGTCACGGCCGGTGCGAAGGCCGCCGTCCACCTGCAGGGCCACGCGGCCGCGCAGGTTGTTCATGACGAGCGTCTGGTGCGTCTCGGCGATGCCGATCTCCCAGGGCGAGCCCGTGTGCTTGATCGAGGTCAGTGGGCTAGCGCCGGTGCCGCCCTCGAAGCCCGAGATGGTGATATGGTCGGCGCGCGCCTTGGCGACGCCCGCCGCGACCGTGCCGACGCCCACCTCCGACACCAGCTTCACCGAGACGTCGGCCGCCGGATTGACGTTCTTCAGGTCGTAGATGAGCTGCGCCAGATCCTCGATCGAGTAGATGTCGTGGTGCGGCGGCGGCGAGATCAGGCCGACGCCCTGGGTCGAGTGGCGAACCTTGGCGATGACGGCATCAACCTTGTGGCCGGGCAACTGGCCGCCCTCGCCGGGCTTCGCGCCCTGCGCCATCTTGATCTGCATCATGTCGGAGTTCGCGAGATACTCCGTCGTCACGCCAAAGCGGCCGGACGCCACCTGCTTGATGGCGGAGCGCTTGGAGCGCCCGTCCGGCAGCGGCTTGAAGCGCTCGGACTCCTCGCCGCCCTCGCCGGTGTTCGACTTGCCGCCGATCGTGTTCATGGCGATGGCGAGCGTCTCATGCGCCTCGCGGCTGATGGAGCCGAAGGACATGGCGCCAGTCGCGAAGCGGCGGACGATGGCCGAGGCCGGCTCCACCTGCTCGATCGGGATCGGCTTGCCGGCCGGCTTGATCCTGAAGAGGCCGCGGATCGTGGTGAAGCGGTTCTCCTGCTCGTTGATGGCGCGGGCGTACTCCCGGTACTTGTCCGGCGCGTTGCCGCGCACCGCATGCTGCAGGTTCGACACAGTCTCCGGACGCCAGACATGGTCCTCGCCCCGGAGGCGGAAGGCGTATTCGCCGCCGACGTCGAGCGTCGTGCGGTAGACCGGCGAGTCGCCGAAGGCGATCCGGTGGACGCGAACCGTCTCCTCCGCCACCTCGGCGAGGCCGACGCCCTCGATCGTGGTGTGGGTGCCGAAGAAATACTTGGCGACGAAGTCGCTCTTGAGGCCGAGCGCGTCGAAGATCTGCGCGCCGCAATAGGACTGGTAGGTCGAGATGCCCATCTTGGACATGACCTTCAGCAGGCCCTTGCCGACCGACTTGACGAAGCGCTTCACGACCTCCTTCTCGTCGACCTCCTTCGGGAAGTCGCCACGCTCCCACATCGCCAGCATCGTGTCGAAGGCGAGATAGGGGTTGATCGCCTCGGCGCCGTAGCCGGCGAGGCAGGCGAAATGATGCACCTCGCGCGGCTCGCCGGACTCGACGACGAGGCCGACGGAGGTGCGCAGGCCCTTGCGGATCAGGTGGTGGTGAACGGCGGCCGTCGCGAGCAGCGACGGAATCGGGATCCGGTCGGGGCCGACGAGGCGGTCCGACAGGATGATGATGTTGTAACGGCCGTGGACTGCCGCCTCGGCCCGCTCGCAGAGGCGGTCGAGCGCGTCCTGCATGCCTGCCGCGCCCTTTTCGGACGGGTAGGTGATGTCGAGCGTCTTGGTGTCGAAGCTGTCCTCGAAATGGCCGATGCAGCGGATCTTCTCCAGGTCCTCGTTGGTGAGGATCGGCTGGCGCACCTCGAGCCGCTTGCGGCGGGCGTTGCCCTCGAGGTCGAAGATGTTCGGCCGCGGCCCGATGAAGGAGACGAGGCTCATCACCAGCTCCTCGCGGATCGGGTCGATCGGCGGGTTGGTGACCTGGGCGAAGTTCTGCTTGAAGTAGGTGAAGAGCGGCTTCGCCTTGTCCGACAGCGCCGAGATCGGCGTGTCGGTGCCCATGGAGCCGACGGCCTCCTGGCCCGTGACGGCCATGGGGGCCATCAGCAGCGAGAGATCCTCCTGGGTGTAGCCGAAGGCCTGCTGCTTATCGAGCAGGCTCACGTCGGTGCGGGACGCCCGCGCCTCGACCGGCTTCAGGTCCTCCAGCACGAGCTGCGTGCGCTTCAGCCAGTCCTGGTAGGGATTGGCGGCCGAGAGCTCGCGCTTGATCTCCTCGTCGGCGACGATGCGGCCCTTCTCAAGGTCGATCAGCAGCATCTTGCCGGGCTGGAGACGCCACTTGCGCACGATGTCCTTCTCCGGGATCGGCAGCACGCCCATCTCGGAGGCCATGACGACGAGATCGTCCTTCGTGACGAAATAGCGGGCGGGACGCAGCCCGTTGCGATCCAGCGTCGCGCCGATCTGGCGGCCGTCGGTGAAGGCGATGGCGGCGGGACCGTCCCACGGCTCCATCATCGCGGCGTGGTACTCGTAGAAAGCGCGGCGCGATTCATCCATCAGCGGATTGCCGGCCCAGGCCTCGGGCACGAGCATCATCATGGCGTGGCAGAGCGAATAGCCGCCACGGACCAGGAACTCGAGCGCATTGTCGAAGCAGGCCGTGTCCGACTGGCCCTCGTAGGAGATGGGCCAGAGCTTGCCGATGTCGTTGCCGTATTCCTCGGAATCGACGGAGGCCTGGCGCGCCGCCATCCAGTTGACGTTGCCGCGCAGCGTGTTGATCTCGCCGTTGTGCGCCACCATCCGGTAGGGATGAGAGAGCGTCCAGCTCGGGAAGGTGTTGGTCGAGAAGCGCTGGTGCACGAGCGACAGGGCGCTCTCGAAGCGCGGATCCTCGAGGTCGCGGTAATAGCCGCCGAGCTGGTTCGCCAGCAGCATGCCCTTGTAGACGACGGTGCGGCAGGAGAGCGACACGGGGTAGAAGCCCATCTCGCGCGGCGCCTTCTGCTCGTAGGCGGCGTTGGAGATCACCTTGCGCAGGATGAAGAGGCGGCGCTCGAACGTGTCCTCGTCCGTCGACTGGCTGTCGCGGCCGACGAAGACCTGGAGATGGCGCGGCTCCGTCGGCTTTACCGAAACGCCGAGGTCGGCATTGTCGGTCGGCGGGACGCGGAAGCCGAGCAGGCGGAAGCCCTCGTCGGCGATCGCCTTCTCGATGATATCGCGGCAGACCTGCGCGACATCGGGGTCGCGCGGCAGGAAGAACTGGCCGACGGCGTAGGAGCCGGGCTCGGGAAGCGCGAAGCCGAGCTTGGCGGCCTCTTCCTTGAAGAAGCGGTGCGGGATCTGCACGAGCATGCCGCAGCCGTCGCCCGCCTTCGGGTCGGCGCCGACCGCGCCGCGGTGGACGAGGTTGCGCAGGATGTCGAGGCCCTTGGCGACGATCGCATGGCTCCGGCGGTTCTTCATGTCCGCCACGAAGCCCACGCCGCAGGCGTCCTTCTCGAGCGCCGGGTTGTAGAGGGCCGAGGGCGCCGGGAGGCCGGGGTCGCGCACGACGAGGTCGCGGCGCAGCGCGTCGGCGATCGTGCCGCTTGACGTCGGCGCGCTCGGCACATCGAGCTCGGACGGCACGATCCAGTCCATCGGGCTGACGTTTGTCATGGCGGTCCCCTACGGCTTCAGGTCTGACAGGGAGAGGGCTGCCGCCCGATTGGTCAGCAACCCTGTCCTAGTTAATGAAGCTTCATTGTCTCTCCTCCCGAATAATGGCAAGCGGAATCTGCCGCGATCACGAGAGATGGAAAGATTTGCGAGCTTTGGCGCAATTTTATTGCCGCGAACGCCCACGGAGCGGAACAAAAGTTTTTGCAGCCGCTATCGAGTTTGGTCAGGCAGCTGCCAAGCCGAGGCGCATGCACCGACGATACAGGCAGGCGCAATAAAATTGCGCACTCGGCGCTCATCTCGCGATTGCCAAGCCTCGCCCGGCTTGCAATGGCTGTCGCCGGGAGGATGCCATGTCGATCTACGAACGCGGTCTCGATCGCAACCCCGCCAATCACCAGCCGCTGACGCCGCTGTCCTTTCTCAAGCGCGCCGCGCGCGTCTGGCCGGAACGCACGGCCGTCATCCATGGCGGTCTCCGGCGGAGCTATGCCGAATTGTACGCGCGGGCCCGCCGGCTCGCCTCCGCGCTTTCGATCCTCGGCGTCGGGCGCGGCGACACGGTAGCGGTGATCCTGCCGAACATTCCCGCGATGCTGGAGGCTCATTACGGCGTGCCGATGCTCGGCGCCGTGCTGAACACGATCAACACGCGCCTCGACGCCGCGACGATCGCGTTCCAGATCGACCATGGCGAGGCGAAGGTGCTGATCGTCGACCGTGAGTTCGCCGCGCTCGGGCAGGCGGCGATCGCGCTCTCGACCAATAAGCCGATCCTCGTGGAGTGCGACGACCGGGAGTTCCCTCACGCTGCCTTCCCGGCGGAGGGCGTGCAGCCAACCCACGAGTACGAGTCGCTCGTCGCCATGGGCGATCCCAACTTCGACTGGCTCTGGCCGCAGGACGAATGGGACGCGATCTCGCTCAACTACACGTCCGGCACCACGGGCAACCCGAAGGGCGTGGTCTATTCGCACCGCGGCGCCTACCTGATGTGCTTCGCCAACACGCTTGCCGCCGCCCTACCGCCGCAGCCCGTCTATCTCTGGACGCTGCCGATGTTCCACTGCAATGGCTGGTGCTTCCCCTGGACGCTGTCGGCTGTCGGCGGGACGCATGTCTGCCTGCGGTGGGTAAGGGCGAAAGCGATCTTCGAGGCGATCGCGGAGCATGAGGTCACGCATCTCTGCGGCGCGCCGATCGTGATGAGCGCGCTGCTCGCCGCGCCGCCGGAGGACCGGCGTCCGCTGCCGGGCCGCGTCTCCTTCATCACGGCCGCCGCGCCGCCGCCGGAAGCGGTGCTCGCGGCGATGGTGGAGGCCGGCTTCGACGTCACCCATGTCTACGGCCTGACCGAGGTCTATGGGCCGGCCGTGGTCAATGTCTGGAAGGAGGAGTGGAACGACCTGCCGCTCTCCGAGCAGGCGCGGCTGAAGGCGCGCCAGGGGGTGCCCTATCCGGGCGAGGAGGATCTGGCCGTCATGGACCCGCTGACCATGCAGCCCGTGCCCGCCGACGGCGAGACGATGGGCGAGGTCATGTTCCGCGGCAACATCGGCATGAAGGGCTATCTGAAGAACGAGGCGGCCACGCAGGAAGCCTTCGCCGGCGGCTGGTTCCATTCGGGCGACCTCGGCGTCATGCATCCGGACGGCTATGTGCAGCTGAAGGACCGCTCCAAGGACATCATCATCTCGGGCGGCGAGAACATCTCGTCGATCGAGGTGGAGGATGCGCTCTACAAGCACCCGGCGGTCGGGCTGGTGGCGGTCGTGGCGCGGCCCGATCCGAAATGGGGCGAGCATCCGTGCGCCTTCATCGAACTGCGCGCCGGCGCGACGGCGACGGAGGACGAGATCATCGGCTTCGCCCGCGCGCATCTCGCGAGCTACAAGCTGCCGCGCACCGTGATCTTCGCCGAACTGCCGAAGACCTCGACGGGGAAGATCCAGAAGTTCGTGCTCAGGGAGCGGGCGAAAGGGCTGTGAGGGGGCGTCATGGAGGGGCCTGTCTTGGCCGGGCCCCCTCCGTCTCTGCCGCCACCCGCCACCTCCCTCATCCTGAGGAGCCGCCGCAGGCGGCGTCTCGAAGGACGAACCACGGTCCTGCGTGCTTCGAGACGCGCCCCTGCGGGTCGCTCCTCAGCATGAGGTGCGTGGCGGGTCGCTCATGGCGGTGAGGCTTGGCAGCCCCTCACCGCCCCGTCTTCACCCGCGTCCAGATGCGCGTGACGTTGCGCTGCAGGCGCTCGTCGTAAGCGGTGTTGGTGAAGAGGCGCGCCATCACCTCCGGCGTCGGATAGACGCTCGGATTGTCCCGGACCTCCGGCTTGATGAGCGGCTTCGCCGCGAGGTTCGCGCTCGCATATTCGACCATGTTCGAATTGGCCGCCGCGACGTCGGGCCGGAGCAGGAAGTCGATCAGCTTGTGGGCGTTGTCGGCGTTCGGCGCATCCTTCGGGATGACCATGGAGTCGAACCACATCTGCGCGCCCTCGGACGGGATGATGTAGTCGATCTCGACGCCGTTGCGCGCCTCCGCCGCGCGCTTGCGGGCCTGCAGGATGTCGCCCGAGAAGCCGAGCGCCATGCAGATGTCGCCGCCGGCGAGCGCGTTGATATATTCGGAGGAGTGAAACTTCCGCACGTTGTCGCGCACGCGGAAGATGGCGTCGCCCGCCTTCTGGATGTCCTCGAGCTTCTTCGAGTTCGGATCGAGCCTGATCGCCCGCAGCATGTTGGGCAGCACGTCCTCGGGCCCGTCGAGCACATGGATGCCGCAGTCCTTCAGCTTGCCGGAGAGCTTGGGATCGAGCAGCAGGTTCCAGCTGCGGGGAATGTCGCCGCCGAGCCGTTCCTTCACCTTCGCGACATTCACGCCCAGCCCGATCGTGCCCCAGAGATAGGGCACCGCATGCCGGTTGCCGGGATCGTAGGCCTTCAGCCGGTCCATGATCTCCGGCCAGAGGTTCTTGTGGTTGGGGAGCTTGGCGCGATCGATCGGCTGGAACACGCCGGCAGCCACCATGCGCTGCAGGAAGGGCGCCGATGGCACCACGATGTCGTAGCCGGACTTGCCGGCCAGCATCTTCGTCTCGACGATCTCGTTGTTGTCGTAGGTGTCGTAGACGACCTTGATGCCGGTCTCCTTGGTGAAATCCTCCAGCACCTTCGGATCGATATAGTCGTTCCAGTTGTAGACGTTGACGACCTTCTCCTGGGCCTGGAGCGGCACCTGGGCCGTCACGGTCGAGAGGGCGAAGGCGGCGATCGCGAGCGCGCGGCGGGTCAGCATCAGGGGCTGGTTCCTTTCTTGTCGATTCAGGCGCGCGGCCGGGCCGGCGATCCTGGCAGAAGGGTAGGAGCAACGGTTGCGGGGTCAACCCTCTGCGGGTCAAGAGCCGGGTTGCATTCGCCGCGCCCGCGGGCATCATCCCCCGCATGACCCACCGTTCCCTCGCCACGATCATCGCCCAGGGCGCCGGCCGCGAGCCCGCCGATCTCGTGATCCGCGACGTGCGGCTCTACGACCTCGTGACCGGCGACCTCACGCCGACCGACATCGCGGTCTGCGGCGACAGGATCGTCGGCACACATGCCTCCTACGAAGGCCGCACAGTGATCGAAGGCGGCGGGCGGATCGCCGTGCCGGGCTTCATCGACACGCATTTCCACGTCGAATCCTCGTTGCTGACGCCGCTCGAGTACGATCGCTGCGTGCTGCCGCACGGCGTCACGACGGCGATCTGGGACCCGCACGAGATCGCCAACGTGCTGGGCGCGGAAGGCATCCGCTATGCGCTGGACTGCGCGTCGGCCACGATCATGGACCTGCGGGTGATGCTCTCCTCCTGCGTGCCGGCGACGGATCTCGAAACCTCGGGCGCGCGGCTGGAGGCCGACGATCTCGTGCCGTTCATGAGCCACCCCAAGGCGCTGGGACTCGCCGAGTTCATGAATTTCCCCGGCGTCGTCCATGCCGCGCCGGACTGCCTCGCGAAGCTCGACGCCTTCGCCGGGCGGCACGTGGACGGCCATGCGCCGCTCCTCTCGGGCCTGCCCCTCAACGCCTATCTCGCGGCCGGCATCCGCACGGACCACGAGACGACGGGGCCGGCGGAGGCGATGGAGAAGCTCCGCAAGGGCATGGCCATCCTGATCCGCGAAGGCTCCGTCTCGAAGGACCTGCATGCGCTGGCGCCGATCATCTCGGCCGACACCTCGGCCTTCCTCGCCTTCTGCACGGACGACCGAAATCCGCTCGACGTGGCGGAGGAGGGGCATCTCGACTTCATCATCCGCGAGGCGATCCGCAGCGGGGCGCCGGCGCTCCATGTCTATCGCACCGCCACGATCAGCGCGGCGCGCATCTTCGGCCTCGTGGACCGCGGCATGATCGCGCCCGGACGGCGGGCCGACATCGTCCTGCTCGATGGCGCGCTGGAGGAATGCCAGGTCTCGCAGGTGATCTCCGCCGGCCGAGTCGTGACTCCGGCCCTGTTCGCCGGGCGCACGCCCGTCGCGCCGGTCGGGCTCGCCAGCGTCAAGGCGCGGCCGGTGTCGGCGGCCGATTTCCGGGCGACGCGCCATGGCGACGATACGCCGGTGATCGGCGTCGTGCCGGGCAGGATCATCACCGAGCACCTGCGGCGCGCGCTGCCCGGGAGCGGCGTCGATCTCGACCAGGACGTGATCAAGCTCGCCGTCGTCGAGCGGCATGGGAAGAACGGCGGCATCGCCGTCGCCGCGGTTCATGGCTTCGGCCTGAAGAAAGGCGCCATCGCCTCCTCCATCGGCCACGACAGCCATAATATCACGGTGGTCGGCGCAGATGATGCCGACATGGCGCTGGCCGTGAACCGCCTCGGCGAACTGCAGGGCGGCTTCGTCGTGACGGAGGGCGGTCGGGTGCTGGCCGAGCTGCCGCTCCCCGTGGCCGGGCTGATGAGCCGGATGGATTTCGAAGGCGTGCGCGGCGCGCTCATCCCGCTCCGTCAGGCGGCGAAGTCGCTCGGCTGCACGCTGGCGGAGCCGTTCCTGCAGGTGGCGTTCCTGCCGCTGCCCGTGATCCCGCACCTGAAGATCACGGACCGGGGGCTCGTGGATGTGGACCGGTTCGAACTGATGGGGTGAGCAATGGGCTCATGATCCCTCCCCGCAAGGCGGGGAGGGTGGCCGGCCGCAGGCCGGACGGGTGGGGAGCCCCCTCAGACCCGGCTTCGCCGGCCCAGCTCCCCCGCAAGCGAGGGAGCATCGAGTGCGTGTCATTCCCGATAGAGGCGAAGCGGAGAGAAAGAGCCCTCATCCGCCCTTCGGGCACCTTCTCCCGTGAACGGGAGAAGGGGGCGTTCTTCCTTCTCCCGCTTCCGGGAGAAGGTGGCTCGCGCAGCGAGACGGATGAGGGAACCCGCCCGCCTACACCGACCGCGCGATGCAGAAGTCCACGACCTCGATCATCGCGTCGCGGAGCGGCGTGGCGGGGAAGATCTCCAGCGCGTCCTTGGCGATCGCGCCGTAATGGCGGGCGCGCTCCACCGTGTCCTCGAGCGAGCGGTGGCGCCTGTGGAGGGCGATCGCCTTCTCGAGCGCCGCATCGTCGTTGACGCCCTGCTCCATGGCATCCCGCCAGAAGGCGCGCTCGGCGGCGTCGCCGCGGCGGTAGGAGAGGACGACGGGGAGCGTGATCTTGCCCTCGCGGAAGTCGTCGCCGACGTTCTTGCCGAGCTTCGCGGTCGTGCCGCCGTAATCCAAGACGTCGTCCATCAGCTGGAAGGCGATGCCGAGATTGACGCCGTAGCTGCGGCAGGCGCTGACCGACTGCTTCTCCGCGCCGGCGAGCAGGGGGCCGACCTCGCAGGCCGCGCCGAAGAGGGCGGCCGTCTTGGCGCGGATCACCGCGAGATACTCGTCTTCCGAGGTGGAGACGTTCTTGGCGGCGGCGAGCTGCATCACCTCGCCCTCGGCGATCACGGCCGCCGCGGTCGAGAGCACGTCGAGGCAGGGAAGGGAGCCGACCTCGACCATCATCTTGAAGGCCTGGCCCAGCAGGAAATCGCCGACGAGAACGCTCGCCTCGTTGCCCCAGAGGGTGCGGGCGGCCGGCTTGCCCCGGCGCATGTCGCTGTCGTCGACGACGTCGTCGTGCAGCAGCGTCGCCGTGTGCATGAATTCGACGGAAGCCGCGAGCTTCAAATGGCCTTCGCCGGCATAGCCGCAGAGGCGCGCCCCAGCGATGGTCAGCATGGGCCTCAGCCGCTTGCCACCGGACGAGATCAGGTGGTTCGCCACCTCGGGGATCATGGTCACGTCCGAGCCCGTCCGCGACAGGATCGTCTCGTTGACGCGCGCCATGTCGGCGGCGGTAAGCCTGACCAGAGGTTCGACGCCGGCGCCCGCCTGCTTCTCCTCAAACGCGACGACGACGCCCAATGCCTGCCTCGTTTCTTATCGATCGCCCCCGGAGTTAACGGTGGGGCGGCTGCACTTCAACGTGCCCTGTTGCCGCAAGGTGGTGCGCGTGGCAAGCGGCGAAGCTTGGAGCGGGGGAGGGCGCAAGGGTGGAGCCGATCACCGAAGACCGGTTCCTCGATGGGAGGCTGCTGCTGCGGCAGCCGGCGCGCGGCCACCGGATCGGAACGGACGCGCTGCTTCTGGCGGCGGCTTCGCCCGCGTCAGGCCGCGTCTGCGACCTCGGCAGCGGCGTGGGCGCCGTCGGGCTGGCGCTGCTGCTGCGGGGCGCGCCGGAGGCGGTGCTGGTCGAGCGTGAGCCGACCTTCGCCGCGCTCGCTGTCGAGAATATCGCGCTCGGCGGCTTCGAGGGCCGGGCCCGGCTCGCGGTGGTCGATCTCTTCGACCGCAAGGCCATGCTCGCCGAGCCGCTGCTCGCCGACCAGAGCTTCGACGCCGTGGCCACCAATCCGCCCTTCGACCAGTCACTCAAGGGGCGGCGCACGCCATCCGCGCTCAAGCAGGCGGCCCATGCGATGGCGGGCGGCGGCCTGGGGGACTGGCTGCGGGCGGCGGCCCGGCTGATCCGCGACGGCGGCACGTTGACGCTCATCCACCGGGCGGACCGGCTGAAGGAGGTGATGGCGGCGATGCCGCCGCGCCTCGGCGGCGTCGCGGTCAGGCCGGTCCAGCCGATGGAAGGGGCGTCCGCGACACGGATCCTGGTGGCGGCGCGGGCGGGCTCGCGTGCGGCGCTCACCCTCCTGCCGTCCTTCGTGCTGCATGAGGCGGGAGGCGGCTTCACCCCCGAAGCCGCGCTCGTGCACCGAGGGTTGGCCGCGATCGGAATGACGGCGGATCAGCGCGCTTTCCGTTCAGACGGAACCGTCTGAACGAGAAGAATTCGCGCCAGAATGAACTTGCTCAGAGCAGGTCCGGCACCACCACGTCGGGATAGGCGAGGCCGGTCAGCCGGGCCGCGCCGACCCGCGCCACGCGGGCGAGCAGCGCCTTGCGCGTGGCGCCGGGCAGGGGATGGTCCGGCGCCCGTCGGATCATTGCGGCGTCATAAGCGTCGGCGACGATGAGGCCGGCCTCCTCGGGAAACAGCATCTCGTCCACATCGGGGAGCGTCGCGAAGTAGAGCCGGTCGCAATAGAGCCGGTATTCCGGCCATTTCTGGTCCGCCATGAAGTCGGCGCGGGAGGATTTGATCTCGACGATCCAGATCTCGCCCTTGCGCGAGACCGCGAGCAGGTCCGCCCGGCGGCCCGAGGCGAGCGTCACCTCGGGCAGGGCGTAGAGGTCATGGGCCGCCAACAGCCGCAGCGTGCCCCGGCGGACCGCCAGCGCCCGCTCGGATTGCCGTCCGTCCTCGATCAATAGCGATTGTCCTCGAGGATCATGGCGGCCGCCTTCTCGGCGATCATCATGGTCGGCGCAGCCGTGTTGCCGGAGGTGATGTTCGGCATCACGGAAGCGTCGGCGATGCGCAGGCCCGGCACGCCGCGCACGCGCAGCCGCTCGTCGAGCACTGCCATCGGGTCCTCGCGCACGCCCATCTTGGCCGTGCCGACGGGATGGAAGATGGTCGTGCCGATCTCGCCGGCCGCCTTCTCGAGCTCGGCGTCCGTCTGGCAGCCCTTGCCGGGCCTGTATTCCTCGGGGCGGTAGCGGCGCAGCGGCTCCGCCGAGACGATGTGGCGGGCGAGGCGGAGCGCGTCCACCGCCACCTGCCGGTCCTCCGGCGTCTGCAGGTAGTTCGGCCGAATCGAGGGCGCGGCCTTCGGATCGCGCGCGATGGCGCGGACGAAGCCGCGGCTCGTCGGCCGCAGATTGCAGACGCTGACCGTGAAGGCGCCGAACGGGTGCATCGGCTCGCCGAAGCGGTCGAGCGAGAGCGGCTGGATGTGGAACTGCAGGTTCGGCGTCTCGTAGTCGGGCGAGGAGCGCGTGAAGAGGCCGAGCTGCGAGGGGGCCATCGTCAGCGGTCCCCGCCGCTGGAACAGGAACTGCATGCCCATCCAGCCGCGCCGGAGCAGCGACTGGTACTCGACGTTCAGCGTGCGCACGCCATGCACCTTGAAGACGGGCCTCAGCTGCAAATGGTCCTGCAGGTTGGCGCCGACGCCCGGCAGGTCCGACACGACGTCGATGCCGAGATCGCGCAGCGCCTCGCCGGGGCCGATGCCGGAGAGCTGGAGCAGCTTCGGCGTGCCGATCGCGCCGGCGGAGAGGATGACCTCGGCCTCCGCCTTGATCGTTGCCTTGCCCTTGGGGCCGACATACTCGACGCCGACCGCGCGCGGGCCCTCGAACAGGATGCGCGAGACATCGGCGTTGCGGATGAGCTTCAGGTTCGGGCGGTTCAGGGCGGGCTTGAGGAAGCCCTTGGCCGCGCTCCAGCGCAGGCCGTTGCGCTGGTTGACCTGGAAATAGCCGACGCCCTCGTTCGACCCCGTGTTGAAGTCCTTCGTCTCGCGGATGCCGCGGGCCTTCGCCGCCTCGATGAAGGCGTCGAGGATCTCCCAGCGCATGCGGGGCTCCTCGACGCGCCAGCCGCCGCCGGCGCCGTGATGCTCGGTGAGGCCGCCGAAATGATCCTGCTGGCGCATGAAGAGCGGCTTGACGTCGTCCCAGCCCCAGCCGGAGAGGCCGAGCTGCCGCCAGCCGTCGTAATCCTGCTTCTGCCCGCGCATGTAGATCATGGCGTTGATGGCCGAGCAGCCGCCGATCACCTTGCCGCGGGGATAGTTCAGCGCCCGCCCGCCGAGGCCAGGCTCGGGATCGGTCTTGAACAGCCAGTCGGCGCGCGGATTGCCGATGGCGAACAGGTAGCCGACCGGAATATGGAACCAGATCCAGTTGTCCGAGCCGCCCGCCTCGAGGATCGCCACCTTGTTGGCGGGATCCTCGGACAGCCGGTTCGCCAGCACGCAGCCGGCGGAGCCGGCGCCGACGATGACGTAGTCGAAGGTCTCCGCCTCCTTCACCCGCCCACCCCCACCGCGGCGAGCGCCGCCATGTTGAGAAGATCCGTGTCCTTGGCGCTCATCGAGACGATCTGCACCGGCTTGTCGAGGCCGATGAGCAGCGGGCCGATCACGGTCGAGCCGCCCAATTCCTGCAGCATCTTCGTCGCGATGGCGGCCGAGTGGAAGGCCGGCATGATCAGCACGTTGGCCGGGCCGCTAAGGCGGCAGAACGGATATTGCGCCATGATTTCGGGGTTGAGGGCCACGTCGGCGCCCATCTCGCCGTCATACTCGAAGTCGACCTTCTGCTTGTCGAGGATCTGCACGGCCTCCTGCACGCGCTTGGAGCGCTCGGCCTCCGGATAGCCGAAGGTCGAGAAGGAGAGGAGCGCCACGCGGGGCACGTAGCCGAGGCGCTTGGCCGCGCCGGCGGCCTCGATGGCGATCTCGGCGATCTCCGCCGCGTTCGGCATCTCGTGGACGGCGGTGTCCGCCACCAGCACGGTCCGGCCGCGGGCGATGACGATCGAGACGCCGATCATGCGGTGGCCCGGCTTCTGGTCGATGACGCGCGTCACGTCCTGCAGCGCAATCGAATAGTTGCGGGTGAGGCCCGTCACCATCGCGTCGGCGTCGCCGGTCGCGACCATGGCCGCGCCGAAATGATTGCGGTCCTGGTTGATGAGGCGCTGGCAGTCGCGGAACATGTAGCCCCGGCGCTGCAGCTTGTCGTAGAGATACTGCGCGTAGGCGCCGTTCCGCTTGGACAGGCGCGCGTTCTGGATCTCGATCGAGCCCTTGATCTCGACGCCGACCTGCGACGCCGTCTCGCGGATGCGCTCCTCGCGGCCGACGAGGATCGCCTTGCCGAGGCCCTGCGCCGCGTAGCTGACGGCGGCGCGGATCACCGCCTCCTCCTCGCCCTCCGCGAAGACGACGCGGCGCGGACGGCGCCGCACCTGCTCGAAGACGCGGGCCAGCACGCCGGCCACGGGATCGCGGCGGGCCGAGAGCTGACGCTTGTAGTCCTCGATATCGGCGATGGGGCGGCGCGCGACGCCCGTCTCCATCGCCGCCTTGGCGACGGCCGACGAAATCGAGGCCATGAGCCGCGGATCGAAGGGCGCCGGGATGATGTAGCCCTTGCCGAACTTGGGCCGCGCGCCGCCGTAGGCCGCCGCCACCTCGTCGGGCACGTCCTCGCGGGCGAGATCGGCGATCGCCTTGGCGGCCGCGACCTTCATCTCCATGTTGATGGCGGTGGCGCGCACGTCGAGCGCGCCGCGGAAGATGAAGGGGAAGCCCAGCACGTTGTTGACCTGGTTCGGATAATCCGACCGGCCGGTGGCGATGATGACGTCCTCGCGGACGGCATGCGCCTCCTCCGGCGTGATCTCCGGATCCGGGTTCGCCATGGCGAAGATGATCGGGTTCGGCGCCATGGACTTGACCATGTCCTTGGTGAGCGCGCCCTTGGCCGAAAGGCCGAAGAAGATGTCGGCGCCCTCCAGCGCGTCGGCGAGGCTGCGCGCCTTGGTCTTGGCGGCGTGGGCCGACTTCCACTGGTTCATGCCCTCGGTGCGGCCCTGCCAGATCGTGCCCTTGGTGTCGCACATGATGACATTCTCGGGCGCGAAGCCCATCGCCTTCACGAGGTCGGCGCAGGCGACGCCGGCCGCCCCCGCCCCGTTGATGACGAGCTTCGTCTGCTTGATGTCCCGTCCGGTGAGCAGCAGCGCGTTCATCATGCCCGCCGCGGCGATGATCGCGGTGCCGTGCTGGTCGTCATGGAACACGGGGATGTCCATGAGCTCCTGCAGGCGGCTTTCGATGATGAAGCACTCGGGGGCCTTGATGTCCTCGAGGTTGATGCCGCCGAAGGAGGGTCCGAGATACCGGACGGCGTTGATGAAGGCGTCCGTATCCTCCGTGTCGATCTCGAGATCGATCGAATCCACGTCCGCGAAGCGCTTGAAGAGGACGCTCTTGCCCTCCATCACCGGCTTCGAGGCGAGCGCGCCCAGGTTGCCGAGGCCGAGGATCGCGGTGCCGTTGGAGATGACGGCGACGAGATTGCCGCGCGTCGTGTAGTCGAAGGCGAGAGCCGGGTCCTTGGCGATGGCCAGCACGGGCACGGCGACGCCGGGCGAGTAGGCGAGGCTGAGGTCCCGCTGCGTCGCCATCGGCTTGGTCGGCACGATCTCGAGCTTGCCCGGCTTGCCCCGCGAATGGAAGTCGAGGGCCTCCTGATCCGTGAAGGTGGGGCGACCGCGGCGGGCTTTCGGATCGATCGGAGGCATTGCAGGCGTTTTCCCCAGGGCAGTTTCGTTGTTCGACCTTTTTGGCGGATGGCGCTCGGGGGAACAAGGGCCCTTACGGCAAAACACTGATTCCGGGACAATGGCGCCGTTCCGTGACCGGCGCCGCATCCCGCCGTTGCAGGACGGAACCGGCTGGACTGTCTTGTATAAGATATAAGACCTGCGCTACAGGGTCCGGAGGCCGCTGGCGGCCTCTCCGGACGCGTTCGACCCATGGCCACAGTGCTCTGCATCGGCATCGCCGTCCTCGACCATGTGTTCCAGGTCGAGGCCATGCCGACGCGCGCGGAGAAGTTCCGCTCCCAGGCGATGGCGACGGTCGGCGGCGGGATCGCCGCCAACGCCGCCGTGACCGTGGCGCGGCAGGGCGGGCGCGCCCGGCTCGTCACGCGGCTCGGCGACGACGACGTCGGCCGCATCATCCTCGACGCGATCGCGGCCGAGGGCGTCGATGTCGCTCTCAGCCGCCGCTTCGAGGGACGCCGTTCGCCGCTCTCCTGCATCCTCGTCGACCGGGAGGGCGAGCGGCTGATCGTCAGCTACAGCGACGGCGGCATTCCGGACGGGACGGACTGGCTGCCGGACCGCCTGCCGGCGGATGTCGACGCCGTGATGGGCGACACGCGCTGGGAGGCGGGGTCGCGCCACATGTTCGCGCTGGCGAGGAGCGCCGGCCGAATCGCGGTGCTCGACGCGGACCGCAAGCCCGCCGATGCGTCGATCGTCGATGCGTCGTCCCATGCCGCCATTTCGCTGCAGGCCTGCGTGGAGATGACCGGCGAGGCGAACGCCGGCCTCGGCGTCGAGGCCCTGCGGCGCCGGCATTCCTCCTGGCTCGCGGTCACCGACGGCGAGAACGGCGTCTACTGGACGGACGGCGATCGCATCCGCCACACGCCGGCCTTCCGGGTGAAGGCCGTCGATACGCTGGCCGCCGGCGACACCTGGCATGGCGCCTTCGCGCTTGCCCTGGCGGAGGGCATGGGCGAGGAGCGCGCGGTGCGCTACGCGAGCGCGGTCGCCGCGCTGAAATGCACGCGGTTCGGTGGCCGCGACGGCATTCCGGACAGGGCGGAAGTCGAACAATTCCTGCAGGAGAACGGGTGATGGCCAAGGCGAAGACCGCGACGCAATCCCAGTCCGCGACCCTCTCCCCCGGCAAGCTCTGGGGCATGCGGCGCATGGCCGACGCGGCGGGCCTGTTCAAGATGACGGCCGTGGACCAGCGCCCGCCCATCAAGAACCCGATCAAGGAGAAGCGCGGCCTCCCGGAGGCGCCCTACGAGGATGTGGCGGGCTTCAAGCTGATGCTGGTGGAGGAACTGCAGGCCGAGAGCACGGCGATGCTGCTCGATCCGCATTTCGCGCTGCCGAAGGGCCTCAGCCTCCTGTCGCCGGCCAAGGGCCTCATCGTCACGCTCGAGGATTCGATCTTCGAGGAGACGAAGGGCGGCCGCCTTTCCTCTGAGATCGACCATTGGTCGGTCGAGAAGATCAAGCGCAGCGGCGGCGACGCCGTGAAGGTGCTTGCCTGGTACAGGCCGGACGCCAGCCCCTCCGTGCGCATCAAGCAGAAGGATTTCGCACGGCGCATCGGCGACGCCTGCCGGCAATACGACATTCCCTATCTGTTCGAGCTGCTCGTCTATCCGCTGCCCGGCGAGGCGAACCAGACGACGGACTACATCGAGATGACCGCGAAGCACGCCGACCATGTGCTGGAGAGCGTCCGGACCTTCGCGCCGGAGGAGTTCGGCATCGACGTCTTCAAGCTGGAGAGCCCGGTGCCGGCCAAGAGCGTGCCGCCGCTCGCCGGCGAGGGTGCCGACAAGGTGCAGGCGCTGTTCCAGGAGATGGGCCGGATCGCCGACAGGCCCTGGGTCATGCTCTCGGCCGGCGCGGGCATGGCCGAATTCCGCAATGTCATGGAGCACGCCTATGCGGCCGGGGCCTCGGGCTATCTGGCGGGGCGCGCGATCTGGCTGAAGCCCTTCCAGCATTTCCCCGACTGGGATGCCATCCGGGCCGGATTGCGGGCGGAGAGCGTGCCTTACATGCGCGATCTCAACGCGCTAACCGACGCGAAGGCGACGCCGTGGCACAGGCATCCGCGCTTCGCGGGCGGCGTGACCGTGCCGCACGAGGATGCGAGCTTCCGCCGACATTACACAGGCTTCTGAGGAGTTTCCGCCATGGCTTACGGCGTTCTCGCTCTCGCGCGCCCGACCTTCGACGTTCCCTACGCCGAGGAGATGGCGGCCAAGGCCTTCGCCCGGATCGACGAGGCCGGGCTCGCGACGGTCGGTCCGCGCGGTCTCCTCTTCGACGCGGCCGCCGCGCGGGAGGCCGCCGAGGCCCTCAAGGGAGAGCCTCTCGACGGGCTTCTGCTGCTGCAGGTCACCTTCACCGACGCCTCGATGACGCTGGAGCTGGCGAAGGCGATCGATGCGCCGCTCGCGATCTGGGCCTTTCCGGAGCCCCGCAGCGGCGGTCGGCTCAGGCTCAATTCTTTCTGCGGCCTCAATCTCGCATCGCACGCGCTCGGGCGCGCCGGCGTGCCGCTGGCCTATCTCTACCAGTCGCCGGACCTGCCGCTGCCGGCGGAAGGGCCCGCGGCCTTCGCCCGGACCCCGGCCGAAGCGGCCGGCGTGTTCGACTTGGCCGGCCTGTCGACCGCGGACCGGGAACGCGCCGCGGCGGCCGTCGCCGAGCTGCGGGGACGCCGCATCGGCCTCGTCGGCGAGCATCCGGCCGGCTTCGACACCTGCCGCTTCGACGAAGCGGCGCTGACCTCGCTCGCCGGCATCGCCATCGACCGGATCGCGCTCGGCGACCTGTTCCGCCGCTCCGCCGCCGCGCCCGCAGGGCAAATCGCTGCGCGGCGCGACGAGGTCGCCGGGCTCAAGGGCATCGACGAGGTCGACCAGGACCAGCTCGCCAAGTCGCTGACGCTCTTCGAGGGGCTCGCCTCCCTCAAGGACGAGAAGGGGCTCTCCGCCTTCGCCGTCCGCTGCTGGCCGGAAATGTTCACGGAATACGGCTGCGCCATCTGCGGGCCGATGGGCATGATGAACCAGGCGGGCACGCCCGCGGCCTGCGAGGCCGACGTCTATGGCGCGGTCACGGCGCTGATGCTGCAGGAGATCGCGCATGAACCCTCGTGGCTCGTCGACATCGTCGACATGGACGCCCGCGAGAACACATCCGTCTTCTGGCACTGCGGCTCCGCTCCCGAGGCCATGCGCGACCCCGACCGCCCGGCCGAGGCGCAGATCCATTCGAACCGGCGGATGCCGCTCCTCTACCAGTTCCCGCTGAAGCCGGGCCGCATCACGATTGCGCGGCTGAGCCAGGCGAACAATGCGCCGCATCTCATGGTCGCGAGCGGCGAGGTGCTGCAGGCGCCGATCAGCTTCACGGGCACCAGCGGCGTCGTGCGCCTCGACGCGCCGGCCGAGCGGGCGCTGCACGGGCTGATCGGCCAGGGCTACGAGCATCACGTGGCGATGGTCTATGGCGACCATATCGGCGCGGTGGCGGCGCTGGGCCAAGCGCTCGGCCTGCCGGTGCGGCTGCTGGCTTAAAGGGTTTCTCTGGGGCGTCATGGCCGCGCTTGACGCGGCCATCCACGTCTCCGCGCGGTCAAGAGGTGGATGGACGGGTTGAGCCTGTCCATGACGGTGGAAGGGACGGCGGGAGCGCCCGCCGGACAATCGAGGGCGAGATGACGAAGCTTCGCTATGGCCTGATCGGCGCCGGCATGATGGGGCGCGAGCATGTCCGCAACATCGCGCTGGTGAAGGGCGCGAGCGTGACCGCGCTCTCGGATCCCGACGTCGGCTCGCGCAACGAGAGCGCGCGGGCCATCCAGGCGGCGTTCGGCAAGCCGCCGGCGATCTTCCGCAGCCATCGCGAGCTTCTCGAGAAGGGCGAGATCGACGCGCTCGTCATCGCCAGCCCCAACGACACGCACAAGGGCGTGCTCGCCGACATCTTTGCGGCGCGGCCGGACCTGCCGGTGCTCGTCGAGAAGCCGGTCTGCACCAGCGCCAAGGACGTCGGCTGGCTGCGCGAGGCGGGTGCGAAGCATGGCGCTCCGATCTGGGTGGCGATGGAATATCGCTACATGCCGCCCGTGCAGGAGCTGATGAAGGAGATCGCGAAGGGAAAGGTCGGCGCGCTGCAGATGCTGGCGATCCGCGAGCATCGCTTCCCGTTCCTCGAGAAGGTCGGCGACTGGAACCGCTTCTCGCGCCGCACCGGCGGCACGCTGGTCGAGAAATGCTGCCATTTCTTCGACCTGATGCGGCTGATCATGGCGGACGAGCCTTCCCGCGTCTTCGCCTCGGGCGCGATGGACGTGAACCATCGTGACGAGAGCTACGGCGGTGAGACGCCCGACATCCTCGACAATGCCTATGTCATCGTCGACTTCCGCTCGGGCAAGCGGGCGATGCTCGACCTCTGCATGTTCGCGGAGGGCGCCTACTGGCAGGAGACGATCGCCGCCACCGGCGACAAGGGGCGCGCCGAGATCTTCATCCCCGGCCCGGCCCGCTTCTGGCCGGGCGGCGAGGAGCGCCATTCCGAGATCGAGGTCTCGCCGCGCAAGCCGAAGGGGCCGAAGCGCCGCATCGTCGAGGTCGACCACACGATCCTCAAGGCCGGCGACCACCATGGGTCCACCTACTACCAGCATCTCGGCTTCCACCGCGCCGTCACGAAGGGCGCGGCCGTCGAGGTCACGCTGGAGGACGGTCTGAAGGCGGTCCTCATCGGGCTCGCGGCCGAGAAGTCGGCGAAGACGGGCAAGGCCGTGCCGCTGGCGTTTTGAGACATCTTCCAACGGTCCTCATGCTGAGGAGGCTGCGACGCAGCCGTCTCGAAGCGCGCAGGACCATGGTGCGTCCTTCGAGACGGCCGCTCCGCGGCCTCCTCAGGATGAGGCCGGTTTGCGATTGGCCTCGGGACAATCCGGCCGGCGCCGATGACTCGGCGAGCGATTCCCGATAAGCCGTCCGGATGCTCGATCAGGCCCGACCAGCAGCCGCCGACGGCGACGGCAAGCCCTCGCCGTCGATGGCGCAATATATCGAGATCAAGGCGGCGAACCCGGATTCGCTCCTGTTCTACCGCATGGGCGACTTCTACGAACTGTTCTTCGAGGATGCCGAGATCGCCTCGCGGACGCTCGGCATCGTGCTCACGAAGCGCGGACGGCACCAGGGCGTCGACATCCCGATGTGCGGCGTGCCCGTGCATCGCGCCGACGACTACCTGCAGCGGCTGATCGCGGCCGGGCATCGCGTCGCCGTCTGCGAGCAGCTGGAGGACCCGGCGGAGGCGCGCAAGCGCGGCTCCAAGGCCGTCGTCAGGCGCGACGTCGTCCGGCTCGTCACGGCCGGCACCATCACGGAAGAGGCCCTGCTCGACCCGTCCCGCGCGTCGGTGCTGCTCGGCGTCGGCCGGGTCCGGATCGACGAGACGCGCTGGCACTATGGTCTCGCCGAGGTCGACATCTCGACCGGGCGCTTCGCGCTCGGCTCCTGCGACGGCGAGGCGCTGGCGGCGGAGATCGCCCGCATCGATCCGAAGGAGATCGTCTGTCCCGACGCGATCCGCGACGATCCGGCGCTGGCCGGGCTCTGGCGCGAGGCGCGCGCGGCGATCGCCCGCGTGGCGCGCGACGGCGTCGACGGCGCGAGCGCGGGGCGGCGCGTCGAGCATTATTTCGGCGTCGCCTCGCTCGACGGCTTCGGCTCCTTCTCGAAAGCCGAGCTGATCGCAGCCGCGACCGTGCTCGCCTACATCGAGCGCACGCAGCTCGGCCGCCGGCCGCCGCTCTCGCCGCCGGTCAGGGCCGCGGGCGGGCAGGCGCTGCAGATCGACGCGGCGACGCGCGCCAACCTCGAGCTGACGCGGACCCTCGCCGGCCAGCGGCAGGGCTCGCTCCTGCATTGCATCGATATGACGGTCACGTCGGCGGGCGGGCGCCTGCTGGCCGAGCGTCTGGCAGGTCCGCTCACCGAGGTCGCCGCGATACGCCGGCGGCAGGCATCCGTGGCGCTCTTTCACGAGGATCCGCTGCTGCGCGAGCGGCTCCGGGCGGCGCTCAGGGCCGCGCCCGACATGCCGCGCGCGCTCTCCCGCCTCGCCATGGACCGGGGCGGCCCGCGCGATCTCGCCTGCATCCGCGACGGCGTGGCGGCCGCCGCCGCTCTTGCGCGGCTGCTGCCGCAGGATCTCGGCGACGAGCTCGCCGAGGCCGCGGCCGCGCTGGCCGCGCTCGACGGCGCGGTCGAGTCGCAGCTCGCCGCGATGCTTGGCGACGACCTGCCGCTGCTGAAGCGCGACGGCGGCTTCGTCCGGCCCGGCCAGGCGCCGGAGCTCGACGAGATGCGGGCGCTGCGCGACGACTCCCGCCGCGTCATCGCCGGCCTGCAGACGCGCTACGCCGAAACGGCGGACTCGCGCACGCTGCGGATCAAGCACAACAATTTCCTCGGCTATTTCGTCGAGGTGCCGCAGAAGGACGGCGAGCGCTTCCTGGCCGCGCCGCTGAACGCGCTCTTCATCCATCGCCAGACGATGCAGGGGGCGATGCGCTTCTCGACCGCCGAACTTGGCGCGATGGAGGCGAAGATCGCGAGCGCCGCGGACCGGGCGCTCGCCATCGAACTCGGCGTGTTCGAGACGCTGCGCGGCCTCGTGCTCGGCCATCGCGACGCGATCTGCGCCGCGGCGGAGGCCATCGCCGTGCTCGACGTCTCGGCCGCGCTCGCCGAGCTCGCGGACCGGCGCGGCTGGTCGCGGCCGGCAATCGACGACGGCCTCGCCTTTGCGATCCGGGGCGGCCGTCACCCGGTCGTCGAGGAGTCGGTCAGGGCGGAGGGGCACAGCTTCATCGCCAACGACGCCGATCTCTCGCCGCCCGAGGGGCGAGGCCATGGCCGGATCCTGCTGGTGACCGGCCCCAACATGGCCGGCAAGTCGACCTTCCTGCGCCAGAACGCGCTGATCGCCGTGCTGGCGCAGATCGGCGCCTACGTGCCGGCGGAGGCCGCCCGCATCGGGATCGTCGACCGGTTGTTCTCGCGCGTCGGCGCTGCCGATGATCTGGCCCGCGGACGCTCGACCTTCATGGTCGAGATGGTCGAGACGGCGGCCATCCTCAATCAGGCGACCGAGCGCAGCCTCGTGATCCTCGACGAGATCGGGCGCGGCACGGCCACGTTCGACGGGCTCTCCATCGCCTGGGCGGCGATCGAGCACCTGCATGCCGCCAACCGCAGCCGCGCGCTCTTCGCGACGCATTACCACGAGCTGACCGCCCTCTCGCAGAAGCTCGACCGGCTCGCCAACGTCACGATGCGCGTCACCGACCACGATGGCGAGGTCGTCTTCCTGCACGAGGTCGCGGCGGGCGCGGCGGACCGGAGCTACGGCATCCAGGTCGCGAAGCTCGCAGGGCTGCCGCCGGCGGTGGTCGACCGGGCGAAGACCATCCTCGCGGAGCTCGAGAAGGGCGAGCGCCAGGCGCCCGTCGACAAGCTGCTCGGCGAACTGCCGCTGTTCGCGGCCCTCCCGGCCGCGCGGCGGGAGGCCCCCTCCGAGCGGCCGCCGAAGGCCGATGCGCTCCGCGAGGCGCTGGCCGCGGTCAGTCCGGACGAGATGACCCCGCGCGAGGCGCTGGAGGCGCTGTACCGGCTGAAGAGCCTGCTCTGAACGCGCCCCGGCCCGTCGGGCCGGGAGCGCTTGCGGCCGTCGCGCTCATGGTCAACGCATTGTTTCCGGCTCGGATCGTTTTCCGTCCATGAATTCATGCGACATCGACCCTGATTCTCGAGACTCCTCCCAATTGTCCTTTCGTTAAGGGCCGATGCCGTAGAGGCAGCGATGCTTTCAGGCGATTGATATCGCAGTATTTGATCATGTTCATGGCAAGGATAGGAGATTGCGGATGAAGTCCATTGTGGCAGGTGCTTTTGCTTCGATGTTAATGCTGCCGGTGGCGGCGCGGGCGCAGGAAGCGAATTCTGTCTACATCGATCAGATCGGCGACGCTTCGAAGGTTACGATCGCGCAGGAGGGCAACCGGAACCGCATCGGCGATTCGACGGCCGCCCGCGCCGTGCTCGGCGGCCTCAACGGCTCCGCCACCATCACCCAGAAGGGCGACGACAACGTCATGTCCCGCTCCGTCACGGTGAAGGAGGCCGGCAATCATCTCGTCGTCCTTCAGCAGGGCAACCGCAACAGCTACAATTGGGGTCGCATCACGGGCGCCTACAACAAGATGGAGCTGACGCAGAAGGGCTCCGACAATCGCGCCTCGACCTCGATCAACGGCCAGGACAACGTGCTGTCGATTGCGCAGGAGGGGCGTGAGAATTACCTGAACTTCAGTTCGGCCGGCTCCGAGAACCGGGTGTCCCTCTTGACCCAGGGCGATCGCAACAGGACGGAGATCACGTCGAACGGCTCGCGCAACCAGATCAGCACGGCCCAGGTCGGCACGGGCCACGCCATCATGGTCAACCAGACGGGCAGCGGCGCGATGCTGTCGATCACCCAGCGCTGACCTGCTGCAGGGCCACGGGCGCCGTCAGGCCCGTGGCCTTCAACCCGATCCTTACCATGTTCGACGGAATTTTCCTCTTTCGCTCTCCCTGGGGAAGGGAACTAACCGCGGAGTAATCGCTGATTGCTCAGATGGCGGATATTGCGGAACAGGATATTTCGATGCGAGCATTGCAGAGAGTGCGCGGCCTGCCGGCGATGGCGATCGTCGTCGCGGCCCTGACGCAGCCGGTCGTCGCCAGCGAACTGGTATACACGCCGGTGAACCCGAGCTTCGGCGGTGCGCCCGCCAACTCCATCTGGCTCAACCAGAACGCCGACATCGGCAACAGCTTCAAGCGCAAGAAGGACAGGGTCGAGAAGCTGACCGCCGAGGAGTTCAACCCGTTCAAGCGCGACCCGATCGCGGATTTCTCGGCGAGCCTGCAGAGCCGTCTCCTCTCCGAGATGTCGGACAAGATCGTGACTGCGATCTACGGCACCAACAAGCAGAACAGCGGCACCTTCATCGCCGGCAGCAGCACGGTCTCGTTCGTGCGCAGCGGCGGCAGCGTCATCCTGACGATCAGCGACGGCATCAAGACGACGCAGATCGCCTTGCCGGAGTGAGCCCGCCCGTGTGCGCTTCATGGACCAGGGTGGTCCGGCTGCTGGCCGGGCTCGCGATGGCGGCCGCCCTGCAGGGCTGCGCCACCGGAGAAGTGTTCGATCCGCTGGCGAAGGCGCCGGAGGTCGGCCCGGTGACCGCCGTCGCGCTCGATCTCGGCCGCCTGCCGACGATGGAGCGGCCGGTCGCCGTCGGGCTGTTCGAATTTCCCGACCTGACGGGACAGCATCGCCAGTCCGAGCGATATGCCGACTTCTCGCGTGCGGTGACGCAGGGAGGGCTCACGATCGTCATCGACGCGCTGAAGCGCTCCTGTGCCGGCCAGTGCTTCAAGGTCGTGGAGCGGTCCTCGCTCAAGAACCTGCTGCAGGAGCGGCAGATCATCCAGGCGACGCGGGCCGAGCATCTGGGGCTCGGCGGGGGAAAACTGCCGCCGCTGATCTTCGCCGGCGTGCTCATCGAGGGCGGCATCGTCGGCTACGATTCCAACATCCTGACGGGCGGCGCGGGCGCGAAATATCTCGGCATCGGCGGCGACGCCAAGCATCGGCAGGATGTCGTGACGGTCGGCCTGCGGCTCGTCAGCGTCTCCACCGGCGAGGTGCTCAAGAGCGTCACGACCACCAAGACGATCTATTCCGTCGGCGCCCAGGCGCAGGCCTTCCGCTACGTGGCGCTGGACCGGCTGCTGGAGGCGGAGATCGGAATCACCCGCAACGAGCCGCCGCAGCTGGCGACGCGGCAGGCGATCGAGCTCGCGGTCTATGCGCTGATCATGGAAGGCGCGCGGGACGGCCTCTGGACCTTCCGCGATCGCTCCGCCGGCAAGGCGGCGGTGGCGGAATACGTGCGCCGGGCCGGCCGTGCGACGCGGCCCGCCGGCGAGGATGCTCCGGGCGAGGCGGCGGAGCGGCGCGCCGACCTCTGAGACGGCGCGTCCTTCCGTTGCGGACAAGCGGCCTTCGCGGTTTGCGGCCCCGCCGCCCTCTGCTAAAGCGCGGGCCATGTCCGCGCCGTCCTCCTCCGCCGAACCCGCCATCACGCCCGATCTGGTCAAGGCCCATGGCCTGAAGCCGGACGAATACGAGCGCTTCCTCGGCCTCGTCGGCCGCACGCCGAGCTTCACGGAGCTCGGCATCGTCTCCGCCATGTGGAACGAGCATTGCTCGTACAAATCCTCGAAGATCCACCTGAAGACGCTGCCCACCAAAGGCCCGCGCGTCGTCTACGGGCCGGGCGAGAACGCCGGCGTGGTCGATATCGGCGATGGCGACGTGGTGGTCTTCAAGATGGAGAGCCACAACCATCCCTCCTACATCGAACCCTACCAGGGCGCGACGACGGGCGTCGGCGGCATCCTCCGCGACGTCTTCACCATGGGCGCGCGGCCGATCGCGGCGCTGAACTTCCTGCGTTTTGGCGAGCCGTCGCATCCCAAGACGAAGAGCCTGGTTTCCGGCGTGGTGGCCGGCATCGGCGGCTACGGCAATTCCTTCGGCGTGCCGACCGTCGGCGGCTCCGTCGGTTTCCATGCGCGCTACAACGGCAATTGCCTGGTCAATGCCATGGCGGTCGGCCTCGCGAAGCGCGACGGCATCTTCACGAGCCAGGCCTCCGGCGTCGGGCTCCCCATCGTCTATCTCGGCTCCAAGACGGGCCGCGACGGCATCCATGGCGCGACGATGGCCTCGGCCGAGTTCGACGATGCCTCGGAGGAGAAGCGCCCCACCGTGCAGGTCGGCGACCCGTTCGCGGAGAAGCTGCTGCTGGAGGCCTGCCTCGAGATCATGGCGAAGGGCTGCGTCGTCGCGATCCAGGACATGGGCGCGGCCGGACTCACCTGCTCGGCCGTCGAGATGGGCGCCAAGGGCGACCTCGGCGTCGAGATGGATCTCGATGCGCTGCCCTGCCGCGAGGCCGGCATGACGGCCTACGAGATGATGCTGTCCGAGAGCCAGGAGCGCATGCTCATGGTGCTGAAGCCCGAGAAGGAGGCCGAGGCGCGGGCGATCTTCACGCGCTGGGGCCTCGATTTCGCGGTGGTCGGCCACACGACGGACACGCTGCGCTTCGTCATCAGGCATGGCGGGGAGACGAAGGCGGACCTGCCGATCAAGGAGCTGGGCGACCAGGCGCCGGAGTATGACCGGCCGTGGGTGGAGCCCAAGAAGCGCCCGGTGCTCGCGCCCGCCGACGTCAAGCCGGTCATGGACGACCGGTCAGCGCTCCTCAAGCTCATCGGCTCGCCCGACTTCTGCTCGAAGCGCTGGGTCTGGGAGCAGTATGATTCCATCATCGGCGGCAACACGCTGCAGCGTCCCGGCGGCGACGCGGCGGTGGTGCGGATCGGCGACGGACCGAAGGCGCTGGCGCTGACCTGCGACGTGACCCCCCGCTACGTGGAGGCCGATCCCTTCGAGGGCGGCAAGCAGGCGGTGGCCGAAACCTGGCGCAACATCACGGCGTCCGGCGGGCTGCCGCTCGCGATCACGGACAATCTGAACTTCGGCAACCCGGAGCGACCCGAGATCATGGGCCAGTTCGTCATGGCGGTCCGCGGCATCGGCGAGGCCTCGCGGGCCCTGGATTACCCGGTCGTCTCGGGCAACGTCTCGCTCTACAACGAGACCAACGGGCAGGCGATCCTGCCGACGCCGTCGATCGGCGGCGTGGGGCTGCTGGCCGACGGGTCCCGTCACATGACGATCGGCTTCAAGGCCGCGGGCGAGACCGTGCTGCTGATCGGCGCGACGCAAGGCTGGCTCGGCGCCTCGGCCTATCTCGAGACGCTGGCCGGCCGAGAGGAGGGCGCGCCGCCGCCCGTCGATCTTGCGGCCGAGAAGCTAAATGGCGATTTCGTGCGGGCCCTCATCGAGGCGCGGCGCGTCACCGCCGTGCATGATTGCTCCGACGGCGGCCTCGCCGTCGCGCTCGCCGAGATGGCGATGGCGGGGAAGGCCGGCTGCGTGGTGCAGGCGGTCGATTTCGCCCTGCCGAGCCATGCCTTCCTGTTCGGCGAGGACCAGGCGCGCTACATCGTCACGGCCTCCGCGACGGAGGCGGACCAGATCCTCGCCGAAGCAGAGGCGGCCGGCGTGCCGGCGATGTTCCTCGGCGTCACCCACGGCGACGCGTTGACGCTGCCGGGGCATGAAGCCATATCCATCGCGGACTTGCGGACGGCCCACGAGGGCTGGCTGCCGCGGTTCATGAGTTGAGTTGGACGAGGCGTCCGCCCGTCGCCCCACGTCCCTCATCCTGAGGTGCGAGCGGCAGCGAGCCTCGAAGGACGCACGACGGTCCTGCGTCCTTCGAGGCTGGCCTCACGGCCAGCACCTCAGGATGAGGGACGTTGGATTTTCGCTGGGCGCCTGCGGCGCGCCGGGAATGACATTGGAGAGAACCCATGCCCATGGCCGCCGCCGACATCGAGCGGATGATCAAGGAAAGCATTCCGGACGCCCAGGTCGAGATCAAGGATCTCGCCGGCGACGGCGACCATTACGCCGCCACCGTCGTCTCGGCCGCCTTCAAGGGCCTGCCCAAGGTGCGTCAGCACCAGATGGTCTATGCCGCCCTCAAGGGCAATATGGGCGGCGTGCTGCATGCGCTGGCGCTGACGACCAGCGCGCCGGAGTAAATGTTTCCGCCTTCTCCCGCGTGCGGGAGAAGGTGCCGGCAGGCGGATAAGGGCAGCGCCGCCGTCCCTCACCCCAGCCCTCTCCCGCGAGCGGGAGAGGGAGCATGTTTCACGCCCTCGGGTGCGCCGCCCTGTAGCTCGCCATCAGCCGGTTCATGTCCACCGCCGTGTAGACCTGCGTCGTCGAGAGCGAGGCGTGGCCGAGCAGTTCCTGGATGGTGCGCAGGTCGCCGCCGCGCGCCAGCAGGTGCGTGGCGAAGGAATGGCGCAGCGCGTGCGGCGTGGCGGTTTCCGGCAGGCCGAGTGCGCCGCGGAGCGATTCCATCGCGAGCTGGATGATGCGGGGGCTCAGGGGTCCGCCCTTCTGGCCCACGAACAGCGGGCCGTCTGCGGGCAGGGCGTAGGGGCAGGCGGCGATGTAATCGTCGATCAGCCTGGACACTTGCGGCAGGACCGGGACGCCGCGCGTCTTGCCGCCCTTGCCGGTGACGGTGAGGCTGTCGCGGCCTTGCGGGGCATCGCGGCGGCGGAGCGACAGCGCCTCGGCGATGCGCAGCCCCGAGCCATAGAGGAGCGCCAGCACGGCCGCGTCGCGCGCGAGCACCCATGGAGGGCGCTCCTCGCCGGCGCGGAGGCCTGAATCCGCCAGCGCGCGCGCGGCTTCGGGGGGCAGGGGTTTCGGCAGGCCCTTGCGGATGCGGGGGCTGCGCACGGCGGAGAAGGGCGAGGCGGGAGCCTTGCCCCGCCGCTCGAGCCAGCGGAAGAGCGAGCGCAGCGCCGCGAGCTGGCGCATGAGCGTGCGGCTCTCGACGGTCTCGGCGCGCCGCCTCGCCATGAAGGCGCGGATGTCGGCCGGCTTCAGATCCTGCAGCGCGGCCACGACTGGCGCCCCGCCCCAATGCTCGGCGAGGAAGACGAAGAACTGCCGCACGTCGCGCCCATAGGCCTCCAGCGTCAGCGGCGACAGCCGGCGCTCGCTGCCGAGATGGCGCTGCCAGATCGCGATCTCGGCCTGCAGGTCGTCGGTGATCAGCATGCTCGGCGATTCCTCGCGTTCGTTTTTCGTTCCAGTTCTGCGCCGGTGCGGTTAAAAGTTCGCGAACCCATGGACGATTCACCGCGCCACGACGACCTCTTCGCTCCGGCCCCGGCCCCCGTTCCGGCCGAGGAGCGTCCGGCCGCGCGCGTCGTCGACGTGCTGGTGCCGGTGGCGCTCGACCGCTGCTACAGCTACCGCGCGCCCGATGGTCTCGACCTGAAGCCGGGCGATCTCGTGGCGGTGCCGCTCGGCACCCGCCAGACGCTCGGCGTCGTCTGGGACGCCGACCCCGATGCGCCGATGGGCAGCGGCGCCAATCTCAAGGCCGTGACGGCGAAGCACGACTGGCCGCCGGTCAGCCGCGCGCTGCGCCGCTTCGTCGACTGGATCGCCTCCTACACGCTGGCGCCGCGCGGCATGGTGGCGCGGATGGCGATTCGCGATCCGGACCGGGCCGAGCCCGAGCGGCCGCGCTACGGCATCCGGCTCACCGGCAACCCCTGCGACCGGCTCACGGCGGCGCGCGGCCGCGTGATCCTCGCGGCGCAGGGCGGCTTCGCGCTGCCCAAGGGCGAACTCGCGAAACAGGCCGGCGTCTCCACTGGCGTCATCGATGCGCTCGTCGACCTCGAGGTGCTGGAGGCGGTGGCGCTGCCGCAGGAGCCCGTCGCCCTGCCGCCGGATCCCGGGCATCGGGTGGCCGACCTCAGCCCCATCCAGGCCGAGGCGGCCGACCGGCTGCGAACCTCCGTCAGGGAGGCCCGCTTCGGCGTCAGCCTGCTCGAAGGCATCACGGGCTCCGGCAAGACGGAGGTCTATTTCGAGGCGGTGGCCGAGGCCCTGCAGGCCGGGCGGCAGGCGCTGATCCTGATGCCGGAGATCGCGCTCACCGCGCAGTTCCTGGCGCGGTTCGAGACGCGCTTCGGCGTCCGGCCGGCGGAATGGCATTCGGGCGTCGCCAGCAACCGCAAGAACCGGCTCTGGAAGGCGATCGCCGACGGTGAGGCCAAGGTGGTCGTCGGCGCGCGCTCGGCGCTGTTCCTGCCCTTCGACCGGCTCGGCCTCGTGATCGTCGACGAGGAGCACGAGCAGGCCTACAAGCAGGAGGACGGCGTCCATTACCACGCGCGCGACATGGCGGTCGTCCGCGCGCGGCTCGAAAACTGCCCGGTCATCCTCGCCTCGGCGACGCCCTCGGTCGAGAGCCGGGTCAACGCGGAGAGTGGGCGCTACGCCCATGTCCGGCTGCCCGAGCGCTTCGGCGGCCGGCAGCTGCCGGCGCTCGCCGCGATCGACCTGCGCGCGCATCCGATGCGGCCCGGCAGCTGGATCTCCGCGCCGCTGAAGCAGGCCGTCGCCGAGACGCTCGAGAGGGGCGACCAGGCGCTCCTCTTCCTCAACCGCCGCGGCTACGCGCCCCTCACGCTCTGCCGCCATTGCGGGCACCACTGGCGCTGCCCGAACTGCAGCGCCTGGCTGGTGGAGCACCGCTTCCGCCGCAGCCTCGTCTGCCACCATTGCGGCCATATCGAGCGGACGCCGCAGCGCTGCGAGCCCTGCGGCGCCGAGAACAGCCTGACGATCTGCGGGCCCGGCGTCGAGCGGCTGGCGGAGGAGGTGGCGGTCACCTTCCCGGGCGTGCGCAGCATCGTGCTCTCGTCCGACTTCCCGGGCGGCACGGAGCGGCTGCGGCGCGAGCTGGAGGCGGTGGCGAGCGGCGAGTTCCAGCTCGTGATCGGCACGCAGCTCGTGGCGAAGGGGCACAATTTCCCCGGCCTTGCGCTGGTCGGCGTGGTCGACGCCGACGTGGGGCTGTCGAGCGGCGACCCGCGCGCGGCCGAACGGACCTTCCAGCTCCTGCAGCAGGTGACCGGCCGGGCGGGACGCGGCGACGTCGCGGGCCGCGGCCTTGTCCAGACGCACGATCCGCAGCATCCCGTGATCCGCGCCATCCTGTCGGGCGACGCCGAGCGCTTCTACGCCGAGGAGATCGCCATGCGCCGCGCCGCCGGGCTGCCGCCGTTCGGCCGGCTGGCGGGGCTGGTGGTGTCGGGTCCGGACAAGCTGGAGACCGAGAACCATGCGCGGGCGCTGGCCCGCGTCGGGCTCGGGCTGCTGCATGGGGAGGATTGCCCGGAGCGCTGGGAGGGACTGGCGCTTCTCGGCCCGGCCGAGGCGCCGATCGCACTGATCCGCGGCCGGCACCGGTTCCGCCTGCTGGCGCGGGGGCCCCGCGACCGCGACCTGCAGGGCTTCCTGCGTACGATGCTGGCGAACGGCCCGAAGGAGCGCGGCGGAATCAGGGTCGGGGTGGATATTGACCCGATGAGCTTCGTGTGAGGCGGGCTCTCCTTCTCCCCTTGCGGGAGAAGGTGGTCGCCGGATGGCGACCGGATGAGGGGTATGGCGAAGCCATCAAGTCGTTCGTTCTGCTGCGGCAGTGAGAGGATCGCTCCGCGATACCCCTCATTCGACCTTCGCTGACGCGAAGGCCACCTTCTCCCGCAAGGGGAGAAGGAAAAGCTGTCGCGTCACGCCGCCTTCGCCATCGCCTCGCGATAGGCCGCCCGCAGCGCGTCGATCGGCTCCAGCTTTCCGTCCACCTCGCGGTGCCAGAAGGTCCAGCCGTTGCAGGCGGGCAGGCCCTGCACCAGCGCGCCGATCTTGTGGATGGAGCCCACGATGCCGGACGCCATGATCGTGCCGTCCGGCCGCACCGTCGCCTGGTGGCGGCGCTTGGCGTCGGTGAGCACGGTGCCGACATTCAGCAGCGCGCCCTCGACGATCGCGGCGAAGGCGACGCGCGGCTCCTCGCGCTTCGCGGCGGGCGCCAGGAGAAGCTCGGGCGCGGTCTGCGCGCAGGCGGCGATCCTGCGCTCGGCATGGGCGATGTAGGCGGGATCGCGCTCGAGGCCGATGAAGCGGCGGCCAAGCTTCTTCGCCACGGCGCCCGTGGTGCCGGTGCCGAAGAAGGGATCGAGCACCACGTCGCCGGGATTCGAAGCCGCCATGACGATGCGGGCGAGCAGCGCTTCCGGCTTCTGCGTCGGATGCGCCTTCGCGCCATCCTCGCCCTTCAGGCGCTCGGCGCCGGTGCAGAGCGGCAGGAACCAGTCGGAGCGGACCTGGCAATCCTCGTTGCCGGCCTTCAGCGCCTCGTAGTTGAAGGTGTAGCCCTTGGCCTTGGCGTCGCGCGAGGCCCAGATCATCGTCTCGTGCGCGTTGGTGAAGCGGCGGCCGCGGAAGTTCGGCATCGGGTTGGCCTTGCGCCAGACGATGTCGTTCAGCAGCCAGAAGCCGAGATCCTGCAGCGCGGTGCCGACGCGGAAGATGTTGTGGTAGCTGCCGATCACGAAGAGCGTGCCGTTCGGCTTGAGCACGCGGCGGCATTCCGCGAGCCAGGCCCGCGTGAAGGCGTCGTAGTCGGCGAAAGAGGCGAACTTGTCCCAGTCGTCGTCGACGGCGTCGACCACGCTCGCGTCGGGCCGCGTCAGCGTGCCTTCGAGCTGCAGGTTGTAGGGCGGGTCCGCGAAGACGAGATCCACGCTGGCGTCAGGCAGACGCCGCAGGGTCTCGACGCAGTCGCCCGCGAGAATGCGATCCAGCGCCTCGGAGAGGGGGATGGAATCGGAAGAGGAGGAAGGAGCCCTCGCCGAAGGCCCGGTACGCAAAACCTGAATCCGGGCCTTCGGGTCGATGGCTCCAGCACGCGCCAAACGCATCACGCACACCAGCTACGCAACAGACGAGTGCATTCATGCCCGGTTAGGGTGAAGGGCGCGTTAGGCGCGTGAAATTCAGCTTGTGCCGTTTCTGAACGGGGCGAAGCTGCGCCGGTGGTGCGGGGAGGCGCCACTCGCGTCGATCGCGGCCCGGTGCTTGGCCGTCGGATAGCCCTTGTGGATCTCGAAACCGTAGGCCGGAAGCTCCAGACCGATCCGCTCCATCAGCCGGTCGCGCATCACCTTCGCCACGATCGAGGCCGCGCTGATCGCCGGCATCGTCGCGTCGCCGCCGATGATGGCGAGGCAGGGGCAGGGGAGGCCGGGCGGCACGTCCCGTCCATCGACGACGACGCGGTGCGGCTTGAGCGACAGGCCCACGACGGCGCGGCGCATCGCTTCCAGCGCGGCGCCCCTGATGTTCAGCCGGTCGATCTCGGACGGCGGCAGGAGCGCGAAGGAGACGGCGAGCGCCTTGCGCGTGATCTCCTCGAAGGCGCGCTCGCGCGCCGCCTCCGAGAGGAGCTTGGAATCGGCGAGGCCGGCGGGCAGGTCGCGCTCGTCGAGGATCACGGCGGCGGCGGCCACCGGCCCCGCGAGCGGCCCGCGGCCCGCCTCGTCGACGCCGGCGACGAATTCCAGCCCCGATCGCCCCGCCATCATCCCCGTCGCTCCCCGGCAAGCCCCTTCGGCCGTCCCGCTGCGCCATTTACAGCGACGGGGCGCTGGCCCCAAGATGACGCGACGACATTCCGGGGTGGAGGCTGGCCATGTCCACACAGATGACGCCCACACAGGTGACGCCCACACAGATGACGCAGATGGCGCCTGCCCAGTCGACGGGCGAGGCGCAGGATGCCTCCGTGGTGCCGCTGCGGATGCCGCGCGCCGAGGGGCTGCCGCCGGCCGCGCCCGAGGACGGGCGGAACCCCCTGTTCTCCCTGCTCGTGAGGAACGAGGGCGACCTGCCCGGCCTGCTGGCCTATGCGCTCTACAAGCAGAACAAGCGGAACTGGCTCCGCGCCTTCGAGGAGGTGATGGGGCGCCCGCCGACCGCGGAGGAGACGCAGGCCTTCATCCTCGGCGAACGCCTGCCGGCCCGCGTCGAGGCCTATCGGCGTCTCGCGGACGAGATGCTGGCGCGCAGGGATCGCGCCGAGTCGGTCCGGCCGCGGCCCGACATGGTCGCGAACGACGGGCAGGGGGCGGCCCGAGCCGCCGGGGCCCCGGCCGCGCCCACCGCCGCGGATGTGGCGCGCCGGATCTCCTGGCGGCAACTCGGCCTGCTGCTCCTGCTCGTGGTCGGCATGGCGGGCCTGTTCCGCCTGCTCGGGGCCTGGCTGTTCCGGCCCTGATGCACGCTCGACCCCGGGGATGAGCGCGGGCCGGGCCATCAGAGCAGGCGCAGCTGGTCGCCGGGTCCCGCAGGCCGCGCGAAGAGGTCGGTCCTGAGCTTCAGCCGCTTGCGGTTGAAGCCGATGCGGTCGGCCGCCAGCTGGAAGCGCCGGCCGACGAGCCAGGCGAAGGGGCCGGTGCCGGTCTGGCGCTGGCCCCAGCTCGCGTCGTAATCCTTGCCGCCACGCGTCGACTGCACCAGCGACATGACGTGGCGCAGCTTGCCCGGCGCCTTGTCGAGCAGCCATTCGCGGAAGACGTCGCGCACCTCGAGCGGCAGGCGGAGCAGCACATAGCCCGCCTCGGTCGCGCCGGCGGCCTTCGCCGCCTCGAGGATCGCCTCGATCTCGTGGTCGTTGATGCCGGGGATCACCGGGGCCACCAGCACCGTCACCGGAATGCCGGCCGCGCTCAGCTGGCGGATCGTCTCCAGCCGCTTCTCCGGCATGGCGGCGCGCGGCTCCAGGTCGCGCGACAGCTTGCGGTCGAGCGTCGTCACGGAGATCGCGACCTTGGCGAGCCCCTTCGCCGCCATCGGCGCCAGGATATCGATGTCGCGCGTGACAAGCGCCGACTTGGTGACGATGCCGACGGGGTGATCCATCTTCGCCATCACCTCCAGCAGGGCCCGCGTGATGCGGTGCGTCCGCTCGATCGGCTGGTAGGGATCGGTGTTCGTGCCCATCGCGATGGTCTTCGGCTCGTAGCCGGGCGCGGTGAGCTCGCGCTCCAAAAGCTCGGCAGCATTGGCCTTGGCGAAGAGCTTCGTCTCGAAGTCGAGGCCCGGCGACAGGCCCATGAAGGCGTGCGTCGGCCGCGCGAAGCAATAGGCGCAGCCGTGCTCGCAGCCGCGGTAGGGGTTCACGGAGCGGTCGAAGGAGATATCGGGCGAGTCGTTCTTCGTGATGATCGACTTCGCCTTCTCGATCGTCACCTCGGTCTTGAAGCCGAGCTCCTTCTCGCCGTCCTTCTCCCCGTTCTGCATCGCCGCGCTGCCCCAGCCGTCATCCACCGCCTGCCGCTTGAGAATCTCGAAGCGGCCGCTGCGGTTCGTCACGGCTCCCCGGCCCCGGCGACGGTCGGGGTCGATGGCGGAGCCGATGAAATCCCGGCGGAAGTCAGCGAGCGAACGTGTGATGCTCAGCGACATGGACTGCCCTCGTGATGAGAACAAAAAGAGAATATCGGAACGTTTAAGGAACATTGGGGCAAAGTCAAGGCAGTGGGCGGTCGCGCCATGCGAGATCCCTCATCCGCCCTCCGGGCACCTTCTCCCGCAAGCGGGAGAAGAGAGAGTTGGCTCCACGCTTCTCTTCTCCTCCCCCTGCAAGGGGGAGGCCGTGTGGGGATCAATGGCGATTCAGGATCGAGCGCGACGGTGGACCCCTCCCCAACCCTCCCCTTGCAGGGAAGGGAGTTGGCTCCACGCTTCTCTTCTCCTCCCCCTGCAAGGGGGAGGCAGGGTGGGGGTCAC
>JAESGM010000270.1_pt1 | contig 82254 bp, 74 predicted proteins | sample 9269721 | NCBI WGS metagenome assembly JAESGM01 (sample SAMN15720920, study PRJNA650825) | algae metagenome | isolation source: Komarekiella atlantica HA4396-MV6 and co-occurring heterotrophs from... | place: USA: Theobald House, Kauai, HI | collected 2009-07-29
TCGGCCACTTGTAAACGGGTTAAGGACAAAAACAAGCTGCTTTGAGAGCGAAGCGTGGTTAATGAATACATATATCTATACAAACGAAAAACCTGGCAACTTACAAAAATTATCGTACTTACCTTTAATATGCTTTATTAGCTGACAAGACCGGGGTCACAAAAGGATTTCCTTCAAACAGCAAGTTACCATTTGTTTCCGCATCATACCATCGATAACTAACAGCCGTGCCAGATGCTGTTAATGTCACGCTGCCACTCCCGCACCGACTCATATCATTTATTATAGGTAGCTCCAGTAAAACCTCTGGCGAACAGGGTACCCCATTCTGATAAATCTCCAATACCTCAGCAGTTGTAAGGATGCGGTTATAGATAAGAATATCGTCAATATCACCACGAAATGGTTGAGTTAGGTCTGATCTCATTCCAATGAGAAAAGCAGAGTTGCTTCCATAGTCGGGTGTAGTTCCATTCGTGGATGTACTACCAACTAATTGTCCATTAAGATACATTGTTATGTTGCTATTATTTCTAATTGCCACTACATGATACCAGACATTCTTAGCTTGAATTATACCTTTTTGAACTGTACTTGTACGTGGTGCACCATTATTATATCCACCTACAGACCAGCCTGTAATTGAGTTGATATAATCATTGTTAACATTTACCGTCTGATGGATACCCGTGTTCTTATCACCTATTGAAATTACAACAGCCGATATCCCATCTGTTGGGTCTGCAATATTTCGAGCCCATACAGAGTAAGAATATTGATTATTTTTGAATTGACTGGCATTAACGTTTATATAGCTATTACTTCCATTAAACGAGTAAGCACTATTGGAATTCCCAAAACGATCTGAGGTTAATAGTGCGCGGTTCACCATTCCATTATTACCGTTTCCGGTTGCATCATTGGCATTTCCAGAAAAGGTATAACAAGCTACTAAACCTGATTGGAGATTTACCTGAGCTGTTGATAAGTTACTGAGAAGAAGAAAGATCAGGAAAAATAAACTTTTGTTTATAAAACGCATTGATGATAAAGATTTGAGTAAAAATAATATATTTTTTAATTACTCTTTCGTCTTAAGAGAATGCCAAGCAAGCATATATTAAAATAAACTTTGTAAGGGGTTGGTAGAATACGTAGTTTTGAAAGTTAATTAAGCTTAATCCATTTTATGAAAGAGCGTGAAGAAGGGATCGAACGCTTGCAGCCTAGCTTTTTTAGTCCCCGCCGATACTATTTGATTCAACTTCGTAAGTTGATAGAAACTGTTATTGCAAATTTTTTACGCAATGCTAAACATCTTACCCTTGCAGACTATGGCTGTGGCAACAGCCCCTATCAGCCGCTAGTGCAGCCCTTTGTAAAGGACTACATTGGCATCGATCTAGCTGAAAACCCAAGAGCATCTATTCATATTGATCCACAGGGGACAATACAAATGAATGACAATTTTGTAGATGTAGTATTGTCAACTCAAGTATTGGAACATGTCGTTGATCCTATCTTTTACCTATCCGAATCCAAGCGCATTTTAAAGCCAAACGGCTTACTTGTGCTTACCACACACGGCTATTGGATGTTTCATCCTGACCCAACAGATTACTGGCGGTGGACTTCAGCAGGTTTGCAGAAAATCGTTAGTGAAAGTGGATTCGAAATTGTTTACTTTCGTGGCATCATCGGACGCGCCGCCATGGGATTACAATTATTTCAAGATGGTTTTTTATTCAAAATTCCTAAATTCTTGCGGCCTGTTTTAGCACTTTTTATGCAACCACTCATTGCTCTTTTTGATAAAACTACTTCTCAAAAAAGCAAAGATGCCGATGCCTGTACATATGTTGTAGTAGCCCGAGTTAAGAAATGAGAATCTGTTTTGCTTATCCCAATAAGGTCAATTATTCTGAAACATTTATCCAGTATCATAAGGAATACCTGCAGCCTGAATTAACTTTAACAGGAGGCTGGCGTCCCTATATGACAGAGAAGAATCTGTCTATTTTTAACTTTTTTCTGTCTGAACCTATTCGAATTGCCATCAAACGGGGTCTATCCTTCCTATATCCTACGATTTATGAGTATTATTTAAAAAATCACTTTCGCAGTACTCAACCAGATGTCATATTAGCTGAGTATGGAATCACAGGATGCAGCGTCTTACGAGTTTGCAAGCAATTAAACTTACCTTTAGTAGTCCATTTTCATGGTTTTGATGCATTTGAAAAAAAAACCATTCAAAAGTACCATCAGGCTTATCAGGAACTATTTACATATGCCAAAGCCATTGTAGCGGTATCCAGAGATATGGGTGAGCAACTAGTAAAATTAGGAGCAGATCGCAGGAAGATACATTTTGTCTCTTGCGGGGTTGTTACAGACAGGTTTAAAGGAGCAAAACCGGAAAATGCTGAAAAAATAGTTCTGGCCGTAGGGCGTTTTACTGCGAAAAAAGCACCTCAATTAACGATAAAAGCGTTTCAGATTGTGCTAGACAAACATCCGGATGCAAAGCTGCTAATGATTGGTAAAGGTGAACTTTGGGATGATTGTCAAAAATTAGTCCAACAATTACATCTAGAAGACAAAATACAATTATTAGGAATAAAAACCCCTGACGAAATAATAGATTACTTATTGTATGCAAGAGTGTTTGTACAACACTCGATGTTCAATCCAATGAATAACGATTCAGAAGGAACCCCCACTTCGGTTTTGGAAGCATCTGCAGCAGGATTACCCATTGTGAGTACAAGGCATGCCGGTATTAAAGATGCGGTAGAACATGGAGTTACAGGTTTCCTTACTGAAGAAGGCGATTATAAGAAAATGGCCGAATACATCATTGCATTGCTCGAGAATCCAGTATTAGCGGGAGAAATGGGAAGAAAAGCCCGTATAAAAATGCTTCAGGAGTACAATATGCATTTACAGATAAATAAACTACAAAACCTTTTAAAAAATAGTATCTCTCAAAGAGACAAAACCTAAGCCAAGTTTTTATCCTAGTTTATTTATAATTACTATGAATTCTATTTGGTCACCACTCACTGGTAACACTCAGGTGAAACTTCTCCATTCGTTGGATGTAGCGACAATTATCAATAATTATGAGAATGAGCTAAATATAGATGTAAGACGCTTTTTTTCAGACATTAATCAAATTGACATTTACGAATGTCTGCAGTCTGGTTTACAATTTTATTATCCATTTACACTTGCCGGAGATGCGGCATTTTATGCTAAACTTTCAGAAACTTATAAAGGTTATTATTCCCCATGGAAATGGGAACATTCACATGTATATAATTCTCTAAAGCCAAGAATGAAGGTCTTGGAGATTGGTTGCGGATACGGCTATTTTCTACAGAAATTAAAACAGTTAGATATCGACTGCATCGGATTGGAACTTAATGATAAAGCGGTTGAATATGGAAAAGAACACCTGCTACCTATCCTTAATGAAGACCTAGCAGTGCACGCCCAGAATCATAAAGAAAAATATGATGTTGTTTGTGCCTTTCAAGTGTATGAACATGTTAGTAATCTACGACAAATGCTTGAGCAAGCAGTTGCTTGTCTTAAACAAGGAGGAATCTTAGCACTAGGGGTTCCTAACAATGATTCCTACCTACTCCGCAATGACATCTATCATACCCTTAATTTGCCTCCACACCATACCTTGCGTTGGAATCCGGTTTCATTAGGCTATCTGCCTCAAATTCTTCCGTTAGAGAAAATAACTATCACTACAGAACCCGCTAACAAAAATCATAAAAGCTCATCTTATCGGCTTCATTTGCAAAAGTTTATTAATAAGTCAAAACTGACAACTCTCATCCATACACTGACTCGGCCTATAGTTAAGCAACTACCCCTATTCACTGAGGGAGCAACGGTAATAGGCATTTTTAGAAAAATATAAACCAATTTTTCACTTTTCGGAGATATCATTTCGCCGGGAACCAAGTATCTTCCTTAGCCCATTCAGTCTCGTAATTGGATAACATCTTTTTCAGATGCACCTTTGCACCTCATAATATTGCGTTACTTTCATGGGAATTATCATCCGGCAAAGCTTTAAGGCTAGTATTGTTGCGTATATAGGTGTAGGTATCGGTATTATCAATCAGCTGTTTGTTTCAACTAAATATTTGTCTGTTGAACAAATGGCTCTGTCACGGCTTTTACTCGAAAACAGTCTTTTGTTTGCCGCTATTTCACATTTGGGCACCCCCTTCATTGCTGATAAGTTTTTCTCGCAATTCCGCAATGAAGATGAAAAACATCATGGTTTCTTTGTCTTTCTATTGGTTTATCCGCTTGTAGGGCTTTCCATTTTTACATTAACCTACCTTGCCTTTCAGCAATCCATTGCCGATTATTTTGCAAAGGAATCACCCTTGGTTATTAAATACCATTTTCTAAGCATTCCGCTTACTGCTTTTTGGGTATATATCACCGTATTGGAAGTATACAGCCGGAATCACGCCCGTATCACAGTACCTACCATGGTGCGAGAAGTTTATCTTAAGATAGTAAATATTCTTCTTATTTTGGTTTTCGCTATTGGCTGGATTGACTTCCGTTTGATGATGTATTTGCTGGTAGCCTCTTATGGATTAGCAGTGTTGATTCTGATTTTTTATGTCAAAAATCTGGGTAAATTCTTTCTGCGTCTCAATCCACAGTACTTTCAAGGCAGTCTTTTTCGATCCATGTTTTTCTTTGGTGCATTTATTATCCTAGGTGGAGTTGGACAAAACATTGTACTATTTATAGACCGAGTCATGCTTGCGGGAGAGAGTGGGTTGCGAAGTACGGGTATCTTTGTCATTACTAGTTATATTGCCAGCATCATTGAAATCCCCAAAAAAACATTAACACAGATTTCAGTTCCTATCTTATCTACTGCCCTTCAACAAAAAGATTTTTTTAAAATAAGTGAACTATATCAGAAGACCGCTCTCAATCAGGCAATTATCGGCTGTTTAGTCTTTTTAGGAATCTGGTGTAACATAGACGAAATTTTTAGTTTACTACCAAAAAAAGAAATCTTTAGTGAGGGCAAATATGTCGTTCTAAGTATTTGTCTAGCCAAACTATTTGACATGGCTATGGGGCTTAATGCCGAAATATTATTGTATTCGGTATATTATCGTGTAATTACCATTTTTGTTATTATTATGGCTGCTTTCAGTATCATCGCAAACAAACTACTCATTCCTTTGTATGATATTAATGGAGCAGCCTGGGCTACCTCACTCACTACATTGGTATATTGTATGACAAGAGTATGGTATGTGTGGAAAAAATTCAAAATTCATCCATTCAGCACAAAAACCGGCTTAGTAGTTTTAATCACTGTAATTACTTTTCTGACAGTTACTTTTATTCCATTCTCAACCCATAATACATTTCTGGAGGTCATAATCACGTTAGCTATACGTTCTGCTGTGATTACTTTCATATTTGGTTTTTTAATCTTGCAACTTAGAGTTTCTTCAGACATTAATAATCTGGTTTCGAATTTATGGAATAAACTATTGTCTTTTCGAAAATGAATTAATTTGACAAAATAGTATCTTCCAAAACACAAAAAGCCTCTTCCGTACGGAAGAGGCTTTTTGGTTCAACTCCAGTATAATTACAACGACAGTGTATCCAGTACGCTATTCATGTTGCGGACAGCGTCGGCTGATTTGTTAAAAGCTTCTTGTTCGGCAGCATTCAATTTGTAATCAATGATGCTTTCCCATCCGGTACGACCAATGACTACCGGCACACCCAGACAGATGTCTTTCTGACCGTATTCGCCGTTCAGCGATACGCAGCAAGGGAATACTTTCTTCTGGTCACGCACAATGCTTTCTACCAGCAAAGCCGTTGCAGCTCCCGGTGCGTACCAGGCCGATGTTCCGATCAGTTTGGTCAGCGTAGCACCGCCTACCATGGTATCGGCAGCCACTTGTTTCAGTTGTTCTTCAGACAGGAACTGGCTCACGGGAACGCCGTTATAGGTAGCCAGACGAGTCAACGGGATCATAGTAGTGTCGCCGTGTCCGCCCACTACCGTAGCATGGATATCGGTAGGTGTGCAGTTCAGTGCAAACGACAGATACGTTTTGAAGCGGGAGCTATCCAGAATGCCACCCATACCGATGATGCGGTTTTTCGGCAGGCCGGATGCTTTCAGTGCCAGTTGCGTCATCGTGTCCATTGGGTTCGATACAATCACAAAGATGGCATCCGGGGAATATTTCAGGGCGTTGTCCACTACCGATTTCACAATGCCGGCGTTGGTGCCGATCAGTTCTTCGCGGGTCATACCGGGTTTGCGCGGAATACCCGAAGTAATTACTACCACATCCGAACCGGCTGTTTTGCTGTAGTCATTGGTTGATCCGGTAATTTTGGTATCAAATTCAAGCAGCGTGGCAGTCTGGAACATATCCAGGGCTTTGCCTTCGCTCAATCCTTCTTTAATATCTACCAATACAACTTCTTTGGCCAGCTCACGACGGACAATATTATCGGCGGTAGTAGCGCCTACGGCTCCTGCTCCCACAACGGTTATTTTCATAAAAAGACTAGGTTTTAGTTAAAAGAAAGATACTATTTTATCTGGGGTTAAAATTAGAGGAGAAAACGGAATGAAAAAATGAAGAAGTGAAAAAATGATTACCTGAGGCTGAAATTGTCTAGTCTGTCTCCAAACTGATTCCACTCAGCTTGTCGCCAAGTACGATCCCTTATGGTTTTGAAAACAAGGTATTGTTCTTGTTTCCAATATAAACAAAGTCGAGCAATGCCAATGTTAAGACTGCGTGGGAGAGATATAAAACCTCTCTGCCATAAGGCTGGTGCAATACAGTAAGAACAGTCCCCGCTACCCTGGTCAGTACCCACAACAGCTTGAGCCAATCCAGCCGGTGTTTGGAAGATTTCTTTGCAAAATGAAATTCATAGGTACCCAGAATGAAGGCAACCGAAGAAACAAGCAATTCTTTTGCACCCGGCCAGTGCATAACTCTGAATAGACTTCCTATTACGAACAGCCCAGCGGCAAACAGGCTGATTTTGAAGAAAGCCGTTTTGCCAAAGGTTCCGTTTTGTAGCAATAGTGCCACTGCAAGCCATTCGGCAGCCATCAAGCTACCTTCCAGAAAGAAACCGGCCGTTGTAACGCTATCAAAAGCATACGCAAGCAACGCAGTAGCTAGACAAAAACCTATCACAACAAGCAATGTCCTATTGTGGATGTACATGTGACTATCGATTTTTTCACAATAATACTATATTTCCAACCGTCAAAACCCCCGTTTTCAAAAATCGAATTCTTTACTTTCTTCATTCTTTCATTGCTTCATTTTTTACTACCTTTGCGTCACACAAACGTTCCTTACGAATCTTGCACCTAAAAGATATTTCCCGGGTTTATTTCATTGGTATTGGCGGCATTGGCATGAGTGCGCTGGCACGCTGGTTCCGCCATTATGGGTGTCAGGTGGCCGGTTATGACCGTACCCGCACCGCTCTTACCCAACAGCTTGAACAAGAAGGCATTGCTGTCCATTACGAAGACGACGTAGAGTTGATTCCGGAAGAATTCCGCCAGCCGCAGGATTGCCTGGTCGTGTATACACCGGCCGTTCCGCCCGACCACAAGGAAATGATTTTTTTCCGTACCAACGGATTTTCGGAGTTGAAACGGTCGCAGGTGCTGGGGCGTATCACGCAGGATTTGTTTACCATCGGTATCTCCGGCACGCACGGCAAGACAACCACCTCATCCATGACGGCCCATTTGTTCACGGTAGCAGGCAAAAACTGTACGGCTTTTCTGGGAGGCATTACCCAAAACTATGGAACCAATCTGCTGCTGGGCAAGGAAAACAGCAAGGAAGACCCGCTGGTAGTGGTGGAAGCTGACGAGTTTGACCGCTCATTTCTGACGCTGTACCCCAACGTAGCAGTGGTGACATCCATGGATGCCGACCACCTGGATATTTATGGTACGCATGACGAAATCAAAAAGTCGTTTCATGAATTTGTGCAGCAAATCAAAAATGACGGTGCGCTGATTGTCAAGCAAGGGCTGGAGCTGCAAATTCCGGAGCATGTGCAGGGGTATACGTATGCCCAAGGTGTGGAAGCCGATTTCTGGTCAACAAACATTCGCATCGAATCGCCGTATTTTACGTTTGATTTGCATACACCCAACGGAACGCTGCGCAATCTACAGCTTCAGGTTCCGGGCTTTCACAATGTGGAAAATGCCACGGCGGCGGCGGCTGTCGGCCTGTTGTTGGGCCTCTCGGAAAATAGTATCCGCGAAGGACTCAAAACCTACCTGGGTGTCAAGCGGCGGTTTGAATACATACACCGCAGCAAATCTGCTGTTTACATTGACGACTATGCCCATCATCCGGCGGAAGTGGAGGCGTTTCTGAAATCAGTGAAGGCATTGTATCCCGACCGGAAGGTAACGGCTATTTTCCAACCGCATCTTTACACACGCACGCGTGATTTTGCGAGCGAATTCGCCCAAAGCCTGAGCCTGGCAGATGAAGTAATCCTGTTAGAGATCTATCCGGCGCGCGAGCAGCCCATCGAAGGCGTGACATCTGAAATAATTTTTAACGAAATCCGGTCACCCGAGAAGCAACTTTGCCGTAAAAGTGAACTGATGAAGGTATTGAGCCAACGAAAGCCGGATGTACTGGCGACCATGGGAGCTGGAGATATCGATACGTTTATCCAGCCGATCAAAGACTGGCTGGCAGCAAATACCGAACACTGAGACAAGTCAAGAAGCCGTTTTTACTTCTGAAATGGAAGATTCGGCGAAGCCAGGAATACTATTTCGTTACAGTTCCCTGTTTTTAATACAACTAACACACCCTTTAAGCGCCTGTTCGTTACGGGCCAGTTTCCTGATATGTTTGATTGGTTCAAAAAAATCCGCTTGAAAACTCCTGCCAAGCTTCTGGCCGGAGCCATCGGTTTTTTCGCACTGATCGGGTTTGTCGAAAACAAGCAGCATACCAAGCGATGCACCGGAATCAATATCCATATCGAAGACGCTTACGACACCTATTTTATCAATGAGGTGGATGTATTGGCATTACTGACAAACAACGGAACCCAGCGCATTGATGACGAGCCTTTTCGCGAAATAAATTTAAAAAATCTGGAATTGCGGCTAAAAACCAATAAATTCGTTAAAAGTTGCCAGGTTTATGCCGACTTGACGGGCAAACTCAACGTGGTTATTCAGCAGAACCGCCCCATTGCCCGTGTGATCGATAGCTATGCACCCGATGCGTATATCAGCGAAGACGGCGACATACTGCCCCTGTCCGAACGGTTCACGGCACGCGTAGTGTTGCTGGACGGTGCCGGCCTGAAAAAACTGCTTCGCCGCAACCTGCAAACCGACAGCACCGGAAAGGAATATTTTAAATTATTGCAACGCATTGATAATGAACGCTTTTTCAAAGCGTTAATAGCACAAATAACCATTGCTGCCGACGGTACGATCCGCATGTATCCGCAGATTGGTCGTCAGGTGATCGAATTTGGCAAACCAGACGAAATTGAAACGAAATTTGAAAAGATCCGGATTTTTTACCAGAAAATTCTGCCCGTACAAGGCTGGAATCGCTACAACCGGGTCAGTGTAGCATATAAAAATCAGATTATCTGCGAATAGATTCATCGGACAGATAACTACCGTGAGCAGGTTTTCAAAGTATAAACGATAGTATTTCAGGTCATTCAAAAAAAGAATTAGTTACCGGTGCTTGGTGGTAGACGCCAGACATACGAAACTAAAACTCGTCCCGACAAAGGCGGGATCAGCGCAGCAACATGGACGATAAAATTGTAGTGGGTCTTGACATTGGCAGCACCAAGGTATGTGTGATTGCAGGCCGTAAAAACGAGTACGGCAAAATCGAGATTTTAGGTATGGGTACGGCTCCTCTCGAAGAAGGAGTGGTTCGTTCGGGTATTGTCACCAAGATAGACCGTACATCGGAAGCAATTCAACAGGCAATTCAGGAATTACAATCCAGCATAGAAGGACACATCGGCATAGGTGAAGTTAATGTAAACATCGACAGCATTTATATCAAAGGCATTCAGCACCGGCTGGGATTGACCCGGCGCAACACGCACGAGGAGATCAGTATTCAGGATGTGGCACAGTTGAATGAAGACATGCAACGCGTGACCCCACCACTGGGAAGCCAGAACATTCACGTATTGCCCCAAAAATACCGTGTCGATGGGGAAAGCGGCGTAATTGATCCGGTTGGGATGCTGGGCGTGCGGCTGGATGCCGATTTTTATGTCATCAGCGTGCAGTCAACGGTCATGCAGAACCTGGAAATCTGCATGCGGCGTGTGGGATTGGAAGTGAACAAGCTCCTGTTTTCGCCACTGGCATCGGGGCTGGCTGTACTCAGCGAAGACGAAAAAGAACAGGGCGTGGTGCTGGTTGATATCGGTGGCGGCACTACCGACATTGTCATTTACCACGAAGGAATCATTCGTCATGTGGCCGTGCTGCCCTTCGGTGGCGACGTGATTACGCGCGACATTGCCCACGGCTGCGGCGTAACCAAATCCCAGGCCGAGTCCATGAAAATCAAATACGGGATGGCTATACCCGAACTCACCAGTCACAAGGACCGCATAGTGGTGCCAGGCTTGCGTGACCGCCAGCCTACGCTGGTTTCGATGAAAAACGTAGCCAGAATTGTGGAGGCCCGTCTCACCGAAATCATTGAAATGGTGTATCTGGAGATTGACAAGTCGGGCTACAAAAGCCGCATCCGCAACGTAGGCATTGTGTTGGCGGGTGGCACGGCAATGCTCAAATCCATCGACCGGCTGTTTGAGGAACTCACCGACATGCCGACCCGCATCGGCAACGCCGGCGAACACCTGGGCATGAGCCGGACCAGCCACATCAAAGATCCTGCGTTCGCAACCGCCGTAGGAATGGTACTTACGGGTTTCAATGCGTTGGATGCCCGCGAAAACCGCTACCAGCAAATCAAACCGACGGTGAACCCACGTACTGAAACCACCAAAACCAACAACAACGGCGGCCTGTTTGGCAAAATACGTACCTGGCTCTCCGAGGACCTCGAAGATAAAAACGATTACTAACACAGGTTCTTTGTTCCGGATTCGTGGTTACACAGAAGGTTTGGATAGTTGAAAAGATACTATTTTGCAAACCCTTCGAATCAGGAATTTCAAACCTTGAACCAGAAACCTTGAATCCTTCATCTGTATGTTCAATTTAGGCAATATAAAATTTGATTTACCGCTTAACAACCAGTCTATCATCAAAGTAATTGGTGTAGGCGGTGGTGGCGGTAATGCAGTCAATCACATGTTCCGGCAGGGAATCCGCGATGTGGAATTCGTGGTTTGCAACACCGATGCGCAGGCATTGGCATCCAGCCCGATTCCGCACAAAGTTCAGCTGGGAGCCAGCCTTACCGAAGGCCTGGGAGCCGGAGCCAATCCGGACCAGGGTCGTGCGGCGGCGCTGGAAAGCGAAGAAGACATCAAAGACCTGTTTACGCCCAATATCAAGATGGTATTCATCACGGCAGGTATGGGTGGTGGTACCGGTACTGGTGCCGCACCGGTAATTGCGCGTATTGCCAAAGAAGCCGGTGTGCTGACGGTTGCCATAGTCACGGCACCGTTCAGTTTTGAGGGTCGCATCAAAATTCAGAATGCGTACAAAGGCATTGATGAGCTGAAGCAATACTGTGATACGGTCCTGCTTATTTCCAACGACAAGCTACTTGACATTTTCGGTGACCTGCCCAAAAGCAAAGCCTTTGCCGAAGCCGATAATATATTGACCAACGCCGCCAAATCGATAGCTGAGATTATAACCGTTCCAGGTTATGTCAATGTCGACTTTGAAGATGTCAAGAAGGTGATGAAAAACGCCGGCCAGGCGGTTATTGGTTCGGCAACGGCCAGTGGCGAAACCCGTGCCCGCAAGGTAATCGAAGCGGCCTTGAATTCACCGTTGCTGAACAACCGTGACATTCGTGGTGCGAAGAAAATCCTGGTGGCCATGTTCTACAGCCAGGAAGCGGAAATGACCATGGGTGAAACCCGCGAGATCATGAAATACATCGAAGAGAAAACGGGTATTCTGGTTGACGAGCTGATTCACGGTGATATCATTGACGATGCCCTGGGGTCACATATCCGCGTAACCATTATTGCCACAGGCTTTGATGCGACAGAAGACAATGCCCTGAAGTCGATCATCGAGTCGCATACTTCCATCAAAACACCGGTTGTGTCAACACCAGTCCAGCAAACAACTCCTGTCACTTTTCAGGATAAGCCGCAGAACCAGCCGCTGGAATTCTCGATGGAAGACAAATCGCAGGCAGGCGGTCCTACACCGGTGGTTCTTGAAACTACGCCGGTGGAGGAAAAACAACCAACGCCGGTAAGCCAGCCCTCGGATGACGTAGAACAGTTCCTGCAACGCAAGAAACTCGGTGATTTGAAAGATCAACTACGAAACCTGAGCAATCACCTGACACCGGAAGACATCCGTGAGAAAACCGAAACGCCGGCGTATGTGCGTCGTGGCATTCACATTACCGAACCCCCGGCAGAGCCCGGTATAACCCGCCACAACCTCGACGACTGATTGGCTCGAAATAGTATCTTTGAAAAATAAAAAACCCCGGCACAACCGGGGTTTTGTGTTAGAAAAGAACAGGTGCTATCTTGGCCCTTTCAGAAAAAGCGTATTCCTATCCATACACCATCTGCCTTTAGTTTCATACCTATGCCCTACGAAGATATTGGTAAATTATTCATTGCCCTGATGGCAGGAGCCATTATCGGCGCCGAACGCGAATACCGCAGCAAATCGGCCGGTCTGCGCACCATGACTCTCATTTGTGTCGGTGCCACTTTGTTTACCATCATGTCGGTGTACCTGGGCAAGGACAGTGCGCGCATTGCCGCCAACATCGTCGTGGGGATCGGCTTTCTGGGAGCGGGCATTATCTACCGTGAAGGTCCGCAGGTGCGTGGACTGACTACCGCAGCGGCGGTATGGGCAACAGCCGCCTTGGGGATGTGCATCGGCCACGGCAGTTACATGCTTGCCCTGGCCACGGTTTTGTTGCTTTTAATGATACTATTTCTGATGGTACCGCTGCAAAATCTGATCGAACGGAACCGCCAGGCTCGCACCTACCGCATTGCATTCAAGCTAAACAAAGGTTCACTGAAAGAGTATGAATCGCTGTTCAAGAAATATCGTCTGAAACCCAGACATGTCAAACACACCCGTGTTGGAGATCAGATAACCGGACAATGGAAAGCGTACGGCTCTGAAAAAAATCACGAAAAATTTGCCCGCCACATCCTGGAAGATACCGAGATTCATGAATTTGATTTTTGAAAACAGCCAATGGTCTTACACAGGAAAGAAGAGAAGTATTTCTCGTACGATTGTCACTCACGACAGATTTACCCAGCCGCGAGCAATTGTGTCAAGAAGCTAAGTTTTCGCGCGAAGGTCTTGCCGGGTTGCAGCATAAGTCTGATCTTGTAATTGATTAACCGGACTAGTAATATTCTATATAGGAAACTCCGTCAAGTTCAATAGTTGTCGGTAGCGCATAGCCTTTGGGCAATTTGCACAAGGCAAGTGTGAGAATACCCTTTACAGAGGCTGGCAATACAACTTCCGAAGAGAGAACTGCACCTGTCAGGTCAAGGTTTCCCTCAACCCGGGCAGGCAATTGTATGGTTGTCAGATCAACGGCTCTCAGGCTCAGATCTCCCTGAATTACCTCAGGCATTGAAAAATGTCCGGGAAGCTTGCTTTGGTTCAGATACAATGATTTGCCTATCGGTGACAGTGTAAACTTCTGCGGTAGGTCGCATGCGATCAGAGACAAGTTTTCGGCAATGGATCGGGGGAAGCAGAGTGTTTCAGGTAATACGTAGCCAACCAGGGAGAGACTTCGATAAATAGTCGCAGGCAATTGAATCGTTTTCGGAAAGGGGGCCTGAAAATCCCGGTAACCTCCGGGATACAGAGCTACAGTTTCCGCAGTAACGTTGCTCAAATACAAGGACCCGGCAAGGTGTTTGGGGAGTTGAAAGTCCGGAGGTAACATACAGCCATCCAAAATCAGGTTGCCCAGAACAGATTCAGGCATGAAAAATCCTTCTTCCAGTATGCAATCTTCAAGCCGTAGGTTGCCCGTGATTTGGAGAGGCAAGGCAAAACCTCTTTCAAAGCTGCAACATTCAAAAGCAAGAGATCCGTCAAAAGAGGCAGGTATATTCTCCTGAGTAATTAACTTACCATTGAAACCAAGAAATTCCATGCAGGGTTGGTTTAGGGATGTATAGGTGCTACCGCCAGTATGTGATTACTCTGTATACATACTTTGGCTTGTAAATAAGCAAGGCGGGCAGTCATTTCCAAATCAAGGGCTTTCCTGCTATTTCACAAAACGAATTTTATCACTTGTTTGTCGTCTCCTCCGTACCAGAATGACAAACAGAATTTTAAAAACCCAAAAGACGAAGTGCTTACAAACACACCTCGTTCCGACTGAGAAATCTTATTATTGGACGAAATGAAGCATGAAACACCCCTTGTGAATCAAACCTACCGGCTTGAAAAGTTTCCGGGCAAAGGCGGCTGGACCTACGCCCGGATTCCGGAGATAGCACCTGACGCGCATTCTTATTTTGGCTGGGTGCGCGTGCGTGGTTCCATTGATGGACATGAAATCAAAAGCTATCATCTGATGCCCATGGGCAATGGTACCCTTTTCTTACCAGTAAAATCCGAAATCCGCAAAAAGATCGGTAAGCAGGAAGGTGACCAGGTGCACATCATTTTGTTTGCGGATAACCTGCCCACTGAACTTCCGGAAGAACTCAAACTTTGCCTGCAAGACGAACCACAAGCGTACGAAGCCTTTTTGCAACAATCAGATGGCGAGCAGAAAGCAGCTATTGAATGGATTTATTCAGCGAAGAAAGAGGAGACGAAGGTTGCCCGTATTGCTCAGCTGATTCAAAAAATAGCTAGGAAACTAAATAATAACAAAATTAAAAAAGTTTAATTTTTACACATACGCAAAGAATGCTATTTTCAAATATCAGAAACGTAAAAGCAAATCTTTTATTGCGTAAATAAAAGCTCATAATCAACATTTTGCTCAACAAACACCTCTTAAGACACTCCTAAAAATATATTACTCCCGCACTAAAACTTTACAAATCCTGGTATTGTTTTTGTTATATACTATACAAGTAAAACAACTAACAAAACCAACTATGAAGAAATATGTGTTTGCAGTGCTGATGGGTGTGCTAAGCCTGTCGGGCTGTGCATCACTGGTGAAGACGGAAGTGGACAAGCAGGCAAGTTTTAATCAGTACAAAACGTTTCAATGGCTTGCTCCGGATGTAAAAGTAGGCAAGAATCCGCGTTACAATAGCAATCTGATTGACCGCAACATTCGTCAGGCAGTGGAGCAAGGCTTTGCCCAGCGTGGCATTCTGAAAAGCGTTGAAAGTCCGGATCTTTTGGTGCAATACCATACCTATACCGAGAAAAAAGAGCAGTCGTACAGTAACTATAACTACGGACCTTATTACCCGTACATGGGTTGGGGCCGGTTTGGCTGGGGCCGCGGATTCGGTTGGGGAATGCCTTACTATGGCTACGGCTGGGGCAATGGCTACAACCGCACCATGACCATTACTGAAGGTACGCTGGTGCTGGATGTAGTGGATGCCCGCACCAAAGAATTAATCTGGCGCGGCTCCATTCAAGGCGAAGTAGACAATGTAAACCAGTTGCAACGCCGCGCCGAGAAAGCAGCTCAGGCCATTATGAAGAAGTATCCGGTACCTGCTAATCAGACTCCGATACCTGTCCAGAAACCTGTTGTAAGCTAAACTATCTTCCGATAAACAGAAAAATCCTGCCTCAGGGGGCAGGATTTTTCTGTTTATGTCTCTCTGAAAAAATAGTATCTTTCGCGTAACCAAAACCACCCTCCTTTCCTATTGTAACGTCAAAGCCTTATGGTTAGAATTTTTACTCTCATTATTTTTTTGTCTTTTGTTACCCAATGTGTGTATGCACAAAAATCGAAGGAAAAAATTGCATCAACTTCCAAACCCTTTGTACTAGGTACTATTGAAGAAGTTCAATCGACAATTTTAGCAGAAAAAAGAATCGTAAATATTTACCTGCCCGAAGGTTATAATCCGCAGGATACCGCTACATATCCGGTCATTTATCTGCTGGACGGCTCAGCCGATGAAGATTTTATTCATGTTGTGGGTCTGGTACAGTTCAACACCTTTCCCTGGATCAATCAGATTCCGAAGTCTATTGTAGTGGGCATTGCCAATGTGGACCGCCGGCAGGATTTTACTTACCCAACCAGGATTACAGAAGACCTGAAGAAATCGCCTACCAGCGGCCAGTCTGAAAAATTCATTTCGTTTCTTGAAAAAGAATTACAACCCTTTGTTGAGAAGAAATACAGGACCAATCACTCCCGAACACTGATCGGACAGTCGTTGGGTGGCTTACTAGCTACTGAGATTTTGTTCAAAAAACCACAGTTGTTTACCCATTACATTATCATCAGCCCCAGCCTTTGGTGGGACAATGGCTCATTGCTCGAGACCTCTCCGGCTCTTTTGCAGAAAGATTTTTCATTACCTGTCAACATCTACCTGGGTGTTGGCAAAGAAGGATTGGCTCCTTCTAAAACTCCGCACGTGATGGAGGTAGACGCCAATCTGTTAGCCGAAAAACTCAAGAGCAGTCAAAGCCCCAATGTATCGGTTTATTTTGATTATTTACCAGAGGAGAACCACGCAACGATTACTCACCAGGCGGTGTTTCATGCGTTCCGGGTATTGTACTCCAATAAAAAATAGTATCTCCACCAAAGCAAAAACCCCTATAGAGCCTAAGCTGTATAGGGGTTTTCCGAACTGACAGATAGGATTAATTCAAAAACTCATAAATACCAGCGACACCCTGGCCACCTCCCACACAGGCAGTCACCATGCCGTATTTTTGCTTGCGGCGACGCATCTCGTCAAACAACTGCACCGACAAGCGGGCTCCGGTGCTTCCCAAGGCGTGCCCCAGGGCAATGGCTCCTCCATTGGGGTTTACCAGTTCCGGATTGATGTCCAGTGTTTTGATTACGGCCAGTGCCTGAGCTGCAAACGCCTCGTTTAGCTCAATCTGTTCAATGTCAGCCAGCTTCATGTTGGCTTGCTTCAGGGCTTGCGGAATGGCCGCCACCGGACCAATGCCCATGATGCGCGGCTCTACGCCCATGGCTGCATAGGTAACCATTCGGGCAATCGGCTTCAGACCCAGTTCATTCACCAGCCGTTCGGACATCACCAGTACGAAGCCCGCTCCGTCAGATGTCTGTGAAGAATTACCGGCTGTTACACTACCCCCTGCGGCAAATACGGGTTTCAGTTTATTCAATGCTTCCAGACTGGTATCAGCCCGTGGACCTTCGTCGGTATCCACTACGTATTCACGGGTTTTCTTCTTGCCACTTTCGGTATCGAAATAGGTTTCTTTTACGGTAATCGGCACAATCTGGTCTTTGAAATAACCGTTTTTGATGGCATTCAATGCCTTCTGATGCGAAGCCAAGGCAAACTCATCCTGTTCCTGACGGCTGATGTTATATTGACCTGCAACCTGTTCGGCGGTGAGGCCCATGCCCAGATAATAGTCCGGGTGGGGTAGGGTAAGCTCATAATTGGGAGCCAGTTTCCAGCCAGTGGTGGGTACCAGCGACATCGATTCGGTGCCACCCGCAATCATACACTCACCCATGCCGGCGTGTATCTTGGCCGATGCCAAGGCAATGGCTTCAACGCCTGAACCACAATAGCGGTTAATCACCAGGCCCGGTACGTTGATTGGCATGGAAAGCAACGAAATCATCCGGCCCATCTGCATGCCTTGTTCGGCTTCCGGTACGGCGTTACCCACAATAATGTCGTCTACCCGCGCCGGGTCGAGTTGCGGCACAGAGGCCATGAGTTTTTTGATCACTTCCGCCGCCAGATCATCGGGACGGGTAAAACGGAAACCACCGCGAGGCGCTTTGCCTACAGCCGTACGGTATCCAGCTACGATATATGCGTTCATTTTGTTAAATGGCTAAAGTGTTGAATAGTTAATTACCTAACGAAGTCAGGTTTTTCATTTTCAGAACATACTATTTTTGAACTCTGATCAAACCGGTTTCAAATAATCAACTTAAGGACTTATATTATTCTGTGAGCACTTGTTTCCACTTTTCGGTCTCAGCAAAACTCTTGATGATTTCGTTGCGTTCTTTGAGCAATTTTGTCATATACTTCGTCAATATAATTTTATTGAATGTTTTGCCAAGAATCCCGAAGGGCGACTGAAAATCAAAGACATCTTTCATCAGCACAATACCATTGGTTATTTGAAAGTAATGGTCGTGAACAAATGATCTGAAGGCTCCTTTAACCTGTTCGTCCCGAAAATGAAAAGGTCGATCATATAGTGTGATTATGGAAGTCAAACGCTGTCTTATACCGAAATGCGTAGCTTCCCCAGTCACAGTCTCGCCCAAGTTTATCAATCCCGAAGTAACTCCAGCAACCGCCTGTTCGTTGGTTTGTGCTGTTGAGATTTTATGTAAATCAATGCTTCTTGACAAATCAAAGCAAATGTCAATAGTGGATTGTATACGAGTCTCTAATTTAATTTTCGGCATGGGCGAAGGACAGAACTATGCTGCTAACCAAGCGAATAGGAAACAATTGATAGTTAGTCTCTCCTACTCTTTTTATCTTTCCTCTTTTTATCTTTCCTCTTTTTTCTGGAATCAATTCCGCAGTGGCTTGCCTCCATTCAGCAGGCTCTGAATGCGTTCCAGCGTTTTGCGTTCGGCACAGAGTGACAGGAAAGCTTCGCGTTCCAAGTCCAGCAGGTATTGTTCGGTTACCTGTTGCGGATAAGATAAGTCGCCACCGCACATCACATAGGCCAGTTTCTCCGCGATTTTCTGGTCATGCTCTGAAATGTATTTTCCATATCGCATGGCAGCAATGCCCGCTTTGAACAAGGCAATGCCCGTGCGGCCTTGTACCTTGATGTCTTTGCGTTGCTTGGGCTGGGTATATCCGGCATTGGCTAGCTCCAGCACGGCTTCTTTGGCATCGGCAATCAGTCGGTTACGGTTAAGCGTAATGCCATCGCCCCGGCGCAAAAACTTCATGTCAAAAGCCTCGTGTGCCGAGGTGGATACCTTGGCTGTGGCAATGTTCATGAAAATATTCTGCAGAGAATTGAGTTCAATATCACCGGTTTCGTAGGCATCTGACAGGCGCAGCGCCATTTCCTTGCAACCACCACCACCTGGAATCAGACCGACACCCACCTCTACCAGGCCAATGTAGCTTTCAGCGGCTGCCTGTACCCGGTCGGCGTGGAGTGTCATTTCGCAGCCGCCGCCCAGGGTCAGTCCGGCCGGAGCCACCACCACCGGAACGGCCGAGTAACGCACCCGCATCATGGTGTTCTGGAACTGTCGAATCATCATCTCCACCTCGTCGTATTCCTGCTCCACGGCATACATAAAGAGCATGGCCAAGTTGGCCCCTGCCGAGAAGTTTTCGCCTTCGTTGGCAATGACTAGTCCCCGGAAGTCTTTTTCGGCAATGGCAATGGCTTTGGTAAGGCCTTCGATTAATTCAGGCCCCAGCGTGTTCATTTTGGTATGAGCCTCCAGGTTCAGTACACCATCACCGATGTCAAACAAGGTTGCGCCTTTGTTTTCCCAAACTACCTTGTTGCCACGCAGGGTATCGAGCAGAATAAATTCTTCGGTACCCGGCACTGCCTGGTAGGTTTTGCTTTCGCTATCATAGTATTTGCGTACGCCCCCTTCTACTTTATAGAATGTTTCGTTGCCGTTAGCCAGCATTTCGTAAACCCACGCGGCAGGCTTTTTGCCAGCTGCCTCCATTTTGGTCAGTGTCGCCTGCACGCCCAGTACATCCCAGGTTTCGAACGGACCGATCTGCCAGCCGAAACCAGCGCAAATGGCCTGATCAATCCGGTACAATTCGTCAGAGATTTCAGGAATGCGGTGCGTGATGTAGGTAAACAGATCGTAGGTCGTTGCCCGCATAAAATCGCCTTCTTTGCCTTTGGCATTCAACAAAATAGGCAGACGTTTTTTCAGATCATCAATGCCTTTGGTGGCTTCGAAAACTGATAAACGCGCCTTTTGCTGCGGACGGTACTCCAATGTTTTCAGGTCCAGCGAAAGGATTTCGGACTGGCCTTCGGCATTCTTGATTTTCTTGTAAAAACCCTGACCGGTTTTGTCGCCCAGCCACTTGTTTTCACTCAGTTTCTGCACAATGGCTGGCAGTTGAAACGTATCTTTAGACTCGTCATTGGGCAGGTTGTTGTACAGCCCGTTGGCTACATTCACAGTCGTATCCAGGCCTACCACATCCGACAGGCGGAACGTACCCGACTTGGGCTTGCCGGAAATATCTCCGGTCAACTTATCCACTTCTTCAATGGTCAGTCCAAACTGCTCAGTGGCTTTGATTACGCTCATCATGGCATACACACCCACGCGGTTGGCAATAAAGGCTGGCGTATCTTTGCCCAGAACGGTTGTTTTGCCCAAGTAGCGGTCGCCGTAATGCATTAGGAAATCAATCACTTGCGGATCGGTTTCAGGCGTAGGGATGATCTCCAGCAACCGGAGGTAGCGCGGCGGGTTAAAGAAGTGCGTGCCGCAGAAATGCCGACGAAAATCTTCGCTGCGTCCTTCGGCCATCAGGTGAATCGGAATGCCTGAGGTGTTGGAGGTGATCAGCGTACCGGGCTTGCGGTATTGTTCTACCTTTTCATAGATTATTTTTTTGATATCAAGCCGCTCCACCACTACTTCAATAACCCAATCGGCAGTGGCAATGTCCTTCATGTTGTCGTCAAAGTTGCCCAGCGTAATGCGGTTGGCAAAGGAGGCATTGTACAATGCCGCCGGACTTGCTTTTACCGCTGCCTGGAACAGGTCGTTGACAATGCGGTTGCGTACGTTTTTGTTATCTACGGTAAGCCCTTTGGCTTTTTCGGCATCGTTGGGTTCTTTGGGAACCATATCCAGTAGCAATACATCTACTCCGATATTGGCAAAATGACACGCAATGCGTGATCCCATGATGCCGGCTCCCAGAACCGTAACCCGACGAATGGGACGGTTGCGGTGACCGGTTTTCGAACCGGAAGCCTGTTTTTTTTCGGCAATTAGTGTTTCCATTAGTTCAATAAAAAATTTAAGTATGAAAAACTATTGGTTTATATCTGACTGTCAATCAACAATTTATAAATAAAATCGGTTTTTGGTTCTAAAAACATAGTATTTCTGGGCAATACGTATCAATCCGGTATGTCAGTTTCCAGCAAAGGCTCCGGCAAGTCGGCCGACTGCAACGAGCGGCGTTGTTCGACTACTTTGGTAATCTGCTGCACCACTTCAAAAAATACCTGTAGTTTTTCGGATGGTACGTTTTCACGAATCATGAAGTTAAACTCCCGTACGGTCCGGCGGGCTATCTCGCGTTTCTCCTTGCCTTTGGGCGTTAGAAAAACATTCACAAAACGCTTGTCCTTGCTATTGGTTTCGCGGTAAATCAACCCGTCTTCTTCCAATGTGCGCAGCATACGGGTCAGGCTGCGGCTTTCCAAGCCCACCAGCGGACCAATGCGGGTGGCCGGCGTACCTTGCTCAACATCAATGGTGAGCAGTACATGGCCGATAGCCATTGTGAAATCATGTTGCGCCGCCTCGCTATTATACATCCTGGAAATGGCATGCCAACATGCTTTTATCTGATAATCAACCGTATCCTCGCGTTTCATAGGGAGTTGCTCTCAAAAATCTTAGAAATTGATGTGTATGGCTATAAACATCAAAAATACAAAAAAATGTTATGCACGCATACTATTCTTGTATTTTTTTAGATTTTTTATAGAATAAATATAACACATCTTTCTTTTATACAGTACAGCTCCTTTTCCAGAAAAGAATGAAAAGCGCATAAATGGCGAGGACTGGCCAAAAAATAGTATCTTTAACCATTACAAAACCGGCAGATACTTGCCTAATTTGCTTTCTATGGAATTGTCTCTCAATGTCCCGGCTTTTATTTTTCCCACGGTTTCGTTGTTGATGCTGGCTTATACCAATCGGTTTCTGGCAATTGCCAATCTGATTCGAAGCCTTCATGCGCAGTATCGTGACAACCACGATGCCACCCTGCTGGCGCAAATCGGCAACCTGCGGCGGCGGCTCAACCTGATCCGTAACATGCAGGCCATCGGGGTACTGAGTTTGTTCCTAAGTGTTACCAGCATGTTCCTGATTTTTGAAAACCGCATGGAGTGGGCCACCCTTACGTTTGGTGCGTCGCTGATTGCCCTGATGGTGTCGCTGGGAATATCGGTGGCCGAGATTTACCTGTCGACCAATGCTCTCAATATCCAGCTTCGCGACATCGAAGAAAACCTGCCGCCTGAGTTTGGGATCGATCTGGCCGAACGGATGAAGTTCAAACGAAAAAAATAGGATGGGTTTTGCCGTTTGCCGGGATACTCTTTTGAAACACTTTCCAGGAACAAACGGGCGGATTTTGCGTTGTAGTATCGTACTATTTCTCTATCTATGTATTTTTCTAAGTAAAGAGATACGAGAAAAAAGACAGATCTCTGATTACTAACTATTTAGACTGCATTTATTCTATACTCATTTCTGTATACTTACTTATCTATTAAACCTTACATTTTTTATGGCACTGCAAAAAGGCGACAAAGCTCCGTATTTCAAACTTGTTGATTCTGATAGAAAAGAGGTTTCACTGGACAATTTTAAAGGCAGGAATCTGGTGATTCTGTTTTTTCCAATGGCCTTTACCAGTGTGTGTACCACCGAGTTATGCAGCATGCGTGACACCATCGGCGATTATGAACAACTCAATGCCGACGTAGTGGGGATTTCCGTTGATTCACCGTTTACACTCAATAAATTCAAGCAGGAGCAGGAACTGAATTTTCCGTTGCTTTCCGATTTCAACAAGGAAGCATCCACTGCCTACGGATCTTTGTATGAAAACTTTGTGCTCGGCCTGAAAGGTGTTTCCAAACGTTCGGCATTTGTCATTGATAAAGAAGGCACCATACAATATGCAGAAGTGCTGGAAAATGCCGGCGAAGTACCGGATTTTGAGGCGGTCAAAAGCGCATTGAACAGCCTGAACTGAAACTTCCCGCTTCGTTAACTTCACGAACCTTGTCCGGAATCCAACAAACCGGACGAGGTTTTTTGCTTGTATGGCAACCAATGAGATGCTATTTTTGACCGTACATTATTCTTTTCACGCATTCCTCTGCATTGCATCTATGTCTAACTCACTACTTATACTAAATGCCAAAACCGTCAACGAAGGCCAGATAATTGAACAGGATGTTTTCATTCAAAACGGCCGGATCGAGCAAATCGGCAAAGACCTGCAACACAAGGCCGCCGACCAGGTGATTGACGGCAGCGGCCAGTACCTGTTGCCGGGCGTGATTGACGACCAGGTGCATTTTCGCGAACCCGGACTTACCCACAAAGCAACTATTTATACCGAAAGCAAAGCGGCAGTGGCTGGTGGTGTGACTACGTTCATGGAAATGCCCAATACCGTTCCCAATGCCCTGACCCAAGAGTTACTCGAAGATAAATACCAGATTGCCGCCCGCACCTCGCTGGCCAATTACTCGTTCTTCATGGGCACTTCCAACGATAATTTACAGGAAGTGCTTAAAACCGATCCCAAAAACGTCTGCGGCATCAAGATATTCATGGGCTCTTCTACTGGTAACATGCTGGTAGACAATGAGAACACACTGGCAACTGTGTTCCGGGAAAGTCCGATGCTGATTGCTACCCATTGCGAAGACGAAGCGACCGTCCGGGAGCGGGCCGAACGGTACAAGCAACAATACGGCGATGATGCACCGGCCCGGATTCACCCCGAAATCCGGAATGAAGAGGCTTGTATAAAGTCCTCGTCGCTAGCGGTTGAACTGGCCAAGAAATATAATACCCGCCTGCACATTCTGCATATCTCCACTGCCGACGAACTGCCGTTGTTTGACAATACCAAACCATTAAAAGACAAACGCATCACATCCGAAGTTTGTGTGCATCACCTTTGGTTTACGGCCGACGACTACGAAACGCTTGGCAACCAGATCAAATGCAATCCTGCCGTCAAAGACCAGCATCACCAGGCAGCCCTGTGGCAAGCACTGCTCGATAACCGCCTCGACATCATTGCCACCGATCACGCGCCTCACACCTGGGAGGAGAAATCACAAAATTATTGGAAAGCGCCTTCGGGTGTGCCGCTGGTGCAGCATTCGCTGGTAATGATGCTGGAGGCCTATCGGGAAGGCCGAATCTCACTGGAGAAAGTAGTTGAGAAAATGTGCCATGCACCCGCCGAATGCTTTCAAATTGCCGAACGTGGCTACTTGCGCGAAGGCTTCCATGCCGATCTGGTACTGGTCGATACCAACCGGGGTTTTGCCGTTTCAAAAGATACTATTTTGTACAAGTGCGGGTGGTCGCCATTCGAAGGCCGTTCGTTTTCGTCAACCGTTACCCATACCATTGTCTCGGGCCATCTGGCCTATCGGCACAATCAGTTTGACGAAAGCCAGTGGGGCCAGCGGGTGCAGTTTGATAGATAAGATGCCGCTTTCAAAAAAAATATGAAACTTTGTTTTGGGTATATTTTGATTTTATCGTACTTTTGTTGCCCGATACGGAGGATGTAGCTCAGTCGGTTAGAGCATCGGTTTGTGGTACCGAGGGTCGTGGGTTCGAGCCCCATCTTCCTCCCAGAAAAGCAGGTTATAGCAACCTGCTTTTTTTATTTCCTGCCCATCCTTCGGCAGATTCTGAAACTTGGCAAATAGTATCTTCCCGAAAGCCGAAACCTCATTTTTTTATACAAATCCGCTTTTTTTCCTTTCCGAAGAATCTCCAAAAAAAAGAAAAGCAAATACAGAAAAACAACCGCTCATCATTTTAATGTCAGATTGATAAAACAAAATTTGTGTTTTATTTACAGTTTTAGTTGATTTGGCGCCACACAATACGAAGGACATTCCAAAAGCGGGCAACAAGCGTCAGGTAACACAAACTTTTTTTTAGCAAGGAAATTTTCACTTGCCTTGTAGGCAAACCGTCTTGTTTGGTTCATCTGTTAGTTCGGTGTTTGCAGGTTGATACGTGATCTTCCTGTGTTGATCCTTGGATTTTTTTATACCTGCATATATTCCACAAAAAAACGTATTTCAATGACAGGTATCTATCAGTGAAATACGTTTGAGGTAGTGAATCAGTCTGTCTGAAAAAGAACGCGCCATCAACGAATGGCTTGTTCAGAAGAATTACTTAGCCTGGCCGTCTAACTTGCTGTGCAGCACGGCTCTTTTATCACTGGCAGGCATCTTTTTGTCGATTAGTTTGTCGATCAGTTCTTTGGATAACTGCGGATCTTTGAATTCATAATTGGGATTGATGATGTCATCGATCTTACATTTCAGGACTTCAGCCAATGCGATCAGTACATGTACATCATTGTCTTTTTCCTGTATGACACGGTAGTATTTGCTTTGCGTGCAGTTGGTTTTGTGCATGACCAGGCGGCGTATCAGTCCAATCTGGTCGTACGGTAATCTTTGCAAGCGTTTTAAAATATTCCACTGTAAGTCTTTATTATTTGCCTCAGTTTGCATATTTGAAAATGTTATGTTAGTATTGAGAATATTTAAATTCTCAGTTTACAATTATATCAAGTATATCTGACTTATAAAACTACCTTAGTAAGTTAATTTGTCAGAAAGTAAACATTGAGATATGCATTTCTTTTTATAAAATTTTTACCCAACTGATTTTCAGTTATTTACACAATTGTTTTTAATTTGGCGTACCGGCTTTTATTTTTTATCTGATACTCTGTCCTTTAATTAAACTCGCATTGAATGGAATACTAACTACACCATAACCAGCTTATAAAATTCAATCAATGGCAAACACACTTAGTAAACGACTTGAACTAGTTAAAAACCATTTTCATCTATCTAACAGACGCTTAGCACAAGTAGCTGGTATCAGTGGACAAGGCATTGCTGACATTTTAAACGGTGTTAGCAAAAACCCCCGCAATAGTATATTTGTTCAGATATCAGATCAACTTGACATAAGCCTAAGCTGGCTGCTTACAGGTGAGGGAGAGATGTTAAAACAAGTCATTGTTCAGGAAGATGCGCCTGGTTACAACGGTTTTACCCGTTTGCCTTTTTCCAAGATGGGAATCAGCAGTGCGTCGGGCAGCGGTGAATCACGGGCGGAGTCTCCCAAAAAAGAGACATATCTGGTATCATCCAAGATTGCCCGCATATACAAGCAGCCCGAAGTCATGCAGATTCGAGGTGACAATATGGAGCCTGATTTGAAACACGATGATATTGTTCTGATAACCAAAATAGCCGATACCGACTGGGCAATGATGCCAAGTGGCTTGTACATTGTAGCCTATCCACCTGACCACATCACTACCGGTCGCCTCATTGAAAATACGATTTCAGAAAACGGAAAACTGATTCTACATTCCGATAATCCTAAATACGGAAAAATCTCATTAATGGTTGAGCATCTGATCAATGTCTGGCAGATCAGACGGTTACTGGACCGGGATATCTAGAGGAGTTTTTTGTAAGTTGTTACCTGAATCTGGCAAACCGGGAAAATAGTAGCTTGTAAACCGCCAAAACCTCCTTGTTTACGATTGTCAGTAGGTAACAGCTTCAGAAAAACCTAAGTTAGCAAATCTGACAGATAACTGCAATAAAATTGCAAAAAGTCACTTTGTTCAGTTGCACCCAATACGCATGCCGGCATTGGTAAGAAATCTGATCTGTAAAGCAAAGCAGGCATCCGTGTACATGGATGCCTGCTTTGCTTTACGGGATGTGCAACGGTAATCAGACGCCAATCTTATCTTTTTTGTTCACTGTCACGTTTTTCTCCACGTATTGAATAATTTTGTCCGCAATATCCACCCGGGTAGCCGCCTCAATGCCTTCCAGCCCCGGCGATGAATTTACCTCAATTACCAGCGGCCCCCGGTGTGAGGGCAGCATGTCCACTCCGGCAATGCTCAAGCCCATCGCGTCCGCAGCGGCGATGGCCGTTTCCCGCTCGGCTTTGCTTAGTTTGACAGGCTCGCCTTTTCCTCCCCGGTGCAGGTTGGACCGGAAATCGCCCAGTTTGCTTTGGCGCCGCATGGCCCCTATCACTTTTCCATCCACTACGAAAGCACGGATATCGGCACCATTGGCTTCATCGATAAATTCCTGCACCATGATGTTTGCCTTCATATCGTAAAAGGTCTCAATGATAGACTTGGCAGCTTTGCGGGTTTCGGCCATCATGACACCTATGCCCTGGGTTCCTTCGAGTAATTTGATGACAACCGGTACCCCGCCCACTTGTGAAAGGATGGAATCGATAGCCGCAGGATCCGTGGCAAACGCACTTTTGGGCAGCCCGACACCGGCTTTCGACAGAATCTGGAGGCTGCGCAGCTTGTCGCGCGAGCGGGTTATGGCCAGCGACTTTATCGCACTGAATACCTGCATCATTTCAAACTGACGCACAATGGCCGTTCCGTACTGGGTCACCGAATGCCCGATGCGCGGAATGATGGCTTCGACAGCAGACAACGGCTTCCCATCGTAGTACACCATCGGGTTGCCACGCTCAATGACTGCGTAGCATTTCAGATGGTCCAGCACCAGCACTTCGTGTTCACGCTGCCGGGCGGCCTGGTAAAGTCGTTTGGTAGAATATAAATCTGCGTTACGGGAAAGAATGGCAATACGCATAAGATTTCGGCTCAATTAAAAGTAATGCTGGTTTCAAATATAAAGATGTATGGTCGACGGCCTTGTAAACATAGACCGGTGTCTTGAGCAAAGAAAGATAAAATAATATCTCCAAATAAAGAAAAACCCGGACAAAAATAGATGATGGTTTTGTAAAGGAATTGTTAGGTGCACAAGAACTTTTGAACGAATGCGAAAAGCCGCTGCTTGCGTATCGGATGCGCCGAATGAAAACGACGTCCAGACAATCGCGGGTTTACCAGGATCATGTAGGCGATGATCCAAAAATACGCAGTTGGTCGCGCTGTGCCTGTTGCTGCTGTTGTTTGAGCAGAAAGGAAAGATCGGTCAGGGCGACATCGACCAGAAACCGGTTCTTCAGCAGCTTGCGCCCCAGCAACACCGGAAAACGCATCGATTCGCGGTCGGATAGTGAAAATTCGGCTAAGATCCGCTGCCCGAACAGGACAATGTAGGTTTCGATAAAGTAACGGGTCTCGACATGTCCCGACGAGCTGCGCACCTGCTTCTTTCGGAAACGGGAAGTAATGTACCGCCGGTGCTCAACGGCCGGTATGTGCGAATCCAGGATGTGAAAGCAAAGTTGCCGTTTGCCGTCTTTTTTGCGCACCTGAATCCGGGAACAATGAATCGCCGACGAATAGGCCCCCGTATCAATCTTGGCTTTGATATCGTAGGCGCCAAACTCGGGCAGGTCAATCTTGTCGAACCGGCCAATAACCAGGCGAGAATCATCGGTCATGGAACTATATGGGTTTGCATTGCACGTTTTGCGTTTGAAGTTTTACGTTTTCAGGAGATACTATTTACTGAACAGCAGACAGCGAACGCAAAACCGTAAACGCCAAACGCATTCAGGATTTGATGCTGGTGGCCACCTGAAAGGACGTATCCAAAAAAACCATGCGCGGATTGGCGTTTCGTTCCAGATGCATGACGGCATCATTGAAGCAAGCGAACAGGCGTTCCGCTCTTGGTTCGGTCATTACTTTGGCAAATCCCTGCACAAAGGTCATTTCTTCTCCCTCCAGACGAATAAGTTGGGGTTCGTTATAGGTGTATACCAGCGATTCGCGAACCATCGTAATGCCGTACTGCAACACGTTTTTCTGGGCTTCGCGCGGCATGGCCGCCAGTTTGTCGGCATTCTTTACTACTTCTGCGAGCCGCCTTTCCACTTGGAAACACAGCCGCATCCAATCACGAAAAAGCTCGTGCTGGTCGTTTTTCACCTCCTGGCTCAACCGCAGGGCATCGTTCATGTTGCCGTCAGCCAGATGCGCGATCTGCGAAGCACGCTGCGGCTCCACGCCATGCGTTTGCACCAGGGTTTGCACAATTTCCTGATCCGAAAACGACCGGATGCGCACCAGCTGTGTACGCGACAAAATCGTGGTCAGCAACTTGCCTGGATCCTGACTCACCAGCAAAAACAACGTTTTGGGAGGTGGCTCCTCCAGGATTTTCAGCAGTGCATTGGCCGATGTCACATTCAACAGTTCCGGCAGCCACATGAGCAGTACCTTGTAGTCGGCTTCGTAAGGTTTCAGGCTGAGGCGCTGAATAATCTGGCGACTTTCCTCGGCGGATATTTGCGGCTGACGGTTTTCGGTGCCGATGTAATTGAGCCAGTCGGTAAGACAGGCGTACGGATTTTGTTTCAGAAAAAGTCGCCAGTCGGCCAGGAAATTTTCGCTAAGCGGATCTTTGGTCACTTTTTTGGTGGCAGCCACTGGAAAAATCTGGTGCAGGTCCGGGTGGGCCAACTTACCGATCTTGCTGCACGCCGGGCATACGCCACAGGCATCGTCGGGCTGGCGGTCTTCGCAATTGACATACGTGGCGTAAGCCCAAGCCATGGCGAGGTTAGCACTGCCTTCGTTGCCAAAAAACAATTGCGCATGGTGCACATGGCCCGTCTGCACCGACTGTATCAGCGTCTGTTTGATGTCTGCCAGCCCGGGTATATCTTTGAATCGCATCTGTAGTATCGGATCAGTAATGGTTTTGCAAGCGGAGAAGGTACTGTTTTTTCAATCATAGCCTCGCTTGTTGTTCGGGTGTCAGGTGTTCCCGGAAGGTTTCGCGGTAACTTTCCGGCTCGTACATGACACGGGCAAAATTACGGGTCACCAGTTCGGTTTCCAGTAGTTTGCCGCTCTTAAATTTAGCAATTTTGTTGCGCCAGATTTCATTTTTCCGATAAAAAGCGCCATTCACTTTCAAAAATTCGTGGTCTCTTTCTTCCACATGGTAGGCAAAGTCAAACTCTTCGCTGCAACGCAACTCTCCTTCCAGGCACTTGTCGCTAAGCCACAGGTTTACCTGAAAAACCGCATCTGTCCGGTTCACAAAACAATAATCCCTGTAGTTGAAAAATACGGTGGCGCCGCTCCCGAAAGGCAGCACCCGGTTATCGTCAGGGAAAGGGTCAAAACTATGATGATACCGCTCGGTTACAGTCAACGAACTGTGAATCACCAGCCAGTGCAACAAATTGGAAATCTGGCACAGTCCCCCGCCGATGCCTGTTTTGGCCTGCCCGAAGGATAATTCCATGCCGGGCTGGTATCCTTTGCCACGTGTGGGAATCCCCACCAGCTTGCAAAAGGAAAAAGTCTCGCCCGGCCGGATACAGATGCCGTTCATCTGCCGGATCGCAATTTTCAGGTTTTCGACTTTGTTGTACTGCAACTGCCTGTCGGCATCTCCCAATTTCCGGATCAATACCGACTGGTGTTTTTTGATACGGAACGGCAGCTTTTCCGATTGTCGGTGAGTGGCGTAAGTGTAACCGCCCAGTTGCCAGTACAGATACCTTCGGATTCGCTTTTCCCAAACCGATAGAAAGTACAAAACCGGATGATACTGGCTGAGCAGTTTTTTTCGATTCATGGATCTGTTCATTACCGGCGAAACCCAATGGGTTGCTTGCTGCCGTGCGCAAGATGAAACACATGGCTCAGAATGTCCCTTTCCTGTGGGCTGAGCGGTAAATTTTTACGTTCCTGCATCCGTTCGGCTACCAGCAAGGCCTTGTCCAGGCGATACACATCCAGTCCGGTGGCACCGCCCCACGTAAACGAGGGCACATGCTTGGGCGGGAAGTCGCCACCGAAAATGTTGGCACTCACACCTACCACCGTGCCGGTATTGAACATGGTATTGATGCCCGCCTTGGAGTGGTCACCCATGACCAGCCCGATGAATTGCCTGCCGGTATCCACGTAGTTGTTTTCAACATAACTCCACTGTTTGACAATCCCGTAGTCATTTTTCAGGTTCGACGTATTTGTGTCCGCTCCAAGGTTGCACCACTCCCCTATCACCGAGTTGCCCAGGTAGCCTTCGTGACCTTTGTTGCTGTAGCCAAAAACAACACTATTGCTGATTTCCCCTCCCACCTTGCAATGCGGCCCCACGGTGATATCGCCGCGCATCTTGGCACCCAGCGCCACCACGCTCTGTTCTCCAATGGCAAACGGCCCGCGGATCAGGCTTCCTTCCTGAATGTCGGCATTCCTGCCAATATAAATCGGCCCTTTTTCGGCATTGAGTACACATGCCCTGGTCTGGGCACCGGCTTCCAGAAAAATCTGTGCGGGATTGTACGTAATCGTATGCGGGTCGGTGATCGGCGCCGAAGTTCGGCCAGCGGTCAGCCATTGGTAGTCGGCCCGGATCTGCGCGCCGTTCAGCAGGAAAATATCCGATAGCTGTCGCAACACGGTAACCGGACCGGTGTAGCTGCGCGCCGGTTTTTGCTTTTGCAGCGATATTATTTCGGCAGGCGAGGACAACTGCGCGGACGTACGCAGGCCGATCAGCTCTCCATTACCGGTGGTCAGTGCTTCACCGGGTTGCAGTTCATGCAAGGCTTCTACCAGCTCCGCAGTGGGGCATATGCCTCCGTTGATCAGCAAGTTATCGGCCTGCCAAACAGGTATATACCTTTTCTGTAAGTAAATTTCTGTAAGATAATTGGGAGTCGCTTGTAAGAAATGTTGCCATTTTTCAGCAATTGTGACGATTCCGAGGCGAATTTGACCAACCGGACGGGTAAAAGTCAGCGGCAACAAGGCTGCTCGCAGGTGTGTCTCATCAAAAAGAATATAATTCATAGTACAAAAATAAGATAACTCTGGCCTGTTGATGACTGAATTACTGGATTTTTCTAATTTTTTTCAAAAAACCAACACCTTTCTTTTGAAAGTGCCTGTATCCATAACGGGCATGTTTTTTTAACTTTCAGGTTTACTTTCGGGCCCTTCTGCCCACAAACGATAGAGAGAAGGAAGAAAGCCCTCTGAAAATTAAGCAAAACTACTCAAACAGCTGATTTCCAGAAAGTTTAGCAAGTTTTGTTTTTAATATTAATAGTATTTTATTGATAAAAAATTTAACAAATAAGGCACGCATTTTATATATATGTTGTAACAATGCGACGCAATAAATCGTTAAGGATTAATGTTTTTTTTACAAATAAACGAGATAATTTTACCCTTGTATTTACGCTAATGACATTATTGCTATGGAAATGACTCTAGATTATGTATCGGTTTGCCTCTTTTGCCTTGTTTGTGTGATAGGAATGGTATGGCACGTGTTGACTGCTAAAAAAGCTTCGAACCCGGACAACAACAGTGGTGACGGTGGCGGTGGCATCCCGTCAGGCTTTGTGTTCCCTCCTTTTGACCCACCCAGTGGCCATGGCCGTAGCCTAGACGATTGGTTGGTGGACCGGCTTCCCAAAGATATGGAAGAGCAAACGGCTCCTGCGCACTTTTTTGAATTGATGGAAAATTAAGCATTCCGTTGCCAAACTATCTACGAAAGTCCACGGTTGTCTTGCCCGACTTTTAACGTATAAAAAAACCCTGCTATGGAAACATATAGCAGGGTTTCTCTTTTTACTCTTCTATTTTCATCCATGCTTATCCGCATCGTCCGCATGACGTTTCAGCCAGATAAAGTAGGCGATTTCCTGGCAATTTTCCGGAGTTCCCAGCCCCTTATCCGTAATTTTTCCGGATGCCAGCATCTGGAATTGCTTCAGGATCTGCAGCATCCGGCTGTGTACAGCACCCTGAGTCATTGGGAAAGTGCAGATGCACTGGAAAACTACCGCCAGTCGGAGTTGTTTCGAAAAACCTGGGCTCAGACCAAAGTTCTGTTTGGTGATAAACCGGAAGCATTTTCGTATCAACCTGTGTAATGAGCAGATAGGCTGCGGCTATTCATTACCATGCTTACGCATTCGAAAAATCAAATGTGTAAATATCGCCGAACTCATCGAATTCATCTTCAATACGCACATTCAGATCCCGTAAAATCCCCTCACGGATGTCGTACACCCAGCCGTGCACCCGCACTTTGGCATCCGCTTGCCAGGCTTTCTGGATAATGCTGGTCTTATGAAGATTATACACCTGCTCGATAATGTTCAGCTCCACCAGGCGATTAAATCGGTCGTCCTCGTCCGGAATGGCGTCCAGTTCGGCTTTGTGCAGTCGGTAGATATCCTTGATATTACGCAACCACTTGTCAATCAGTCCATGGTATTCGCGCTGCATCGAGGCTTTGATGCCGCCACACCCGTAATGTCCGCACACAATGATGTGCTCCACTTTCAATACTTCCACGGCATACTGCAACACCGACATAAAATTGAGATCGGTATTGACGACCAGGTTGGCTACGTTGCGGTGAATAAACATCTCGCCTGGTTGGGTGCCTGTAATTTCGTTGGGATGTACCCGGCTATCCGAACAACTGATAAACAAAAAACGCGGATGCTGGCCCTTGGCCATGTTTGTAAAGAAGTCCGGGTCCAGGTTCAGCTTTTCGGCTACCCATTTTTTGTTATTTTCCAGGAGCTGCTGATACGTATTCTCAAAATGGGTATGATCTATCTCTATCTCACCTGTTTTGATGTTGTACTCCCGGTGAACGTGATTGGTAAAGTTGAGGATGATGTTCTTTTCCTGAGCCGTTTGCTGAAAATCCCTGATTACTTCCAGCACATCATAGTCGATAAAAGTAGACTTGGTACCATCGATCTCCACAATGCTGTGCGGAGGAATGTTTTCCAGGATCTGGGCTATGCTGGCCTTGTTCAGAAACGACACGTGTTCGCTGAGGTCTATTCTAGTATATTCCTGATTGTTATGCACCTTATTGGTCAGAAAATAAGAGGTCTGCAGGTTCTCTTTCAAGATAAAGACAATACCCACTACCATGCCAATGCCAATGCCAATAAGCAAATCGGTAAACAAGACAGCGACAATCGTTACAATGAAAGGCAGAAACTGAGCCCAACCCAGCGCATACATGGATTTGAAAATATCCCATTTGGCCAGTTTGTATCCTGTGAAAATGAGAATAACCGCCAGTGAAGCCAACGGTATGTAATTCATGGCTCTGGCAAAAAATAGTACCGACAGCAACAGCAAAACCCCGTGAACAATGGCAGAGAGTTTGGACTTGGCTCCGGCCAGAATATTGGTGGAGCTGCGCACAATCACCGAAGTTACCGGAATACCTCCCAGCAGCCCGGCAACCATGTTTCCTACGCCCTGCGCCTTGAGCTCCTGATTGGCCGGGGTGCGCCGCTTCTGCGGATCAAGCTTATCGGTGGCTTCCACATTCAGCAGGGTTTCCAGGCTGGCCACAATCGCAATGGTGGCACCGGTCATATATACCTGCGGATTGGCAATCTGGGAAAAATCGGGAAAGGTGATCAGTTGCGATGCTTCACTCAGATTACTAATGATCGGTAAATTGACCATGTGCAGGGTAAGAAGCGTCAGGGTCGGAAAATAAGCAGACAGAAATATATTGAGCAATGCACCCACCGCAACCGCAACTAAAGATGCCGGAATCCATTGCAAGAACCGTACGCGCTGGCCCAGCCGATCCCAGGTAAATAAAATAACAAAGGCCGCAATGCTGATAATGACGGCACCAAATTGCGGATCACCAATGGCATTGACAAGCTCGGTAAGAGTGTTGCGGCCATCCAACTGAAAAAACTCAAATTCTCCTTCGGCATCGCGGTCATCGCCCAGGGCATGCGGAATCTGTTTGAGAATCAGTGTAAGACCAATGGCGGCAAGCATGCCGCGGATTACCGCAGTCGGAAAAAACAGACTAATGGCCCCGGCGCGCATGTAGCCCAGCAAAACCTGCAAAACTCCGGCAATGACTACCGCCAGGAGAAAAGCACTGAATTGATTGTTGAGCTGTTGAATGCCGTTGAATACGATTACAGTGAGGCCGGCCGCCGGACCGCTCACACTTAACGAAGAACCACTCAGGTAACCGACCACAAGGCCACCCACAATGCCAGCTATAATTCCAGAAAACAAGGGAGCTCCGGAAGCGAGGGCAATCCCCAGGCAAAGCGGTAAGGCAATCAGAAAGACGACCAAGCCCGCACGAATATCGTCTTTGGCATGCCGAAGCAGGCCCGTTGAAGAAAGGGTGTTTGTTTTCATGTGTGTTCCCAAGGATAAATACTAACTATCTCAAAGATACGGGAAAAATATGCAAAACAGCCTAAAGCAGGGAGTAAAAAACAGGAAGAGAGCTACATAAAATTGTATCTTTTCCAGTGAACTTTGCTGGTAAAAAAATAGGAGAAGCTACCAATAAAAACTCCGCAGAGAGTAGACTTTCTGCGGAGAAAACCGGGGTTTTAACTTTTGAAAAGATACTATTTAAAAGATGGCAGGTTCCGGATTACCCGTTCGTAACAACTGATGTCTCTCCTGGAGGCCCGTTCCTTTGCAAGAGTACACATTACAAACTGGCCAGCCGGATGCTCACCGCGTTTTTATGTGCCATGAGCTGTTCGGCTTCGGCCATTTGTTCCACCACAGGACCTACCTGCCGGATACCCGCGGCGGTGATCCGCTGAAACGTAATTTTCTTCACAAAGCTGTCCACCGATACACCGCTGTAGGCCCGGGCATAGCCATTGGTAGGCAGCGTATGATTGGTACCCGAAGCATAATCACCGGCGGCTTCGGGTGTGTAATGCCCCAGAAACACTGAACCGGCGTTGGTAATCTGCGCCGCGATGCTTTCGGCCTGGTCGGTAGCCAGAATCAGGTGCTCGGCGGCATATTGATTGAGCAGTTCAATAGCTTCGGCTTCCGATTTCACCAGAATGGCTTTGCTGTGTTGCAAGGTTTGTACAGCCATTTCCATACGGGGCAACTGCTGAAGCTGTGCGGCCACCTGCTCCTGTGCCGCCCGGATTAACTTTTCGCTGGTCGAAACGAGAAATACGTGGCTGTCGGTGCCGTGTTCGGCCTGCGACAACAGATCGGCAGCCACAAACGCCGGATTGGCCGTGTCATCGGCATACACAGCCACTTCCGACGGACCGGCAGGCATGTCAATCGAAACGCCTTCCTGCGAAACAATCTGTTTGGCGGCGGTTACGTACTGGTTGCCTGGCCCGAAGATCTTGTACACTTTCGGTACGGATTCGGTACCGTACGCCATGGCAGCAACGGCCTGAGCTCCACCCACCTTGAAAATTTTCCGGATACCCACCAAATGCGCTGTGTATAAAATGGCCGGATGCACCTTGCCCTCGCGGTTGGCGGGTGTGCACAGCACCACTTCCCGGCAACCGGCAATCTGTGCCGGGACGCCCAGCATCAGTACCGTCGAAAACAGCGGTGCCGTACCGCCCGGAATGTACAAGCCCACTTTGTCAATACCCACGCTTTTGCGCCAACAGGTAACGCCGGGCATGGTCTCGATGGGTTCGGGTTGTTGCAGCTGGGTTTTGTGAAACGAAAAGATATTATTTCGGGCCGCCTGAATGGCCGCTTTGAGTTCGGGGGTAAGCAACGTTTCGGCTTCCGCAATTTCAGCTTCCGTTGCCGCGAGATGGGTCAGGCATACGTTTTCAAATTGTTCCGTGAGACGGCGTAGTGCCGCATCCCCTTCCTGACGAACCTGTTCGAGAATGGGAGTGACGCGTTGACGAATGTCAGCAGCATTAGCAACGGGCCGCACAATGAGTTCAGCCCAGGTGGTAGCCGGTGGATAGGGTATATATTGCATGAGAAGTTACTTGATAGTCAGATAATCAGGGATTCCAAAACTTAGGCAACGGGTGTTCTTTGAGGTAAAGCTGACACGGCTGATAGGCATGGATCGATTGCAGCATCCGGTTCACCGAGTCTTCTATCTCCACATAATAATCCGAATGCAGCTTGTTGGCTTTGTTCAGAATCACTTTTGCTCTTTTCACTACGTATTCGGCAAAGTTGTCGGCCCGGCGGGATTTTTTGTCCAGCATTGTTTTCTGGTGTTCAAATGGCTCGTTGATCAGCGCAAGCAGCAAAAACACTTCGCCAAATTTATCTTTGGTCACTTTTTCGTGCCGGGTAATCTGTCCGCTTTTTTCGCGCATGGCCATCATCAGCCAGCCGGGAGTGTCGTAATGCTCATAGGTGGCCATTTCGGTAATCTGCTCCTTCAACTCCCGCCGCCGGTCCAGTGTATCGTTTTCGTCGCCCAGCAGTTGGTGTTCCAGCTTTTCAGTCAGCAAACCATCTTTTGCAATCAGCCGCAACAGCAATTTGTCCTTCTCCTTCTGGGGCATTTCCACAATTGCCTTCTCCAGATGTTTTGGTATCTTAGGCATAGGCGTTTAAATTGTTTTTCGTCTACCGTTTATAGTTTACCGCTTTGGATTAGAAATAGTATCTTTCAAAAGCTAAAAACCCACCTTCGCCTGTGAGGAAGCAAAAACGCAAAAGAAATTTCAGGACTTCAACGGTAGACTGTAAACGGTAAACGTAAATCAAAGGATCATTTTCTCAATCGGAACGACCAGGATGCCCTGCGCACCCGCCGCCCGCAGATTGTCGATAATGGCCCAGAAATCATTTTCGTTGATCACCGAATGCACCGACACCCATCCTTCTTCGGCCAACGGCACAATGGTTGGACTTTTCATTCCCGGCAAAATGGAAATGATGTGGGGAATGGCTTCTTTCGGCGCGTTCAGCAGGATGTATTTGTTGTTACGTGCCGCCTGCACCGACCGGATGCGGAAAATCAGCTTGTCCAGGATTTCGCGGCGGGCTTCGCTGAGTTGCGGATGCGCAACCAGCACGGCTTCGGAACGGAAAATCACTTCCACCTCCTTCAGGCCATTGCTCATCAGGGTGCTACCCGAACTCACAATGTCGCAGATGGCATCGGTGAGGCCAATGCTAGGGGCGATCTCCACCGAGCCGCTGATCTCGTGAATGTCGGCCCGGATGCCATGTGTATCCAGAAAGTTAGCCAGAATCCGGGGATACGACGTCGCAATGCGTTTGCCTTGCAAATCAGCCAGTTGCCGGTAATCCTCGCCCCGGGGCACGGCCAGCGACAGCCGGCAGCGACTGAAGCCCAGCCGGTGTACCAGATCGACGTGCTGGTTGGTTTCGATCAGCACGTTTTCGCCCACAATGCCTACATCGGCCACCCCATCGGCCACATAACCGGGAATGTCATCGTCACGCAGGGAGAGAAACTCGGCAGGAAAATTGGCCGCTTCCGATTTCAGCTTGCCGGTTCCGTTATTGAATTGAATGCCACATTCCCGAATCAGGTTCAGTGAATCTTCACTCAGCCGTCCCGATTTCTGGATGGCAATACGAATTATTTCAGACATACGTTGCTATAAAATGAGTCGTCAGTGGTGAATAAATGTAACTTTTCTTTCACCCTTCTGTATTTGAGCCGGCAAAGGTAAGCAAAGAAACTGTTGTGTGTAAATTCTGATAAAATAATATCTTTGTTAAGCCGTCTTGTTTCGAAAGTGAGGGTTTCTTTTGTCAGAGAGCCGACAAAAGAATGGGTTTTTCAACGGCAAAACCCTTGCCTGACTGTATTTTCTACTTTGCACTGCTTTGTTATGCCCGCCAAACAACCTAAATATTATTCTCCTGCCGATGCGTATGTAAAAATCACGGCGTTTTGCGCCTACCAGGAGCGGACGCAACAGGAAGTGCGAGACAAACTGTACACCTACGGACTGGACGAAGACGAAGTGGAAGAAATCATTGTGAGGCTGATTCAGGAAAACTACGTCAACGAAGAGCGGTTTGCCAAAACGTTTGCGGGCGGCAAGTTTCGTATGAAAAAATGGGGCCGGGTCAAAATCCGGCTCGAACTCAAAGCCCGCGGACTATCGACCTATTGCATCCAGAAGGGAATGAACGAAATAGACCCCGAGGTATACTGGGAAACGTTGGTGGACCTGGCCGAAAAAAAAGACGCCAGCGAAAAAGAGTCGAATCCCCTCGTCCGCAAGCAAAAGGTAGCCCGATTCCTCATAGGCAAGGGCTACGAACAGGATCTGGTGTGGGAAGCGGTGAACGGTCTGAACCAGGATTAGTTTCGCTGAACTAACGTTTTGTAGGAGTTGAGGATTAACCGGATTCTGATGTACGCAGGTCTGACACTGTGTGTCTGACCGCTAACCCAAAGCTCGGTTAAGCTTTTAGAAAAAAAACTAATTTCCACAACTACCTTCCCAACTCCTCAAAGTTTCCTTTCAGACGGTAGCGGATCAACACTTTTTTGCCGGATGATTTTTCGAGCAGAGGTTGCAGGATCTTTCCGGCGTTGGTACGGGTTTGCTCCAGAATCCCCATTTCCAATGCTGATTTTTGAATCTGCGATTCGGCTTTCTTGTATGCGTCGTTGATCATGGTGGCTTGTTCGTCTACATTTTGCACATCATATACCTTCGACTGGTCGTGGTTGATGCGGTAATAACACAGTTCCGGCTCGGGAAGGAACACAATCAGCGTATCGCCCTGGGTAACCAGATCGGTAGCTTTGATTTTGGTCAGGTCCATGCAACCCACCGCTTCGCCCCGGATGATCAGTACCACCTTCGCATTGTCCAACGGGATGGTCAGCGGAATCCACTCTTTTAGGGTTTTGTTTTCGATCAGCTCGCGCTTTTTCTCATATTCGAGAATATCCTTGAAATTATACCGAACCAATTCCAGCTTGCCAATGCGGGTAACTTCCTGCAAAACAGTGGTTTGGGTTATCAGCGGAGCTTGCGGGGTTTCATCCGGACGGTAGAAAAATTTGGTATACACCGCAATGCCACCGGCAATGAGCAACCCCAGGAGTATCACACGAATCAGAAGACGGATCATAGCAGACAGATGCTCAAATACAATACCAAAGGTACGCTATTCCAATAAAAAACCCGCAAGGACGGTGGTAATCCTTTGCGGGTGGTGTAGCAGGGATAGTCCCGCTACCAGTGTTGTGCCGGTCAAAGGGGTTTGCCTTTGCGACCGGATACTATTTTTTATCGGTCAGATATGTGTGTAAAGCCATTTTACTGCGTTGACCAGTGAGTTGAACTGCTCCATCTGGACGGTGGGTTGCACCAAAGTGGTCGAAACGGCGTCAAACAGTCGCCAGCTTTGTTCCGAAGGCGTCAACTGGGCAATGTAGCGCAAACCTTGTTCGTTTGCCACCGGCAACCATTCGTTTACCAGCCACCGGTTGATCTCAGGCAGCAGCGGACTGTATTTAATGGCGTAGCTGTCGATTACCAAACGGGTGCAGTGGTATTCCTCGATCAATTCCAGGCATTCGCCAAAACCTTTCCGCGCTTCTTCCAGTGTCAGTTGATTGGCACAGCTGACAAACAACCACTTATTGACTTTGTCGTAGTAGACGACAATGTTATCGGTATCTAATTTCAGTCTCATGTTTCCGTAGCTGGTAGTAACAATAGATTTCATAGCTATCCATTGATACTACATTGTTGTAAACACTTATCAACAATTAGACCAAAGAGGGGTTTGGAGGGATGAATGAAGAATTTCGCGGCATTAAGCTATCTGGTAAAAAACCGGGCAAAACCTGTATGAAAGGCGATTCTCCCTTTGGCGATAAAGGGCAGAAGGCTCACAAGCAAGTGATATTCAAATACTGTTCAAGACTACTTTTGAACAGAAAAACGGTCATTTGGATTTGTTGCGCTGTGCTACCCTGAACTCGAATCGCGTTTAATTTTGACCAGAGTTCTGTTCAGGTTGAGGTTTGACAAGAACTCTGGTCACTTTTTCCGTTGAACTGTATAATGGTCAGTTTATGTATTGAATTGTATACAGTTCACTTGGCCGGTTGACCATTGCGCTGTTCACGTTCGGTATTGACCAGTATACGGTTCATAGGTAAAAATGACCACCAGACAGTTCACAACCATTTTTGCTATTGTAGAATTGAGCCAACATAAATGGGAGTTTTTTAGTCTGTCATATATACTATTTTCCTGCTGCCTGAACGTCTTACTGTGCGGGATGTCTTGATCTTCTAATCCTGCTTCTGCGTCTGTAGGGTGATTCCCATTCAGGTGTGAATATCTGCTTGAGATTACTCCTCAAAAGTTCCTGGTATCTTTTATCCAGCGGTTTTCCATTCCAATGAGTGACCAATAACGCGTCTTGATGTGGATGCGATGCCACTCCGACTTGCCCGTATTCTTTTGAGAGCATAAGTGAGAGATTTACAGGACCAATATCCTTCATTGTTTCATACTTGTAAACTCTAATCGAAGAATCTTCTTTATCTTCAAACACACGAATAAATGTCAAGTCTTTAGGGTAAATAAGCTTAAAGGAATCATTTTTAATATTGATCAGGTACCTGAAACTTTCGTTTGAATCAGGGTAATTCCAATAATAGGTCAATTTTAAAGTTGAATCGGTCTTTTGTCGAATGAGCAAGAGCTTTCTGTATGTAGGCCCAGGTAGCTTATATGGCGTATTCGGATCCAGAAAGACTCTTTTGGTAACTAACCCAATCGTATCGGTAAAGTTTTCAGAAGAACGATCTGAAACCGAACAACTACAAGCCAATAGTAGCAAGCCAGTAACGAAAACCAGTTTACAAAGTATTTGCATAGACTAAAGATAGGATAATTACTGAAAAAAGACAGTGCGGTGCGGGAAAACAAAAAGCCTCAAGTTCAGTGAACTTGAGGCTTGGTACCCGAGGCCGGAATCGAACCGGCACTCCGTGAAGGAACACGATTTTGAGTCGTGCGCGTCTACCAGTTCCGCCACTCGGGCTTGAGGTTTTCGGAAACGGACTGCAAAGGTAAAGGTTTCTGGATTTTGCGCAAATTTTTTGTTCTAAAAAATAGTATCCCGACAGAATCCAAAACCCGCCTTTTGCCAACCTACTCACCCTGAATCACTTACACGTTAAACCGGAAGTGCATGATATCTCCGTCGTGTACAGTATAGTCTTTTCCTTCCACCGAAATCTTACCGGCTTCGCGGCAAGCGGCTTCGGTGCGGTACTTTTCGTAGTCGGCCATTTTGATAACTTCGGCGCGGATAAAGCCTCGCTCGAAGTCGGAGTGAATCACACCCGCCGCCTGCGGAGCCTTCCATCCTTTGCGGATCGTCCAGGCACGAACCTCTTTGACACCCGCCGTAAAATAGGTAATCAGGTCAAGCAACCCATAGCCCGCACGAATCATCTGATCCAGTCCGGACTCTTTCAGGCCGTATTCTTCCAGAAACATCTGCTTTTCTTCCGGATCGGTAATTTCGGCAATCTGGGCTTCCAGGGCCGCGCAAATGCGCAATACCTCGGCGCCTTCAGGCTTTACGGCTTCGCGCAGCGTTTTCACGTAGTCGTTGTCTTCGTGCAGGTATTTTTCGTCCACATTGGCAATGTAGAGCATCGGCTTCAGTGTCAATAAAAACAGGTCGGCTACAGCTTCGCGCTCTTCTTCGGTGGCCTCCATGGTACGGGCATTCTTGCCTTGGTCCAGGTGGGCTTTGTACCGTTGCAAAGCCGTCAGTTCCGCCTTCGCTTTGGCATCACCGGCCTTGGCGGCGCGTTCTACCTTGGAAAGTTTCTTTTCGACCGAGTCCAGGTCTTTCAGCTGCAACTCAAATTCAATGACTTCTTTGTCCGAAACCGGATTGATCGGGCCCGAGGAACGCACAATGTTGGGGTCGTCGAAGCAACGGATCACGTGTACGGTGGCATCCACTTCGCGGATGTTGGTCAGGAAGGCGTTGCCTCGTCCGCCGCCTTTGCTGGCTCCTTTCACCAGCCCGGCAATGTCCACAAACTCGATGGTCGCGGGCACCACCCGTTGCGGATTCACGATTTCTTCGAGTACCTTCAGTCGCGGATCGGGTACGTCCACAATGCCGATGTTCGGATCGATGGTGGCAAATTCGTAATTGGCCGCGACGTTTTGAATATTGGTCAGAGCTGAAAAAAGGGTAGATTTTCCGACGTTCGGCAAACCTACGATCCCACATTGAAGACCCATGCGAAAGTATATGCGTTAATGAGGTGAATACTGTATGTTGAAAATGCGGGTGCGAAGTTACAAAAATAAATTCGAATTACCGGCTGGATAGTTGTTTCAGCAATTTTGAACCACGGCTTCTGAACGCGGGCGTTTCGTACGGCAGCTGGTCTTCCACCAGAATCTTCAGCTCTTTCACCAGTTCAGGATACTGCTGGCAATGCTGGTAGGCCACAGTCATGGCAAAGGTACGGATAGCCGTGGGTCGTGATTTTTCTTCCAGTATCCGGAAGCAGAAGTCGATCAGTTCGCCTGCCAGCCCCTCCGGCACCCGAACCGTCTGGAGAATGCGCAGCACATTGCGTGTTACCGCTTCGTGCACGTCGGCACGTTGCGCAAACGTGATGAGTTGCGCCAGATACGGTTGTATCAACGCCGGATGGGCATCCGCACAATAGGAAACCACCCAAGCCGCCCGTTGGGTGACGCGGTATTCGCCGCTCAAAAACAGCTGCATCAGTTCGGCAAACCGCGCCGGATCGTTGCCAATGTAGTTAGCCATGGCCAAGGTTTGCGACTTTCCATACTCACGCAGCAGCTCTTCCTGTATATTCATGAGATACGTACAAAGACAAAAGGAACGTATAGTTTACTTGAGTATCAGCATCTGGCATTCAGCACATTGTCTTTTGTCTCATGTCTTTATTTCTTGCGTCCCAAAAAATAGTATCTGCCCAAAGAACAAAACCTACGTATTGATTTGCGCCAGTTTTTCCTCGACTTGTGCACGACTCAGGCTTACATTGATCCATTCGCCATCAAAGTGGGCGTCGTACTTTTTGTAAAATTCAATGGCCGGCGTATTCCAGTCGAGCACCTGCCACACCATGCCACTGCAGTTTGTTTCAACAGACGCCTGCATGGTCGCTTCAAACAACCATCGTCCGATTCGCTTGCCCCGGTGCTGTTCGGTTATTACGATGTCTTCCAGGTACAGCCGCTTGCCCTTCCAGGTTGAGTAACGGAAGTAATACACCGAAATGCCCACCACCTCGCCATCCAGCTCGGCTACAATCAAGCCATACACCGGATTGCTCCCAAACCCGTCTTCGAGCATGCGGGCCTCGGTATTTTCGACTTCGTGCGGAGCTTTTTCGTACTCGGCCAGTTCGCGCACCAGCCGCATCATGTCGGGAACGTCGGCGGGGGTACCTTTGCGAATGGTGAGCTTGCCGTAAGCAGTAGTTTGGGTATGATTCATAAAGAAATGTATTTTTTCGTGTTCAAAAGTAAAAATAAAAACGCAGACCTGAAATCGGTTCCCGAAACCTGAGCCCCCGAAGCAAACGGATAGTCAACAGTGGATTCGTTATCAAGCGTTTGCCGGAACCTGGCCTGGCCGCGGCCCATTGCCAGCCATGTACTTTTCGAACTCTCCGCATCTCTGTATCATGTAAGGTTATTCACGGTTTTGTATACAAATTCCCTTGCAGCTGGGTGTATTTTTAATCATCCATATTTTGAGAGCAGAAATCAATGAAAAAAGTCATACATGCAATAAAAGAAATTCTAAGTACCCAGAACAGCCCCAAAAACCGGATTATTCTTGTCAGTTTAGCAGCGGCCATGTTGGTATTTGCCCTGCTGATCGGACTCAGCTACAGGAGTTTTTACAATCAGGACGGCGATCTGGAGAAAATGACAACCTCGCAACAGGTAATAAATGAAACCGAAACACTGCTGAACACCCTGCTGCGCACCGAATCGGAATGGGTAGCTTACACGTATACCCCCGGCAAAGACACTGCTGTCTATCAGACAGTTACTCAGCAGATTGACACGCTGACAATTCTTCTGCTGCCCGATCCCTACCAAACGGCCAATGTCAATGCCCTGTCGCAACTGGTTTCCGAACGGTGGGAAAAACTGAATAAGGCGTCCAGTCAATCGCGTGTTGCCGATACGGCTTACGTCGCCCATGTAAAGGAAACCATCCGCCAACTGAAAGAGCTGGAATCACTAAAATTGAAAAATTACCGGATGGCAGCCATTGCACAGCAGAAAAATTCATTTTACCTGAACCTGGTCTCGGTTGCCATTGCGCTGCTGTTCGGAGTAATCAGTTTGTTTATTTTTTTCCGGGACCGGGAAGAACGCAAAAAAGTAGAATCGAACCTGACCGAACTGAACCTCAACAAGGACAAGTTCTTTTCCATTATCAGCCATGACCTGCGCGGCCCGACCTCAAACATCGTACGGTTGTCCGAATTCATGCTGGAACCGAACCTGGCCGAGTCGGATCGCAAAAACATGACGCTCCACCTGCACAAAGCCGCGCAGAATTTGCAGAAGCTGCTGGAAAACCTGCTGAGCTGGGCCAAATTCCAGATGGGTCGCCTGGATTTCATGCCAGCCCCGGTGGATGTATACAATCTGTCCAACGAAAGCATCGCCCAGGTTGCCACCATGGCTGCCGACAAGGCGATCCTGATCAAAAACCAGGTAGCGCCCCGTACATATGCCTTTGCCGACGACCAGATGATCATGATGGTGCTGCGCAACCTGCTGGTCAATGCGATCAAGTTTACCAACCAGGCAGGCACGGTGAAAATAACAGCCACCGAAACCGACGACGAAGTGCAGATATCCGTTATCGACAGCGGCATCGGGATGGCTCCGGAAACAACAGAAAAACTGTTCCAGTTGGGCAATCACTTCACGACGCTGGGCACGTCCAACGAGAAAGGCTCGGGGCTGGGTTTGATCCTATGCATGGAACTGCTGGAAAAAAACAACGGGACCATCCGTGTGAGCAGTGAACTGGGCAAGGGCTCGACCTTCACGTTTACACTACCCAAACTGAACAAGTGAGCGGGAAAATAGTATCTTTATTCCTCGCAAAACCTGCCGTTTCTCTTCTACAACAACTATGCATACTAAAATCATTAAAATCCTTGCCTTTGTTTTCGTTGCGGCCGTATGGACTCTTGGTGCCCAGGCGCAGGACATTATTCTCAAACGCAACGGAGAAGAACTGGCTGTCAAAGTGAATTCGGTTTCGGACTCAGTGATTGCCTATACCATCATAGACAAAACCGATCCGCAGGCAGCCGGGATTCAGAACACCATTTCGGTTTCGGAAGTGGCTGTCATCAAATATGCCTCCGGCAAGCGGCTCAGTTTCGTGGATCCATTGCCTGGTGACGCGGTACCGGTGGCGTCGCCTACCTATTCGCCGACCTATACCCAGCGCAACTCGCCGGCAACACTGACGAATACGGATCTGTACCTCAGGGGCCGTACCAATGCCACCATTTACTACCATGGCTACCGGGGCGCGGCCACCGGCACATTGCTGGTCAGCCTGGTATCGCCGCTGGTGGGGCTTGTCCCGGCCATTGCGTGTTCGGCCACCCAACCCAGTTCGTTCCGGGTGGTCACACCTGATTCCCGGATGCTCGGCAATCCGGAATACCAGCAAGGTTACCTGCGCGAAGCCCGCCGCATCAAATCCCGGCGGGTATGGCAAAACTGGGGCATTGCGTTCGGAGTCAACCTGGCTCTGGCAGTGCTCATTTCCCAATGACCCGGCTAGCCGGAAATAGCATGTCTCCGAATTCCCAAACCCCTGTGTATCAATGCTTGTCCGTATTTCAAACCGGGCAAGGTCTTTTCGTTTAGTATTCGTAACTTTGCTTAGGTTTTGTGTGTTGCAGCAATCCTGTTGGCAAAACTGCAATTTACTTTCTTCATCAGCATTCTGAATTTATGATTACCACACCCACCGACACCTTTGCGCCGGACATCGAGAAGGCGTATGCTGTGTTAAAAAACGTAGTGGTGCACACTCCTCTGCAACACGATGCCCGCTTGTCAAAAAAATACGGTGCTGAGATTTACTTCAAACGCGAAGACTTGCAGGCCGTCCGGTCGTACAAAATCCGGGGGGCGTACTACAATATCTATAACCTGACCGAAGCCCAGCGTGCCAGAGGCGTCGTTTGTGCCAGTGCCGGCAACCACGCCCAGGGATTTGCGTCGGCATGCAGCCAGATGAAAATCAAGGGTGTCGTATTCATGCCCCAGGTAACGCCCCGCCAGAAGATTGAACGGGTGCGGCAGTTTGGCGAAGACTGGGTGCGTATCGAACTGGTAGGGAACACCTACGACGAAGCGGCGCACGTGGCCAACCTGTACTGCACCGAAAACGGCATGACTTACGTGCACGCCTTCGACAACCTCAACACCATTGCCGGACAAGGAACGGTAGCGTACGAGATCCTTCAGGATTTGCCCGACGTCGACGTGGTGGTGTCGCCCATTGGCGGCGGCGGACTGGTAGCCGGCATGTCGTATTACCTCAAGTCACAAAACCCGCAGATTCAGATCATCGGTGTCGATCCGTTGGGTGCACCCAAAATGGTCGAGGCCCTCAAAGCCGGTTATCCCAAGGTGCTCGACAAGATCGACAGCTTCATGGACGGAGCGGCGGTGAAAAAGGTAGGCAACCTGACCTTTGAGTTCGTGCGCAAATACGTGGACAAAGTCATTGCCACGCCCGAAGGCCGCACATGCACCGTAATGATTGATCTTTACCAGAACGAAGGCCTGATTGCCGAGCCCGCCGGAGCCGTATCGGTGGCGGCACTGGACCAGCTGCGCGACGAAATAGCAGGCAAAAAGGTGGTGTGCATCATCAGCGGTGGCAACAACGACATTGCCCGCTACCCGGAAGTGATTGACCGTAGCATGATTTTTGAAGGACTGAGGCATTACTTTATCGTCGAGTTTGCACAGAAACCCGGCCAGTTGCTGCAATTCCTGCAGAAAGTGCTGGGCCCCACCGACGACATTGTGCGTTTTGAATATTTGAAAAGCACCAACCGTGAGTACGGTCCGGCACTGGTGGGTATCGAACTGACCAATAAAAGCGATCTGGAAGCGTTATTGCAACGGATGCATGACCTCAACATCACGTACAAAAACATCATGCATGACGACGTGCTGCGCAAATATTTAATGTGATTGCAATGAGAACAAAGACGAAAGAACAAAGACAAAAGAATGCGTTGGTTTCCCTTTTCGGGTCGGGGTTTTTACTTTTCAAAAGATACTATTTTACCAAGCAGCGTTCTGCGGTCTGTTTCGTTCTTTCTTCTTTTCTCTTTCTTCTTTCGTCTTTTAAACACGAGTTCCATTCAAGCCTGGCCGAGGTTCATTACAATCCCGCATCTAAATCGCTGGAGGTGAGCCTGCGGGTATTTTCGGACGACCTGGGTACAGCCGTTGGCAAGGCCAACAACCGGACACTGAAAATCGACGAAAGTACGGCCCACGAAGCATTGATCAAACAGTACGTAACCAGGCACTTTGCATTGATCGACGGCAAGAACGCCCGCAAGCCCCTAACCTGGGTAGGCAAGGAAATCGCCGTGGACGTAACCTGGCTCTACTTCGAAATTCCGGTCAGCGAAGATGTGAACGGTATGAAACTGCAAAATTCCATGTTGTTCGAATCGTTTGAAGATCAAGTCAACATTGTCAATTTCGTCTACAAGAGCCAGAAAAAAACGTATCTCTACAAACCTGACCAGGCTACGCAAACCCTTCAGTTCTAACGCATAAAAAAAGCCGCTTGCAAAAGCGGCTTTTTTGTTTCAGCGTATCGTGTCACGTTTCGTTTTCCCTTTGCCGGTTGGTTCCGGCCGGGTCGTCTGCGTGCGGTTGTCGGAATTATTTCCGGAAGACGTATTGCCTGAGTTTTCGCCCGCATTGGCACCCGTGCTATATCCGGTTCCGGTGGTGCCTGCTTTGGTTTGTCCGGTGGCATTCGTCGATGTGCTTCCGCCGGTATTGGCTTCCCCGCGGGCCGGACGAGTGGTCGTGTTCAATCCTCCCGCCTGCGTGGAAACGCCGCCTTTGCTGCTCGGCAAGTTGGGATTGGGCTTATCCATGTAATGGAATGTGCTGGAGTTCTGCATGTTGTCTTCCCCGATTCCGCCGTTTGAGGTCCGGTTGTAGCTGTTGCTTGCATCGGGCGTGGTAGGCGTGGCATTCATCGAATTGGGGGTGTTGGTATTGTTGTTTGCATCCTCAGGGGTGGCTGCCTTCTGGATGGCCTCCGGCGTTTTGTTGTGCGGTGCCCGCGGTCCGGTGCCCCGGGCCGTATCCATCTGCATCAGATTGTCGTTCTTGTTGCCGATGGCGTGGTCTTCGTTCCGGTTGGGATTGTCACCGGTCGCGTTCTGGCCTGCGTTGTTCTGGCTGGCCCCGTTTTGTGCCTTCGCTTTTGTATTGGCATCCTGCTTTAGCGGCGGTGTTTGCGCCTTGGTGTCTTGTCGTCCACTCCGTGGCTGGTTGCTTTCTGCGCGTTGCGCGCTTACGCTTCCCGCAAGCAGAAAAGCGGCAACCAGGGTCATTACTGTTTTCATAGCTTATCTTTGTTTACGTTTTTGTAGATTGACTTCTGTTTGTGACTGTACTGTAAAAAATACTATGCCGGAAAAACCCAAAACCCCGGCACAACAAAAAAGGCTTGAAAAATCAAGCCTTTTTGGAACACAGCAAGCCAGCGGATTACTTGATGGAATCACGCTTGGTTGTGTGTTGCTTTTTGGTATGCGACTCGTAGCTGCTGTTCTTTTTGTCCATTTTGTTGCTACCGCTACCTTTGGAAGCCTTGTACGTTGAAGTACTCTTCTTGGTGGTAGTCGTGCTACGGTTGGTAGAACCGGTATTCGTATTAGTGTTGTAATCGGTACTTGAATTAGACGAATTGGTAGTTACCGAATCGGATTTGTTACCGGAGTTATACGCACCGCCAGCGTTAGGAACCGTTTGGCTCGGCGTCGTCTGGTTGACTGTATCACGTTTGTTACCTGATGAAGATGGCATGGTCTGTGACGGAGTGTTCTGTGCAAACACACCATACGAAGCCAACAGAAGACCAGCACTTAGAAATAACTTTTTCATAGTTTGTAAGATTAAAGAATGTAAAGGTTGCATATAGAATTGCATCCACTGCTATACAAAATCGCGTGCCATTGGCCGCAGGCGCTGCAATGCACATTCCACCTTGGGGCGATGCCGCCAATTATCCCCAGCTTTTGCCGATACGGGAAAGTTTTTCACCTTTGTCTTTTTCACTTTTTTGTTTTTATCTACTTTTAAGTGAACGGAACGTTCTCTCCTGCACCCAACCCACCTGTGCCGGTTTTGGGTTTCCGGAAGATACTGTTTTCTACCTTTTCTCGGAGCTTGCCCGTGAAAAGGCACAGCTTTACAAAGACAACGAACGTTAACACATGGATACTTATGTCTGATTCATCTGAAAAATATACATACTGGGATCGCCGCGGATTCCTGAAAAAAAGCGTGGTGAGTGTGCTGGCTTCGGCCGTCGGTGCTCCGGTGGTTTTTGCCGAACGCATGCCCAAGGGCCACCTCCCCCTGGCCTTGCAGGCCGATAATCCGCTGGAACTGCCGCCGGGCAAGCACAAGGAACTGATCATTTTGAACGACCGGCCCTGGAATGTGGAAACTCCCCCTCATTTGCTGGATGATGCGGTTACGCCTGCCGACAAGATGTTCATCCGCAACAATGGCAACGCGCCGGCATCGGTAGACATTAAAAACTGGACGCTGACCATCGACGGCGAATCGGTGGTGAAATCGAAAGTGTTCAAGCTCAGCGATCTGAAGAAAAAGTTTAAAACGTATACCTACCGGCTGGTGCTCGAATGCGGTGGCAACGGCCGGGCCGGGTATTACCCGATCACCTCGGGCAACCAGTGGCGCGAGGGTGGCGTCAGTTGCGCCGAATGGACGGGTGTCCGGCTGCGCGATGTGTTGGAGAGCGTGGGCCTGAAAGAGGATGCCGTATACATCGGCTATTATGGCAAAGATACGCACCTGAGCGGCGACAGCACCAAGCCGGTGATTTCGCGCGGGGTGCCTATCAAAAAAGCCCTGGAAGACGAAACCCTGCTGGCATGGGCCCTGAACGGACAAGACATTCCGCTGATTCATGGGCAGCCGCTGCGCCTGGTGATCGGGGGATGGCCGGCGTCGGTATCGGGCAAGTGGCTCGACCGGATTTCGGTACGCAACAAGGTGCACGACGGTCCCAAGATGGACGGCCATTCGTACCGTGTGCCCATCCATCCGGTGGAGCCGGGCAGCAAAGTTCCGGATTCGGAGTTTAAAATCATCGAGTCCATGCCGGTCAAGTCGGTGATTACCTATCCCAAGTCAGGGGCGATGCTTTCCGAAGGCACACCGCTCACCTTGCGCGGCCACGCCTGGGCGGGTGATCTGGAGGTATCGGCCATGCAGGTTTCGATTGACTACGGCGCTACCTGGCAACCGTGTACACTGCAAAAACCCCACAACCGACTGGCCTGGCAACAGTGGACGACCGAGGTAAAATTCCCGCAGAAAGGCTACTACGAAGTATGGGCCAAGGCCACTGATGCCAACGGCGTTTCACAACCAATGATGATTCCGGCCTGGAATCCGGGAGGCTACATCAACAATGCCTGCCACCGCATTGCGGTAAAAGTAGAGTGAGGCTGTCTTTAAAAGAAACCTAAGAAGGAAATGATACCAGAAAACAGATCCAAAGCTGTGGAAGATACATTTTTAACAACGATTAAGCACTTCATAAACCAAAAGCCAGACTTAAAAACCGGCAAAACCTATTTGCTTAAATACCTTGAGAAAACGTGTCCGGAATATGATTTGCGGGATTTACGATCTATCAATTTCCATTCGGCCCAGGATGAATTTGAACAGTGGTTATTGCAAATTACAGAAGACAATACTATCCCATCCGAAATACAATCTCTTTGGTTTGGCCTAGCCATATGGAATTATGCCGACATGCAAGAAATTACCCAAATAGGTATGATCGGCTCAAAGGAGACGCCTGTAAGTAATAAAGAGTGGGCCTGTTATGTACATTACAGACCTAATTCCCCTATTCGATATCTTGAGATTTTCGAGGTTGTTTCACTCTCTATCAATCAATACAAGCAGTGGTCCGAATATGAAGAGTATAATGAATTGGAAAGTATCGTTTTTCTTAGTGTAACCTGCCTGTTACTGGCCAATGCATTACCAAATATAAGTGATTTGCTTTTACTCAATCAATCGAAGTTTTATGTGGGATTTGGCTACAATTCAGGAGATCAGTGGGAGTTAGTATGTTTAACAACAGAGGGATGGAAGTAAGCTAAAATATTTTTGGAGCCTATGTCATTGTCAGGCCTTATCAACTAGCAAGGTTTTGCTTGTTGAAACGATACTAGTTGCCAGTCCTCCCGCAGGGAACTTCGCACAAACTCACGGCTTTTCCCATCGGATACACCGCTGTACTTGCGCGAAGTTTCCTGCAGAAAGTACAGCGGAAGGATAGTACAATCGAAATCTTGGGCAGCCCCTATCATCTACACCAGTAGCAACCTTTTATGAAAAGACACCATTCGTAAAACAAATGCGGTTGTATGAAAACAAGCAGGCTCCTTTCCTTCGTTTGTGTGCTTTTCCTGGCACTTACGGTACAGGGACAGACCGTTGTTTTGCGAGGAAAAATGATCGACAAGAAAACCGGTGAGTTCCTTCCGTTTGCCACGATCAACAATCAGAACAATACTATTGCAACGGCCACCAATGGCAAAGGGGAGTTTGTCATCAAATTTCACAATCCGTCTCCGACCGACATGATTGTTTTCTCATTCATCGGGTACACATCCGCTCGTTTGCCGCTTGTCAATGTTTCTGACAAACCAATTGTCATCGAGCTGGAGCCTACTGCCTTTCTGTTGAACGAGGTTGCAATTGTGGCCGTCTTTTCCTCTGAAGATACGCTGAAAAAAGCGATCCGTCTGATTCCTCAGAATTATCCGGCGGTTCCCCTGTTGCTGGAAAGCTTTTACCGGGAAACGCTTCAGGAAAACAAAACCAAGACCTACCGGCTGTATACGGAAGGGGTGTTGCAATACTACAAACCGTCGTACCAGGATCTGACCAGTGAAGACCAGGTGCGTGTGCTGAAAGGCCGCAAAAAGAAGCTGCCTTATGGAGGATTGTTACCGATTGTCAACGGTCCGAGGATCGGAGCCATCGTAGACATTCTCAAGTCAAGGGAGTTTATGTTACATCCGACGCGTTTTGCCGCTTACCGGCTCCGCTTCACAGGAGTTACATCCATAAACGGCGAACAAGTCTATGTAATTGATTTTTCACCCAAGAGCAGTTATACCAGCAGAGCCTATTTTTCGGGACAGATCTACTTACGCACTTCAGACCTGGCTTTCATCAGAGCCGAATACGAACTGGCTCCACAAGGATTGGCCGCTGCGAATCAGGGCAACACCATGCTCAGCGTAACTTTTCGCAAATACACCGTTAGTTATGCCCAGTTTCAAGGCCGGTGGTGCTTGCAGAACGGCAGCATCCGCAATCACTTTCTTCATGTTGCAACCGGCGATACCCTCACGTCCACTACCCTTTTTTCGGTCACCCGCCGCCAGTCTGAGGGAGTCAGTCGTTTCAAGGCGCGGGAAATCGTTACAGACGAACAGACGTTTGTAGAGAAAACCGAATTTAGTGACGAAGACTTCTGGCAGGAGTATAATTTCATCAAAGAGGACACCAAATAATTCAAGTTGCGCGTTATTTGATCTGACATTTGTAGGGCAAAGTGCGAAGCACGAGCCTATAAAAAAGTGAGTAGGCCTCTTTGCCCAGCGAGGGGCGGGTTGGCAATGTGGGGTGAAGCATTGGGCAAAGTGCCTTTTCTTTGTTACTTTCTTTGGGCAAGCAAAGAAAGTAAGAATGGTACAAAGAGAGAAAGGTAAGGACTTAGAAACTAACATAAGATAACACGCAACTTGAATTAATTCGTAAATCTTCCCTGTCTTGACATAAGATTAGAAAAGTCTCATCAAGTACACCCACCGAACGCAAATCCACATTCTCGTGTTATTGCTTGGGTATCTGCTCCATTTTTTGCACATTTGCTCAGTACCCGGTCCTCTGCTGATAGCCTGGGTGCATTTTTTGCGTGCCGATTATCTGCGTATAGGCTATGAATCCAATTCGTCTCTTCTCCCCTCTCCCATCCCTGGTATTGCTGGCAGGAATAGGAACGGTGCTCCTGCTGTCGGCAGCGACACAGACGCAAACGACTCGCCCAACGGAAGTGGTGTTACAAGATTCGGTGATCACGCTTGACCCTACCACCGGGCTCAAGATTGCTCCCGGACTGGACATGGTACGGGCTCAATGCACAGGCTGCCACTCGTCGCGGCTGATCATTCAGTACCGGGCCACCCGTGAGGGCTGGAAAGAACGCATCCGCTGGATGCAGCAAAAGCAAAACCTGTGGGACCTGGGCGAAGCCGAGCCGGTGATTCTGGACTACCTGGCAAAAAACTACGGACCTGAGCCCAAAGAACTGCGCCGCGAATCTTTACAACCGGTGCAGTGGTATAAACTCAATGAATGATTGATAGAATGAGCTAATGAGCGAATACAATAAAAATAGTATCTCCACAGAAGCAAAAACCTCCATTCCATCATTCACTCATTGTATCATTCAAAATTGATATATGAAAAAAGGAATTAATGTAAATAAAGACCGGAGCAACAGCCTGAAAGACCAGGTGTTGAATGTGCTCCGCGCAAACAGAAACCAGGCGTTTACCGCCAAGCAGCTCGCCAAGAAACTACAACTCAAAGGCGAAAAGTACGAAAAGCCACTCCGCGACATGCTCGATTTCCTCATCGAAACCGACGAAATCTCCATGCTGAGCAACGGGGCGTATCGCTACAACAGCAAGACCCAAACCCAAACCGGCGTCGTGGATTGGGTGAGTCCGCACAATGCGTTTATTGTGGTGGAAGGCGAAGAGCAGGACATCTGGGTGCACAGCAGCAACCTGAATGGCGCCATGGATGGAGACACTGTCAACGTAGTTGTATACATGCACCGGGCCGGTCGGCGGGCCGAGGGCGAAGTGTCCGAGATTCTGCAACGCAAACGCGATGAGTTTGTGGGGGTCATTGAAATTACCAAACGCCACGCCTTTGTGATTCCGGACAACCGCAAGATGTACACCGACATTTTTGTGCCGCTCAATGCCATCGGCAAGGCGCAGGACCGCGAAAAAGTACTGGTCAAAATTACCAAGTGGGGCGATGCCGAGCAAGGTCCGGAAGGCCGGGTAACCGAAGTGCTGGGCAAAGCCGGTGAACATGAAACTGAGATGCACGCCATCCTGGCTGAGTTCGGGTTGCCATTCCGGTTCCCGGAAGAAGTGGACCAGGAGGCCAAAGCCATTCAGAATAATATAGACGAAGCGGCCAAAACCCGCCGCGATTTTCGTCCCATTACCACGTTTACCATTGACCCGGAAGATGCCAAAGACTTTGACGATGCGCTGTCGATTCAGCGGCTCGACAATGGTCGCTGGGAAATCGGGGTGCACATTGCCGACGTTACCCATTACGTAACGCCCGGCACCGCGCTGGAACGCGAGGCCTTTGCCCGCGCCACGTCGGTGTACCTGGTAGACCGCACGATTCCGATGCTGCCCGAACGGCTTTCCAACGACCTGTGTTCGCTGCGGCCCAACGAAGACAAGCTTACGTTTTCGTCGGTGTTTGAAATGGACGAAGACGGCAAGATTTACAATTCATGGTTTGGCCGTACGATCATCCACTCCAACCGTCGGTTTTCGTACGAAGAAGTGCAGGCCATTCTCGAAGGCCAGAGCGGCGACTTTGCCGAAGAGCTGCGTCTGCTCAACGACATCGCCAAGAAGATGAAGGAAGAACGCTTTGCCAAAGGCGCCATGAGTTTTGAAACCATTGAGGTCAAATTCAAGCTCGATCCGAAAGGCGTACCGCTGGCGGTGTATCCGAAAATCCGGAAAGACGCCCACAAGCTGATTGAGGAGTTTATGCTGCTGGCCAACAAGAAAGTGGCCGAATGGGTATACAACTACAAAAAAGGCCGGGAAAAGAATACCATGGTGTACCGGATTCACGAATCGCCGGCCACCGAGAAACTGAAGTTGTTTGCCGCCTTTATCCGCCGGTTTGGTTATAAAATCCAGACGGAATCGAATAAAATCGCCGACTCCATGAACCAGTTGATCGAAAGCCTGGAAGGCAAGCCCGAACAGTTCACGTTGCAGAATCTTGCCATCCGTACCATGGCCAAGGCGCGTTATGGCACCGACGCCATCGGGCACTTCGGACTGGCGTTTGAGCATTACACGCATTTCACCTCGCCGATCCGTCGCTATCCCGACATGATGTCGCACCGGTTGCTGCAACATTACCTTGACGGCGGCCAGTCGCCCGACCGGGGTGCCTACGAAGAAAAAAGCAAGCATTCGTCCGAACGGGAGAAAGTTGCTTCCGATGCCGAACGGGCCTCGATCAAGTACAAGCAGGTGGAATACATGAAGAATGCCGAACAGAAGGACTACGAAGGCGTGGTAACCGGCGTAACCGACTTTGGCATTTTTGTGGAGATGATCGAAACGCGTTGCGAAGGCATGGTGCGCATCGCTGACCTGGGCGACGACTTCTTTGAACACGACCCGGACAATTACCGGCTCATTGGCCGCAACAGCAAACGCATCATTACGTTTGGCGACAAAGTGGTCGTACGCGTCAAAGCGACCAATCTCGACCGCCGCAGCATCGACCTTACGCTGGTCACTTTCCCGGATGGCAAGTCTGTTAAGAAAGGGCCTTCCGAACGACTGGTTACTTCGGAATCCCGCGGAAAAGGCAACTCAAGAAATAAAAAGTCAAAAGACAAAGACAGCAAAAAAGGCAAGTCGAAGTTCTTTAAATAGTGACAAGTTAAACTTCTGTCCATCATTGCGAGCAAAGCGAAGCAATCTCCTGGTAGCAGGCCCAGCGAAAAACGTTTACCAAAGGCTCGCGTATACACTGTGGGATTGGTTGAACGTACGTTTGCTTCGTCATTCCTCCCCGCAATGACGGACAGAAGAAAACAAAACTCCCATTCGCTCAACACATTCCCATGGGTGGCAATCTTTTTAAACTGGGCCGACTTCCCAAAGAAGACTATCAAAAAATAGAAGCTGCCCTTATCCCTTTTCTCGATCAGCAGTTCGGCAGGTTTTACCGCATTCCGAGATACTATTTTTCCAAACCCGATTTTGGCGACCTGGACATCATTGTGTCCACCCAGGGGCTATCCGGCAACTGGGAACACACCAAACGCCAGATCATCGAAAAATTACAGCTCACCGAAGTTAAGTCGGTCGGTCATGTATTCTCGACCAACTTCATGAATTTTCAGGTCGATTACTTTGTCGTGGATGACCGGTATTTTGAAACCACCTATAACTTCATGTGTTTCAACGACCTGGGCAACATCCTGGGCAAGATGTTCCGGCGGTTTAATCTGAAGTACGGCGAGGAGGGTTTGCAATATGTCTACCGACGCGACGACGGCCACTACAAAACCGACTTGCCCGTTTCGCAGGACATGGCAAAAATCCTGGCCTTTCTGGAATTGGATCATGCCACCTGGAAACGCGGTTTCCATACCCTGGAAGACATGTTTGCCTGGGCCATTCAGTCACCGTACTTTTCGGTAAAGCCGTTTCTGGAACCTTCCAAAACCACCGAAAATCGGATCGAAACCCGCACCACCATTCAGAAGTTTGTCGACTGGCTGCAAGCCAACCGGATTACAAAAACGTACGACTACCTGGAAAACCGCGACGCATACCTGCCCACGATCGAAGCCTTTTTTCCTGAAAGCCGGCTGTTGGCACAGATTGAACGGGAAAACAGTCGTAGTGCAGAGGTCAAAGCCATGGCTGAAAAGTTTAACGGCCATCTGGTGATGGAACTCACCGGACTGCAAGGCAAGGAACTGGGGCAGTTTATCGTCAGTTTCAAAAGTCAGTTTCCTGACTTCGAAGCCTTTCTCCACTCCCATGATGCGGCAACGGTAAGTCAGAAAATTATAGACTACTGGCACAAATAACACTACAAAAGGTACATAGGAGTAGCAAGATTATGAGAAATCCTATAACTTTTGGCGTTGACACAAGTAACCAACTTTTAATACCCCTTTTTTATGGATAAGATTACTGAACTTGCCAAAATGATCGATCATTCGCTGTTGCACCCAACCATGACCGATGAAGACCTTCGAAAAGGCTGCGAATTAGCCAAAGCCTATCATACGGCCTCGGTATGTATCAAACCGTACGCAGTTACCCAGGCAACCGAATGGCTGAAAGGCTCGGATGTACTGGTATGTACCGTCATCGGCTTTCCGCACGGCAATAGTACCACCGAAATTAAAGTAGCCGAAACGATCAAAGCCTGCCAGGACGGCGCCACTGAAATTGACATGGTAGTCAATACGGGCAAAGTACTCAGTGAAGACTGGCTGTACATCAGCGATGAAATCAAGCAGATTCAGGATGCCTGCACCAAGCACAACGCCATCCTGAAAGTTATCTTTGAGAATGATTTTCTGCCCGAAGACTTCTACAAGATCAAGCTGTGCCATATTTGTAGTGAAATCGGGGTTGCTTTTATCAAAACGTCGACCGGCTACGGCTATGTCAAACAAGCCGATGGCAGTTACAATTACAAAGGTGCCACCGAATACGATCTGATCCTGATGCGCAAACATGCCGATCCCAGTGTCCAGATCAAAGCGGCTGGTGGCATTCGTACACTGGATGAGCTATTGAAGGTCAAAGAACTGGGTGTTACCCGTATTGGGGCCACGGCCACAGTTGCCATCATCGAAGAAGCCAAAAAACGGTTTGGGGTGCCCTCTGATGGCAGTGCGGCGGAATTTAGCGGTGAGACAAAGGGATATTAAGGTTATTGGGTCTTAATGATTTATGCATTAGCCCAAAACCAGAACAGGTATGTTTTGAATACTCAAAGCATACCTGTTCTGGTTTAAAAGTCATTATTGGTAGTTTCTTTCAGGGCACTCCTTGGGCGTGTCACCTGTCTTTAACACCGTTGGTTTATAGTCCAGAACATATCTCTTCCATACTACTCCTACTTTTTGCTTGATCAACCTGCTTGTCGGCAGACAGGCTTCCTCGCACAGGGCCATCCGCCCCTCGCTTTTGGGTCGGGCTTACGCTCTTCTACTGGCTCGTGCTACGCACATTGCCTTGGCTCCGATTACCAATCGGAGCTACAAAGCCAGATGAAGGACATCTACTACAAAGTCGTTCTTGCCCACTTCAATCGCGCAAGGCAGTGTAGGTGCGCGGGCCTTCTTTGCCCAGCGGGCCTCGCGTTGGCCTTGTGGGGGGAAGCTTTTGGGCAAAGTGCCCTTTTTTGGTTACTTTTTTTGGGCAAGCAAAAAAGTAACAAGACCATAGGAAGAAACATGGTTCGGACTAAAAACCCACACTGAAAGAGCAAATTAACAAGCCTGAACGGTAATAGAAGTACGTAAATACACTAGACTCCACAAACAGCAAAGGAACACGGCCCCGGCAGCTCAAGCCTTGCTCGGCTAAACCGGATAATCGTGTCCCTTTTCCATTCGCCCATATTCGCGTGATCAGTCACCAAAGAAATCCAGTTCCGCAATAGCCACTCGGGTGCCGCCGCCAGCGATTTCAGTGGCTTGCAGTTGCACATAACGGGCCGTAATCGGAGTAGTGAAAAAGTGACGACGGGTAGTCGGATCGTTGATCAGGTTGCCAAAGGTAAACGTTGACACTTCCTTCCACGTCACCCCATCGTTGCTCACCTTGACGATGCCTTTCTGCATCAGGCCCGCATTCTGGCGCGCAGGAGGCGTGTAGGCAAAACCTTTCAGTTGATGCGCTTCTCCCAGGTCCAGGTTGATGTAAAGCTCTGGAGATGTCAGGCTCTGCCAGTAGGTTTTCCGGTTGCCATCCATGGCCAGGGCAATGGCGTGGCGGGCCGTATCTTTAGTCGCAGCCAGTACCTTCCAGCTTTTCTTGGGCATGCCCATCATTTCCGTTGCGACACTTCCGGTACCATTGCTGTTGACCGCAATGGCTTTCACTTCACCTTTGGTAGCCAGGAACGGTTGCGTATACAAAGTCGACTGCGCTGTGGGTGTTGTACCATCGGTGGTGTAGTATATTTTGGTGCCGCTATTGATATTCATAGAAGCGTTTTCGCCGTGCGGATTCCAGCTGAAATCGTTCTCCTTGGGGGCAATGGTTACCATGCCTTCGGCATTCGCACTGATTTGCAGTTGGGGCGGCCGCGTCAGGTAATAGTGTGCCGATACCAGACTGATGGCCGGTGTATGCCGGGCTTCCAGAATGCGAATCCGAAATTGATTGGATTTCACCTCAGGAAAACGCAGGATGCGTTTGTAGCCGATGTTGGTAGAGGTTATGATTTCTTTCCAGGCGCCGTCTATCCAGGCGTCGACGGCGTGTTTCTCGACACGTTCGCCATGGGTAGCCACTGCCTCCTGCAATACCAGCCGATTGATGGTAACGGCGGCAGGCGTAGTAATCACAATCTCACGAGGCGATTTATCCAGCAGCACAAAACTGGCTGCCTGGTTATCCAGCACCGCGGCCGGTCCTTTGGCTTTGGCGAAAAGGTTCGTTCCGTAGGTAGCGGTGATGCGTTTGCCGGTTTCGGCGAGTACGGAAACGTCTTCGTCCGAAAATCGTCCGGACCGGTTGGGTGGTATGTTCAGCAAAAACGTGGAATTGCCCCCTACCGATCGTTCGTAGATATCAAACACATCGTCGACACTGCGCACTTTCTGGTCGGTGTCGTCGCGGTAAAACCAGCCTTCCCGAATAGAGGTGTTGGTTTCGGCCTGCTGGTAATGCAAAAATTTTCCTTTGTACAACTCTTCCCTTTCGCCGAGTGTGGCGTTGGTCAGGTCGGCAAAGTTATTCATGGTGGCCGGGTCCTGTTCGTACGGAATCACGTTCCATTCGGTGGGGCGGGTGGCGCCGTCTTCGTTGCCACACCAGCGAATGTCCTGTTTGCCAAAGACTACCGCCTTGGGAGCCAGTGTCTGGATCAGCTTTTTCCAGGCCAGGTAGTCGTACTGTTGGTTGCCTTTGCGCTTGGGATGGGCGCCGTCGAACCAAACTTCGTCAATGGGACCGTATTCGGTGAGCAGCTCAAACAACTGGTTCAGGAAATACTCATTGTAATCATCCACCTTGAAGGTAAACGTAGTTTTGTTGGCAAATGGTCGTCCAGGCACCACCCGCGGAATGGTCCGTTCGGTATGCGAACTCAGATTGCCGTACAAGCCCTTCGGATTTTCGATCTGGTACAGGTCGGCGGGCGAAAGATAGACACCCAGTTTCAGTCCGTGTTTCTTGCAGGAGGCCGAAAGCTCTTTCAGGATGTCCCCTTTGCCGTCTTTGTACGGGGTCGACATGATGCCATGCGTGGTGTAGCGGCTTTGCCAGAGCACAAATCCATCGTGGTGCTTGGCGGTGATGATGACCATTTTCATACCGGCCGCTTTCATGCTGGTGCACCACTGGTCGGTATCCAGCGTTTTCAGGGCAAATACCTTGGGATCTTCCATGCCATTGCCCCACTCCATACGGGTAAAGGTATTCGGGCCGAAATGGATAAACGCGATGAATTCGTTTTGCAGAGCCCGGTATTGATTGGCAGTGGGTACGGTATGCGCCGCTTTGAGCAAAATCTGTTCTTTGGTATCGGTGGGTACTACCGGATAGGTACTTTTGACAGGCAGTACATTGCCTTTCTGCTGAGCATGAGTGCCCAACGGCAAGCCCAACCCCAGCAGCATGATAAAAATGTGTTTGTACATGGTAACGGAATGGATAGAATACATACATTGGAAGGGCGAATCTACAAAATAATTTAAGTTTTGGTCTATCTTATGTACAAGTCCTTACCTTTCGCTCTTTGCAGCATTCTTTCTTGGCTTGCCCAACGAAAGGGGCAAAAGCGATAACTTTTGAGTCGGCTTTGTGTGATAGAAAGAAAGAGTACTTGTGCCAAATCAAAGATTGACTTCGTCGAACTTACGTTTCGACGAAGTCAATCCTTCTCCGCGCTAAGTCCGCTGGGCAAAGAATCCCACGCACCTACCCAACCTACCATGATTGGAGTAGACGAGGTTCTCTTTGTAACAGGCAGGCTCGTGCTTCGCACATTGCCCTGCCTCCGATTACCAATCGGAGCTACAAAGCCGCTCATGTCCACTTCGATCACGACTGGCCGTGCAGGTGGGTTGGCCTCTTGCGCCAGCGAGGTTGGCGATGGCCCTGCGGGCAGAAGCATTAGCTTCGCTGAAACGTAAGTTCGGTGAAACCAAACATAAGTTCGACGAAGTCAATCTTCGATTTGGCGCAAGTGCCCTTTTTGGTTACTCTGAGCACAGACCTGGCCCACAACTCTCGTTTTGTCCTGGACAAGAAAAAAGTGACAAGGGGGAAAGGGAAGAGTAAAGGCTTGGACAGAAAACCTTCGTTGGAAACGAATAAGTGACACAAGCGACAGGAAGAGATAGGTTCTGGAATACAAACCTCACAATTCACATTAAAAGAGTATCTTCTGACCAAACAAAATCGCATGTACACTGATCAACAACTTTCGCAGGCCCATCTCCTATTTGAGTATCTGTACCTTCAGGATACGCCACAAAACGCCGATGCAGTGATCGGCTTCGGGCATTTTGATACCAAAATACCGCAACGGTGTGCGGAACTGAACCAGCAAGGACTGGCCCCGCGAATTGTGTTTACGGGTGGTGTCGGGGCGGGCAGTGCCGATTTGCCCATGCCGGAAGCGGTCTTTTTTCAGCAATGGGTGCAGGCTCATGCGCCACACATTCCCAAGCAAGCTTTAGTAATAGAATCCGCTTCTACCAACACGGCCGATAACCTGCGCTTTTCGCAGAAACTGCTTGCCGAACAGTATTCGCTGGTATTCGGGACCGACCTGCAAAAAATTTTGCTGGTTGCCAATGCGTACCGCCAGCGCAGGGTATACCTCACCTGCCGCAAACTTTTTCCCGGTCTTACCTTTGTGAATACACCTCCAAGCACTACTTTTGAACAGGAAATGCGACTGTTCCAAGATAAAAATGAAGATTTTGTAGCGCATCTGGTGGCTGAAATGCAGCGCATTCAGGATTATCCGGCAAAAGACTGGATTGAGTATGAGGAGATTCCGGGTGAAGTATCAGAGGCATGGAAACGCTTACATACGAATGAATAAAGAATTAAAAGAAGAGATCTTTGAGCATATTGAGGCAATTGTCAACTATGGCTTTAGTGACCCAGACTACATTTATTTGGACTTGGAATTTCTATATTATAATGAAATAGAAGAAGAAATTATCAAAGAGGAATGGCTTACCAAACTAATTGAAAAACGCTATAACAAACGTTTAGAATTAGAAAAGCACTGGCCTGAAGTAACAGACTTTGATCGTTTGGCAAAAGCCTTTGATGAATTACACGCTCAGAACATCATTAGCCTTCATTTTGCTGGTTACACAACCCAGGAAGGAGAGGAAAGTATATACAAAGTGTACAACGAACTCAAAGATAAAGGTATTGAAGCTTTAGGTTATTGCTACTACCACATTCAGGATGTGTACCGTGCGGTTGATCCGGATATGCGAATGCTGTACATCCGTTACAATGATTTTCTCGAAGATGATGACTTGTGCCAAAAAGTTGGAAATCTCATCAACGAAGCCTTAATCAAACACGGACTCACAACCCATTGGAGCGGAAGCATTTATGACCTGATAGAAATCAGAAACATCCATTGGCAAAAGCGGCATACTGAAGTTGATTATCGTTCAGCAGCCCGAGTTGTGGAGGCCATTTCATCAACGCAGAGACATCAATAAACAATCATTTTTCAAAATAGTATACCCTAAACACCCAAAACCTATCCTTTTTCCATGGAAAAAATCAAAGTTGCCGTTGCCGGTACGGGTTTTATCGGTCCCGCTCACATCGAAGCGTTGCGCCGGTTGCCTAATGTAGAAGTGGTTGGACTCGCCGAAGCCAATGCCGAACTTGCCAAAACCAAAGCCGACCAACTGGGCATTCCCCGCTCGTATGGCGATTTTCAGGAAGTGGTCAACGACTCCGAAATCAACTGCGTGCACATCTGTACGCCCAACTTCCTGCACTACCCCATGTCGAAAGCGGCCTTGCTGGCGGGCAAAAACGTGGTGTGCGAGAAACCCCTGGCCACCAAAACCGAAGAAGCCGAAGAACTGGTAAAAATTGCCCGTGAAAAAGGGGTGGTCAATGCGTTGCACTTCAACGTACGCTATTACCCGCTGGTACGCCAGATGAAAACCATGCGCGAAAAAGGCGACCTGGGCGAGATATTCTCCATCATGGGTTCGTACCTGCAAGACTGGCTGTTTCTGAATACCGACTACAACTGGCGTCTCGAACCCGACAAATCGGGCGAATCAAGGGCCATTGCCGACATCGGTTCGCACCTGATGGACTTGATCGAGTACGTTACCGGCCTGCATGTGACCGAGGTACTGGCCGACTTCTCGACCGTTCACAAAACCCGGATGAAGCCGCTGAAGCCGGTGGAAACCTATTCGGGCAAAATGCTGACACCGGAAGATTACCAGGAAGTGGCCATCAATACCGAAGACCATGCCAACGTGTTGCTGCGTTTCAATAACGGCAACAAAGGCGTGATTACCGTAAGCCAAGTGGCAGCCGGTCGCAAAAACCGCCTGAATGTCGAAATTGCGGGGTCGAAGCAAAACGTGGAGTGGTGCTCTGAAAAACCAAACGAACTGTGGATCGGCAAACGCGAAACCGCCAACCAGTCGCTGATGCGTGACCCGTCGCTGGTATACAAAGAGGCAGCTCAGATCATCTCCTATCCCGGTGGTCACAACGAAGGCTTCGCCGATTGCTCCAAGCAACTTTTCAAAGAAGTATACGCTGCCGTTGCCGAAGGCCGCCAGCCCGAAAATCCGTTGTTCCCCACGTTTGAAGACGGCCTGCGCGAACTGATCCTGTGCGACAAAATGATTGAAAGCCACAAAACACAGAAGTGGGTGAAGATCTAAGACAGATAGTTTACTTGTAAAAGCGACTAGTCGGTCACCCTTACTGGTTTTGCCTCCGAAAATAGCATTTTTCGGAGGCTTTTTATTTTTTCAGCCTACCCGTGTGCGCATTCCATATTTTGTTATTTTCGTACCACTGAGCATCTCTTCATTTTTTCTTTCCACCCAGCATTGGTTTTTCAAGAACTGTATCCCGTGGTTATGTCAGCTACGACGGATCGGGCATGCTGTCTTATCTAACTTTAACGCCTATCCTTATGCAAAAGCATCTTCCCATCATCCTGCTTCTATTTCTGAGTTTTATCCGATGTACCTCTTCGACCGATAGGAGTTCGGCTGATACAGGACAGTCGGATGCATCTTCCCAGTCTGCTTCCACCGGCGATTTTGCGGAAGGCGAAGACTACACCGTTTTTGAGCGGGTGCGGATTCTGGATAAAACAGCATTTACCGAACCCCAGGAGGCCTACAGTTTAGTACTACCCAAAGGCTGGACCCACGAGGGGGAAATTGTCTGGAGTGCGCCAACCACAACTTGCGCCGGAACGTCGAATTGGTTAAAAGCAAAATCACCGGATGGCAAATTCAGTCTCGAAGTTTTTCCGGATATCGTTTACAGCTGGCAGGAAGATCCGCAACTGCAACAATTTAGTCAAAACCATTCGGATCCTTCGTCCAACTGCCGGACAGGCGAACCCATGAATGCGGAGACCTACCTAAAAAATGCGTTTGCTGCCGATGAGTTGGGCAATGCCGAAGTGATAAACGTAACACACAATGCGGCAGTGGTAGAACAGATGGCAGAGAACAACCAGAAAAACAGCCGGGAAATGGAGGGCTATGGCGCCCGGTCCGTTCAGTTTTACCAGACAGCCATCAATGCCGATGTACGCTGGAAGAGCGGCGAAAACGGATTTGTTGTGTTGGGGTCCAGCATTATGGAGGGTACGATACCCAATGTGTATGATGGAACCTCCAGCAAAATCTATACGACACAAATTACCAAACGGATTGTATTCAAATACCCGGCAGATGAAAGCGAACAAGCCAAAAATATATTCAGCGTGATGATGAGTGGCATACGAACCAATACAGCCTGGCGCGATGCGGTGAATCAATACTGGAAGTCGGTACGGGAAAAAAAGCACATAGAACACCTGGGCAGATTAAAAATGACGGATGAAATGACGCGACAGATGGGCGAACAAGCCATCCAGAACGGTGCCAATCGCCTGGCACAGATGGACAATCAGATGCGCAGCTGGGAGGCCCAGCAAAGTTCACAAGACCGCATGCATACGAACTTCATCAAAACCATCCGTGAAGTGGAAAACTACCAGGATGCATCCGGGAAGGTCGAACTTTCCTCCGGCTACAATCATGCCTGGAGCCGCAACGACGGCAGCACGTTTCTCATGTCCAACAATCCCAACTTTAATCCTTCCTCGGTATTTCAGGACCAGAACTGGCAGGAAATGAAGAAAGTAGAGTAACGGACGGTTTTTCATTTCCAAAAGATACTATTTTTGCAGCAACCGGCTGTTCAGATAGTATCTTTTTGTTTACCAAAACCTCCTGATGATTTCCCTCAAACGAACCCACGCAGCGGATGACGCCTTCCAGGCACTGGTCGAAGAACTGAACCAGGAATTGTGGCGCCGCTATCCGGAGGAACAAGGCAATTTTGCTCCACACAATCACCTGACCGATCAGGCCCGTGTGGTCGTGTTGTTCCACCAAAATGAACCAGCTGCCTGTGGAGCCTTTCGCCCTTTCGATGCCACGACTGCCGAGATCAAGCGGATGTTTGTAAGGGAAAGCCAGCGGGGCAAAGGGTTTTCGCGGCAGGTGTTGCAGGCCCTGGAACAATGGGCCGCAGCCGACGGATTTACCAGGGCTCGTCTCGAAACCGGCATCCGCCAGCCCGAAGCCATCGGTTTGTACCGGTCGGCAGGGTATTGGGACATTCCTCCGTACGGACCCTATGCCAACCAGGAATTGAGCGTGTGTCTGGAAAAAGTTCTCACCTAGAGCATCCATCCGTTGGCCTGCTGTTTGCTGTCTTCTATCTTAACGCGAATAATAGAGTACGGCTGATTGATTGTCAGAATTCAGGCAAAGTGCGCAGCACAAGCCTGCTTTGGTACAAAGCTAACTTTATTTACTTCAATCGCGAGCGGTAGTATAGGTACGCAGGCATCTTGCGCCAGCGAGGTTGGCGTGGGCCTGCGGGCAGAAGCATTGACTTCGTCGAAACGTACGTTCAGCGAAGCTAATCTTCGATTTGGCGCAAGTGCCCTTTTTCGCTAGCACACAAGGCTGGCTCTCAAACTCACGTTTGAGCCCCTCCGCACAAATCTGGCCCAAAAACTCTCGTTTTGTCCTGGGCATGCAAAAAAGTAGGAGCAGGTAGGAAGAGACATGTTCTGGACGGAAAACCATCATTGGGACAAGCAAGCAAAAAGCGACAAGGACGATAGGAAAAGTATGATTTGGGTTATACATCCCATTATTCACGTTTTCCCGTATCTCGACAAATAGTATCTCCAAAACCATAAAAACCCTGACCATGCAAAAAATCATATTGATCACCGGAGGCAGCGACGGCATTGGGGCCGTTACAGCCCAACTGGCCGCCGGGCAAGGCTATACCGTCTGCATCAATTACCGCCAAAACCAGGAAGGAGCCCAGGCCGTAGTCCAGCGGATTGAACAGGCCGGTGGCAAAGCTTTCGCTTTCCAGGCCGATGTTTCGGACGAAGCCCCGGTGGAAAAAATGTTCCGAAACATCGACCAGCAAGTCGGTCGGCTGACGGCTCTGGTCAACAATGCGGGCATCATCGAATCGCAGTCCCGGTTAGTGGATATGTCGGCAGCCCGCCTGCAACGAGCCTTCGCCACCAATGTGATCGGCAGCTTTCTGTGTGCCCGTGAAGCCATCAAACGGATGTCGCTCAAAAACAACGGATCAGGTGGCGGGATCGTCAATGTATCCTCGGCCGCGTCCAAACACGGTGCCGCGTTTGAATACATTGATTACGCTGCCACCAAAGGCGCCCTGGACACGATGACGCTGGGCTTGTCGAAGGAAGTCGCCGACGAAGGCATTCGCGTCAATACTGTCCGGCCGGGAATCATCTATACCGCTATTCACGCCAAAGCCGGCGACCCGACCCGGGTAGACCGCAAGAAAGATATGATTCCGATGAAACGCGGCGGCCAGCCTGAAGAAGTCGCCAGAGCCATTCTTTGGCTTCTTTCCGACGAAGCCTCGTATGTCACCGGAGCCCTGCTGGATGTATCGGGTGGCAGGTAAGGTGCGTTGTATTCCGCGCACGAACCGGGTTTGCGTCGAATACGGCGCAGATCCAGTCGACACAGGCAGACGAAACGAATCCGGATCGCGTGTGCGTTTGCGTGTGATTCGACGCAGGTTTGACCTTGCGCGGAATACAACGCAGGAGTACCGTTGCGCATAATTCAGCGCAAGATCCACGTTGCGCTGAATTATGCGCAGATTTTATTTTGCGCGGAATTATGCGCAGGCGTGGGTTTGCATAGAAGAAAACGCACAGCATCCCTACTGGCAAGACGGGCGAGCTCGCCTGATCAGCCGACTTTCCGATCAGGTAGTATTTTCGTAGATTGCCAGCAAAAGCGCCCCTGATGAAAAGTAAAAAAGAGGCCAACCAGTACGACAAGATATTCAAAGAAAACCTCGAATCCGTGACCATGGCACTGATCGAGAAAGTGCTCCACATTCAGGTCGCTCATTATGAGAAAATGCCCCTGGAGTTGCAACGTACCCTGGAACGCAAACCCGATCAACTGCTCAAGATCACTGATACGCAGGGCAATACGTTTCTGTTGCAACTAGAGTTTCAGTTAATCGACGAACCCGATATGGTATATCGCATGCTCGAATACCGGGCCATTCTGATGCGAAAATACAAACTAGAGGTGCGTCAGTATGTTTTGTTTCTCTCCGATGCAGTGCCTGCCATGCCTACCCGGATCGAACAGCCAAACCTCTCTTTCGGATTTGAACTGGTACAGCTTTCGCAGGTGGATTATGAGTTGTTTTTGTCAAGCGACAAAGCCGATGAAGTGGTCTTTGCGGTGCTGGGCGATTTTGGCACTGCCGATCCCCAGCAAGCGGCCAGCCGCATTCTGGATCGGCTTACCCGTACCTCACCCGATGCCTTGGAACTTTCCCGGCACTTGCAACAGTTACGGATATTGGCTAATTTGCGTAAGCTATCACCCTTTATTGAACAGATTATGGAATCGATTACCAAGTACTTCAAAGAAGAAGATGACTATTTCTTCAAGAAAGGTGAACAAATAGGCAAACAGGAAGGAAAGCAGGAAGGGCTTCGGGAGGGAGAACAGAAAGGAAAACAGGAAGCGATTCTCAAATTCCTGAAAGACGGCATTCTGACCACCAAACAACTGGCCTCTTACTTTGATGTCACTGAAGCATTTGTCGAGAACCTGAGAAATCAGATATCCTAACTCAACAGCCTCGTTTCAGGAAGGCTCGGCTTGTAACTGAACTCGGATTGAACCTGACCAAGGGCAACCACAAGAAATGCCACTATCGGTTTTCCCATTTGAAAAGATACTATTTTACAGAGGTTCTGTGGAAATAGTATCTTTTTTGCATCTAAAACCTGGTGACCTAAAAAGTTATGTGCAAGTATTTAGATACTTTTAGTTGTATCTCAACTCACTTACAACACTATGAAAACTTGCCTACTATTGTCTTTAATCCTTATTCCCATCTTCAGTTTTAGCCAGACGGACGATCTTGAAAGACAAACCAAAGCCATTGAGGAAGAAGGGAAACGCCTCTATGAATTGGAAATGGCTTCCTGGCATGGAACAGATTTGTTTTTGGCAAAGTATCCCAACCGGGAGAACATAGGCGGATACTTCTCTTATACCGAGAATCATGTATCCAAATGCCTGTTTTTTGCCAAAGGTTCCTTGCCAAAAGTAATCGGAACCATCTCCTTCGACAGCACGTACAACACCGAGACGGCCACGGCAGACTTATCCGAACGAGCATTTACACCCAACGAAAAAGACCTGCTTGAGATCCGGCAGACAGCGTTGTCTATTGCACAAACCGATACGATCTTTAAGACGTACGCCAATACCAACCTGAATTTTATCCCGCTCATTCACAATCAGGAGAAAAAAGTGTACATCCTGACTGGCCCGGAAAAAAGCGGAGTTGTCCTTTTCGGTAACGACTACCTGTTAACCTTCAACGCGGAAAATAAGCTGGTTACTAAAAAACAACTTCATAAAAATCTCATTCCTATTTATTACGAATCCAAGGAACCGGAAGGCAAAACAGCAGAATTATCTGTACATTCTCATCTTCCGGAAACAGGTGATTTCATTACGGCAACGGATATCTGTACCCTGATGCTTTACGAAAAGTTTGCCAAATGGAAACAGCACACAGTTGTCTCGGCCAACTATATCTCTTTCTGGAATTGCCAGACGGATGAGTTGGTAATACTAACGAAAGACGCCGTGGACAAAATTAACAAGCACCAAGAAAAACAACGTAAGAAAGAGTAAGATTCCGATATTGTGACTCAATGGTTACCGTACTGTACCTTTATGAAAGTAAATCAGTATTTAAAACCTTCCTAAAAACGCTTACCATTCATGCTCAACTTAGGTTTCGTCAGTGCCATTCTGGCCGATAACTCATTCAACGAAGTAATTAACTTTGCGGCTGCTCATCGATTTTCGTGCGTGGAAGTCATGTGCTGGCCCCGCGACAACTCCGACAGCCGCCGCTATGCGGGCGTGTCGCACATTGATGTCAACGCCCTGGATGCGGCCAGCGTGCAAGCCATCCAGCAGAAATGCAAAGACGCAGGCGTGTTCATTTCCGGCCTTGGCTATTATCCCAACCCCATGGACCCGGATGCTGCCAAAGCCGAATTTTACCGGGAACACATCAAAGCGGTAATCCGTGGGGCGGCCAAACTGGGCATTCCGGTGGTCAATACATTCATTGGCCGCGATCCACAGAAAAACATTGCCGACAACCTGAAAACTTTCGCCGACGTTTGGCCGGCCATTGTGAAGGTAGCCGAGGAAAATAATATCAAAATCGGCATTGAAAACTGCCCGATGTTTTTTACCAACGACGAATGGCCCGGTGGCAAGAACCTGGCGATCAGTCCGGCTGTGTGGGACCGCATGTTTGAGATCATTCCCAGCGAGGCGTTGGGCCTGAACTACGACCCGTCGCACATGATCTTTCAGATGATGGACGAGGTCCGCCCGATTTACGACTACAGGCACCGACTGCACCACATTCACCTCAAAGACGTAAAGGTGTACCGCGACAAGCTGAATCGTGTGGGCATCTTGGCCAATCCGCTCGAATACCATTCGCCCAAGCTTCCGGGCCTGGGTGACGTGCGGTGGCGTGAATTCTTCGCCGCCCTGACCGATGTACGGTACCGCGGCCCGGTCTGCATTGAAGTGGAAGACAAAGCTTACGAAGGCAGCGAAGCCGATGTACACACGGCCATCCTGACCAGCCGTAACTACCTGAGCCAGTTTCTGGCCTTATAAATGCCTACTCATACACCAGGCTTGCGTTATTTTAATATAATTCAAGCCTGGTGTGTTTTAAGGTGTCCCATGATTTATAAGTTCTTCTGTGGCATAGAGGCAATCCATTCGTTTACGATTGGGCACAAAGATCCATTAATAGCATCGGGACGGACCCCAAACTCATGCGACAATTTCTCAAACGGACTTTTGTTACGGCCAACGACAAGCGAATTGGCTATTTGTTTTTGATTGTGACACTTACGTATGCGAGTGTCTTGTTGCTTTTCTATTTCAGAGTACTCAACTATGATCAGGTTTTATTATGGATTGCATGGGGTCTGTTACTACTCTCTAACCTACCTTTGTTTCGGCTAAGTTCACTTTTGATCGACTCGGAGAATGCTCGTTTGAAAACCTATTTGACGTTGCCTTGTCTGCTCTATGGTGTATTTATTGGCTTTATCAATGTGGGTTCTTTATATGCCTTGTTTTATTTAGTAGCAGGCCTGGAGTAAAGACATTCCTGAATTTGGTGCAAGTGGGATTTTAGCAACAGATACAGGGAAAGAACTACACACAATTTGCTTATTAACCCTTCTCTTATCAACTATACTAAGATTCGTTTTTAAATTTGGTGCGTCAGTACGAGCAAAAGCGAAGCAATCTCCTGGTAGCAGGCCCGGCGAAAAACGTTTACCAAAGGCTCGCGTTCGTAGTCGGGGGATTGCATCCCTTCGTTCGCAGTGACGGTGAGCGTACGGTTCTCGATTTATGTACAACACTATTGATGCGGAGCGACACGCATCTGTGTGGCTTTCGTGAACCGATGGGCCGGATTCCTCACTCCGATTCAGAATGACAAAGCCCGCTCAATCCATAACGCACATGAGCCTAGTGTGTCACAGACGACCGTTAAAGGTCCGGTTTCCGGGCATTGCTTCACCGCCGTGCCCTCATCACCCGAATGGATTCACAGGTCTTCCGGGAGTGAATCCGTGAGTGAATCATTCATTTTTTTTACGATCTGGTCCAGTCGGCCGGTAGCTTCCAACAGTTTGGTCAGGTACAGTTTTTCGTCTTCGGGTGAGTTATCGGCCATCTCCAGTAGCTGCCCCAATCCCAGAATCTGTGCCACTGGTGTACGCAGGTTATGAGCCGTAATAAAGGCAAAATCTTTCAGTTGACGGTTGTATTCCCTCAGCTTTTTCGTACGGATCGCGACCTGCTCTTCCAGATTCTGATTTTTCAACTCAATTTCCTCTTTCTGCAGGATAATGGTCTGCTGCGTTTGCTGTAGCTGCTCATTCTGATTCACAAGCAAGTCCCGCTGTGCTTCAATCTCATACTGTTGTGTTTCCAGCAGCGTATTGGTCTGCTCCAACAGGGTTTTCTGATCACTCAACAACCGGTTGATTCGTTCTTTCTGCCTGATCCGCAAGAACATGACCCCCAGTACCGTAAGCAGGAGGATGAACAGGATGAGAAAGGTGGCAATCTGTTTGTTCTCCTGCTGGTCTTCGAGAAGCTTTCGCACCTGGTTTTCCTTCTTTTCCAGGTCAAATGCCGATTGCGCTTTCACAATCTCGATCTGCTGGTTTTTGCGCGCCAGCGAATCACTGGTTTGCCTGTGTTGCTCCAGGTAGAAAAAAGCCTGGTCCATTTGCCGGGCTTCTTTGCAGGTCTGTGCCATATCCCGGTACAAGTCATCCAGCAAACCCAGTTCTCCGGCTTTTTTGGCAAACGCAATTCCCTGCTGGTAATAGTCGATGGCTAGCGAAAGATTTCCTTTCAGTCGGTAGGCGTCGCCTATGCCATGGCAGTCCCGGGTTGTGGTTCGCCAGTCTTTGTACCGTTGGCTGATTCGCAGAGCTTCCTGCAGGTAGGTTAAGGCATCGTCAGGCTTGTTCAACTTTACCAGACAGTGGCCTATATTGCCCTGAGCTATGCCGATCCACGCAGTATCGTTGTGCGAAACAGCAATGGCGAGGGAATTGCGGAAGTCGGTCAGTGCATTCCGGTAGTCCTTCGCCCGAAATTTAATCAGCCCGAGTGTATTGTAACTACTCGCCTGAAACGTGAAGGGTAGCGAATCTTTGCCGATACGTAACGCTCTGGTAAAATACTCCGGACAACTCTCTTTTTCACTGAGATGATAACAGGCATCTCCCATGTCGTAGAGTAAAAAAGCCGAACGCAAATGCCACCCATGTTGGTAAAACAGCGTCGAAGCATCTTCCATGTAACGGATCGCCTCCGGATACTTGTATAGGCGGGTATACAGATAGCCCAATTCAAACAAGGTTTCCGCTTCCCAGATTTTCAGTTCTTTTTGCCGGGTATAGCGTAGATTTTGCTGCATCATGCTATCGGCAAGCACATACTTGTGGTGATAAAAATAGGCCCGGTACAAAGACGTATTGAAAAAATACACCAGAAGCAACGATTCTTCCGCCGGCGGGGTGGCCTGCAAACGTTCAATGGTGGAGAGGGCCGTCGGCAAAGGTTGCGTTGACAGATGTTTGTCCAGCACACTGAAATAGGTGATGTATTGGTGGGGTCTGAGTGTGGGGAATACCCGTTTCAAACTGTCGGTCTTTTGAGCCTGGGCAAGACAGGAAATCGCCGAGGCAAAAGCTACTGCAAGTAGGTAGATCTTTCTCATTCTTCCGGGGAGACGGTAATGCTTTCTACACTGAATTCTTGACTTGTACGTAGCTGGACTTACGAAGAAAAATAAGAGACAAAAGACTGGCAATCAATACTATATTCTCAAACATGCCTTGACCTTGACGATGCATGCCTGCGTATGCGGATCGGTGTAAGAAACCGGTCACACCTGCCTGCATGGCAGACCATTCCTGATCTTTCCTCTTTTGGCTTTCCGATTGGGTATCTGCTTCGTGTTTGGGCTGGCAAACGAACACGGAAACTTCTTTTTCCCCTCAGCGGGAGGCATACGATTGAAAAAGCCGCCCGTTTTCCAATCGATCAATCACCGTCGCAGATACACCTGCTTTTTACTGAATATCCTGGAGCATCTTACCTATATATTGTATACAGAAAGACAAATATATTCAATTTAAGCAGATTACAAAGAACTATCCGACGCAGGCGTTTGGGAGATCCGCATGGATTGCATCTGGGCGCCGGGTAGTTTCCGGCTGTCATCACAGCGCACCAATGGCACAAACGGATGTTTGCGCCAGACTTGGGAATTGCTTTTTTGCCTTTGCTATTTGAAGGTTTTGATTTTCTTCTGATTGTGATGCACAAATACAGTCAGTTCGCGTGTAGCTCTGTCCAGTTCACTGGTCGACTCTATCAGCTTTTGGGCAATGTAGACCAGTTCCTCCTTGTCAACCATATCGTTGACCAGAAGGTCGGTAATGCCTATCATGCGCGCCAGCGGACTGCGCAGGTTATGGGAGGTTCTGAATGCCACCTACTCCAGTGCTTGTATAGCGGATAGGTTTTTTGACTCCAGTTCCTTGCGCTCTGTAATCAGGATTCCCATCGACAGGAACTCTTTGACCTGGCCTGATTCTTCCGTAATGGGTATCACCACTGCATCAATCCAGAATATCGCTCCGGATTTGCTTTTGTACCGAAGTTCGCCGGTCCAGGTGTTGCCAGCCGAAAGCCACTCATATCGCTCCACCAGCTGTTCGTTCGTGAATTGTCCGGTGTCGAACAGGTTGTAATGCTGGCCTATCAATTCCTGCTCAGAATAGCCGCAAACGCTTAGCAACGGTTCATTGGCCGAAAGGAATGTTCCTTTCGGATCGAGTGTGACCAGGAGGATATTGGTATCGATGGCCGTGTTATAGGCTTGCAACTGGGCACTTTTCCTGCGGACCAATTGATCCAGGTTCTGGGAAAACTCCTCTAGCTCTTCATTGGTAGCCTTCAGTTTCTGATTCACGCACCCGATCTCCGTGTAAGCGATCTTCAACTTGGCAGCATAATCGTTGACCAGAAAGCGAAATACCAGCGTTTGTGCCATTACGACAAAGCCCGAAACAAACATCAGAAAATTTTGCGCCAGCAGGTAGTCTATCGTCGGATCGGCCTTGAAGGGAAAATACGCGTCATAACACACATAAAAGAGATAACAGGCAAATGCGAACAGGAATGTAAAAACAACATTCGCCACTTTCTCATAGATCATCGCCGAACAGCAGCCGATGGCAATGAGTATGTACTCGGTACCGGTCCTGCGGTCGGTCAGGGCCAATGCCAAAGCTACCACCATCAAACCATAGGTGACCATGATTCGGGAGGTAGCGAACCACGACCTGGAATTGAAATAAAGTACGAGCAGCACAAATGGTATCACCACGACGCCCTGCAAGGCGCTATACGATCCGAGCGATACAAACAACAGGATAAATATAACCGTTATTACCAGGGCGATCAGCAAAAAAGCATTGATCGCAAACAACCGTGTGGCCTGGGTCTGATCCATCGCCGGATTATAGCCGGTGCGTAAGATACGATTCCAATAGCGGGATAGGAATGGCAAAATTTCCATGCAAAGCGTTAGTAAAATCTCTTTCAGATGTAGCGTTCATGAAAAATACGGGAGACTTACCACCTGTTGACTGTCTCCACTCCTCACCCATTCGGATCAGAGATTATTCCTATGGAATATGCATATATACGTATGAAACAGGCTTGAGAAGTAAAAAATAGACAAATGTTGTTCTTTCTTCGATGAGCATCGATTATGGTAGGGCAAGATTCAGATTATCCGCCAGTGCTACTTCCATTGGCACAAGCAACTGAAAATCAGTGTTTCTTATACAAAAAAGTGTAAATCACAACACATAAGTCTGGATCAGGTAACTAGGTGGCCGTACGTGGCTGTTCATTCCACGCCAGGAATACGGTCATTTGTTCCCTACTTGCCAGACAAACAGATCGCTTATTCGTCAAAGCCTATCCATGCACTCAAGCGTAGACAACAACTCATCCCCCCGCGTGGAAATCAACTAAACTTTTCTGAAGAATGCAATGTAGCAGGAACAATCAACTGGTTACCGTTCGGTGCAGTTTCCTGACTCCACCACGGCGAACAGGCACGGCTGTTTGCCAGAGTCCCGGGCTATCCGCTGGAAGGATGGCCCGCACCACTGGACGCTTGGGTCAGACCCAGTCCTATGCGCGAAGATCCCTGCGGGAAGGCCGGAAATAGTATCGTCTCGACAGGCAAAACCTCACGAGTGAATAATCCTAAACAGTCTCCGTAAGAAAAACAAAAGACAATGCATGGATAGTCAATCCGTTGCCAGTGGATCGATTATGTTTATTTCCATACATGTGCTTAGTACAACATTCAGCCAATAAAAAAACTGCCGATGCGAAATCGGCAGTTTTTTTATTGACACACCCGGGTTAGTTTTGAATGATCACGGGTTTGGTAAGGATTGCATTTTCTTTTTTGATCGTGATCAGATAAAGCGCGGTGCCCGGATGGTTACAATCCGCATGAATCTGATGGTTGCCTGCTTCAAATCTTTTCGAAGCTATGTTCTTCAGAATACGTCCGTTGCTGGTCACCAGATCAATGGTTACGTGCTGCTCCCTTTCGTTGTAAAACTCAATCGTAACCTTGCCATCGCTAACCGGATTCGGATAGATGCGCCCCCAGTTGCTTTCCGTAATGGCATCGGCAACGTTCTCCGGTGCCGTTGCCATGCGTGCGGCCGTGTTTGCAAACTCGATGTACCCGTTGCAATGCATCGTTTGGCTGCTGCCACCTCCCCCACACCGGCCATTGGAGTAAAGGGCCGTATTGACCGCCTGGTTTTCGGCCTGTAACGTGGTGCCGTTGATCTGAATATAATCCACTTCCACATCCCAGGTCCCGTTGTCGGTGGTCACTTCCAGGCGTACGGTTCCGGTCGCCGTGGAAGTGGCCGTATAGTTGGCAAAGGCGGTGGTCAGGTTGAATGTGGAAATGACATTGCCATTGATACGCAATTGCAACTGCGCTCCGGCGGCCGTACCGCGGGCCCTGACCACAAAACTACGACTCGTCGCCGGACAGCTGGCAAACGGAGCCGGAGCCGGACAACACGCCAGGGACGGACGGCCGGCCAGGTACGATTTCAGCCAGGTCATGGCCGGCCGGTCGTTGCCATTGGCATAAATGATACCCGAGTCGGTACCTCCGGCACCGGATTGCCCGTTTCCACCGATCCAGGTAGAGCCCTGGATGTATCCCCATAGGGTGATGCCTGCCACACGCGGGTGTTCCCAGGCCACCGGAATCAATCGGGAGTACACATCTCTTTGTCTGGTTTCGTTCGGATTGGCGGCTTGATCAAACTCGGTGATGTGAATGCTAATGCCGGTGCTGTTCCAGATTTCGTCAATGCATGCCCTGAAGTTGGCAGCCGTCAGATTGTCGACCCCATGGGCTTGCAGGCCTACGCCATCAATCAGGTTTCTACGGCCGTCGGTCAGGTTGGGGGCATTTTTCACGGCGTTGACCATCGCAATGTAAGGGGCGCGGCAGTTGTTCCAGTTCATTTCCACATTGTATTCGTTGATCAGCAACGTGGAATTGGGAAAATATCTTCGGGCCAGCTGAAAGCACCAGATTACCCACCCGTACTGGTTGTTCAGGTCACCGGCATTGGCAGGCTCGGCCCGGTAGCCCGCCGTCAGTGCGGCTTTCAGGTTGCCGGGCATCGGCGTATTGACCGGCTCGTTCAACACATCAATCATTTTGAGTCCACCCATGGGGTTGTAATGGTCGGCGCAGGCTTTGATATACGCTTGCACCGAAGCGGTCAGGGTGGCCGTACTGGCACTGGCTACCCAGCCTGGCGTCTGGGCTCCCCATACCAGGGTGTGGTATTTGAACAGCCCTCCGTTATTCTTGGCCCAGTTGTAAGCCAGATCGGAAGAAGTCCAGTTGTAGACCCCCTTGGTGCCTTCCACCGACCCCCACTTGGAACCGTTCTCACTCGTCGTTTGATTCCAGAAGGTGTTGTAATTGGCAGGAACGCTGCTTTGTATGATGTTACCGAAATATTTCCCTTTGCACCGTGCCAGCTGGGCGTTGGCCGAATGGATACAAAGCGAGGCAAACAAGGCTATTTGCAGCAAATAGCGAACCGGGAAAGTCGATGTTGCTTTCATGGATTGAATTGTTTAGGTGTTAACTGAAAATTGAAGTGATTAAAAGAAAGGTACTAGAGAAAGATGACAGGCAAGTTGAGTATGGCAGGTGTGTCACAACCCACAGGGATAAAATCATACAAACTCCGAAGGAGCACAGACCTGTGAAACCGGAGAACCGTCAGGCGGCTCCGGGGGACACAAGAGTGGGCAGCGAAAGCAATGAAATGCATACCAATACCATCGTGTATGCGTATCGGGTTTCAACCGACACAGGGGCATTGACTGGCTTTTTGAATCGGAGGGGCAATGGAGTACTCATTGATGCAAAAGCCTCCAGGTGCAATCGGAACAGGATTAGAGTTGAGTGGACTGTGTCGGGTAGGATCAGAAATTTTGCATCAGGCCCAAATCATACGGAATCCGGATGTACGAACCGTAGTTTCCGTTTACGACGCCTTGCATGAATATTTCGCAACGGTCGATGTTGTTGATTTCCATCAGCTGGTCGCTTCCCGAACGGAGTACTTCGCCGTGCGAAACCTGATCGGTCCAGTGTCCGTTCCGTTCGGTCAGGTTTGACTTGGCGGCCCAGGTTTCGGATACTTTCGTCCAGGTTCCGTTCAGGTTGCTGGCCGTCCAGAGCTCAAAGTACCTCCCGATGTCTTCCACTACCATATAGTAGCGTCCGTCGGCTTTGTTGCGGTATACGTGCGGGGCTTCAAAGGTATCGGTGGCTACCACCGTAGGCGATTCCCAGCCGTTCGGAAAATTGGCGATGGTGGTCCGTCTCCGTTTGATCGTCTTCGAACCATCCTGCGCCGAATAGAAGCAGTAGACGTAGCTATTGTCGGCGATGCACCAGAAATCAATGCCGTCATTGAAGCCCATGGTCCTTCCGGCTGCCCATCCGTTGTAATTGGAGACACTCGTATTGGTGGAATACGTAGCCCCTAAGCCGGATTGGTAGATGAGGAACCACCGGCCTTTTGCCGGAAAATTAAACACCTGGGGGGCACAGAAATACCCGCCTCCGTTCAACGAATTCATAAACCGGCGCGGCTCCGATTTCATGTCAAACAGCGAAGGTGAACTGACATACCCCATTCTCCACAGGTTGCCATCCGTGCCGGTATAGAACACGTGCCACCGGCCACCGGAATACACCAGCGAGGGATCTTTTACGGCCACGGATTCGAACGACCCGGCCGCGCCCTGCTCAAACAATTTGCCGGTTACACTCCACCGGGGATTCGCAATGGCACTGGTGGTTACCACTGGCACAGAGCCCGGGTCGGGAGCGGATTTATCAGATAGCTGTACTTCGTATTTGGTACAACTGGTGGCAAGCACACTCACCAGCGTGAGCAAGCCGATACGCGAGGACAAAGTAATGTTCCTTTTCATGCTTTTTTTAATGAAAATGAAAGACGCACTAAAAATTTTGCATAGAAATATTGCTCGTAAAATAGTATTTTACCCGTAAAATTTAGGAATATTTGGTATTTTCATCAAAGATATAATAAGTTTTGGAAAATGTGTCAAATTGACATAATTTTTTTATTTTAAATTTTTGTTAATTTATTCATAGTTTTAAATGTAGAATCAATATCCATTTCTCATCACCGGTTTTCTTCTTCCGAAGGAGCTGGATTTCCGGACTCAGCAAGGAGAGATACGGTTGGCAAAGGATTGGATTAACTGTCGGGGGACGGGCAAAGACTGTGGCTGATACGGGTCAGCCAGTTTGATTTGCAATTAAAAAGTTACCAAAAAGCACCAAAGTCTATCCATCACTAAAATGGTATGATGGCACTTGTCTTTCTGTTTTTCGCGACTACACTGATGGCACTCGGGCTGGAACAAGTCATCAGCTACCGACGAGCCGTCAAAGAGGGGTTTCACACCAAAGCCACTATCCTGGAAGTCACGACAGTCAGTAACGGTCCGCGGCGAAGAGATACGTTGGTCAAAGTTGAATTTCCGGACAGTGACGGTCTCCTCAGGCAGGCTTCGTACCATGGGTTGGGAATGTATTACGCAGGCGAGTCCGTCCAGATCAGTTTTCACAAGGGGAAGGTGTACGAATTGGAGGGTTTGCAGAACGCGAGCCATTGGCTTACGCTGATTGCAGGTAGCGGTATAGCAGTGGGCTGCCTGTCGTATGTGTGCCGCTACGGAATAGGGCTGCTCCCATGACGCATGAGATTGGAAAGGCACAAGCGTACGCTTGCGCCAGATGGGGGAAACACCCCTTAAATCCTATATCACGCAGAACAATGTGAGCATCCGCTTTGCCTACGAACGCATCCAGGACAACTTCCCCAAACTCTGTAATCTGGTGGGCACTTCGAATGAGCACGCCTTCCTGAAGGACATGACCGGCAATCGCCGCTTTCCGATTCTTGAGACGGACTACATTGATCAGCAGGCGTACAATGCCATAGACAAGTATGAACTCTGGAAGGAGGCCTATTTCCTGTACCTGGCCTATCCGGATACCCGTTTTGACCAGGCAGATTTTCAGGCGATTAACGAACGGGCCGAGGAGTATGTCAAACAAACACCCGAGCAGGAGCTGCTATTGAAGTTTTACGATGAAGCCGATCCGGAAACAGGCACCTTCCATACCGTTACTGAGATGCTCAGCATGCTCATGGGTAGCAGCAACATCAAAACGATGAATATCAGTAACCTGGGCAAAGCCATTGCCGCCCTGAAATGGAAGAAGACCTTCCAAGGCAGGGATAAAAGCAAACGGTTTGGATACTGGGTCCAGGAAAGGGTCCTGGCCCCGGCGGGGTGAGCGGGGAACCGGCGGGGATAGGCCGGGGTAGTGCCTAACCTGTTGATAGTCAGGGCGGGGAGAGGGGGTGATGATTTTCAGGGGAAAAACTTTGTCAGAGCGGGGAAATGCCAACGCGACTCTTTTATCTATTTTTAATATAATATATACTATTTACATTA
>JAESGM010000271.1_pt1 | contig 79663 bp, 76 predicted proteins | sample 9269721 | NCBI WGS metagenome assembly JAESGM01 (sample SAMN15720920, study PRJNA650825) | algae metagenome | isolation source: Komarekiella atlantica HA4396-MV6 and co-occurring heterotrophs from... | place: USA: Theobald House, Kauai, HI | collected 2009-07-29
CCAGATCATGCGCGACCTGATCCAGGTCCAGGCCAAGGCCTCGGCGGGAGCGGGCAATGTTTGACCGGATGCGTGTCGTCGACGAGCGCCCGCGCATCTCGACCGCCGTCGAGGCCGAGGCCCTGATTGAGACCGTGATGGAGACGCTCGGCGCCCTCTCCCATGTCGTCGGCGAGGAGACCGGGCTGGTCAAGGCCGGGCGCCTCAAGGACGCGATGGAGCGCGAGGCACGCAAGGCCGAGCTCGCCGGCACCTATATGAAGGGCGTCGAGCAGGTAAAGCTCAATGCGGTGGCGCTCGCCCGCTTCGCACCGGAGAAGGTCAAGCGGCTGAAGACGGCACATCTCGCCTTCCAGGATCTGATCGATCTCAACCAGACGGTGCTGGCAACGGCGCGGGCGATCTCGGAATCGATCATGCGCGATCTCGCCACCGACACCAACCGGCAGAACCGGGCCCCTGGCTATGGCCCGACCGCGACCGTTGGCGCCGGAGTCTTCGCGCGGCCCAATGCCGGCCCCCTGGTGATTTCGAAGAGTCTGTGAAGTCCGCAGGTGCAAGAAAAGCGCTCGCCGCAACTGCGGCATGGCCAGACCAAGAACTTGTCGCAGACGAAGAACAGCATGGTTAATCTCGGTCAAGGCTCGACCGATATCGCGTTAACTCTGCTAATGCGTAGAAATTGCGCAGAATCCGCCGCAATTTACCAATTTCTCTAACGGCACATTTAACTCTCTAGCGCACATTCTCGCTCTTGGAAGAAGTCCGCCCTTGCGAGAGGAGTCCAGAATGGATTTCGGCGCGACACCCAAGACGTTCGCGACCGGTGCCGTCCAGGCGACGATCCGCACCGATATTTCCGTCCAGAACGGCGCAACGCCGGTCGAGCTCCCTCCGGAGAAGACCGTGCGTTCGGTTCCGGCTGGTGAACCCGTCCAGCTCGACATCCGCGCCCGTGCCGAGGAGCGCCGCTCCGACGCGCAACGCCAGCAGAGCCAGCAGGACGACACCGCCCAGCAGCGCCGCTTCGACGAGCAGCGTCGCCAGCAGGAATTGCGCGACGTGATCGAGCGGCGGCTCGATATCGAGCCGAAGACGCGCAGCGTCATCTTGCGTAAGACCAACCGCGACACCGGCGAGGTGGTGGAGCAGCTCCCCGACGAGACGCTGCTGAAGCTGCGCATCTGGTCGCGCGAGATCATCGAGCGCAACCGCGAGGCGGAAGCGCCCCGCAGCCACGAGGTCGAGCGCCTCGCCTGAGCCGCCCGGCAGCTCTCGCTTTTTGACGCCGTCGGCACGCGCCGGCGGCGTTTTCTTTGTTCGTCGAGGCAAGCCGGACCGCACCGGCCGCTACGGGGCGTGTTTTACCCTCGTTAACTAGTTCGCAACTTCACCCGTATTGCGAGCAATTCGCCCACCTGGATTCATCGCTCGTTACGAAATCGGCCGCATCCTCGCTCGGTCGCGGCCAGAACGGTCTCGACGCCAGAAGGCACCATACCAGGAAGGTATTCTAAAATGGCCGTCTCTCTCTCCGCCGGCGTCCGGAACAATCTCTCGACGCTGCAATCGACCGCCGCCCAGTCCTCGCAGATCCAGAACCGTCTCGCCACCGGCAAGAAGGTCAACAGCGCGATCGACAGCCCGGTCAACTTCTTCACCGCCGCCTCGCTGAACGATCGCTCGAGCCAGCTCACCGGCCTGCTCGACGGCATCTCGAACGGCATTCAGGCGATTCAGGCTGCCTCCAAGGGCATCGACGGCATCACCAAGCTCGTCGGCTCGCTGCAGTCGACGATCAAGCAGGCTCAGGCCGACGCGGCTCAGAACCGCCCGACCAAGGCCGGCACGGCGCTCGCCACCCAGGCGGAAGTCGTCGCCACCAGCAAGAGCCTGAAGGACATCGCGCTCGATAAGAAGCTGGTCGACGACAACGCCGGCACCGCCAACGACGCCACCGCGACCTACTCCGGTAACATCGGCGTCACGGCCGGTTCCACCGACATCGGCATCTCGATCGTCGCTGGCTCTACCACGTACACGGCGTCGTTCGGCGCCGCCGGCGCGACGGTGCGTGACCTCGTCAACGAGATCAACAAGTCGGGTATCGCCACAGCCTTCGTCGACGAGAAGGGTCAGCTCAACGTCAAGGGCACCGGCTCGGATGCACTGCAGGTGGGTATCGGCGCTTCGGCGGTCGACGGCGCAGCCGCGATCACCAATGCCGCCGGCGGTCTTGCCAACACGAACATCGGCTTTGCGGCCGCTGATCGCACGGGCGCTGGTATTGCATCCTCCGGCATCACGTCGGCGGTGCGCTCGAACCTGATCGACCAGTACAACGACCTGCGCAACAAGATCGACGATCTCGCCAAGGATGCCGGCTACAACGGCATCAACCTGCTCGGCGGTGACCGTCTGTCGGTCGTCTTCAACGAGAAGACCGGCAAGAACCAGACCAAGCTCGACGTTCAGGGCACCCAGCTGAACTCCGACAACCTCGGCATCGTCAAGGCTGGCAACACCCAGCTCGCCGGCAGCACCAACTTCCAGAACGACTCCGATCTGGAAGCCGCGACCAAGTCGCTGACCGGCGCGCTGACCTCGCTGAAGTCGCTCTCCTCGACCTTCGGTGCCAGCCTCTCGGTCGTCCAGACCCGCCAGGACTTCACCAAGGACATGGCGAACGTCCTGACCAGCGGCGCCGACAACCTCGTCAACGCCGACCTCAACCAGGAAGCCGCCTCCCTGCTCGCGCTGCAGACCCGTCAGCAGCTCTCGCAGCAGGCGCTCTCCCTCGCCAACCAGGCCGACCAGGGCGTCCTGCGTCTCCTCGGCTGATCTTCGGTCCGCAGGAGCGGATCAACCCGCAGAAGCGGGACGAAGCGAAAAGAGCGGCGGAGCCCAGGCTCCGCCGCTTTTCGTTTGCCAGGAGTCTCGATCAGCATCTCGCCCGCCGTTCCACATCCATTAACCATGTCGGGACTTCACTTGGTTTCCGAGCAATTCGCAGCCTCGGATTTACCGCTCGTTACGAGATCGGACGCATGGTCTCCCGGTCGCGGCCAGAACGGTCGCGATGCCAGAAGGCACCATACCAGGAAGGTATCAAATCATGGCCGTTTCGCTCTCTGCCGGCGTCCGCAACAATCTCTCGACGCTGCAGTCGACCGCCGCCCAGTCCGCGCAGATCCAGAACCGTCTCGCCACTGGCAAGAAGGTCAACAGCGCGATCGACAGCCCGGTCAATTTCTTCACCGCCGCTTCGCTGAACGATCGTTCGAGCCAGCTCACCGGCCTGCTCGATGGCATCTCGAACGGCATCCAGACCATTCAGGCTGCCTCCAAGGGCATCGACGGCATCACCAAGCTCGTCGGCTCGCTGCAGTCGACGATCAAGCAGGCCCAGGCCGACGCGGCCCAGAACCGCCCGACCAAGGCCGGCACGGCGCGCGCCACCCAGACCGAGGTCGCCGCCACCAGCAAGAGCCTGAAGGACATCGCCCTCGACAAGAAACTGGTCGGTGCGGACGCGATTGCGGACGCTGCGACCGCGACCAGCTCGGGCGACCTCGGCATCATCGATACGAACACCTTCATCGGCATTTCGCTGACGGCGGGCTCCACCACCTATGAGGCGTCGTTCTCCTCGGCGAACGCCACGGTGCGCGACCTCGTCAACGAGATCAACAAGTCGGGCATCGCCACCGCCTTCGTCGACGAGAAGGGCCAGCTTAACGTCAAGGGCACCGGCTCCGACGATCTCGAATTCGGTGTCGGCGTCGGCACGACCGGCGCTGCCAGCGGCGCGGGCAGCGCCATCGTCGACGCTCAGGGCGGTAATGCCAACGCCGCTGTCGGCTTCGTTGCCGGCGACGCCGTCGCGGCGAGTGCGATCAAGGGACAGGCTGTCACCTCGGCGGTTCGCTCGAACCTGATCGACCAGTACAACGACCTGCGCAACAAGATCGACGATCTCGCCAAGGATTCTGGCTTCAACGGCATCAACCTGCTCGGCGGTGACCGTCTGTCGGTCGTCTTCAACGAGAAGACCGGCAAGAACCAGACCAAGCTCGACGTCCAGGGCACCCAGCTGACCTCCGACAACCTCGGTCTCGTCAAGGCTGGCAACACCCAGCTCGCCGGCTCCGTCAACTTCCAAAACGACTCCGATCTGGAAGCAGCGACCAAGTCGCTGACCGGCGCGCTGACCTCGCTGAAGTCGCTCTCCTCGACCTTCGGCGCCAACCTCTCGGTCGTCCAGACCCGCCAGGATTTCACCAAGGACATGGCGAACGTCCTGACCAGCGGCGCCGACAGCCTCGTCAACGCCGACCTCAACCAGGAGGCCGCCTCCCTGCTCGCGCTGCAGACCCGTCAGCAGCTCTCGCAGCAGGCGCTTTCCCTCGCCAACCAGGCCGACCAGGGCGTCCTGCGTCTCCTCGGCTGATCTTCGGTCCGCAGGAGCGGATCAACCCGCAGAAGCGAGACGAAGCGAAAAGAGCGGCGGAGCCCAGGCTCCGCCGCTTTTCGTTTGCACTCAGCAGCGTGATTAACCGTTTATTAGCCTTAACAAAGGATTGTCGGCCCAGAGCAAGCTGGTTGAGCGCCGAATCGCGCTGTCAGAGGGACCTGAAATGGCCAACACGATCCTGTCGAACGGCGTCCGCAACAACCTGCTGACCCTCCAGCAGACCACGACCCAGCAGAGCGTGATCCAGAACCGCCTGGCGACCGGCCGGAAGGTCAACTCGGCCATCGACAACCCGGTGAACTACTTCACCTCCGTGTCGCTGAATGATCGTTCAAGCCAGCTCACCAACCTGCTCGACGGCATCTCGAATGGCATCCAGACCATCCAGGCTGCCTCCAAGGGCATCGACGGCATCACCAAGCTGGTCCAGTCTCTGCAATCGACGGTGAAGCAGGCTCAGGCCGACGCGGCTCAGAACCGCCCGACCAAGGCCGGTGGCGCCCTCGCCACCCAGGCGGAAGTCGCGGTCACCAGCAAGAGCTTGAAGGACCTCGTCCTCGACAAGAAGCTGGTAGACGACAATGCCGGCACCGCCAACGACGCCACCGCGACCTATTCCGGCAACGTCGGCATCGCGGCCGCGAGCACCTTCATCGGCATTTCGATTACGGCCGGCTCGACCACCTACGAAGCCTCGTTCTCCTCGGCGAACGCGACGATGCGTGACCTCGTCAACGAGATCAACAAATCGGGTATCGCCACCGCCTTCGTCGACGAGAAGGGCCAGCTCAACGTCAAGGGCACCGGCTCCGAAGATCTCGAATTCGGCATCGGCGCCGGAACCACGGCGGCTGCGACAGGCCCGGGCAGCGCCATCGTCGACGCTCAGGGTGGTAACGCCAACACCAACGTTGGCTTCGTCGCCGCTGACGCCCTCGCCGCCAGCGCCATCAAGGGCCCGACCATTACATCGGCTGTGCGCTCGAACCTGATCGACCAGTTCAATGACCTGCGCAACAAGATCGACGATCTCGCCAAGGATTCGAGCTATAACGGCATCAACCTCCTGAATGGCGATCGCCTGTCGATCGTCTTCAACGAGAAGACCGGCCGCAACCAGACCAAGCTCGACATCCAGGGCTCGAACCTCACCGCCGACAACCTCGGCATTCCGCGCGCGATCAACACGCAGCTCGCCGGCTTCATCAACTTCCAGAACGATGCCGACCTGGACAAGGCGACCGCCGCCTTGACCAGCTCGCTGACCTCGTTGAAGTCGCTCGCTTCGACCCTTGGTTCGAACCTCTCGGTCGCCCAGGCCCGGCAGGACTTCACCAAGGAACTGTCGAACGTGCTGACCACCGGCGCCGGCAATCTTGTCCTGGCCGATCCGAACGAAGAAGGCGCCAGCCTGCTCGCGCTCAACACCCGCCAGCAGCTCTCGCAGACCGCTCTCTCGCTCGCCAACCAGGCCGACCAGGGCGTGCTGCGCCTGTTCGGCTGACGCCCTCCCCTCCATAGCCAGAAGGCGGGACAGACATGGCCCTCAAGGTCGAGCTCAAGCCGAACGAGCGCATCATCATCGGCTCGGTCGTCATCCGCAACGACGAGCAGCGCACGCGCTTCTTTATCGAGGGCGAGGCGCCGATCCTGCGCGAGAAGGACATCCTCACCGGCGCGACCGCCGATACGCCAGCCAAGAAGATCTATCTTGCGCTCCAGCTGATGTATCTGGCCGGCGATCCCACCGAGCAGCACGAAGTCTACTTCCAGCTCGTGCGCGATTTCCTGCAGGCAGCGCCTAGCGCTTTGCCGCATATGTCCGAAATCAATAACTGCATCTTAAGCGGTGAGCTCTACAAAGCGCTCAAGGCTGCCAAGAAGCTGATCTCTTACGAGGCGGAACTGCTCGAGCATGCAAAGCGGGTTTAATGCCTACGCCGCGGCGTCGAAGACGGCACAGAACGTCCAGTCGCCGCGTGAACTCGAAGCCGGCCTGCTGCTCAAGGCGGGCGCCCGTCTCCAGATGATCGTCGATGACTGGGCCGGCCGCTCCGGTGAGCTCGACGCAGCCCTGGCCTATAACCGCAAGCTCTGGACCCTGCTGGTCTCGGCGGTGATCGCCGAGGACAATCCGCTGCCGGTCGAGATCAAGCGCAACATCCTTGGCCTCGCCAACTTCATCTTCAACCGGACCTTCCAGATCGCCGCAGCGCCTGAACCGGCCGCGATCGGCATCCTCGTCAACATCAATCGCGACATCGCCGCCGGCCTGCGCGGCCGCTGAGCGCCGCACAGACAACGTTCGAACATGAGAAAACGGCCCGGAGCGATCCGGGCCGTTTTCTTGTCTGCGGAGGCTGCCGCGGCGACAGGATCAGAGGTAGTTCGTCAGGCGCAGCTGCGAGAGCATCGAGGTGGTCTGGTAGCTCGCCTGCAAGGTGGTCTGCAGCGCCAGGATCTGCATCGCCACCTCCTCCTTGGTGATGTCCTCGACGCCTGCCAGCGTCGTGCTCAAATAGTCTTTGGTGGCGGTGTGCCGCTCCTTGGCCTGGGCCATCGCGGTCTGGGCCGAGCCGAGCTCGACGATGATCTCCGCCGGATTCTGCGTCCCGGTCGGGAAGCCGATATTGTTGCGCACCCGCTCGGTCATCGCCTCGTAGCGCAGCTTCGAGTTCGGGTCGGTGGTCGGAAACGTCTCCGCCGCCATGATCGCGAACTGCGCCAGGCCGGTGCGGAAGGCCTCCTCATTGGCGCGAGCGCCGGCGGCCACCTGCTGGCCCTGATCGACCTGGACGCTCGCCGTCGCCCGCGCAGAGCCCGCGGCATCGTCGCCCTGGTACCAGATCACGGTGTTGGCGGAGGTTCCGGGCGCCGGCGCGGCGGTCGCGGTATCGAAGGGCGGTCCGGGCACTCTGAGCGGCGGGTTGCTCGGGCTGCCGGCGAAGAAGTCCTTGGCGGCGACCTGCGCCGAAGAAGCCGACAGCGAGGTCTTCGCCTCGCGCGACAACGCCGCGCCGATCGCGGTGCGCAGATTGGCGGCAGTGGCGTTGGCGTCCACTCCGATCAGGAAGCCTTCGGCGGGGTCACCCGTGGTACCGGCGGCACGCGCCGTCAGGGTGATCTCCTCGGTCGAGCCGTCGGGCAGCGTCAGCGCGATCTTCAGCGTATCGCCCGCCTGCGGCTGGCTGGCGACATTGACCGCGATGTCGGCCGGCGGCCCGGCATTATACGCCGTCGTCATCGCCGCTGTGCTGCTGGTGGCGCCAGTCAGCTTGAAGCCATAGGGCAGGCCGGCCGCCTCTTCAGCGATCGTCGCATTCGTGCCGGCGCCGCCGGTGACGAGCCGGCCCATGCCGCCGGCGCCGATATCGGCCTGCTTGCGCTCGGAGATCAGCTGCTTCAACCCGGCGCGGGTGGCGTCGCCATCCATGATCAGCGAATAGCTGACCGTCGGCTCGACATCGGAGGTGCGGCCGGAGAACAGGTAGCGCCCGTTCACCTGCGAGTTGAGCAGATCGAGCGTCTGCTTGAACTTCTCCTCGGCCAGGACCTGCGGAGAGGTGCGCCCGGTTGAAGTCTCGACATAGCTGTCCGGCCGCGCATCGGCGCGCGTCTCGCCGGCGAGCTTGGTGAAGTTCTCGACGGCCTTGGTCATCAGCTTGAGATTGACGTCGGCGCGCTGGATGCCGGTCAGGTAGCCGTCGAGCGTCGAGAGCTTGTTGTTGAGATCGAGGCTGACGCCGCGGTCCATGCCGAGGCCGGCATAGGTCTCCGACTTCTTCTGCGTCGCGAGCTGGCGCTGCAGATCGTCGAGCTGGCCGCGCATCGAGACGAACTGGTTCGACTTGGCGAGACGGTAGGCGCCGGTACCGGTGGCGGTGATGGTCATCGACTATCTCCTCACAGTCTCATCAGCACGTCGAGCAACTCCTTGACGGTGGAGATGACGCGTGCGTTGGCGGCGTAGGCGCTCTGCAGTTCGATCAGCGTCGACATTTCCTCGTCGACATTGACCTTGGTGTCCTCGAGGAAGCGGCTCTGCACTGAGGCGAAGGCGACCTGCTGGCCTTCGTCGAGGCGCTTGGCCTGCTCGCTCGCCTGGCCCTGGCCGGCGACGACGCGCTGGACGAGGCTGGAGACCGTGCCGGTCGAGGTCGCGGTCGCACCGTCGAAGCCGGTCGCATTGGTGAAGCTGCGCTGGCTCGAGGTCAGCCGCTCATAGAGGAATTTCGGCCGGGTCGTGTCGCCTTGGGGCGTCGCCGGGCTGGTGTTGTAGACGACGAGCCGCGAGCGGTCGGCGATCAGATCCGGATTGACGGCGATGCGCGAGGCGAAGCCGACCGATTGCGCGCCCCCTTCATAGGAACCGGTATAGGCGGCGTTGTTGCGGCCATCGACGAAGAAGGGCAGTTCGCCGGTGCCGCCGGTCAGCGAGGTCTGCGTCGGGCGCGCGGTCAGGCCGACGACGTCACGCGTGCCAGCCGCCCCATCATCGACGATGCGCAGCACCGAGCCGGTGTTGGAGACGGTGAAGCCCGTGCCCACAGCCGCCTGGATCTGCGCCGCCACAGAAGCCGGGCCGCCGGAGAAATCGATGCCGATGACACGGTTGTTGGCATCGCCCTGGGCCGAGGCCGGCAGCGGCAGCGAGGCCGCCGAGTCCACGCGCACGAAGGTGAAGCGCTGCATCTGCCCGCCGGGCGTGACCTTGTAGTCGAGCGTCACCGAATTGCCGGCCTGCAGCCCGGTGAGGTCGACATCGAAGCCCGTGGCCGCGCCGGCGGTCACCGCCGTGCCGGCGATCTCGCGGTCGGAGAGTGCGCTGGAGAGCTGGGCGGCGATCTCGTCGAGCTGCTTTTGCGCCTGCACCAGCGTCTTGTCGCGCAATTCGACCAGCGCCCCGATCTCGCCGGAGCGGAAGGTGTTGTTGGCGATGGCGTCGAAGCTGTTGCCGGAGAGGTCCCGCGCGACGATCGTGCCGACGCTGCGCTGGGCGGGATCGCTGCTCCATTGCGATTGCGGGCCGATATTGGCGCGCGCGTCGAACTCGAACTTGATCGTCGGCCGGCCGTCGAAGAGCTGCGTGCCGGAAGCGGTCGTGATGCTGAGTGCACCGTTCGGCCGCTCATCCGTGCGGATTTCGACGTATTGCGACAGCTCGGAGACGATCCGGTCGCGCTGGTCGCGCAGATCCGCCGTACCGGAGGTCTGCTGGCCGTTGACGATGCGCGCATTGACGTTGGTCAGCTGGTCGAGCAGCTCGTTGACCCGGGTCACTGCCGAGCCGATGCCGGCCTCGGCCTGGCTGCGCTGCTGCTGGACCCCCTCCGACAGTCCGCGCAGCCGGTTGGCGAGCTGGCTCGCCGCATCGAGGACCGCGGTGCGATTGGTGTAGGAGGACGGATCGTTCTGCAGCGCCTGCAGCGAGCTGGTGAAGGTGCTGTACATCGAGTCCAGCGCCGTCTTGCTGCCCGGTGCGCCGTAGAGCTGGTCGAGATTGGCGAAGACCTGGGCCCGGGTCGAGGTGTAGGCCGCGCCCGAGCTCTCCTGCAGGAGCTGATGCTGGACGATGCGGTCGAGCAGCCGCTGGACGTTCGGGTTGCCGAGCCCGACCGTGCCGCCGTTGATCGAATCGACGTTCGAGACGTTGCGCCGGACATAGCCGGGCGTGCCGGCATTGGCGACGTTCTGCGAGATGACGCCGATGCCGACCTGCGCGCTGCGCAGGCCGGAAATGGATGTGCCGAGTGCGGTGTTGAGACCCATCGTCAACTCCTGTCGTCTTTGGCTCGGTTCTTCGGCCCGACCCTTCTGGGCCGTCAGGCCAGGCTGCGTTCAGCCGCTCAGCGGATGATGTTGAAGACGTCGCGCAGCATCTCCTGCGCCGTGGAGATCACCTTGGTATTGGCCGAATAGGCCTGCTGGGTGACGATCATCTTCGAGAACTCGTCGGCGATATCGGTGTTCGACTGCTCGACATTGCCGCCGATCAGCGCCGAAGTGCCGAGGCCGACGATCGGAGCGCCCGACTCGATCGTCTCCTCGAAGGCGCCGCCATCGAGGCGCTTCATCGCATTGGCAGCGTTGAAGCGCGCGACCGCGATCTGCGCCAGCGCCACCACCTGGCCATTGCTGAAGGTGCCGATCACCTGGCCTTCATTCGAGATCGAGACCCGGTCGAGCGTGCCGGCGGTGTAGCCGTTCTGGCGGATGCTGCGTGCGTCGATCTGGCCGCTGGTGTCGCCGTTCTGCGTCAGGCTGGTGCCATTGGTGACGATGACGATGGGGGTGGCGGCGGGCGAGATCGCGGTACCGCCGATCGTCATGGGCGGAATGGTGATGTTGCCGCCGGCAGGCAACGCCATCTTGCCGGTGTTGTCGAAGGTGATGGGAGTGTTGACGTTGCGATAGGCGACCGTCGCGCCGGTCGCGCCGGTGTTCTCGGCGATGAACAGGTTCCAGGTGTCGGCCACCGCCGGCGGCCCGGCCGCAGCGTTGGAGATCTTGGCCCAGCGCAACTCGACGCTCGTCGCCTTACCGAGCGTGTCGTACACCGTCACCTGGCCACCGGGAATCGAGCGGTTGAGGAAGGTGGTCAGGTCGCTGCCGACCACGGTGCCGGTGCCGCCCGGCGTGACGCTGGGGTTCGTGCCGAAGCCTGTACCCGCATTGAGCAGCTCGGAGCCCGGTGTCGTGGTATTGGCCGCATTGGTCTTGGGATAGGCCGGGATGTTGGCACTGTATTCGATCTGGGTCGTCGCCTTGGCCGGGAACTGATCCTTGGTGATGCGCAGCACGTCGGGCTGGCTGCCGATCACCTGACCGGTGACCGGATCGATCTTCTGGCCCTTGAGGTAGTAACCGGCACCGTTGACGAGATAGCCGTCGGCGTCGAAGTCGAAATCGCCACGGCGGGTGTAAAGATTGCTGTTGGCGAACATCGTCGAGGCGCCGACGCCGCTCTGGCGCTGGTCGACCACGAAGAAGCCGTCGCCGTTGATCGCGGCATTGGTGTCGATGCGGGTGGCGTTGAGGTCGCCCTGGATCGTGTTGGTCGCGCGGCTATAGGAGGCGACCGAGCCGGCGATCTGCCGGTTCAGCGCCGAATCCGGAACCAGATCCGAGAAGCTGGTGTCGACCCGCTTGAAGCCGGCGGTACGCGAGTTCGCAATGTTGCCGGAGATATTCTCGAGAGCATAGGACTGGGCCTGCATGCCCGTCACGGCCGTCGTCAGAGCACTGAAAACACCCATCGCAACCTCACTGGTCGTCAGACCTGGACAGCGCCCCCCATGGGCGGCATGTCGAACCGAGGCTGGTTTTGCACGGCCTGTGCCACGGCCATGCTTGAGATATTTCAAGAGCTTGGATGGTTTTCGAAACGTTTCCAGACGTTTCCGACCGGGCAGATTCGTCCGGTGCCGGCAAATTCTGCCGGGCTCACTCGCCCTTGCCGCCCCAGCCGGAAAGATCGCCGGCGACGTCGGACAGCCCGGGCGGCGTCTGCTCGACGAAGGGCAACGGCCGACAGACGGCGATCGCGGCGAGCCCGATCCGGGCAGTGAGCAGCCCGTTGAGCACGCCCTCGCCGAGCTTGGCCGACAACCGCGCCGCCAGCCCCTGGCCGAGCACCTGCTGGATGACGGCATCGCCCGCCGCCACCCCGCCGGTGACGACGAGATGGCCGAGCACCTGCCGCGCCAGCCTGAACAAGCCGAGTGCGCCCGGACGGCCGGCATAGATCGTGGCGATCGCCCGCAGCAGCCTTGCGCAGGCGACGAGCACGAAGACGACGTCGACCAGCGCCCGCGGACTCACCGCCGTGACCAGCGAGACCCGCCGCGCCGCCTGCGCCACCTGCGCCTGCGCGAGCCCGTCGAGCGGCGCGAGCAGGCTGCGCTCGGCGACGGTCAGCAGGTCGCGGGCGGCGAGCAGCTGCGGCGTATGGGCGGTCAGTTCCGCCCTGCCCTTCGCCGTCTCGGGCCGGCCGGCATAGAGCTTGTCGAGATCGGCAGCGACGGAGCGGGCTTTGGCGAGATCGCTCTCGGCGAGCGCCACGACGGCGCGCTCGCGCAGCGCTTCGACCCGCCGTTCGCGCAGGATGTCGCGCAGCACGCGCAGCAGCATGACCAGCAGCGCCAGCGCCGCGACGCCGGCGCAAACCAACGCCGCGATGCCGACGGCCGGGTTGAGGGCGAGCAGCCAGCGGATCGTCTGCTCGGCCCAGACCGTGACCGAGAGCGCCAGCAGGCCCGACAACGCCGCGACGAACAGGCTGCCCCAGCTGAAGCGGCGGCGCCTCGGCTGCGGCGTTGCCACGGCATCGGGCTCGATCGGCTCGACCTCGGGCACGACGGCGACATCGCTGCGGCTGCTAAAGATGGCGTCGTCGGAAGAACCATCCTGCGGATCGAGGCGGATGGCGCGCGGTGCCTTGCTCATGCTCGCCCCTCCCTCACGCCAGCCTGTCGCCGATCAGGAATTCGAGCGCGCGGTCGAGGCGGATCTGCGGCGGCGGCGCTAGGCGCCCTCCCGCATCCGGCTTGACTAGAGGCGGCCGGAAGCGCGGCGCCCTGACATGCCAGCGCAGCGCATCGGGATCGAAGATCGCCTCGGGCTGCTCCGGCAGGTCGCCGGGGAAGATCGCCGCTTCCGTCTGGCCGTCGAAGACCTCGCCATCGACGACCTCGCCCGCTTCCGGCACACCGGCGATCGCAGGCAGTTCCTCGCGGCCCTCGCGGATGCGAACCTCGCGCGTGGCCCGGATCGCGGCGAAGGCCATCGCCTCGACCTTGGCGCCCGCCCCTTGCGCTCGTGATGCGGCACGCGCAACCAGATGCGACATCACCCCGGCAAGCCGGTCATGGCTGGTGTGGTGGAGGTGGTCGGCCTTGGTGGCCGCGAACAGAACCTTCTCGATCCGCGGCGCGAACAGGCTCGACAAAAGGCTGTTGCGGCCGACCGCGAAGGCAGAAAGCGCCTGGCCGAGCGCAGTTTCGAGATCGGCCAGCGCCGCAGGGCCGGCATCGAGCGCCGCCAGCGCGTCGACCAGCACGATCTGGCGGTCGAGCCGGGCGAAATGCTCGCGGAAGAACGGCCCGACCACCACCCGCTTATAGGCCTCGAAACGTTCCGCCATCAGCCCGGCGAGCGTCCCGGCCTGCGGTTGCGCGCCCGGTGGCAGATCGAGCGGCGCGAAGGTCAGGGCTGGCGATCCCTCGAGATCGCCGGGCATCAGGAAACGCCCGGGCGGCGTCACCGCCACCGCCTCGGGATCGGCACGCAAAGCAGCGAGATAGGCCTTGAAGACGTCGCTCGCAGCTTCGGCCGCCAATTCGTCAGCCGGGCCGGCCGGATCGCGCTGCCCGAGATCGTCGAGCCAGGGCGCGGCGATGGCGAGCCGGTGCGCCTTGCGCGCATCCGCGACCGCCTGCGCCGACCAGCTGGCATAGTCCTGGCCGATCAGAGCGAGGTCGAGCAGCCACTCGCCGGGATAGTCGACGATGTCGAGGGTCAGCGTCGCCGGGCCCTTGAACCAGCCCTCGGCGCGCTCGTAATCGATCTCGATCCTGAGCTCCGAGATGCGGCGGGTCGACTCCGGCCAGCGCCGATCCGGACCGGAGAGCGCGGCGCGATGCGCCTCATAGGGAAAGCGCGGAATCTCGGGATCGGGCTGCGGCACCAGCCGGACGCGTGCGATGCGGCCCTCGGCCGAGGCCTTCAGCACCGGCAGCTTGGCGCCCTCGACCAGGTTCTGGATCAGCGCCGTGGTGAAGACGGTCTTGCCCGAGCGCGACAGGCCGGTGACGCCGATGCGCAGGCGCGGCCGCGCAAAGCCCAGCACGCTGTCGCTGAAGGCGAGCGCGGCATTGCGCGCCTCGTCGAGATAGGAACCGGACGCCATCAGGCGATCCGCATCATTCGTCCGGCCCCTCGCCGAGCGAGGCTGGCGTGACGAAGCGGTCGAGCCGGCCGCCCTGTGCCGCGAGGTCGCGCCAGTCCTCGATGGAAAAATCGATCACGGCGAGCCCGCAGGTCGGATATTTCTGCGCCATGCGCGCCGCCGCATAACGGTCGCCATGGCCGGCGAGCTTGGCGGCGAGCTCTTCGAAGCCGGGATTGTGCCCGATCATCAGCAGCGTGCGGACCTCGGGTTCCGTCTCCTGCGCGACCTTGAGCAGGCGTTCCCGGCTGGCCTCGTAGATGCGCGGCTCGAACTGCGTCGCCGGCTTCTCCGGTAGCATCGGCTTGACCAGCTCCCAGGTCTCCACCGTGCGCTTGGCCGGCGAGATCAGGACGAGGTCGGGCAGCAGCAGCTCCTCGGCGAGATAGCGGCCCATGACCGGGGCGGCTTCGCGCCCGCGCGTGGCGAGCGGCCGGTCGCGATCGGCGGTGTTGGCGGGCCAGGCCGATTTGGCGTGGCGCAGGAGCATCAGGCGGCGCATGGCCGCCATCTAACCATGGCTGGCGGGATTTGCGAGTGGCACGCTCGCAGAACTCGCCACGGCGGCGAGCAGCATCGCCATCAGCCGGCCGGAATAGAGCGCGATCAGGCGCTCGCGCCCGCCCGGTTGCATCTCCAAGGGGGCGAGCTGGCCGTCGATCAGCATGGTCGAGAAGCCGTGGGTGACCGACCAGACGAACAGGATTTCGGCGATATCCTCGTCGCCGACATAGCTCGACGGCAGGCGCGTCAGCACATCGCTGTCGATCTCATGCCCGAGCGCCAGTTTCGTCTCACGGACCAGGATGCCGAAGGCCCGGATCGCGGCACGGCGCAGCTCGTCATCGTTGTTCTTCAGGCCAAGGCGCCCGAAGGCGACGCGGAAACGGCCGGGCCGGGCCAGTGCAACGGCAAGGTAAGCCTCGCAGATCGCCGCGAGCCGGTTACCGCCGGATGTCCTGGCCTTCGCGACCGCGGTCTCCATCTCCTGCGAGAGATCGTCGAAGCCGAGCGTCGCGATCGCCGTCAGGAGGCCGACGAGATTGCCGAAATGATGCGCCGGTGCCGCCGGCGAAACCCCCGCCCGGCGGGCGCATTCGCGCAGGGTGAAGCCGCCGACGCCCTTCTCCACCAGCACCGCCTCGGCCGCCTCGATCATCGCCTGGCGCAGATCGCCATGATGATAGCCGACCCGCTTGCCGACCTTGCTGTCCATCGCACGCCCCGCCCGCACGTCGCCGACATCAAACTTGACGCCGTTAAGATATCGCAATAGGACAGACCCGCAACTGAACAGCGTCAAGATTGGAGCGCATGATGCCTCTCAGCCTGGACGATGCCTTTGCCCGAGCCGGCCAGCTCGCCATCATCGGCTGGGCCGCGCTGATCCTGTTGCCGCGCTGGCGCGGCGTCTCGCCGGCACTGGCCGGCTGGATCATCCCGGCCCTGCTCTCGCTCGGCTATGCCGTGCTGATCGCCGTCCATTGGCACGACGCCAAGGGCGGCTTCTCTTCGCTCGATTCGGTCGCGGCCCTGTTCGCCTCGAAGCCGCTCCTGCTCGCCGGCTGGATTCACTACCTCGCCTTCGACCTCTTCCTCGGCAACTGGATCCTGCGTCGCTCGCAAGCGGAGGAAATCCCGCATTGGCTGATGCTTCCGGTGCTGCCGATGGTCTTCCTGTTCGGCCCGTTCGGCTTCATCACCTATGTGCTGATCGAAGCCTGTTTCCGCCTGGCGCGCGAGGACCGGATCGCGCGCCTGCAAGCCCGCCTCCCCGCCTGGCTGCCCGATCTCGAACTGGAGCCCCGCCTGACAGCCGCAGCCTTCGCCATGCTCGCTCTCGCGGTGCCGACTTTCTTCGCATGGCTGATCGACCCAAGGCAGTTTCAAGGGGTCGACACCTGGATCAAGCCGCTGAAGTTCGAGCTCTCGGTCGCCTTCTATTTGCTGACTTTGGCGCTGTTCCTGCCGCTCACGAGCGAGCGCTTCCGTGCCTCCTGGCTCGGGCGCTACATGATCTGGCCGGTGATCGTGCCGATCGTCCTCGAAGTGCTCTACATCGGCTGGCGAGCCTCGCGGCTCGAAGCCTCGCACTACAACCGCGACGATTGGGTCGGCATCGCGCTTTACGTCGCGATGGGGATCGGCGCGGTGATGTTCACGATCGCGCCCGGCTTCCTCGCCTATGGCCTCGCCCGCCGCGACGCCGCCCCGATGCCGGAGCTGGTGCGCCGGTCGCTGGTCATCGGGCTCGCCCTCACTTGCGTCTTCGGCCTCGCCAGCGGCGCGATCCTCAGCGCCAGCGCGAGCGGGCACTATGTCGGTGTTGTCCCCGATGCGCACCGCACGATCCCCTTCTTTGGCTGGTCGCTGACGATCGGCGACCTGCGCCTCGCGCATTTCCTCGGCCTGCACGCCCTGCAGATCATCCCGGCGATTGGGATCCTGCTCTGGCTGATGACGCGGCAGAGCAGGGCCGGGCTCGTCGCACTCGGCACGGTCTCCGCCGCCTATGCCGCACTCACCTCGGCAGCGCTCATCGCGGCGCTGCAGGCACGCCCGCTGCTCGGGCTCGGCTAGGCCTCGGCTGAATCGGGATCGAGCGCGAGATCCTCCGCGCCGGGCTCATAGCGCAGCAGATCCCCCGGCTGGCAGTCGAGCACGGCGCAGATCCGCGTCAGCGTATCGAAGCGCATGCCGCGGACCTTGCCGGATTTCAGCTGCGAGACCTGCTGCTCGGTCAGCCCGATGCGCTGAGCCAGCTCCTTCGAGCGCATCTTGCGGCGCGCCAGCATGACATCGAGTTCGACGACGATCGGCATAGCCAACGCCTACACGAAACTCTGATTCTCGTCCGCAAGCCGGACCGTCTCCCGCAGGACGAGGCCGAAGGCGATCAGTGTGGCTCCGGCGGCGAGCGCCGCGAAGATGCCTGGGTCGAGCATGATCGCGATGTGCCTTTGGCCCTCGGGATTGTCGAAAGTCAGCGCGATGCTCTGCGCCGTGCGCATGATCGGCGTCGTGGCGCCGAAGCCGGCCAGAAGCCAGCCGACGCGCAACAATCCAACTGCGTTCTCCTCGACCAGAACCCTGCCCTCGCCGAAGGCGCGAAACAGGCTCCCCAGCCGCAGCATGGCCAGCACGAAGAGCCCGGCCGGAATCCAGCCCAGGGCGAATGCGGCCCAGTAGCCCCTGGTCGACAGGGCGAGAGGAGCATTGCCAAGTCCGATCGTACTCCGGGCATGGCGGGTAAGCGCGTCCGCATCGGTCCATAGCCAGATGAGGCCGAAGAGCATGAGCAGCCCTGCAGCATAGCTGAAGGCACGGGCCCATCTGCTGACGCGGCGCAGGCGGCTTGCCGCCTCCGGCGAAAACGCGGTCGCGACTGGAGAGGAGGACGTCGGCATGATCATTCCCTCGGTTGACAAAATTAAACTAAGAGATGAATTTCTGAATGTCAAAGCCATTCAATGGAAAGCGCAATGCGTACTGCCCTGCCCACCACTGTCCTGCTGTGCGGCCTTCTCGCCGGCTGCGGTCATGTCCCGCTCACCTCGCTGCCGAAGCTGTCGAAGATCGACATCAAGACGACCGATCTCGCCGAGCTGCGTGCCGGCATCGGCCTGCCTGCCGATATCCGCACGCTTCCTGGCGGCGTCACCATGACGCTCGTCGCCCTGCCGAAGGATGGCGGACGCCATGAGCGCAAGGTCGTGCTGGAGGAAGTCCGCGACGCAGTCGAGCTGGCGAAGCTGCCGGCGATGATCTCGCCCGGTCGCCGCTTCACCCTGTTCAGGCTGAGCCGGGCCGACGTCGCGCGCCTCGGCGCGTTCCGCGAGGAGATGTTCGCCGGCCCGCAGAACAGCGGCAATCGCGGCAGCCTGGCGCTGGGCGCCGACAAGGCCTGCCGGCTAGGCGAGCTCTCGGGCAAGCCGATTGCGATGTCAGGCTATCTCAGGACCTCGGAGACGCAGGACTATGTCCTGCTGATGCGCGATTTCGACCTGAAGGAAGCCGTTCGCGAGATCGACCCCAAGGTCGATCTGGCCACCGCGATCCCGCCCTGCGACACCGTGCCGGAAGCCAAGCTCAGCGGCTCTCCCGCCGCGCCATGAAGGCGAGCTTCTCGAACAGCGAGACGTCCTGCTCGTTCTTGAGCAACGCGCCGTGCAGCGGCGGGATCAGCTTGCGCGGGTCGCGCTCGCGCAGCACCTCGGGGCCGATATCGTCGGCGACGAGCAGCTTCAGCCAGTCGAGCAGTTCGGAGGTCGAGGGCTTCTTCTTGATGCCGGGCACCTCGCGCACCTCGAAGAACAGGCGCAGCGCCTCCTCCATCAAGCGCTTCTTGATGCCGGGGAAGTGGACCTCGACGATCCTCTGCATCGTCTCGGCGTCCGGGAAACGGATGTAATGGAAGAAGCAGCGGCGCAGGAAGGCGTCCGGCAATTCCTTCTCGTTGTTCGAGGTGATGATCATCACCGGCCGCTGCGCCGCTTTGATCGTCTCGCCGGTCTCGTAGACATGGAACTCCATGCGGTCGAGCTCGAGCAGCAGGTCGTTCGGGAACTCGATATCGGCCTTGTCGATCTCGTCGATCAGCAGCACCGGGCGCACAGGCGAGACGAAGGCCTCCCAGAGCTTGCCGCGCTTGATGTAGTTGGCGATGTCGGAGACGCGGGCGTCGCCAAGCTGGCTGTCGCGCAGGCGGCTGACCGCGTCGTATTCGTAGAGCCCCTGCTGCGCCTTGGTCGTCGACTTGACGTGCCAGGTCAGCAGCGGCGCACCGAGCGCAGCCGCGATCTCCTCGGCCAGCACGGTCTTGCCGGTGCCGGGCTCGCCCTTGACCAGCAGCGGCCGCTCCAGCCGGATCGCGGCGTTGACCGCGACGGTCAGGTCCTCGGTGGCGACGTAGGAAGCGGTGCCGGTAAAGCGCATGCGAGGCCCTTCATATGGCTGCTCCGCGGCCGAGCTGCCGCCGCGAATGGCTTGTGCTTAGAGGTGAGCCAACGACGGGGCAAGTTTTCATCGCCCCCGAGCGAGTTTTGGTTTGTGTTGCAAGGCCCTGGCACGCAAAGCTGAGAGATCAACAGCTTCGCCTGATTCCTAGAGGGTGACGTGGCCGGGACGATCGACCCTTCCGCCTATCGCGACGCCGTGGTCGTGCTCGCCACGGCCGGCGTGATCGTGCCGTTCGCCAAGCGCTTCCGGGTCAATTCGGTCGTCGCCTTCATGGCCTGCGGCGCCCTGCTCGGCCCTTATGGACTTGGCGGCCTCGTCGCCAAGATCCCCTTCCTCGGCGCGATCACCGTCTCGAATGCGGAGGCGCTTGCCGGCCCGGCCGAGCTCGGCGTGGCCTTCCTGCTCTTCGTCATCGGCCTCGAGCTCTCCTATGAGCGCCTGATGACCATGCGCCGGCTGGTCTTCGGCCTCGGCCTCGGCCAAGTCGCGTTCTCGGCCACTGTGATCAGCGCCATCGCCTATGCCTTCGGGCAACCGGCCGCCGCGGCCCTGCTGATCGGCACGGCGCTCGCCTTGTCTTCGACCGCGATGGTGGTCGAGCTGCTCTCGGCGCATCGCCGCATGACCTCTTCGGCCGGGCGAGCCAGCTTCGCCGTCCTGCTCTGCCAGGACCTTGCGGTGATTCCCCTGCTCTTCCTGGTCAGCGTGCTCGGTGCGCAGAACGGCGGCTCGCTGATCGCCGGCCTGACCCAGGCCATGTTGCAGGCGGTCGCGGCGGTCGCTGCCATCATCGTCATCGGCCGCCTCGCCATGCGCCCGCTCTTTCGCCTGGTCGCCTCGACTGATTCGTCCGAGAGCTTCATGGCGGCGACCCTCTTGGTCGCGCTGGGCACGGGACTGATCGCGGCGGGAGCCGGCCTCTCCATGGGGCTTGGGGCCTTCATCGCCGGGCTGCTGCTGGCCGAAACCGAGTATCGCCGCGCCATCGAGGTGACGATCGAGCCGTTCAAGTCGCTACTGATCGGCGTCTTCTTCCTGACCGTAGGCATGGGCGTGAATCCGGCAGCACTCGCGGCCCAGCCGGTTGCGATCCTGAGCATCGCCGCCGGGCTCTTCCTCGCCAAGGTCGCGATCACCTTCCTGCTTGCCCGCTATTTCAAGCTGTCACGGTCGACCGCGCTCGAAACCGCGATCATGATCGGTCCCGGCGGCGAATTCGCCTTCGTGCTGCTGACCGCGTCCGTCGCCGCCAAGCTGGTCGACCAGAACGCCGCCGCGCTGGTGCTCGCCGGCGTCTCGCTGACCATGATCTTCCTGCCGCTCGCCGCCCGCATGGCGCGGACGCTGTCGGCCCGCCTCGCCCCGGCCGTAAAGCTTCCGGACGAAGCGAACATCCTGCCTCCGGACGACCACGCCCCGCGCGCCATCGTCGTCGGCCTCGGCCGCGTCGGCCGGCTGGTCAGCGAGATGCTCGAGCAGCACAAGGTCCCCTACATCACCGTCGATGCCGATCCCTCGCTGATCGCGGCGCAGCGCCGGGGCGGCCGCCCGGCCTTCTACGGCAATGCCACCAGGCCGGAGTTCCTGCGGCTCTGCGGTCTCGAAGAGGCGACCGCGCTGATCGTCACCATCGACAATCCTCGCGCCGTCGACGAGATCGTCGCGGCGGCACGCGGCATGCGGCCGGACCTCGTCATCGTCGCCCGCGCCCGCGACGCCAAGCACGCCCGCCATCTCTACGAGATCGGCGTCAACGACGCCGTGCCGGAGACGATCGAGGCCAGCCTGCAATTGTCGGAAGCGGCGCTGGTCGGCCTCGGCGTGCCGATGGGCCTCGTCATCGCCTCTGTGCATCAGCGCCGTGACGATTTCCGCAGCGAGCTCAAGCCGGCAAGCGCGCCACAGCCGGCGCTGCCAAGGCATGCACGGTCGCGAAGGCTGTGATGCCAGGCGCCTGACCTCGCCTTAGGCGAATTCCTTCCGTTCCGCCGGCTCCAGCCGGACCGAGAGCGCCGTAGAAGCCGGCGCCAGCTCGGCCCGCGTCGCCTTGCTCGCAGCGGCCGCCTGCATCGCCCGCCGCATATGGCCGTAGAACTGCTCGGCGCTGCTGTGCCAGCTATGGCGCTGGGCGAGCGCGAGCCCGGCCTCGCGCGGCAGGCGCAGGGCCGAGAGCGCGGCCTGGCGCAGGTCCTCGTGCAGCACCGCCGCCTCGCTGCCGGCGAAGACATCACTCGGCCCCTGCACCGGGAAGGCCGCGACCGGCAAGCCGCTCGCCGCCGCCTCCAGCAGCACGATGCCGAAGGTGTCGGTCAGGCTCGGGAAGACGAAGACGTCGGAGGAAGCGTAGATCGCAGCGAGCTCCTCGCCCTCGCGCGCGCCGAGAAAATGCGCGTCGGGGAAGGCGCGCTTGAGGTCGGCAAGGGCGGGGCCGTCGCCGACCACGACCTTGCTGCCGGGCAGGCGCAGCGACAGGAAGGCTTCTAGGTTCTTCTCGACCGCAACGCGACCGACGCTGAGGAAGATCGGCCGCGGCAGGTCGAGCACGCTCTCTGGCCGGGGATGGAAAAGCGAGAGGTCGACGCCACGCCCCCAGCGCAGGATACGCTCGAAGCCATGGGCGCTGAGCTCCGCCTCGACGGTCGCCGTCGAGACCATCACGCCAGCCGCCGGTCCATGGAAACGGCGCAGGAAGCGGTAGCTCCAGCTTTCGGGAATCGGCCAGCGCGCCGCGACATATTGGGGAAAGCGCGTGTGGTAGCTCGTGGTGAAGGTGCGCTTCTGGGCGAGGCAGACAGCGCGGGTCAGCCAGCCGATCGGCCCTTCGGTCGCGATATGGATATGGTCAGGCCCGAACTCGGCGATGCGCCTGGCGACGTGGCGGCGCGTCGCGAGCGCAATGCGGATGTCGGGGTAGGACGGCAAACCGACCTGCCAGAAACCCTCCGGCGTCAGCATCTGCGGGGTGACGCCGAATTCCGGCGCCGCCTCGACCATCCGCTCCAGCGAGCGCACCACGCCATTGATCTGCGGGCGCCAGGCGTCCGTCGCGATCAGGACGCGCATCAGGCAGCCTCGACGAGGCTCGGCACAGGGGCAGGACGCGTCGTGGGGGCCGGCAGGGCCGGCTTCTCGCCCCTGAACCGGTGCTGCGGCCAGCGCACGATCTCGAAGCGGCCATCGTCATGCTCGACCACCGCCGTGCAGCTTTCGACCCAGTCGCCGGTGTTGATGTAGGTCAGCCCGTCGATGTCGCGCTGGGCGGCGTGGTGGATGTGGCCGCAGATCACGCCATCGGCCTTGTGCCGGCGCGCCTCGTCGGCGAGGCACTGCTCGAACTCGCCGATATAGTTCACGGCGTTCTTGACCTTGTGCTTGGCCCAGGCCGAGAGCGACCAGTGCGGCAGGCGCAGCACCCGGCGAACCCGGTTGATGCCGTGATTGAGGAAGAGCGCGATCGTGTAGGCCCAGTCCCCCAGCAGCGCGAGCCATTTGGCGTTGCGCACGACGAGGTCGAACAGGTCGCCATGGATCACCAGCATGCGCTTGCCGTCGGCGGTCTCGTGGACGATGTCGTCGACCAGCGTGATTCCGCCGAACTGCAGGCCGGTATAGTCACGCAGGAAGTCGTCGTGATTGCCGGTGACGTAGATCAGCTTCGAGCCCTTGCGCACCTTGCGCAGCAGCTTCTGCACCACGTCGTTATGCGACTGCGGGAAGTACCAGCCGCTCTTCAGCCGCCAGCCATCAATGATGTCGCCAACCAGGTAGATCATCGGCGCATCATAGTCGCGCAGGAACTCCAGCACGAGATCCGCCTGCGCCCCGCGCGTGCCGAGGTGCAGGTCGGAGATGAAGATGCTGCGAACCTGCTTGGCGTCGCTGTCGTCGCTCATGGCCGCCGGCCCATCCTGTTGCGATGCCCCCGGCGTGTGTCTGATTTGCACTACGCTTTGATGACGTGGCGGCAAAACCGTGCTTTGCCTGCCGGCACAGGAACGGACCTTTCCGGGAGACGACCATGGATCTGGGTATCGCCGGCCGCACGGCCATCGTTTGCGCCTCCAGCAAGGGGCTGGGCCGCGGCTGCGCGCAGGCACTCGCCGAAGCGGGCTGCACCGTCGTCGTCAACGGCCGCGACGCCAAGACGCTTGAGGACACCGCGGCCGCGATTCGCGCCAGCACCGGCGCCACCGTGATCGCCGTCGTCGCCGACGTCGGGACCAAGGCCGGCCAGGACGCGCTGCTCGCCGCCGCGCCGGAGGTCGACATCCTCGTCAACAATAATGGCGGCCCGCCGCCCAAGCCCTTCCGCGAGGTGACGCGCGAGGCGCTGCTCGAAGGCGCCGCCCAGAACATGGCGACACCGTTGGAGCTGGTGCAGCGCGTCGTCGACGGCATGATCGAGCGGCGCTTCGGCCGCATCGTCAACATCACCTCGGCGAGCGTGCTGACGCCGCTGACCGGGCTCGACGTCTCCTCCGCCGCTCGCGCCGGCCTCACCGCCTTCCTCGCCGGCGTGGCGCGCGAGATCGCCCATGCCAACGTCACCATCAACAACATCCTGCCCGGCGTGTTCGACACCGACCGGATCAAGACCGCGACCAACAAGGTCGCCGAGATGCAGGGCATCAGCATCGAGGAAGCGACGAAGCGGCGGCTCGCGGCCGTCCCGGCCGGGCGCCTGGGCACGCCCGACGAGTTCGGCAAGCTCTGCGCCTTCATTTCCAGCGCCCATGCCGGCTACATCACCGGCCAGAACTTCCTGATCGACGGCGGCTCGTTCCGGGCGAACTTCTGACACAGCCGCAAATGGACCGGGCCGCGCCAGACGCAGCCCGGTCAACGCCTCGAGCCTCGGCCGACCATGACCATCGCCTATCGACGAGCCATCCCCGACGACACGCCCGCCTGCATCGTCCTGCGCGGCAGGACGCGAGAGAACGCCTTCTCGGTCGAGCGCCTCGCGGAGGCGGGTGTCACGCTCGAAAGTTGGCGCTCCGCCGTCGCCGACGGCAGCCTGCCCGGCCATGTCGCGACGTTGGACGGTGAGATCGTCGGCTACTGCTTCGGCGAGTGCGAGACTGGCGAGATCGCCGTGCTGGCGCTGCTGCCGGCCCATGAAGGACAGGGGGTCGGCAGGACGCTCCTCGCCCTCGTTGTCGCGGAGTTCAAAGGGCTCGGCTTCGACAGGCTGTTCCTGAGCTGCTCGTCCGATCCTGCCGTGCGCTCCTATGGCTTCTATCGCCATCTCGGCTGGCGCTCGACAGGCAGATTCGACGATCGCGGCGACGAGATCCTCGAATACCTCTTCGCCTGACAGGACTTCGATAGCATCCCGCAGCGCGCCGGTCCGGTTTGCAAGATCGGCGCTTGGAACAGGTCCCTGCTCGTGGTCTAAGAAGGGAGAGTCTTGCAAAAGACCTCCAGTCCTCGCGCCCGACCTGTTCCCTTGTCACCGCTCCTCGGCATCAGCCTCAAGCTGCTTTCGGCCCTGTCGTTCACGCTGATGTCGGCCGGCATCAAGACGCTGGCCTCGCGCTATCCGACCGGAGAGCTCGTCTTCTTCCGCTCCTTCTTCGCCTTGATCCCGCTGATCATCTGGCTGGCCTGGCGCCATGAATTCCCCGGGGCGCTCAAGACCAGCAATCTGCGCGGCCATCTCAAGCGCGGCGTCATCGGCTCGACCGGCATGTTCCTCGGCTTCGCCGCGCTGCATCTGCTGCCGCTCTCGGACGCGGTGGCGATCGGCTACGCCGCACCATTGATCGTCGTGGTGTTGGCGGCACTGATCCTGAAGGAGCGTGTGCGCGTCTATCGCTGGACCGCCGTCGCCGTCGGCTTCCTTGGCGTGCTTCTGATGCTCTCGCCGCATATGGGCGTGCAGAGTTTCGGCCACGGGCTGTCCGGCGGCCCCGCCATCGGCGCCCTGCTCGCGCTCGCCGGCGCCTTCTGTTCGGCTTTCGCCTCGATCGAGGTCCGGCTCCTGACCCATACCGAGAAGACCGGCGCCATCGTCTTCTACTTCATGACGCTGACCTCGCTGCTCGGCCTCTTGACCCTCGCGCTCGGCTGGACCGTGCCGGACCTCAAGGATTTCGTCCTGCTCGTCACCATCGGCGTGCTCGGCGGCCTCGGCCAGATGCTGCTGGTCCAGGCCTATCGCTATGGCGACGCCTCGCTGATCGCCCCCTTCGAGTATTCGACGATGATCTGGGCGACGGCGCTCGGCTGGTTCGTCTTCGGCGAATGGCCGGTGCTGGCCGTGCTGCTCGGCTCGCTGATCGTGATCGCCTCGGGCATCTACGTCATCCTGCGCGAGCAGCAGCTCGGTCTTCTCAAGAAGGAAACCCGCGAGGTCGGCCCGTCCCGCTCGGTCTGACGGGGCTCGACTTGCCGCTCGCAGCGATCCGGGGCATTGTCCGCTAGGACAAACAATCGTTCTCTATCCCAAACGATTTGGGCGAGACGGCAGGCAGAGCGCAATGGGCATCGAAACCAGGGAACGTGGCGGGCGCGAGCTGGAATCAGGCGCGCAGGTGATCTCGGGCCAGCTCGGCAAGACGATCCAGCGGCTGCGTAAGGCCTATAACCTCTCGCTCTCGGAACTTGCCGAGCAGTCCGGCGTCGCCAAGTCGATCATCAGCCAGATCGAGCGCAACGAGACCAATCCGACGCTGGCGACGATCTGGCGGCTGTCGCAGGCGCTCGACGTCTCGATCGAGCGCGTGCTCTCGACCAATGAGGAAGAGGCCTTCATCGAGAAAATCGCCCGGCCGGACACGCCGATCCTTGTCTCCGAGGACGGCAAACTGCGCCTCGCCATCATCGGCTGGATCAAGACCGTCGAATGGCTGCAATGGTACGAGGTCAGCGCCGAACCCGGCGGCGAGCTCGATTCGGAAGGCCATCAGCGCGGCTCGATCGAATCGCTCTCGGTCAGCGCCGGCGAGTTCGAGGTCGAGGTCGGCGGCATCACCCAGCGCGCCAAGGCCGGCGAGACCCTGCGCTATCGCTGCGACCGCCAGCACGTCGTCCGCTGCATCGGCGACCAGCCCGGCACGGCCCTGATGGTCTGCATCCTCAAGGCGGCGGTGATGGACTGAAGGCTGCCAGCAAGGCAGCCTTCGCTTATTCCATTCGCTCTACCCGCCCGCCGACTTCTGCGGTCGCGGCGGCCCCTGCACCGCCGGCAGCGACTTCAGATATTCGGCCATCGCCAGCCGGTCGGCATCCGGCAATTGCGCCATGTTGCGCACCACCGCCGCCATCGTACCGCCGACATTGTCGAAGCTCGGTGTGAAACCGGTCTTCAGCAGCTCGGCGATCTCCGACTTCGACCACTTGCCGAGCCCGTCCTCGGCCTGGGTGATATTCGGCACCCAACCCTTGCCCTCGGGGTCCGGACCGCCGGCGAAGCGCGTTGCCTGGACGATGGCGCCGAACCGGTTGCGGCTGGAATGGCATTCTGCGCAGTGCCCAGGACCGTTCACCAGATAGGCGCCGCGATTCCATTCCTCGCTCTTGCTCGGATCGGCCTTGAACGGCGTCCCGTCGAAGAACAGCAGTTTCCAGCCACCCACGGCACGACGGATGTTGAAGGGGAATCCGAGCTCATGGCCGGGCGTCTTGCCTTCGACCGATGGCAGCGTGCGGATATAGGCGAGGAGATCGGCCACCGCCTTGGCCGGCATCAGCCGGTAGGATGTGTAGGGGAAGGCCGGGTAATAATGCTGGCCCGTCGGCGAGACGCCGGCGGTCATCGCCTGGATGAAATCGGCAGTGCCCCAGTTGCCGATGCCGTCGCGCGTATGTGGCGAGATGTTCGGCACATGGAACTTGCCGAAGGGCGATTCCAGCACGAGGCCACCGCCGAGCCTGGTCTTGTCGTCCTGACCCGGCGTCGCATGGCAGGAGGCGCAGCCACCAGCCGCGAACAGCAGCTTGCCGTTCTCGACGTCCGGCGCCGGCAGCGTGCCGACCTCCGGCCCCGGCGAGACCACGCGTGGATCGGTGAGAACGAAGAAGCCGGCAGCGCCGAGGGCGATGAAGACCAGAAGCGTGATCAGCAGGCGACGCATCGATTCCTCACAGGTTATCCCCGGCAAACAACGCCCATATCGCGGCGCTGTTCAGCCGACATGCCGCCGACACGAACGGAGCGGACCTCCGCAGGGAAGCCCGCTCCTTCGATCAGGTCAAATCTGCAGGTCAAATCTGACGGCTGCAGGCCGCCATCACTTCTTGATGCGGTAGACCTCGTGGCAGCCGCCGCAATTCTTGGTGGCATCGCCGAAGGCGGCGCGGAAGCCGGCGAGATCGGTCGCGGCGGCGCCCTTGGCGGCATCCCCCTCGAACTTGACGAAGGCCGCCTTGAAGCCGGCCTGGTCTTCCCAGATCTTCGGCGCCGCAGTGGTCTCGCCGCCGGTCTTGGCGGTATCCGGATAGAGGCCGGGCATCTTCTTGGCGGCATCGCCATAGGCCTTGAACACCGCCTGCGCCTTGGCGGTGTCGAACGGCGCCTCGCCCTTGGCCATCGCCGCGCCGTCGCGCGTCGCCGCGCCGACCGCCTTCATCGTGTCGCGCCGCTCGGAGATCGGATTGGCCTGGGCCAGAACGGCAGTAACCCCGACGGCAAGGCCGAGGGCGACGAAAGCAGAGCGAAGCATGCGTGGGATTCCTCCGGAAGGCAGCGCCGGACCAGGCGCTGTTTTGAACTCTTCCAGATCAACGCAGGCACACGACAGCGCCAAGTCGCATTCTCGTGAAATTGATTGCAAGAACGCAATCAATTCCTTGCATCAGAGCCGATACCCGGCGCCCTTCAGCGTCGCGAACACCTTGCCGGGGGTTGCCGGCATGTCGATCGCCTTGACGCCCGCAGCGCGATTCAGCGCATCGACCATGGCGTTCATCACCGCCGGGCAGGCGCCGATCGCACCGGCCTCGCCCGCGCCCTTCACCCCGATCGCATTGGTGACGCACGGCACATTGCGCGTCTCGAAATGGAAGTTCGGGATATCGATCGCGCGCGGCAGGGCGTAGTCCATGAAGGTCGCGGTCAGCATCTGGCCGGACGAGTCAAAGCGGATCTCCTCCATCAACGCCTGGCCGATGCCCTGGGCCGCGCCGCCATGGACTTGGCCCTGCAGCATGATCGGGTTCAGCGTCACGCCGAAATCGTCGACCACGACATAGTTCTGGATCTCGGTGCCGCCGGTGGCAGGGTCAACCTCCAGCTCCACCACATGGGTGCCGTTCGGATAGGTCGCCTCCGGCGGCGTCCAGCTCTGGTGGACGCTGAGCTGCTCGGCCTTGGCGCCGGGCAGATTGGCGATCGCCTTGAGATCGAGCTTCTTGTCGGTGCCGACGATGCGGACAGTGCCATCGACGATCTCGAGGTCGCCCGGGGCGGCTTCGAGCGCATCCGAGGCGATGCTCTTGAGATTGTCGGCGAGGATGCCGGTCGCAGCGTTGAGCGCCGCACCGCCGACGGGGATCGAGCGCGAGCCGCCGGTGCCGGAGCCCGTCGCGACACGGTCGGTGTCCCCCTGGACGACCTTGATGCGGTCGAGCGGGATGTCGAGATGCTGGGCGACGAGCTGCGAATAGGCGGTCTCGTGCCCCTGCCCGTTCGACTGGGTGCCGATCAGCACGGTGACCGTGCCGTCCTTCTCCAGGATGACGGTCGAGCTTTCGGGCCCGCCGCCGCCGCAGGCTTCGATATAACAGGCGAGCCCGATGCCGCGGATCTTGCCGGCCTTCTGCGAGGCCTTCAGGCGGTTCTTGAAGCCCTTCCAGTCCGCCACGTCCATGGCGCGGCGCATATGGCCCTCGAACTCGCCGGAATCGTAGATCGGACCGGTCTGCGTCTTGTGCGGCATCTCGCTCGGCTTGACGAAGTTAAGCGCCCGCACCGCATCCGGGCTCTTGCCGGTCTCGCGCGCGATCGCATCGACCAGCCGCTCGATCAGATAGGCCGCCTCGGGCCGCCCGGCGCCGCGATAGGCGTCGACCGGCGTCGTGTTGGTGAAGACGCCGCGGAAGCGGACATGCACCGCCGGGATGTTGTAGCAGCCCGGCGTCATCGTCGTACCGACCCAGGGGATGAAGGGCCCATACTGAGAGAGATAAGCGCCCATATCGGCGGCGAGATCGACCTTGAGGCCGATGAACTTGCCACGCTTGTCGAGCGCCATCGTCGCGGTGCTGAGATTGGCCCGGCCATGGGTGTCGGCGAGGAAGTGCTCGGTCCGGTCGGCGACCCAGCGCACCGGCCGCTTCAGCTTTTCGGCTGCGACCATGGTCAGCGGGTATTCGCGGTACATGAAGATCTTGGTGCCGAAGCCGCCGCCGACATCGGGCGTGATCACCCGGATGCGGGACTGCGGGACCTTGAGGATGTAGTCGGCTAGGATCTCGCGCGTGCCATGGCTGCCCTGGCTGCCGAGCGTCAGGGTCCAGCGCTTGGTCGCCTTGTCATACTCGGCGATGCAGGCTCGCGTCTCCATATAGTTGGAGGCGAGGCGGTTGTTGACGATGGTAACCGAGATCGTCCGGTCGGCCTTGGCGAAGGCCGCTTCGGTCTTCTTGGCGTTGCCCTGCTCGGCCTCGAAGGCGACATTGCCGGCGCGGCCCGGCCAGACCTGCGGCGCTTTTGCGTCCAGGGCTTCGGCGATGCCGGTGATCGAGGGCAGCGTCTCGAACTCGATCTCGATCGCCTCGGCCGCGTCGCGCGCCTGGTCGAGCGTCTCGGCCACGATGAAGGCGATGGCTTCGCCGACATGGCGGACCGTATCGGTCGGCAGCACCGGCACCGGATTCGGCTTCACCTCCTCGCCATTGATGTCCTGGATCAGCCCCTTGCAGGGGATGTCGCCGAGATGGGCGACATCCTCGCCGGTCAGGATCAGCTTGACGCCCTTGCGCTTCAGCGCCGTCTGCTTGTCGACGATCCTGAACTTGGCGTGCGCATGCGGCGAGCGCAGCACATAGGCGTGCAGCGCGCCCTCGACGGCGCTGTCGTCGGTATAGCGGCCGGTGCCGGTGGTCAGGCGCTGATCCTCGACCCGCCGCACCGGCTGGCCCATCCCGAACTTCATCGGACGCATCGGCAAACTTCCTTCGGATCACTCGAATGAGAAAGACTGGCGCAGGATTAGCGCGGCGTCACCCCGGCCCGCGCGCGGGGGCCGGGATGCACACAGTGCAAGCAGACGGGTCTTGAAACTCAGCGGATCATGCGCGCGGCGCTGTCGGACATGCTCACCATCATATTGTAGCTGGAGACGATGCGGTTGGCATCGTTGGCGGCGCCCTTGCGGACATCACCCTTCGACTTGCCGAGCTTCTCGCGGAAGTCGCGCAGATTGCCGAGCCAGGAGCTCGCCGAGGAATCGATCATCGGCACGCCGGACGGGTTGCTGTCCTTGAAGCGATCCATCTCCTTGATCGCCCCGGAATAGCCGGCCAGCGCCGTGTCGAAGGCGGCGAGGTCGACGATCGGCCGCTCATTGCTCGGCATCACATCCATCACGGCGCGCGCGTTGATCATGATGTTGCGCAGCTGCCAGCGGGCAAGGCGGCCCTCGCTCGCCTCGATCGCGGCGAGCTCGCGAGCGTCGATGCCCTTCTTGTAGCCGTTGAGCTGGTTGCTGAAGACGGTCCGCTCGCGCAGGAAGGCTTCCGCCGCCGGCACCATCTTGCTGTGCAGCTCGCGGCCCTCGGCGGCGTTGTCGTCGCGATAGTCCTTGCGCTCGTAATAGCGCTCGGCCCGCGTGATCAGCGGCGCCAGTTCCTGATAGGCGGCGATGTAGCGCTTCACCGCGCCGTCGAGGTCCGGCTGCGCCGGCGGCTGGCCAGCCGCCGCCTCGGCCTTGGCGATCTCGTCCTTGACGTCATAGAGGCTGTAGAGCCCGTAGGAGATGTAGCGTTCCTTGCCGGTCGGGCCCTTCTTCATGTCGACCCAGCTCTTGTAGCGATCCCAGGATTCGATCGCCCGGATCGTCCGGTTGGAGAGCGAGGTGTAGGCATTCGACTTGGCGATCGCCGCCTGGAGCTCGGGGTCCTGCGCCGGCCGCTTAGCTCCGCTCTGCGGGGCAACCTGCGCGAAGGCGAGCGGGGCTGCGGAGGCGGTGGAAAGCAGGGCTGCGAGGGTAAGGCTCAGCAGGCGGGAGGCCTTCATCAGGACACCTTTGGTCGACCACGGCCGGGTTTGAGGCCGCGCCACGTTATCGGCTCTGGCGCCGATAACCGCAACCAAAAGGCGATACCCCTGTATCCGTTCGAGACGTCGTCAGGGCGTGGCGAGACTGGTGTTTCTCGAGCATCGGAGCGGAGCGTACTTCTTGTACGTGAGCACCGAAGCGCAGAAAAATGCCTGTCGCATGCCGCCATCACGGCGTCTCGGGCGGATACTCAGCGCTCGACCGGCTCGCCGCGCATCGCCCAGTCCTTGAAGCCGCCGATATAGTGGCTGTCGATGTCGAGCCCCGCCGCCTGCGCGAACTCCAACGCCCGCAGCGAACGCACGCCGGCAGCGCAGGAAAGCACGATGCGCCTGCCGGGCTCGTCCGGCAGGTCGGCCGGATCGAACTGCGACAACGGCCGCGACAGCGAACCAGGGATGCGCCCGGCCGCAAATTCATGCGGCTCGCGCACATCGACGATGAGGATCGAGCCGTCGGCGAGCCCCGCCTTGACGGCGTCGATGTCGAGGTCGTGTACGATCATGCTGAAGTCGCTCCCGAAAGATGGCCGTTTTCACCCAAAGCGCGCCTCAACGTGACTTGAAGTGTGCCTCACTGAGAACCGAGGCATAGTGTTACCGCGATTGCAGGAACAGCTCCGTAAATTCTGATGCCTTAGCGAGCGCGAGAGCTATCTCGACGGAGACACTGATCGGATATCGGCGGAGGGATGCCAGTTTAAACCCCGCCATTTCACTCGAGTAAGCGCCCGCATGTGGCGCTACGGAGCCATCAATTGGGTTTGATGCCATCTACCTGGGCAGTGAGCTTGTCGGGTACCCACGTGTCCGATCTTCTACGAGAATCTCGACGAAGCTCATTGCCAGGCGCGTCAGAGGCCGGCTCCGCACCGTCATCAAGCATATGGTGATCGGCAATTCCGGCGTCACATTCAGCCTGACTAGCCCCTCGAACCGCTGAGCTTGGGTGAGCAGGCTGTCGATCAGGATGACATCGCCCTGGCGCCCCAGCAGATGGGCGGCAGAAATGCTGTAGGGCACGGTCATAAAAGGGGCGTAGTCGAGACCGGCCTGTTCATGGGCGCGCGCAATCAGCCAGCCCAGCGGCGATTTCTCGCGATCGAAGCAGATCAGCCGCCGCTCCTTGAGTTCAGACAGGCTGACCGAACCACGACGCGCCAGAGGATCGTCATCGCGAACGAGCGCGATGATCGAGGCTTTGGCGAAGGGCGTCAGGGCTATATCGTCGGTGACGCGAGGCGAGAACATCACGCCGAGATCGGCCGCGCCCTTCGACAACTCCGTCGGCGCATCGCCCATGATCAGCTCGATGCGGGCTTGGGGGTAGTCCGTCACCAGCCGCCTGATCGCCTGTGCGATGAGCCCCTGGCCGATGCTGGGCGTCGAAGCGATCCGCAGCGGCAGGGCGCGCCCGGACCTCACGTCGCCGACGGCTTCGCGCAAGGCACGCCATTCGCCCTCGACATGGCCCAGCGCCGACATCAGGCCCCGGGCCTCGGGACGCAGGATGAGGCGGCCATCGCTGCGATCGAAGACCGGAACGCCGAGGGCCGCCTCGCTGCGGGCGATGATCTTGCTGACGGCCGATTGCGTCAGATGAAGCTGCCGGGCAGCCTCGACGGTGGTGCCGCAACGGTCGACGGCGCGCAGGACCGTGGCGTGAGATGGCGTCAATGCCTTCATACGCCCGTTCCGACGAGATGCTCCAGCAAGACGCGAGCCGCATGGTCGAGCGGCGCGCCGTCCCGGTGATGTGCGAAGGCCGTGACGAGCGGGCTCTGGTGGAGCGGGCGCACCGCCAGCCCCTGCGTCAGGCCGCTGCTGATGACGAAGCCGTCGACGACAGCGATGCCGACGCCCTCGCGCGCCAGATGGCAGGCGCTGTCGGTATGGCGGACGGTGATCGCAATCTGGTCTGACAGGCCGATCCGACCCAATGCGTCCTGAAAGCTGTCGGCCAGGCTGACGCCGTCGGGGCCGTAGCTGATCAGGCGCTGCTCTTCGAGGGCGTCGCGCGTTAGCTTGTCAGAGGCGGCGAGCGGATGCGCCTCGTCGAGCACGCAGACAAGCGGACTGCTGCGCAGCACGATATCCTGCAATCCCTCAGTCGCCATCGGGCCGTAGGAAATCGCCAGATCGACTTCGTTGGCGCTGAGATGCTCGCGGACATGGTCGAACATCACTTCGACAGCCGCCCGATCGGCCAAGTCGCGACGCGCACCGGCAATGGCAGGCGGCAGGATGCTGTGCGCCAGTCCCGGCACAGTCGCGATCCGCAGGCGATCGGCCATGCCGACGCGGATCATATCGGCTTCATGATGGGCCCGGCGCAAGGCGCCAAAGGCCGGCCGTGCCAGCCTGGTCAGTTCCAGCGCTTCGGGGGTCGGCGTCAGCCGGCCCTGGATGGTTGCGACGAGGCTGAGATCGAGTTCCTGCTCAGCAAGGCGCAGCGACTTGATCACCGCGGACTGGCTGACACCCAGGCCTTGCGCCGCTTCTCCCGTGCCACCCAGCCGAACAAAGGCGTCGATCACGTTCAGAAGGCCGAGCTTCATTCAGCTATTCCATTTGGTTGATGATCTTGCCGAATGTTTCATTTGTGAGACTAGGCATGCCCATGGAAGGTTGCAAGCTGCCGCGGAGGCAGAGCGGCCAAGATCAGGGGATCTCCATGACCACATTCCGTTCCATGGTGTCGGCCGCCGCGCTCGCGCTTTCCATCGTTGGTCCGGCTTTCACAATCGCGCCTGCTACAGCCTTCGCGCAGGGCGTCCTGAAGCTGGCGCAGACGCAGGATCTCGTCTCGCTCGATCCGATCGCGACCAGCGACAACCCGTCGATTCATGCCCAGCTTCTGATCTACGACACCCTGCTGCGCCCGAGCACGGACGCGACCAAGCTGGAGCCCGGCCTCGCCGAGAGCTGGACGGTGAGCAATGACGGCCTGACCTACAGCTTCAAGCTCAGGGCGGCGAAATTCTCGGACGGCACGCCGGTCACCGCCGCCGACGTCGCCTTCTCGCTGAAGCGCGCCGGCAGCGACGCCTCGAACTGGAAGCGCTTCTTTGCCGGCATCGACGCGGTCGAGACCCCGGACGAGCGCACCGTCGTGCTCAAGCTGAAGAAGGTCTTCACCCCGCTACTCAACAACCTCGCTTTGTTCTCCTCGGCGATCCTGCCGCAGAAGGCCTTCGAGGCGGCGCCCGACAAGTTCTTCGAGAAGCCGATCGGCTCCGGCCCCTTCACGGTCGCGGCTTGGAACAAGGGCCAGGGCCTCTCGCTCAAGAAGAACGCGCATTACTGGCAGGCCGGCAAGCCGAGCCTGGACGGCGCCGAGATCCTGGTCCTGCCCGAAGGCAACAGCCGGGTGCTGAAGCTGCAGGCCGGCGAGATCGACGCCGCGCTCGAAATCCCGCTGAACCAGATGCAGAGCCTCGGCCGCGCCGGCACCGTCAAGACCGCGAGCGCCAACGTGCTGCGCACCGACTTCGTGCTGCTGAACACGAAGAAGAAACCCTTCGACGATGTTCGCGTCCGCCAGGCGCTGAACTACGCCATCGACAAGGAAGGCCTGGTCAAGGCCCTGCTCTTCGGCGCCGGCAAGGTGGCGAATTCGCCGATGCCGCTGATGGCCTATGCCGATCCCGAGCTGAAGCCCTATGTGCATGACGTTGCCAAGGCCAAGGCACTGCTCAAGGAAGCCGGCTATGGAGACGGCTTCAAAACCTCGCTGCTGGTGCATTCGGGCCGACCACTACACCGCCAGCTCGGGCAGGCGCTGCAGAGCGCGCTGGCTCAGATCGGCGTCACCGCCGAGATCCGCCTCGTCGAGGGCGGCACCCACTGGTCCACGACCAAGGCCGGCGACTACGAGATGGCGATCTCCTACGCCTCCAGCGACACGATCGATCCCGACCAGATGGCCGGCTTCCTGATCGTCAATCCCGAGCGCGCCAATGCCTACCATACCGAGTGGAAGAGCGAGCGCGTCAACGAGCTCTATGAGAAGGAACGCGCCACCAAGGACGGACCCGAGCGCGGTGCAATGTTCAAGGAGATGGTGAAGCTCGCCCATGAGGGCGCGCCGTCGATCTTCCTGTTCTATCCCGCCACTCCTTATGCGCATCGCAGCACTGTCAGTGGCTTCGAGGTGCTGCCGACCGGCAATTTCCGCCTGGAGGACGTCAAGCTGAAGTGAAGAGGGGGCGGCCTGCGGTCGCCCTGCTCTGCGGCTCCCCATGCTGACCTACATCCTCAAGCGGTTCGTCCAGCTCGCCCCGGTGCTGTTCGGCATCACGCTGGCCTGTTTCTTCCTGCTGCGGGCGTTGCCGGGAGACCCGGCGACGCTGCTTCTCGGCGCACGCGGAGGGGCGGACGAGATCGCGGCGATGAAGCAGCGGCTCGGGCTCGACCTGCCACTGTGGCGACAATACCTGCTCTTCCTCGGCGATATCCTCTCCGGCAGCCTCGGGCGCTCGGTCGTCTACGGCCAGCCCGTGATCTCATTGGTGCTTGAGCGCCTGCCCGCGACCTTGTGGCTCGTCGCCTATTCGACGGTGATCGCGGTGCTGCTGACGATCCCGCTGGCGCTGTGGTCGGCGATCCAGCGCGATCGGGCGCCCGATATCCTGATCAAGCTCGTCTTCACGGTGCTGCTCGCGATACCCTCCTTCTGGCTCGGGCTCGTGCTCGTCGTCGTCCTCGCTATCTGGGTGCCGCTGTTTCCGACCTCGGGTTACGGCACCGGCATCCTCTCGCGCCTGCACCATCTGACGCTGCCCGCCTTCGTCATCGCGCTGGCGACGGCCTCGTTGACGATCCGCAGCCTGCGCAGCGGCATCCTCAACGTGCTGGGCTCGGACTACGTCACGACGGCCCGCGCCAAGGGCAACGCCACCAGCCGCACCATGCGCGTCCATGTGCTGCCGAACGCACTGATCAGCTCGATCTCGGTGCTCGGCGCCCATACCAGCTGGGTGATCGGCGGGACGGTGGTGATCGAGACCGTCTTCGCCCTGCCGGGGCTGGGCTCGCTCTTCGTCGAGTCAATCTTCGCCCGCGACTACCCGATGATCCAGGGGCTGACGATCGTCTTCGCCGTGCTGGTGGTCCTGATCAACCTCGCGACGGACATCGCCTATGCGCTGGCCGATCCGCGCATCCGGCTGGACTGACCAGATGAGCAAGCGCCGCCTCGATCCGACGCTCCTCGTCGGCCTCGCCATGCTCCTCCTGCTCTGCCTGTTCGTCGGGCTCGGGCAGGTCTGGACGCCGCACGACCCCTTCTTCGTCGATTATAGCAACACGCTGCAGCCACCCTCGGCGAAGCACTGGTTCGGCACGGACGATCTCGGCCGCGACGTCGCCTCGCGGGTGCTGGCCGGCGGCTTGGTCGATCTGCGGGTCGCGCTGGTCTGCGTCGCTGCGCCCGCCATCCTCGGCATCGCGATCGGCGCGCTGTCCGGTTTCATCGGCGGCCGGGTCGATACCGTGATCATGCGCATCACCGACATCTTCTGGGCCTTCCCTTTCCATGTGCTGGTGATCGCGATCGTCGGCGTGCTCGGCCCGGGCGAGGCCAATCTCTATCTCGCCTTCCTGCTGGTGAACTGGATCTCCTTCGCACGCATCACCCGCGGCGAGGTGCTGGTGCTGCGCGAGCTCGAATATGTCCAGGCAGCGCGCAGCTTCGGCTCGACTGATCGTCGCATCGTCACCGCGCATATCCTGCCCAATGCGGTCACGCCCGCGATCGTCTTCGCCATGGCCGATGTCGTCCTGACGATCCTGGCCGTGACCTCGCTCTCCTTCCTCGGACTCGGCATCCAGCCGCCGACACCGGAATGGGGGCTGATGATCGCCGACGGACGCCAGTTCCTGTTCGACGCCTGGTGGATCGCGACCGCTCCCGGCCTCGCCATCATTTTTACCGGCGTAACCTTCGCCCTGATCGGCGAGGGCCTCGACACCGCGCTGCGCCCCAAGGGCTGACGCGCCTTCCTTTCCGCCCTGCATCGCGAGACGGCCATGAGCTTCTTCACCGAGAATGCCGAATTGCAGCGGATCGGCGCGCTGATCGAAGCCCATGCCGCACCGATCTACGCCGCCCGCGAAGTCCCCTTTGAGCAATTCGCCTATGTACTGACCCAGCCCGGCAAAGGGGGCGGCAAGACGCAAGGCGCCGCATTGCGGGCCGATTGGCGCGCCTATCCCTGCTCGCTGGTGAAGGTGTTCCATCTCGTCGCCGCGCAACTGCGGCTCGATGACGGCCGGCTCTCAGCCCATAGCGAGCTCGATCGCGCCATGCGCGACATGATCCTGTGGTCATCCAACTCGGCGACGAACTACATCATCGACCTCTTGACCGGCACGACCGGCGACACCTTGCTGGACGATCAGGAGATGACCGCCTGGTGTGAAAAGCGCGAGGAGATCAACCGGGCCTTCGCCGCGCTCGGCTGGCCGGAACTCGCCGGCATCAACCTCAACCAGAAACTGATGGACGACCTGCGCTACGGCCGGGAGAAGGTTGCGCTCGATCGCTCGTCCGCCGGGCACAATTGCCTGACGCCGATCGCGATGGCGCGGCTTATGCACGAGATTTTCGGCCAATCCGCGCTGTTGCCGCCAGCGCGCCTTGCCGTCATCCGCGACCATCTCGCACGCGATGCCGACGCCCCGGACCGTGGTCGCGGCGCGTATCAACTGCTCGGTTACCTCGGCGACGCACTGCCCGAGGGCACGCAGATCTGGTCGAAGGCGGGTCGGACGCGCTGGTTGGGCGATGGTCGCGCCTCGTTCCGCCGGCACGACACGCTCAGGGCCATCTTGCCCGCAGGGCAGGAATTTCTACTCACGGTCTTCACTCAGGGCGAAGCCATCGCCGAGGATGACAGCTTCCTCCCCGCGATCGGAGCATTGGTCGCAGCTGGGATGCCGACCCTCGCGTGAGAAGGCCCCGCAGCTCTGGGAGCGACTGCTTATTCAACACCGACCACCGGACGCAAAGTTCGTAACGTCCGCTTTCAGGCCGATGCTCAGTGTCCGGAAATGGTGCTACTCGGCCAGCGCCTGCTTGCGCCCTCGGACGACCATCGGTGACAGCATGGCGGCGAGCAGTAACGCGACGACGGCCAGCAGGCCGGCGCTGATCGGGCGGGTCAGGAAGACCGAGAAATCCCCATCCGCGAGCAGCATGGCGCGGCGGAAATACTCCTCCAGTTGCGGACCCAGGACCAGCCCCAGCAGCAGCGGCGCCGGCTCAACGCCGACCTTGATGAAGAAGTACCCGACCGCGGCACAGCCGAGCATCAGCCAGACATTGAACAGGCTGTTGGCGATGCCATAGGTGCCGATGCAGCAGAACAGCACGATCGCCGGGAACAGCAGCCGGTAGGGTATCCTCAGCATCGAGACCCAGAGGCCGATCAGCGGCAGGTTGATCACCAGCAGCATGAGGTTACCGACCCACATCGAGGCGATTACGCCCCAGACGAGCTGCGGCTGCTCGCGCATGATCTGCGGGCCGGGCTGGATGCCTTGCATCATCAGCGCGCCGATCATCAGCGCCATCAGCGCATTGGCGGGGATGCCGAGGGTCAGCAGGGGAATGAAGCTGGTCTGCGCGCCGGCATTATTGGCTGCCTCCGGGCCGGCGACGCCCTCGATCGCGCCTTGGCCGAACCGCGACGGGTTCTTGGCCAGTTTCTTCTCCAGCGCATAGGAAGAGAAGGGCGGCAGCGCCGCCCCGCCACCCGGTAGCACGCCGAGCGCCGAACCGAGCGCCGTGCCGCGGACCATGGCGGGAAAGGCCTGCTTGAGGTCGGCCCAGCTCGGGATGAGGCCGCGCACTGCCTGGCTGACGACATGGCGCTCGGCCGGGCGTTCGAGATTGGCGATGATCTCGGCGAGCCCGAACATCCCCATCGCGACCGGCACGAAATCGAGCCCGTCGGACAGTTCCGGGACACCGAAGGTCATGCGCGCCGCGCCGGAACTGACGTCGATGCCGACCAGCCCGAACAACAATCCGAGCAGGACCATCGAGAGTGAGCGCGCGACCGAGCCATGCGCCAGCACCACCGCGGCGATCAGCCCGAGCACCAGCAGGCTGAAATACTCGACCGCGGTGAACTTCAGCGCCAGCGCCGCCAGGGGGACGCTGAGCAGGGCGATGACGATGGTCGCAACCGTGCCCGCGAAGAAGGAGGAGAGCGCGGCGATCGCCAGCGCCAGCCCGGCTTTACCCTGCCGGGCCATCTGATGCCCGTCGAGGCAGGTCACGACCGAGGAGGTCTCGCCAGGGACATTGACGAGGATCGCGGTGGTCGAGCCGCCATATTGCGCGCCGTAGAAGATGCCGGCGAGCATGATCATCGCGCCGGCCGGCTCCATGCCGAAGGTGAACGGCAGCAGGAGCGCGATCGTCGGGATCGGCCCGATTCCGGGCAGAACCCCGATCGCGGTACCGATCAGCACGCCGATCAGGCAGAAGCCGAGATTCTTGAGCTGCAGCGCCGTCGACAGGCCGATCAGCAGATTGTCGAAGAGTTCCATGGCGTGCTCAGCGGGGCCAGAGCGGGACTGGCAGAGCCAGCACCTTGACGAACAGCAGCGCCGCCAGCGCCGAGAGCAGAATCGCGAAACCGATGCTTTCCAGCGGTCTCGTCTCGCGGGTGGCGAGCCCGGCCAGCAGGACGGTGAGCACCGAGGCGATGGCGAGGCCGAGCCGCTCCGCCGTCAGCGCGAAGACCCCGACCGCGACCAGCACGGCGAGCAACGGCCGCAGGCGCACTGCCTCGATCGTAACAGCCATGCCTCTCGCACTGCGGGCCAGGAAGAACAGCCCGAAGCCGAGCAGGGCCAGCGAGACGACGCGCGGCATATAGCCCGGCCCCATATCGGCCGCATGGCCGACCGATAGGGTGCGGGTGGCGTAGAGCGCCCCCGCCGCCACCGCGACGAGGAAGGCGCCCAGCAGAACGTCCTGCCAGTCGAGCCGGAGCCGGGGCATCGGCCGCGCCACCGTCAGTTCGTGCCCTTGATGCCGGCTTCGCGGATGATGCCGCCCCAGCGCTCAGTGGCGCTCTTCAGCCAATCGGCGAACTCGGCGGATGTACCGGGTTTCACCACACCGCCCTGTTCGGCGATCTTGGCCTTGATCTCCACGTCCTGCAGGATCTTGCCGATCTCGGCATTGAGGCGAGCGACCACAGCCGGCGGAGTCTTGGCCGTTGTCAGGATGCCTTGCCAGGTGCCGGCGTCGCCGCCGGGCAGGCCGGCTTCCTTGAAGGTCGGGATGCCCGAGATGCGTTCCTCGCCGGTGACCGCGAGGCCGACGAGCTGCTTGTTGGCGACGAAGGGTAATGTTGCCGTGGAGCCGTTGATGATGACACCGCTCTCGCCCGAGACGACGGCGCGCGATGCGGCCGCGCCGCCCTTGTAGGGCACGTTCTTCCAGGTGATGCCCAGTTCCTTGGCCATCGAGACGGCTGTGATGTGATTGGCCGCCCCGACGCCGGAATTGGCGACCGCGAGCTTGCCGGGATGCGCCTTGGCATGAGCGACGAGTTCTTGCGCGGTCTTGGCCGGAACCGATTCATGCACGGCGAGCACATAGGGGCCGAACATCACCATGCTGACCGGCGCGAGATCCTTGGCCGGATCATAGGTCAGATCGGAGAAGAGGCTCGGCGCCGTCGCCAGCGAGCCAACATCCATGAGCAGGAGGGTATGACCGTCAGCGGGAGCCTTCGCGACCGCATCGGCGCCGAGATTACCAGCCGCGCCGGGCTTGTTCTCGATCACGACCGGCTGGCCGATCGCGGCCGAGAGCTTCGGCCCGATCAGGCGGGCGAGGATGTCCGAGGTGCCGCCCGGCGCGAAGGGCACGATGACACGCACGGGTCGCTCGAAAGTCTGGGCCGTGGCTGGCTGAGCCCCGAGGCCAAGACCAGTAAGCGCGGCGAGCATGAAGCCCTTCGCAACGATGGACGACGGACGGAACGAAGATCTGGACATGGTCACTCTTTCCTCCGGAAGCGGCCTGGCCGAGCCTGGCCGGCGCGTGCTGGCGGGCAATCTCGGTGCTGCCCTGCGAGGCGGAGGATAGGTCAGGCACGATGCCTCAATGAATTAGATTGGCAATGGAACGATACCGTTTTTGGATTGTTTGACAGCGCGGCAAGACTTGGTCTTGTCGTCTTACGCTTCGAGGAAGGCCGCGCGGGAGGCGGGACATGTTCGAGCTGAGCCAGCTGCGCTGCTTCGTCGCCGTCGCGGAGGAATTGCATTTCGGCCGCGCCGCGGTGCGGCTGAACATGACCCAGCCGCCGCTCAGCCGGCAGATCCAGATCCTCGAGCGGGTGCTCGACGTCGTGCTGCTCGAGCGCAGCAACCGCACGGTGAAGCTGACCCCGGCCGGCCAGAGCTTCCTCGCCGAGGCGCGCCGCCTGCTCAAACTGGCGGAGAGCGCCGCCCTGCTCGCCAAGCGCGTCGCCAATGGCAAGGCGGGCTCGATCAATATCGGCTTCACGGCGACCTCGGCCTATTCCTATGTGCCGAGGCTGGTCGCCGCCTGCCGTCGCGAACTGCCGGACGTCGAGGTCTCGCTGAAGGAGATGGTGAGCGGCGACCAACTCAAGCGGCTCAACTCGGGCGAGATCGACATCGGCCTGCTGCGCCCGCCGATCCCGCGCCGCGGTCTCAGCGCCTTCCGGGTGATGGCCGAGCCGCTGATCGCCGCCGTTCCCGCTGGCCACGTTCTGGCGCGGGGCGAGAGCGTGGCGCTGCCCGATCTCGCCGGCGAGCCCTTCATCATGTACGCGCCCTATGAGGCGCGCTATTTCCACGACCTCCTCGTCGAGCTCTTTTCGCGCGCCGGGCTCGTGCCGAGCTATGTCCAGCATCTCGCACAGATCCATTCGATGCTCGCCATGGTCCATTCCGGCGTCGGCGTCGCGCTCGTGCCGGAAACGGCGATCAACCTGCATTTCAGCGGTGTCGCCCTGCGGCCGCTCGACCTGCCGCGCCATCGCCCGGCCGAGCTCTTCTTCGTCAGCCGCGATGACAACGACAATCCGCTGGTGCCGATCGTCACCGCGCTGGCGCGGGAGATCGCCGAGACCAGCGAAACAATTCAAGGATTGGATCGATCGATCCAGTGATTGGTCTCAACGCGCATCGATCTTGCTCTACTGCTGCGGCATCGCCAGCGAGGGATCGAGATCATGAGCAAGTTCACGCCGCAGGAGATGGCCAAGCGGATCGGCGACGGTTTGCTGTCTTTCCCGGTGACGCCGTTCACGGCCGCCAACGCCTTCGACGAGGCGCGCTACCGTTCCAATCTCGATTGGCTCTGCGGCTATGAGGTCGCCGGCCTCTTCGCGGCCGGGGGCACTGGCGAGTTCTTCTCGCTCTCGCCGCAGGAGGTGGTCAAAGTCGTCGCGACCGCCGTATCCGCCACGGCTGGACGCGTGCCGGTGCTGGCTGGCATCGGCCATGGCACGCAGACCGCCTGCGAGCTCGCCAAGGGGGTCGAGGATGCCGGCGCCGATGGCATCCTGCTGCTGCCGCCCTATCTCGTCTTCTCCGAGCAGGACGGGCTCGCCGCCCATATCGACGCCGTCTGCAAGGCGACTGCGCTCGGCGTGATCGTCTATAACCGCGACAACGCCATCCTGACCGAGGAGACGCTGGCGCGGCTCTGCGAGCGCAATCCCAATCTCGTCGGCTTCAAGGACGGTGTTGGCGACATCGAGCTGATGACCCGCATCCATCTCAAGATGGGCGACCGGCTGACCTATGTCGGTGGCCTGCCGACCGCCGAGACCTTCGCGCTGCCCTATCTCGAAATGGGCGTGACCACCTATTCCTCTGCCGTCTTCAACTTCGTCCCGCAATTCTCCACGAAGTTCTATGCCGCCGTGCGCCGACGTGACCGCGCAACCGTCCAGGCCGGCCTGCGCGACTTCATCCTGCCGCTGATCGCGATCCGGAACCGCAAGCGCGGTTATGCCGTCTCGATCATCAAGGCCGGCATGCGCGTGATCGGCCGCGATTCCGGCCCGGTGCGGGCGCCGCTGACCGACCTGGGCGAAGCCGAGACAGCCGAGCTTGCGGCGCTCATCGCCGGTCTCGAAAAGGGCGACTTCGCGACGCGCGAACTGGCTGCAGCCTGATGGCGGAAGCCCGCTCCCTGTCGCAGGGTCCGACCCGTTAGCAGGCGAACTGGCTTTATAGGAGGAAAAGCCGAGTTCGCCAGAGCACGCAACGAAGCTCGGCGGCGTGAAACTGGCTTGGATCGACGTCTGCTTTTGGGCAGCGACCCAATGCCCGCACCTGGCGCCAAGGGGAATGCCTCGTTCGTAGACCTTCACGGCGGCCCGATCTGATCGGCTCCAGACTTGCCTCCGCGATCGACAGGTAAAGCTTAACCGGGCGAGCCGCAGCTGAGCATCTAACATCTGGATTGGCGCCTCGGTACGCGATCAGGCTCTGCGACGGCCGGAGGCGAGCGCCGCCGCAAGATGGCCGGCGATCGTGTCGGGTTCGGCCGGTTTGTCGAGGAAGGCGCAGGCGCCCGCCGCCATGACGCGATCGCGCGTCGCGGCCGTCGGAAATGCCGTCATGAAGATCATCGGAAAGCAGCGTCCGTCTGCGATCAAGGCGGTCTGGAGCTGGTCGCCCGTCATCTCCGGCATCTGGATGTCGGTGATCATGCAATCGGGATCGCGGCTTTCGCGGTCGCGGAGGAAGTCCTGCGCGGAGGCATAGCTGCGCGCCTCGTATCCGAGCGAGCGGATCAGGCTGGAAAGAGAGCTGCGAACGCCATCGTCGTCATCGACGATCGCGACTATTGGTCTGTGCTGCATATCCGTGCTTCTGCATGCCGGCGGTCGCAATGAAGGAAAAGTCCGGCGCGGCCTTTTTCGTTATGGCGGATCGCGGGTGCTGCGAACATCATACGCAGGTTTGCAGCGAAGCAATCAGGGGCGCGAGATGCCCAGGGCTTCCGCCATGCGCACGAGATCGGGAAGCGTCCTGACGCCCATCTTGCGCATGACATTGCCGCGATGGATCTTCACCGTGATCTCGCTCAGGCCGAGGGCTCCGGCGACCTGCTTGTTCATCAGGCCGGCGACGACATGCGTCATCACCTCACGCTCGCGCCGCGTCAGGGTCTGGTAGCAGGCGCGCAGATCGTCCAGCGCCGCCATTGCGCTGCGTCGCTGCCGGTCGCGTTCGATCGCCGCCATGACGGCGTCGAGCATCTCCTGGTCGCGGAACGGCTTCGCCAGGAAGTCGACAGCGCCCGCCTTCATGGCGCGCACGGTCATCGGGATATCGCCGTGACCAGTCATGAAGACGATCGGCACGGCGATCCCGTTCCGAACGAGCTGATCCTGGAAATCAAGGCCGCTGATGCCTGGCAGCCTTACGTCGAGAATGATGCAGCCGGGTGTGTCGGGCAGCGGCCTCTGCAGCAATTCCGCCGGAGCACCGAAGAGGCGCGTGGCCAGTCCGATCGATCGGAACAGGCTGTCGAGCGATGCGCACACGGCGGGGTCGTCGTCCACGATCACGACGAGCGGCGGACCAGGAACGGCCGGAGCGGTCTTCGCGGAGGTCTGCCTGATCATACCGATCCGCCATGCCGAGGAACTGGAAGTGTGAGCCGGAAGGCCGCTCCGCCATCTGGCGGGCTCTCCGCCGTCAATCGGCCGCCATGAGCTTCCGCGGTCGTGCGGCAGATCGCAAGTCCCATCCCCATCCCGTCCGGCTTAGTCGTGAAGAAGGGATCGAACAGGCGCTCGCCGTTCTGCGGCGAGATGCCCGGGCCAGTGTCGCGCACGACGATTTCGATGCCAGGAGGGGAAACATGGTGGGCCGCGATCGTCAGCAGCCGATCGCCGCCCTGCCCGGCCATCGCCTGCCCGGCATTGACCATGAGGTTCACGACGACCTGCTGGAGCTGGATCTTGTCTCCGACGATCGCAGGAAGATCAGGACCGAGCTGGATGCGCAGCTCGACCTGCGCACGGGACAGCTCGCGCTGGACGAGCTGCGCGGCTTCCTCGATCAATGCCTGGATGTCGAGTTCGCTCGATCTGGGGGGTGACTTGGTCAGGAAGGCCCTGATCCGTTTGACGATCTCGCTCGCCCGGCGCCCTTCGGAGACGACGCGGGCAATTGCGGTCTCGACCTCCTGCAAGTCCGGCTGGTCGCGGCGCAGCCAGCGCAGCGCCGCCTCGCCGCTGGTCACCACCGCCATCAGCGGCTGATTGACTTCGTGGGCGATCGACGCGGTGAATTCGCCCAGCGTCGCGACGCGCGCGGCGTGAGCAAGCTCCGCCTGCGCCTGCAGCACCGCGTCCTGCGCCTTGCGGCGTTCAGTGATATCGACGACGAAGACCAGAACATTGCCGTCGCCGTCATCGGGCGTAGGAAAGGTAATGCCGAAGATCACCGGGATACGACTGCCGTCGAGCCCGACGATTTCGGTTTCGCCCTCGTAGAACGGATCGCCCTGCGCGAAGGCGGCGAGCGCCGGTCCGAAGGTCTGGTCGTTCTCGCTCAGGATGTCGTCCACGGAGCGCCGAAAATCATCGGTGCTTCCCGTGCCGACCATGGCCAGGAAAGCCGGATTGACGTCGACGATCCGCGCCAATTTGCGGGCACGCGCCATGAACTCGGGGTGGTTGGCCAGATGGCTCGACAGCGAGGTGCCGTCGTCGAGCCCGAGCGCCGCAAGTTCTGCCCGCAAGGCGCCCCAGTCCTCCTGGATCACGCCTATCCTGCTGGCGTCGAACATGCGCCGATAGCGCCGTTCGCTCTGGACCAGCGCGGCATGGGCTGCCTCGCGCCGGGTCACGTCGGTGTTGGTCTCCAGCACACCGAGGACAGCACCTTGCGCATCGCTCTGCAGCGCCCAGCGGCTTTCCACGACGATGTGTGCGCCCGTCCTGGTCCGGTGCACCAGCCTGCCGTCCCAGCGGCCAGTCTCGTGCAAGATGCGGTCGACGGCCTCGCGCGCCAGCGCATATTGCGTCTCCAGCAGTTCGTCGGCGATGCGGCCCATGGCTTCGGCCGACGACCAGCCGTAGGTCTCCTCGGCCGCGCGATTCCAGAATGTGATCTGCCCGCGCGGATCGCGCACGAAAATCATGTCGTGCGACAGGTCGAGCAGCCGGGCCTGCGCCGCAAGCGTGGCGGTTCCCATCTGGTTCTTCAGCGCGAGCAGGGTCGCGATCGTCGTCGCCGCCAGGCTGACGAGCGCGCGCAGCGTCGGCGCACCCGCCAGGCGCAGGCCGTGCGTATCGATATAGGCGACGATGATCAGGATCAGGCTCGACAGCGCGGCCAGGAGGAGATCGGCGCGCCGTCCCGTTCCTGCGGCCAGCAGGACCACGAGCACGTAGAGAACCGCGACGGCTCCCTCAAGTGGCGAGAGCGTGTCGAACAGGAAGATGCACAGCGCCAGCAGCGCCGCAGCAATGCGAAACCCGGTCACGCTCATGGCTGGAACCGCGGTTGATGACCCGCAAGGACCAGCGCCTGGCTGCGCGGACGATGCGGCGCGATTGGCAAGGGACGACGACATGGCGAACAGCCAACTCCGGTCACGGCGCAGGGGCTTTCGGAACAATGAATCATCCCGACGGCCTTCGATCGATCAGTATCGCCGTGTACCGCAGAACGATAATCCCGGGTGACCCAATCCGGCATGCGGCGCTCAGTTCGATCCTGTCCGGGCGAAGTCGGCATCGATCGCCTGTGGAAGGCTTGGCCCCAACAGCGGCAGTTCGATCGAAAAGGTCGAGCCTTCGTTCTCGACGGAACGCACCGAGAGTGGATGGTGCAGCAGTTCGGCGGTCTGCCGGACGATGGTCAGGCCGAGCCCCAGCCCATCGTCGTGACCGGGCACGCCGCAGCGCCCGAAGGCGTCTAAGATGCGCGACAGATGGGCCACCGGGATGCCGTCCCCATCATCTCGGACGCTGATGCGGAGCCGGTCACCGCGTCGGCGACAGGAGATGGACACCTGGCCGCGCGGCCCGGCATGCCTGATTGCGTTGCCGACGAGATTGCGCAGGATCGTCCTCAGCATCGCCGGATCGGTCTCGACGCGCACGCCGGAGGGGCCGATCTCGAGCGCGGTGCCGCTGGCGTCGGCATAAACGCGCCAATCGCGTTCGACCTCGGCCAATATCTCGTCGAGATCAACCGACCGTGGCCTTGGCAGCGTCGCGATGTGCTGCTGCGAAAGCCTGGCAATGTCGTCCAGTTCTGAGTTGAGCCGCCTCATCGCGTCGAGCGCGATCATCAATCGCTTCGCGGCGCGCGCCGGGATGCTCTCTCCGATCGCCAGGGCAATCGAGAGCGTGGCGACCTGGATCGGCTGCTTGAGATCGTGCCCTGCGACCGCCATCAGGCGGGCCATCGCCTGCCGCGATCGCTCGGCGACGATACGCGCCTCCTCCGCCTGTCCTGAAATAGGAATCTGCACGCTCATCTTGCCCCCGTGGCTGGCTGCGGATGCCTCGATCCGCACCGCCACTGTGGCGAAAGCCGCAGACTATGAAACTATACACGGGTTTAGGTCGCCAAGGTCCGCAGCGGGCGGACTACAAACACAGGTATGAGCCCGGCATGCCTTCGTCCGATTCAGCGGGCAGGAGGCACAGCCTACGGTCTGGATATCGGGTTCGAACGAGCCCGGTGGAGGAGCGCTCCCGGAAGGGTCGACGCGGCTCCTTCCCATCCAGAACCGGAGAGCCGCCATGAACGATTTGTCCCATCATGCGATCCGCGGTGCGGCACTGCAGACCCCGACGGATCTCGGCACAAACGCCACGGCGGACATCGCCGTCGCGCTGACCGGTGTCCTCGCCGACATGTTTGCGCTCTATCTCAAGACCAAGAACTTTCACTGGCACATGTCCGGTCCGCATTTCCGCGACTATCACCTGATGCTCGATGAGCAGGGTGAGCAGATCTTCGCGACGACCGACATCCTGGCCGAGCGCGTCCGCAAGCTCGGCGGCACGACCTTGCGCTCGATCGGCCATATCGGCCGGATCCAGCGCCTCTCAGACAATGATGCCGACTATGTCACGCCCGAGGACATGCTGGCGGAACTCGCGGACGACCATCGTCGGCTGACCGGCTTTCTGCGCTCGGCCCACGGGGTCTGCGAGAATCATGGTGACGTTGCCTCGACCAGCCTGATCGAAGTCTGGATCGACGAGGCCGAGCGCCGGCACTGGTTCCTCTATGAAACGACGCGGCAGGCACACTGAGCCAGCCGTCTCGGCTGCACCATTGGACGGCTGCGGCCACCAGTCCCCCTATCCAGAAGGGATCGCACCATGACCGAGCCGACGCTCTCCTTCAGGTATCAGCTCGAAAAGGCTGCTCCGCGCGTTGGAGCAGGAGGCGTGACGCGCGGCGCGTCGGTACGGCAGTTTCCGGCCAGCATCGGGATAGCCGGCGTCTCGATGCGGCTTGCTTCAGGCGCGATGCGGGAGCTGCACTGGCACGCCAACGCCGCCGAATGGGCCTATGTCCTCTCCGGACGGTGCCGTACGACGGTTCTGCATCCCGACGGCTCCTCCGCCATCGACAGCTTCGGTCCAGGCGACGTCTGGTACTTTCCGCGCGGCTGGGGCCATTCGATCCAGGGGCTCGGCCCTGGCGAGTGCCATTTCATCCTGATCTTCGACAACGGCGATTTCTCCGAGGATCACACCTTCAGCATCACCGACTGGCTGGCCAGTTCACCGCCTGAGATCGTCTCACAAAATCTCGGCCTTTCCCGCGAGGAGTTCGCGCAGCTGCCGGACGGGGAGGCCTATTTTGTGCAAGGGCCGGCACCGGATGAAGCCTCTGCAGACGCCGATGCTCGCCCACGCCCCGAACTGACGACCGCTCACCGCTATCCGCTGCTGGCGCAGCAGCCGCGGCGCGTGCCCGGAGGCGGAACGCAGCGCACGGTCACGGTCGAGGAATTTCCAATCTCGACGAGCATGGCCGGGTCACTGCTCGAGATCGAGCCAGGCGCCATGAGGGAGCTGCACTGGCATCCGAACGCCGACGAATGGCAATATTACATCGAAGGGCGCGCCGAGATGTCGATCTTCCTGGCCGAAGGGCAGGTCGTGACCGAGCAGTTCGAGACCGGCGATATCGGCTATGCTCCCATGGGAGCGGGGCACTATATTCGCAATACCGGCTCTACGATGCTGCGCGTGCTGGTCGGCTTCAACAACGGCCGCTACGAGGCGAACGATCTGTCGACCTGGCTAGCTTCGAACCCGGTCGACGTCCTGGCGACCAATCTTGGCCTGTCCCGCGAGGCTGCTGCGCGACTACGACGCCAGCCACATTTCGCGATCCCCGGAGTAGATCCCTCCGCGTCATGACGCGCGTGGCGAGAGGTACGACCGCTTCCCTTTCACGCCGACGCCGCTCTGCAGACTGGCAGGCGTGGGATCCGCTGCCACATGACCGGTCTCGATCTCGACATCCCGGCATCCACGGCATCTTCGCGCCGAGCGCTCCCCGGATGGCTCGGCTCGCCGCTGCGACAGAGGCGGCCCGCGCGCCGCTTGCACGGCATCACAGCGACTAACGGGCGCCGGCGAGGCGCCTGCCGTATCGGTTCCACATTACCCACCACCACAGGAGTGAAGTTATGAACGCACAGTTCGATACCGTCGATCCTCAGCGTCGCCAGTTCGTTCGGCTTGCCGCAGCGGCGGCGGCGGCGATTGTCGCCGGCAGCGCTTCCGCCCAGACACGCAACCCGCATGCGACGCCATCCCACTCCGCTGGAGCGCTCGGGCCGATCAGGCAGGTGGACACGGGCGTGCTCAGCATCGGCTATGTCGAGGTGGGCCCGGCTTCTGGAGCGCCTGTCCTGCTGTTCCACGGCTGGCCTTACGATATTCACGCGTTCACCGAGGTCGCCCCGCGCCTGGCCGCCAAGGGCTATCGCGTGATCATCCCGCACCTGCGCGGCTACGGATCGACCGTGTTCCGCTCGGAGTCGACCCCGCGCAATGCGCAGCAAGCGGCGCTGGCGGCCGATGGGATCGAGCTGATGGATGCGCTCGGCATCCGCAAGGCGATCGTCGCCGGCTTCGACTGGGGCGCGCGAACCGCCGACATCATGGCTGTCCAATGGCCGGAACGCTGCAAGGCGCTCGTATCGGTCAGCGGATATCTGATCGGCAGCCAGGCGGGCAATGCCGCGCCCCTGCCGCCCAGCGCCGAGCTGCAATGGTGGTACCAGTTCTACTTTGCCACCGAGCGGGGCAAGGCCGGCTACGCCGCCAACACCGACGCATTCAATCGCCTGATCTGGCAACTGGCCTCGCCGCAATGGAAGTTCGACGGCGCGACCTTCGAGCGCTCCGCCGCCTCCTTCGCGAATCCCGACCACGTCGCCATCGTAATTCACAACTATCGCTGGCGGCTGGGCTTGGCGGAGGGCGAGCAGAAATATGACGAGCTCGAAGCCAAGTTGGCGGCGGCGCCTCCCGTGACCGTCCCCTCCATCACCATGGAGGGCGATGCGAACGGCGCGCCTCACCCCGCTCCCACGGCGTATCGGGCGAAGTTCACCGGTCCCTACGAGCATCGGCTCGTGACCGGAGGGATCGGCCACAACCTGCCTCAGGAGGCGCCCGCCGCATTCGCCCAGGCCGTCCTCGACGTCGACAAGCTGGCGGGATGAGCGCTCGGCGCGCGTGGCCTCGAGGCCGCGCGCGCCGAAGCGGTTTTTCAGGAGGATGCCATGAAGAAAACGATCGCCTGCGCCCTCGCAATCGTCACGATTTCAGTGGGTGTTGCAGCCTATGTCTCGGCCCAGGCCCCCGATGACCAAGGGTCGCCGATCTACGGTGTGAAACTCCCGGAAGGCTACCGGGACTGGAAGCTCATCAGCGTCGCCCAGGAGAACGGGCAGAACAACGATATCCGCGCCATTCTCGGCAACGAGATCGCGATCAAGGCCTATCGCGAGAAGATCCGGCCTTTCCCGGATGGCGCGATCATCGCCCGGCTGGCCTGGCGCTACGAATCCTCGCCGCGCAACGATTCCGTCTTCCCGGCTCCGCAATCGTTCGTGGCCGGTCCGCCGACGAATGTGCAGGTCAGCGTGAAGGATTCCAAGCGCTACGCCGAGACCGCCGGCTGGGGCTACGGCCAGTTCGAAAACGGCTTGCCGACGAAGACCCCCGCCGTCGTGCAGTCATGCTTCGCCTGTCATGCCAAGCTGCAGAAGCTCGACGCAAACGCAGACTACGTCTTCACCGACTACTCTCACTGACCTCTGGCGGGCGGCTCGATACCGCTTACCGAACAAGTCGCTTGCTTACCGCAGGGCCAGACCGCGAACTTGGCGGTCTGGCCCTGCACCATTTGGCGCTCCCGGCACGCTTCGGCTGCGATCGCCGGACTCTCGTTCATCACCATGCGCCGGTCGCCAGATCCGTGCTGCAAAGGCTTCAAATCGATGCGGCCGGCTACACGTGAGCGTAGCCGGCCGCGGAATTCGTCACTTTGCGGGGAGCGCACGTCCCGCGGCAGAGGATTACCTCACCGTGCGGTCGCCGCCTTCTCGATCAGCGTCGCCACGGCGGGCGCATGCGAGACCATCACGACATGCGATGCCCCCTTGACCACCACCGTCTCCCGGGATTTGGCGCGCTCCGCCATGAAACCCATTGCGGCAGGCGGGATGTTCTTGTCCTTTTCGCCGTAGATGAACCATGACGGCACGTTCTTCCAAGCGGGCGCCGTCGAAGCTTCCGAAAGCGCGGCTTCGGCGATCGGCCGCTGGCCGGCCGCCATCAGGCGTGCCTGCGATGCAGTCACGTCCGCGGCGAATTGCTGGGGGAAACGCGACTGCTCGATATAGAGGTCGTTCCCGCCCGAGGTCAGCTTGATCGGCGGAGCTAGTGCGCCGCCGAGCGTGCTGCCGGGAAACTTGCTGGTCAGCCCAAGCGCGGTCTCGCCCGCTTCGGGCGCGAAGGCGGCGACGTAGACCAGCGCCTTCACGTTCGGGCGCCCCTCGCCCGCCTCGCTGATGACCGATCCGCCGTACGAATGGCCAACCAGAACGACCGGGCCCTCGATGCCCTTCACGATATCTGCGACGGCGTTGGCATCGATGCGGACGCCGCGAAGCGGGTTCGCAGCTGCAACGACCTTGTAGCCGTCCTTCTCGAGGATGGTGATGACGCCATTCCAGCTCGACGAGTCCGCAAAGGCACCGTGGACGAGCACGACCGTCGGCTTGGCCGGCTGCGCCTGCGCCATCGAGGCAACAAGCTGGGCGGCAAGCACCAGCCCGCCGTAGACGAGTTTGTTCATATCGATCTCCTTTTCCGGAAGGGTTACTCAGACGAGGGCGACGACCGCGTCGATATTGCCCTTGATCGCCTTCGAGTATGGGCAGGTCCGGTGCGCGGCCTCGATGATCTGACGGGCAAGTTCCGGCTCGACGCCGGGGACGCTGACGTTCAGCCGCGCGGCGAGCGAATAGCCCTCGTCGCCGTGGCGCAGCTCGACCTCGGCGTCGATGGCGACATCGGCCGGAAGGGTCAGACCCCTCGACTTGGCCGCGATGGCCATCGCGCCTTCGAAGCAGGCAGACCAGCCTGCGGCAAAGAGTTGTTCAGGGTTGGTGCCCTCGCCACGGCCGCCGGGCGGCACGAGCTTTACGTCGAGGCGGCCATCCGAGCTACGGGCGCTGCCTTCGCGGCCACCGACGACGTGGACCTTGGCGGTGTACAGAGTCTTGGTATCCGACATCGTGCTTTTCCTTCATGTCTTGGGTATCAGCGGAACGGACGGAACGCCGCGCGCAGCTCCTGCGCGAAGATCTGAGGCTGCTCCCAGGCGGCGAAATGGCCGCCATTGCTGGCCTCGTTGAAGTAGAAAAGGTTCTTGTAGCAGCGCTCGGCCCAGCTCTTCGGCGCGCGGAAGATCTCGCCCGGAAACACGCTGAGTGCGACTGGCAGATCGATGACGCCGCGCGCATTGAAGTTGTTGGTGTGATCTTCCCAATAGATCCGGGCCGCGGACGCTCCGGTCCCGGTCAGCCAATAGAGCGCGATGTCGTCGACAATCTCGTCGCGGGTAAGGACCCGTTCGGGCTGACCGCCGCTATAGGTCCACTGGGCGATCTTCTCGTACATCCAGGCCGCCATGCCGACGGGAGAGTCGACCAGCGAGTAGCCGATCGTCTGGGGCCGCGTGTTCATCATCGCCGCATAGGCCGAGTTGTCGCGGTAGAAGGCTTCGAGCTGGTCGAATGCTCCGCGCTCTTTGGCTGACAGGCTCGCGGGAGCCGGATCGCCTACTGCCAGCATCCTGGCGATATCGGCGGGCACGACCGCGGGCATGTTCAGATGAATGGCGAGGAGCCCTGGCACATGCTGCAGCGCCATGCGCTGCGAGATCACCGAACCGCAGTCGCCGCCCTGGCTGACATAGGCGTCGTAGCCCAGCCGGCGCATCAGGACCGACCAGGCGCGCCCGATATGGTCCGACCCCCAGCCTAGCTTCGTGGGCTTCGCCGAGAAGCCGAAACCCGGGATCGAAGGGATGACCAGGTGGAACGCATCGTCGGCGGTGCCACCATGCGCGGTCGGATTGGTGAGCGGGTCGACAGCCTTCAGGAATTCGAGCACCGATCCCGGCCAGCCATGCGTCAGGATTATCGGCAACGCGTTCTCGTGGCGCGAGCGCACATGGATGAAGTGGATGTCGAGCCCGTCGATCTCGGTCAGGAACATCGGGAGCGAATTGAGCTTCGCCTCGACCTTGCGCCAGTCGTAGTCGGTCACCCAATACCGCAGCAGCGGCTCGATGGTCTGGCGCCGAACGCCCTGGCCGTCGTCGGGTGCCGGCTCGGCATCGGCCCAGCGGGTCTCGGCGACGCGACGTTTCATCGCCGCAAGATCGGCATCTGGAACCGCCACCTTGAATGGTCGGACTGAATTGCCGACAAGCGCCTGGGCGCTTGCGATCGAGGGGACGGCACTCGCGGCACCGGCAAGCGCTGCGCCCGCGACGAACTGGCGACGCGATATCGAAAGACCTTCGTGCACTTTGCTTCTCCTCGATCAGGGATCCGAACTGGTCGGTCGGAGAGTAGGGAAGCGGTGGCGCGACGCTCGTTAGGTTCGGTGATGAAGCGTTAGCGTGTCACGAAGCCGATGGAGTCGCACGGAAAGCGTGCTCGCGATCCGCCGGCGATTGGCCCGCCCTGTCACGAACTAACAGTGGTCATCGCCCGATAACATGAAGCCGGCGGACACAGCCTCCAGACTGCATGCCTGAGACACCGGCTTCGTTTGAAGGTAGCGCAGATGGCCCAGACCCACTCGATCGGATTTGTGACGGCCGCTCTCCTCGCAGCCGGGGCCTCTGCAGTGGTTGGCCTGACGGGCGCCGTCATCGGCCCGGGCTTCGGCTATGAACCGCTCAATTCCAGCGCTATCGCCTCCGCACCCACTGGCGCCACCGCGAACCCGCTGCAGGTGCTTGAAGGCACAAAGCCTTGGCTGACGGCCGTTCCCGGCGGCCCGCAGGCCCTGCGCGGCAAGGTGGTCGTCGTCAGCTTCTGGACCTATTCGTGCATCAACTCGTTGCGCGCGCTGCCACATCTGCGCTCATGGAACGAACGGTACGCGAGCAAGGGGCTCGCCGTGGTGGGCGTTCACGCTCCCGAGTTCCAGTTCGAGCACGACGCTGCAAGGGTACGGCTCGCCTTGAGGCAGCTCGGCGTCACCTATCCGACCCTCCAGGACAATGATTATTCGGTCTGGCGGCGCTTCGCCAACGAGGGTTGGCCCGGCTTCTACTTCATCGATGCCAATGGCCGCGTGCGCGGCTACCGCATCGGCGAAGGGAAATACGCCGAAGCCGAGCAGTTCATCCGCAGCCTTCTGATCGAGGCAGGGCGGGACCTGTCCGGTGTATCCTTGGCTCCCGTCAACGCCACCGGCATTGAAGCGGAGGCCGACTGGAATGTCCTTCGATCACCGGAATCTTATCTTGGATACGGCAAGGCGGAGGGCTTTGCATCTCCTGGCGGGATCGAACGCGACCTGTCCCGGTACTATGCAGCTGCTCCCGCACTCTCGCTCAATCATTGGGACATGGCCGGGCAGTGGACAGTAGGGCGGGAGTTCGCGACGCTCGACAGCGATAGCGGCGCCATCCGCTTCCGGTTTCACGCCCGCGATGCGCATCTCGTTCTGGGTGGTACGAGCGACGGCAAGCCAATCCGCTATCGCGTCACCATCGACGGTGTCGCGCCCAGTGAAGATCATGGCGTTGACGTCGACGCAGATGGCTGGGGCGAGATCAAGGACGATCGACTTTACCAGCTCGTCCGGCAATCGGGCGAAGTGACCGACCGCACGGTCTCCATCACATTTTCGGGGCCAGGCGTCCGGGCCTACGTCTTCACCTTCGGTTGATCTCGCCCGAACTGTCGGGAAAGCTGCCACGCCTTTGCGCAAAAGGTCTTGAAACCGACCTACCGGCTCGCCACTAAGGCGTTTCCGATTCTTGCCGGCGCGCAGGATGCGAGGAGTGTTTCGGATACCGGCATGTCGCCGTTATCTGCCGCACCCCCCATTGGCCACGCGCCCACCAGAGCTGGGAACGAGAGGATCGTGGCTGATTCAGGCAACCAGCAATATGGCGAGCGCCGTGCCTTCGGCCCCTTTTGCCTCTCTCCGACGGAACGATTGCTGACTAGAGACGGCAGGCCTGTCGACATGGGCGGCCGCTCCTTCGACCTGCTGGTGGTTCTGACAGAACAGCCCGGACGGGTTCTGTCGAAACGCGAGCTCCTCAAGCGCGTCTGGTCGGACGTGGTCGTCGAGGATGGCAGCCTCCGGTTCCACATGGCCGGCCTGCGCAAGCTTCTGGGGGATGGGGAGAATGGCGCCCGGTACATCGCCACGCAGGTTGGCGTTGGCTATGCGTTCGTGGCGCCGGTGGAGAGGGCCGGTCCTGTGGGCACGCCGGTACCGCCATCCGCTCCGCCCGAAGACGACACCGCAAGCAAGGCCCCCGCGACCAACCTTCCGCCCCGCCTGCCGCGCCTCATCGGACGAGATCGCGACACCCGGCTCCTCATGGAACGTGTCGTCCATACGTCCATTTTCACGATCGTTGGATCGGCGGGCGTCGGCAAGACATCACTCGCCGTCGAAATCGGGCATCGGATGGTCCCGCATTTCGATGGGCGGGTTGTCTTCGTCGATTTCAGCATGCTCGAGAACCCGGCCGTCGTTCCTTCGATGATCGCCGGGGCGATGGGCATCGCCGTCCAGAGCGAGGATCCTCTCGCCGTTATCCTGGGCCATATCCGTGATCGTCGGTTCCTTCTCGTGCTCGACAATTGCGAGCACGTCATCGAGCCTGCCGCCACCATCGTCGAGCGGATCGTCGACGAGGCGCCGAACACCCGCGTGCTCGCCACGTCGCGCGAGCCTTTGCGCGTCCGCCGTGAACATGTTCATCGCCTTGAGGCCCTCGCCTATCCCGACAACCCGGCGGATCTCTCGCTCGAACGCCTTCTGGAATTTCCTGCTGTCCAGCTCTTCTGCGAGCGGGCGGCCGCCGCTGACAGTTCGCTGGAGATTGACGAAGAAGCCGCGCGCCTGATCGGCGGCATGTGCCACCGGCTGGACGGTATGGCGCTGCCGATCGAACTCGCGGCAGTCCGCGTCGCTACCCATGGTATCGCGGCGACCGCGCGCCAGCTTGGCGAACGCTTCAGCCTTGGCTGGTCCGGTCGCAGGACAGCGCTGCCGCGTCAACAGACGCTCCAGGCCACATTGGACTGGAGCTATGACCTTCTGTCTGGCGCCGAACAGATCGTGCTGGAACGTCTCTCCATCTTCGTCGGGCCTTTCTCGATAGACGCCGCGCTCGAGGTAGCCGCGGATCCCGGGATCGGATCCGGCGAAGTGGCGCTCGCTCTCGACGAGCTCACCTCGAAATCGTTGATCTCCCCTGATCGATCGCGCCAATCCGGAACCTACCGGCTCCTCGAGATGACGCGCGCCTATGCGCGGGACAAGCTGCACGCGCGCGGACGCGACCAATACGTCGCCACCGCGCGACGTCATGCCGGCTATTTCCTCGGCGAACTCGAAGCGATCGGCAGGCAGGACGAGGATGCGCTCTGCGATCCTCAGCCGCTGCGACTTCAGCTCGGCAATATCCGGAGTGCGCTGGACTGGTGTTTCAGCATCACCGGAGACCCGAGGATCGGGGTCCGTCTGGTTGCGGCCAGCGCCCCCGTCTTCCAGAATCTGTCGCATTTGCTCGAATGCCGCAGCTGGTGTGCGCGCGCGCTTCCTGAACTGGCCGACACCCAGCGCGGCACAGCGATCGAGTTGGAGCTCCTGGCCGCGCTTGGCATTTCGCTCATGTTCACGCGCGGCAACAGTGCGGAGGCCGGCCAGGCGCTCGCCCGCGCGCTCGAAATCGCGATTGATCTCGAGGATCGCTGGAGCCAGCTGAGAATCCTGGGCGGGCTGCACATCTTCCACGAACGAATCGGCCAGTATTCCAACGCGATGTCACATGCCCAGCGGGCCGTGGAGGTCGCGGAGGCGATCGGAGAACCCGAAGCGATCGGCGTCGCCTACTCACTGTCGGGCATCTCCCATCATCTGGCCGGCGATCAGGTCCTGGCTTGTCGCGAGCTGGAACTTGCCCTGGAGAAAAGCCCGCCCTCGCAGCGCAGCCGCACGATCCGCTACGGTTTCGATCACCGGAACCGGAGCGGGATCGCCCTGGCACGCGCCTTGTGGCTGACGGGTCATTCGGCGCGGGCGGGTGCGGTGGCGCGGCAGGCCGTCCGCGAAGCGGCACAACTCGATCATCCGGTTACCCATTGCATCGCCCTGATCTGGTCGTTCGCCGTTCATATTTGGATGGGCGAGCTCGATTCCGCGCAAGACGACCTGGAGGCCTTCACGGAATGCGCCGAGGTCAACGCGCTCGGCCCCTATATTGCGGCGGCCGGTGGATTGCGCGGCGAACTGGCGATCGAACGGGGAAGGCCCGGCGAGGCACTAGGGGCGATTGAGGAAAGCCTGTCCCGCCTGCGCGCCATTCGCTATGAACTGCTGGTCACGCCGTTCTCCCTGGCCCTGGCGCGCAGCCTGATGCAGGATGAGCGCTATCATGAAGCGCGTGAGCTGATCGACGCGACGATCGCTCGATGCAACGGCAATGGCGAGCGGTTCGCCGCGCCGGAATTGCTTCGCGTGAAAGCCCAGATTCTATGCCGCGCCGATGGCGACATCGACGGCGGCGAGGCTCTTCTTAAGGAAGCCTCTGATCTCGCCCGCGAACAGGGTTCGTGTGCATGGGGGCTTCGGATCGCCGCAGACCTCGATGACCTGCTTGCGGCAGATCGATCCTGCGGCGAGGTGCGATAACTCGTCAGCGGAAGCACTCGCTCGCCGGAGGGCCGCGAAGCTGATCTCACGCTGACAGGCTCTAGCAGATCCTAACGAGCGATTTCTCCTGATAGCGCCCAGACTGGGACTCACGACGGCTTGGGCGGGCCAGGCCACAGCGTCCCCTTCTGTCTATCGTCGCCGGTCACTTCAGGCCGGGCGCATGGGCAGCCGGCACGAGGAGATCCCGATGCGCAGATTCGATCAGACCTATATCGATGGAAGCTTCCGGAGCACCGTAGGGCGCGAGGAGCTGCCGCTCTTCGACCCGACAACCGAAGAGCAGACCGGTATTCTCGTCCTGGCGGGTACAGAGGATGCACGGCTTGCCGTCGAAAGCGCGAGTAGTGCTCTGCAGAGATGGTCGGCATCGAGCCGAAACGAGCGCATCGACCTGCTCAACGCCATGGCCGATGCAGTGGAAGCACGTGCGGATGAGTTGACGGAGGCGACCGTCGCCGAATACGGCGGGCCGATCGCACAGGCGAGTTGGCGGGCCGGCCTCGCGGCGACGAACTTTCGCATCGCGGCGGATCTCCTGAAGGATTTCGCCTTCACCCGTCGCATCAACGGCACGGAGGTGGTCGCTCAGGCGGCCGGTGTCGCGCTCCATATCGTGCCCTGGAACAGCGTGTACAATGCGATCAGCGTCAAGATGGCCGGCGCCTTAGCCGCCGGTTGCCCGCTCGTGGTCAAGCCCAGCGAGTTCAGCCCCTGGCAAGTCGACCTCTTCACGCAATGCTTGCATGCAGCCGGCGCCCCGGCAGGCGTGGTCAATGTAGTGACGGGACTGGGTAGCGAGGTCGGCGCCGCGCTCACCTCACACCCCGACGTGCGCAAGATCTCGTTCACGGGCTCGACCGCCGTAGGCAAGATGATCTTGCAGGCAAGCGCGGAGCGGATGCAGCGCGTCACCCTTGAATTGGGCGGCAAGGCGCCCACGATCATCCTGGATGATGCCGATCTTGCCAAGGCGGCCCGCCAGGCGCTCGCGATCGGCTTCGCCAACAATGGCCAGGCCTGTATCGGGGGCACCCGCATCCTGGTGCGGCGTGATCAACTTGACGCATTCTGCGAGGCGATCCCCGATGCTGCACGAACGGTCGTACAGGGCGATCCCCGCGATCCGCGCACGACCCTTGGCCCATTGGTGAACCGTCGGCAGTTCGAGCACGTGCTGCGCTATATTTCGCAGGGCCTTTCCGAGGGAGCTCGCCCCATCATCGGGGGCGAGGGTCGGCCGGAGGGGCTCGCCCGCGGGTATTTCGCGCGTCCGACGGTTTTCACCGATGTCACCAACGACATGACGATCGCGCGCGAGGAAATCTTCGGACCAATGCTGTGCGTCATCGCCTATGATGACGACGAAGACGCGATCCGCATAGCGAACGACACAGCCTATGGCTTGCACGCCTACATTCTCGGCAATGACGTCGCGCGCGCGAGGGCCATCGCCGGCCGGCTAGACGCCGGACGCGTAGCGATCAACGGGATGGCGCACGAACCAATGGCTCCCTTCGGAGGCTTCAAGCAGTCGGGGATTGGCCGCGAATACGGCATTTACGGGATCGAGGATCACCTCGAATTCAAGGCCATCACAGGCGGCGGCGTGTAATGGAGAATCTAGACCCATTAAGCGCTTGGTGCCAGGCGTCGGCGCTGATCACTCGCCGCCATAATAGCGAACGTTATCTTCTGAATGCCCGCTTTCGGGCCGTGGCATCATGTCCGCCATTGACTCCTATGTCTCGTCGCTTCCCGCAAAGCTACTGTTGTGAAATCCGGCCGGCGAGAAAGACAGAGGGCGTTAGCGGCTGCGGGTTAAGCTACGCAAGGCTAGGTCGGCAGCGTCGCTGAGTTCAGAATCGCTAGCGCCGCCGCGAGCTGCCACCTTCAGGCCGGAACGCAGGATCAGCAGCATTCGGGCGGCCGCATCGGGTTCGAGCTCCGCGTCAAATTCGCCGGCCTCCATGCCGGCACGAACGCGACCCGCGAAGGCCGCGACCACGGCCGTGCCGGCGGCGTCGTTGAGGGCATTGATCTCGGGGTCCGAGCGGCTGAACTCGACGATCGACCCGACGCCCAGGCAGCCGCTCTCGACGTCATCGCTGGAGCCCAGCCCCACGAGCAGCGCCGCCTTGATGCTTTCGGCCGGCGTCCCTTTCGCAAGGGCTTCGCGCATCTGCGTCAGCGACGCAGCCGTGTAATGGCGCAGAGCCTCGAGAAACAGGCCGCGCTTGTCTCCGAACGCGCCGTACAGGCTTTGGCGGCCGATCCCGATGCCTTTGATTAAATCGCTGGTCGAGGCCGCCTCGAACCCCTGGCGCGCGAACACCCTGATCGCGCTGGCAATCGCTTCTCCCCGGTCGAATTCCGCAGGTCTGGCCATAGCCCATCTCTACAAATTTTTGATCGATTAGTCCAGAATATTCTTGACCAATCGATCCATAACGGAGAAAAGATTTTGGATCAATCGATCAACAATGGAGATTTCTGATGAGTACCGACATTTCCCCTTCTGCGCCGGCGCTGGTTTTCGGCGGCACCCGCGGCATGGGAGCAGCTATTGTGCGTCGCCTCGCGGCCGAGGGACGCCCCGTCGCATTCACCTATGTCAGCGCGCCGGAGCGGGCTGCGGCACTCGTCCAGGCTATTGAAGTGGACGGAGGGGCCGCACACCCCATCCGCGCAGACAGCGCTGATCCAGAGGCCGTGCGCCTGGCTGTTGCGACCGCGATCGAGCGCTTCGGCAAGCCAGGGGTGCTCGTCGTCAATGCGGGCATCCTCATGAGTGGCGCCATCGATCAATTCGCCATGGATGACTTTGACCGCATGTTGGCGGTCAATGTGCGCGGCGTGTTTGCCGCGATCCACTACGGGGTTCCGCATCTGCTGGATGGTGGGCGGATCGTCACGATCGGCAGCAACACTGCCGACCGGGTTGGCTCACCCAGTTCCAGCGTCTACGCCATGACAAAGGCCGCCGTGGCTCAACTGGTGCGCGGCGCCGCGCTCGACCTCGCACCCCGCCAGATCACCATCAACAACGTTCAGCCCGGCCCGGTGGAGACAGATATGACGGCCGACCTCATGGCATACATCGTACCAAGGCTGCCTTTGGGTCGTATCGGAAAGCCGGAAGAGATCGCAGACCTCGTCGCTTGGCTAACGAGCCCTGCAGCCGGATATATGACCGGCGCTAGCCTGACTATGGACGGCGGATGGACCGCCTAGCGGCCTCAAGGGCGCATTCGATTGCTCCACGAATGCGCCCTTGGCGGAATTCTGATAGCGGCCCTACAGCTCCACGGCATGGTCTGCTTTCAGGGAGCAGCCCAAAGTCTGGAAGTGGCGCAGCGCGACCTCGCCCCTCTACCGCGCGCGTTGTCGGTCAGGCTGTCCGACGCATCCGTTGAAAGGACAGGTGCGTCACTGGCTCGGACTTCGCGGTTGGCGGCAGACGCAGGCTTCTGGAGATCCGGCCCAGCATGCTCGAGACCTGCTGGCAATTACCCCACCTGCCAGGGCGCGTCCTCCGCTATCGGTCCGCTTGGCCAGGGCGCCCTTCTCCTGACCGAAACGGAGGCAGCACAGGCCGTTCTATCACCTGACGAAGCGCAAAGCTCGATTGGATCCGTGCGACGTGTGGCAATCTGGACAACTGCGTCTTGTGAACATGCTCGAAGTCCTCGACGTCTCTGGCGACGACAGTGAGCAGATAATCGTCCTCCCCCGACATCAGGAAGCACCTCAAAACCGAGGGGCATTTGGCGACGGCCCTTTCGAATGCGGAAAGGGCGTCTTCGCTCTGGCTGTTCAGGGCCAATCTGACGATCACGGTTACCCCAAGACCGAGCACCTTCTGGCTCAACCGTGCGTGATAGCCGACGATCACGCCGTCCTCCTCCAAGGTGCGTTGTCGCCGGGCCACTGCTGTGGCCGACAAGCCGATACGCTCGGCGAGCTTGATATGGCTGGCGCGGCCATCTTCGACGAGTTCGGACAAAAGGACACGTGACAGGTGATCTAGAGCCATGGTGGGTTCCTGCGGCTACGGCCACACTTGCGCATGATACTGGCACCATATCCGTATTTACCGCTTGAATCCGACTAAATTGACGGGAATCTCACCGCAATTTGTCGGAATTCGCTCGAGCTTATGCGCTAGTATCGCTGCTCCAAACGCGGGAGGATCCAATGCGCGTCGGCGTTCCCAAGGAAATCAAGGTCCATGAATACCGGGTCGGCCTAACGCCGGAAGCCGCGCGAGAATATGTGTCTGCGGGGCACGAGGTGCTCGTCGAGACGAATGCCGGTGCTGGCATCTCCGCCTCAGATCAGGCTTACGAAGCTGCCGGCGCACGCATCGCGGCAACCGCGGCCGAGATTTTCGCCACGGCCGAGATGATCGTAAAGGTCAAAGAGCCTCAGCCGTTGGAATGGACCCAGCTTCGCGAAGGACAAATTCTCTTCACGTACCTGCACCTGGCTCCGGATCCGGAGCAGGCGGCCGGCCTGCTGAAGTCCGGCGTAACCGCGGTCGCCTACGAAACGGTGACGGATCGCTTCGGCGGCCTGCCTCTGCTCGCTCCCATGAGCGAAGTCGCCGGCCGACTTTCGATCGAAGCCGCCGGGTCTTGCCTGCAGCGGCATTCGGGTGGCCGGGGCATGCTGCTCGGAGGCGTGCCGGGCGTCGCGCCTGCGCGCGTTGCCATCATCGGCGGTGGGGTGGTTGGGACGCATGCCGCCCGGATGGCCGCTGGGCTTGGAGCTGACATTGTCATTCTCGATCGCTCCCTCCCTCGCCTCAGGCAGCTGGACGAACATTTCGCTGGCCGCGCAAGAACGCGCTTTTCCACCCAACAGGCCATCGAAGAAGAGGTGCTCGCGGCCGACGTGGTGATCGGGGCCGTCCTCATTCCGGGAGCGGCAGCCCCCCGTCTCGTTTCCCGCCAGCTGCTTTCGCGGATGAAACGTGGAGCGGTGCTCGTCGATGTCGCGATCGATCAGGGCGGCTGTTTCGAAACGTCCCGACCGACGACGCACGCTTCGCCCACCTTCGAGATCGATGGGGTCATTCATTATTGCGTCGCCAACATGCCCGGGGCCGTACCGCTCACATCGAGCTATGCCTTGAACAACGCAACGCTGCCCTTCGGCCTGGCATTGGCCGGGCGCGGCCTGAAGGCTATTGAGGAAGACCCGCACCTTGCCGCCGGCCTGAATGTGCACCGAGGTCGAATCACAAATCCCCAGGTCGCCGAGAGCCTCAACAAGCCTCACGAGCCGGTTCAAAAGGCGATTGCCGCCTGAAGATCGAGCTCTTGCTCAAAAGGGACGACAGACGGCGGAAGCGCACTGCGATTCTGCCCCTGCCTTCCCAAGTGCTGAAGCGCTCCTTTCCAAACCACTGTAATGCAGACGAACACAAGCCGCGTGTCCGCTTCTGGTCAGTACATCAATGTCTGCAGCTGGCGCAGTCAGCGGAAGAGCAACATCCTCGATTGGTCATCTAGGCGGCGAAATAACCGATTCTCTCTCGATGAGGCGCGTGCGCAGGATGATACGCCGGCCGGCGGTGGTATCGCCACGGGCGCGCCGCACGAGAGCAGCGGCGCTCTCCGAGCCCAGTTCGTAGCAGGGCTGCGCAACGACCGTGATCGACGGCGTCGTTACGCCGGTCCAGTCCGCATCATGGAAGGCGATGAGCGACAGATCGCGCGGAATGGCGATGCCCTGCGCGCGCAACGCCTTGAACAGCTCAAGCGCCACCACGTTGTCTGATGCGATGAGCGCGGTCGGCCGGTCCGGCAGCGCCATCAGCTCGGCGACGATCCCGGGCGCGCCGCCAAACCGGTTCACGCCGAGGCGGACATAGCGTTCGCAGCCTGCCGCGCCGGCCTGCGCGGCGGCCTCGAGGAAGCCCTCGATGCGGTCGCGCACCGTGGACAGATGAAGCTGGTGGGGACCGCGATAAACCGGATCGTCGCAGGCCGTCGCCGACACGTAGCCGATGCGCCGGTGCCCGGCTTCGGTGAGCAGGCGCGCCGCCGCGGCGCCAGCCGCCCGGTCGTCCGCGACCACGGTGTCGACGCTCATTGAAGGGATGTAGCGGTCCAACAGCACGATCGGCCGCCCGCTGGCTTCCACGGCACGCAGATGTTCGGTGTCGTGCAGGCTGGCAGGTGTGACGATCAACCCGTCGACTCGCTTGCCCAATAGCATGCGTATAGCGTCACGCTCGCGTTCGACGTCCTCGCCGGAATTCGCGAGGATGACGTCGAAGCCCTCGGCCCGCGCGACATCGCTGATGCCGCGGACCGCCAAGCCGAAATAGGGGTTCTCCACGTCGGCGACGACGACGCCGATGGCGCGCGAGCGACCGGTCGTCATGCTGCGGGCGACTTCATTTGGCCGGTAATTGAGGCTCTGAGCGGCGGTCATCACTTTGTCCCGAACCGCTGGACTGGTGACGCTGTAACCGCCGAGCACGCGCGCTGCGGTCGCCTTGGAGACACCGGCCTCGCGCGCGACATCCTGCACGGTTGCATCCCGAGACTTTGACGGTGAATCGCTCATGGGTCCGCCTTAGTTCCGCTGCCCGTCGATCGCAACGCGAAACGGCGATGATTGACAGATGAGACCGGTCTCATTATCGCTTTAGCATCATGAGGGGCGAAAGTCATGGTGCGCAGGCTGAAGTGGGGCGTGCTCGGCGCGGCGAACATCGCGCGCAAGCATGTCATTCCCGCCATACTGGCGAGCGAGCGTTGCGAGCTCGTCGCCATTGCGTCGCGCGACGAGGAACGCGCCCGCGCCGCGGCCCATGATTTCGGCATTGCAACGGCCTATGGGTCCTACGACGCCCTGCTCGCGGACCCGGACGTCGAGGCGATCTACAATCCACTGCCCAACCATCTGCACGCGCCCTGGACAATCAGGGCGCTGGAGGCCGGCAAGCACGTCCTGTGCGAGAAGCCGATCGCGCTCGACGCTGCCGAGGCCCGCGAGATCGCCTCCGCCTCAGAGCGCACGGGCCGGCTGGTCATGGAAGCCTTCATGGTGCGCTTCCATCCGCAGTGGCGGAAGGCGCGCGAAATCACGCAGAGCGGCCGCATCGGCGAGGCGCGCGCGATGCAAACGATCTTTTCCTATTATCTCACCGACCCTGCGAATGTCCGAAACCAGCGCGACATCGGCGGCGGTGGTCTGTACGATGTCGGCTGCTACGCCATCAACACCGCGCGATACATCTTCGGCGCCGAGCCGGAGCGGGCCATTGCGCTCGTCACCACAGATCCGGTCCTGGGAACCGACTGCATTACGAGCGGCCTGCTGGCGTTTTCGGAAGGGCGGCAGCTCACTTTCACCTGCGCTACGCAGCTCGTGCCGTGCCAGCGCGTGCAGATTCTCGGAACGCGTGGCCGTATCGAGGTCGAGATACCCTTCAACGCGCCCAAGGCCGCCGATGCGACAGTCGTCGTCGACGACGGCAACGACCTCGCCGGCGGTGGCCGGGAGCGGATCGCTCTGCCCGCCTGCGATCAATATGCGCTGCAATGTGATGCCTTCTCGCGCGCTGTGCTCGGCGAGGAGCCGCTGGCCGCGACGATGGCCGACGCCGTGGCAAACATGCGCACGATCGACGCTCTCTTCCGCTCGGCGCGCTCCGGCGCCTGGGAAGCGCCGTGAACCGTCCCGCCACCCATCTCGTCTGAAGCAGAGAGAAACCTCGTGAGACCGTCTCCAGACCGCCCGAGCGTCGTCATCATCGGAGGGGGCATCTTCGGCGTCTCCACGGCGCTGCATCTCGTGCGCCAGGGATCACGCGTCACGCTCGTTACCGAGGGCCTCCTCGGCAGCGGCGCTTCGGGCCGCTCGCTTTCGTGGCTCAACTCGGCTCGTTTCCGCTCGGCCGCCTATCACCACCTGCGAATGGCCGGCATCGATCGCTATCGCACGCTCGCGGCGCGGCATCCGCAGGCCCCGTGGCTGCGTTTCGACGGCGGCCTAACCTGGGACGCCGACGACGCGTCGAATGCGATCGACGCCGCCGAGGCGCATGAACGGGCTATCGGCTACGACGTGATGCGTCTGGCCCCCGACCAAGTCGCGGCCGTCACGCCCGGCGTCGATGCGCGGGCGATCACGCTGCAGGGCGCCCTGTTCAATCCTGGCGAGGGCTGGGTCGATCTCCCGGCGCTGATCGACCTGCTGGCCGTGGAGCTTCGCGGGCGAGGCGGTGAGATCGTCGAGAATGCCGGTGCCGCATCGCCGCTCGTCCGCAACGGGCTCGCTCGTGGCGCGAGGGCCGCCGATGGCCGTCTGTTCGAAGCCGACGCCTGCCTGATCGCGACCGGCCCCTGGACGCCAGCCTTGGCCGCCGATCTCGGTGTCGCGATTCCCGATGCGTCGCCGATCGGGCTTCTAGTCAAGACGGCGCCCGTGCACACGCCGCTCCGGGCTGTCCTGAACACGCCGCGCGTCGCCGTGCGGCCGACGCCCGACGGCGCGCTGGTGCTCGACTCCGCCTGGTCCGAGGAGGAGATGCGCATCAACGCGGACGGCAGCTTCGCTGTACAGCAGGAGACGATCGAGGGCCTGCTGCGGGAGGCCTCCGCCGTGCTGGCCGGCAATCCGAAGCTGGCCTTCGGCTCCTACGGCGCAGGGCGCAAGCCCATCCCGGGCGACGGCGAGCCGGTCCTCGGAGCGCTGGACGGGATCGGCTCGTGCTTCGTCGCGTTCAGCCACAGTGGCGCTACGCTCGGGTTGATCGTGGGGGAGCTCCTGGCGGACGAGATCGCGAATGGCCGCCGCAGTCCGCTGCTGGACGAGTTCCGGTCCGGCCGCTTCAGGGCCGCCGCCCGGCCCCTAGTCGACGCCTGATGCCGATCTCGCCCGGCCGGTCCGCATTGCCGAGATCTGCCGGGCGGAAGGGCCGCGAGCCGGCACTCATCGCTCGTTGCGAACGAACCATAAAAGCAAAAGAGGAGAGGGATATGACGACGAAACTTTCGTTCAGGACCATGCTGGCGTCGCTCGTGCTATCATCCGGGCTGTGGGGAGTCGCCGCAGTACAGGCCCAATCGCTGCCGCCGTTGCCCAAGGCGGTCAAGGACGCCGGCACGCTGCGCATCGGCGTCCGCTGCGACGCGCCGCCCTTCGGCCAGTCGGCCGCCGACGGCAAGCCGGTTGGCATCGAAATCGATATCGCAAAGCAGCTCGGCGTCTACGCGCTCGGCTCGGCCGACAAGGCGGAGCTGACCTGTGTCACCACGGATGCGCGCATCCCTTCCCTGACCGGTCGCAAGATCGATCTGCTCGTGGCAACGCTGGGCCGGACACCGCCCCGCGAGCAGGTGATCGATTACTCGACGATCTATTATTGGGGCAGCAGCAACGTCGCCGTGCTGAAGGACAGCCCGGTGCAGAGCCTCGCCGAGCTCAAGGGCAAGTCGATCCTGATTGTGAAGGGCGGCAATCAGATCAACTGGTTGCGCGCAAATATTCCGGACGTTCAGTTCGTGCAGCTCAACACCGCCTCGGACAGCCTTCAGGCGCTGTTCCAGGGCCGCGCGGACGCTTACGTCACCGACGGCACGACGATGGCACTGCTGCTGGGCAACTATCCCAATCTGCGTGTGCTCAAGGGCGAGGTCGACCTCGGCTTCAACGGCGTCGGCATTCGCAAGGGCGAGGCCGAGATGAAGGCCTTCGTCGATGCGGCTCTCGCGCGGATGAAGGAAGAAGGCCTGCTCTCGAAGGCGGTGAAGGCCCATGTCGCGGATGCCAATTTGCAGGCGCAGATGATCCGCTCCTTCGAGACCCCGCCACCTTCGCACTGACGGCAGGCGTGCCGGCGGGAGGACCGTCGCCGGCGCGCCGTTCGCTGGTCCGCCTGGGGAGACATCATGGACCTCGACTATATCCTCGGCGCGCTACCGGACCTGATGAAGGGTCTGAAGATGACCCTGATGGTCAGCGCGCTGTCGATCAGCCTGTCTCTCCTGCTCGGGGCCCTGGGTGCGGCCTTGCGCACCAGCGGACATGCGCTCCTTCGGCAACTCATCGTCGGCTACGTCGAATTCATCCGCGGCACGCCGCTGCTGGTGCAGATCTTCTTCATCTTCTTCGGCCTGCCGAGCCTCGGCATCCGCTTTTCGGTGTTCTGGTCCGGCGTCATCGCCCTGACGGTCTGGGCAACGGCGTTCCAAATCGAGAATATGCGCGCCGGGCTCGCCTCGGTCGCGCCGGGCATCCGCGACGCATCGGTCGCTCTCGGTCTGAAGCGCTGGCAGCATGGGATTCTCATCGTCCTGCCTATCGCCGCGCGGGCCGCCCTGCCGCCCGCCATGAACACCGTCGTCTCGACCTTCAAGAATTCGGCCTACCTGCAGGCGATCGGGCTCGTGGAGCTGACCTTCGTCGCCGTCGACCGCATCGCCTATGAGTTCCGCGCCGTCGAGATGTTCGCGACGATCTGCGTGATCTACCTGTTCTGCGTCTTCGTGTTGGCTGGACTGGCCAAGCTGGTCGAGCGCCGGCTCGACCGTCCTTTCGCGGAACGCTGACCATGCTCCTCGTCGAGTTCCGGAGCTTCCTGTTGGCGGGCTTCGCCAATACCCTGCTGCTGTCGCTGGTGCTGACGGCGGGCGCAACGCTGTGTGCCATCCTATTCGCGGTTGCCCTTTCGGCGCGCTCCCGGGGCCTGGCGGGGCTGGTCTACGGCCTCGTCGAATGCTTGCGCGACACCCCGCTGATGGTCACCGTGCTGCTGGCTTATTTCGTCCTGCCGAAGGCCGGTATCTCGCTCAATCCCTTCTGGTCGAGCGCGCTCAGCATCTCGCTCTGGGGCGGCGCCAACGGCGCACACATCGTCCGCGCCGGCCTGGCATCCGTTCCGAAAGGCCAGCATGAGGCCGCCGACGCCTTCGGCCTGCGAGGCTGGAGAAAGCTTGTGCTGGTCACCCTGCCGCAGGCGATGCCGGTGATCATCCCGCCCTATGTCAGCCTGGTGACGAGCCTCGTGCAGGCGAGCTCGCTCGGCGCTGTGATCGGAGTGGAAGAGGTCTTCCGCGCGGGCCAGGTCATCATCGAGCAGACCACGCTCGTGCGAGGCGGCAGCCCGGCCTATCTCGTCTATGGCTTCCTGCTCGTCATCTATTTCGTGCTGTGCTGGCTAATTTCCCTCGTCGGGCGTCGCTGCGAGCAATATTTCACCCGGCATTTGACGGGAGCCGATGAAGCCTCCCCTCTGCCGCGAGGTACGACACAAGTCGTGCCTGCCTGATGCCGGCGGCAGCGGAATTCTTTGCCACCGTATGGCGCATCTACCTTTAGACGTTCGATGTCCTGCCCCGTCCGCGGGACGTCTGTTTGATGGTCGTGCGCCAATGCTCGGAATTGGCGCATGTGAGCCCAAGGCGCGCCACGTCTATACGGGCCAGTGAGGATGGAAGTCGACCTCGGCCGCCACTTAGAACCGCATTTCGACCCTGCCCTTGAGGGCGTCGTCGCTGGAGCGTTCGCCGATGGCGGCGGACTAGGTCAGACCAAGGGCAGTGGCCTGCGAGACCCGCCAGTCGAGGCCGGCCTCGGCGACGAGTGCCTCGCGGTCGATCGGAGCGGCGAGGACGCGTGAGGGCGTGGCACCGGCGACGAAGGCGGTGCGGGCCTGCGGAGTGAGTTCGCCGAAGCCGTGGCGCCAGCCGACCAGGCCGCGCCCGAACAGCGGCAGCGCCCCGATCTGCGCCTCGGCCCTGAGGCCTAGCGTGGTGAAAGCTCCGGGGTGGGTGCTGGCGAGGCTCGTCTTTCTCGGCTGGGCAGGGGCATCGCTGACGGCAGCATGCGGGCACAGCCGGCGAGCCGGCTTTGATGGTGACCGAGCGTCTGTCGCTTTGATCGCGCGTCAGACGAGTCTTCCTGGCCTGCGTCTCCGCAGCAGCGAAAGCTCCCATCGTTACCGCCTTGACAGATGGATGTTCTCGCACTTAGCCTTCTTCTAAATCGTATTAGATAATTATTTTGGGACGGAAAGCCTTGACCAAGCGCGCGCTTCCGCACGAGCGAGCCAGCCGCCGCGCCACCAGCGCGGAGGTCGCCAAGCTCGCGGGTGTCTCACGGACCACCGTCTCTCTCGTTCTGAACGATCGTGGCGGAGAGCTCGGCATCTCGGCCGAAACGCGGGCGCGCGTTGCCGATGCCGCCGCCCGGTTGAGCTATCAGCCGAGCCATGCCGCGCGCTCGCTGCGGCGCTGGCGCACCAACGTGATCGCGCTGCTGCTCTATACGCTCGACAGCTTCTACAATGCCGAGATCATCGGCGCTGCCCATGCCGCTGCTCTCGAGCGCGGCTATTCGCTCAACATCATGTCGGCGAAGTTCGACGAGGTGCACCGGCGGGCCTATTCGCTGCTCTCCGGCGGCGTTGCCGACGGCATCATCGTCGCCGCCCCCCCGGCCGATCTCGCCGCCGACCTGAAGAAGCTCGCCGAGAACGGCATGCCGATCGTGGTCATGCAGCACCACAGCCCCGACCCGGCACTCCAGGCGGTGCGCGTCGATCTAGAGAGGGGCGGCTATGTCGCGACCCGGCACCTGATCGATCTCGGTCATCGCCGCATCGCCCACATCGGCAGCGCCTCGCAGCGTCTGCTGAAGCGTCGCGAGCGCTCCGAGGGTTATGCGCGGGCGCTTGAGGAAGCCGGCATCGCCGCGGACCCGCAGCTCGTCGCAATGGCGGAGCCAAGTCTCGCCGGCGGCTTCTCGGCAATGGAGGAATTGCTGGCGCAGGACGAACGCCCGAGTGCCGTCTTCGTCTACAGCGACCAGATGGCGGTCGGCGCGCTGCATGCCCTGCGCAAGCATGGCGTGCGTGTGCCGGAGGACATGGCGGTCGTCGGCTTCGACGGCATCGCGCTCGGCGGCTTCATTACGCCGGAGCTGACCACGGTCGACTATTCCCGCGCCGATATCGGCCGGCTCGCAGTCGAGGCGGTGATCAGCCGGCTGGAAGGCGAGGTCGAGCCGCCGCGCGAGCAGGTTCTGCCGGTGCGCCTGCTGGTGCGCGAATCCTGCGGCGGCGGCGGCGCCACAACCGACCGGGAAGGAGCCTGAGAAAGCCCACCGCGTTCCAACGAAAAAACATCAAGGGAGATCGAAACAATGGCGACCATCACCAAGCGCAGTTTCTTGAAGAGCAGCTTGTGCGCCGGCATCGGTGCCGGAACCGGCATGTACTTTGGTGCGGCGAGCGCCCAGAAGGCCGCGTCGCTGACGATGACCTCCTGGGGCTCGCCCGCCGAGATCGCCGCCTTCAACGCGCAAATCGATCGGTACAAGGCTCAAAACCCCAACGTCGCCATCAAGCTGGAGGTCGTTCCGAGCGGCCAGTACTACCAGCAGCTCGACACCCGCTTCGCCGGCAAGCAGGCTCCGGACATCTTCCGCGCCCAGTACCAGCGCATCGGGCGCTATGGGCAGAGCGGCGCCGCGATCGACCTGTCGCAATATCTCGACGCCGGTTTCGGCCAGGACTTCCTGCCCTCGGTCTGGCGGGCATCGACGATCAAGGGCAAGCCGCACGCCCTTCCTCACCACACCGACACCTTCGCGCTGTTCTACAACGCCGAGATCTTCGAAAAATGCGGCATCGAGGCGCCCAGGAGCCTCGACAAGAGCTGGACCTGGCAGGAGTTCATCAGCGCCGCCAAGCTGACCAAAGAGAAGGCCGGGCTGAACTACGCCTTCGCGATGAACTGGCAGAACTCGAACGCCTATCGCTGGCTGATGTATCTCTACCAGCACGGCGGCCAGCTGCTCGACAACGAACTCAAGGGCCCGCAGATCAACACGAAGGAGGCGGCCGAGACCGTCGCCTGGACCCAGAGCTGGTTCAAGGACGCGCTCGTCCCGCCCAATACCTCGCTGAAGAGCTCCGAGCCGGTGCAGAACCTGTTCGCCACCGGCAAGATCGCCATGCTGCTGCATGGCGACTGGCAGATCCCGTTCATCCAGGAGCAGGCCAAGTTCAAATGGGGCGTCACCTATCTGCCGCGAGACGTCGCGATGGCGGCCGATCTCGGTGGCAATGCCCTGGCGATCTCGCGGGACAGCAAGAGCCCGGACGTCGCGGCCGACTTCGTCAAGTTCATGGTCGCGGAGGAGGCGATGCGCGAGTTCGTCACCAAGGCGCAGTTCCTGCCGGTGCGCAAATCGCTGAAGGAGAAGGGCCTCGTCTACGACATCCGCAACGAGGAGATGAGGGTCTTCCTCGAACAGTCGGCGACCGTGCCGGAGCACCTTGTCAGCACCATCGTCATGCCGACCTGGGACCGCTTCAACGCCAAGCTGGCCGACGAGCTCGAGCTCGCCTTCACCTCCGGCCAGTCACCGACCGCGACCGTTGCCAACATCGAGAAGCACGTGCGCTCGACGCTGCTGGTCTGATGGCGGCGGTGATGGCCATCGCGGAAAACCTGAGAGGGCCGGCGGTCGGCCGACCCTCGGCGGCAGAGGCGCGGCGCTACTGGCTGCAAGCCAGGCGAAGCCAGCTGACGCCCTATCTGTTCATCGCGCCGAACATGGCGCTGTTCTCGGTCTTCGTCTTCTTCCCGCTGCTGTATGCGTTCTATATCAGCCTGCGGGAATGGAGCCTGATCGACACGCCGCGGTACATCGGGCTGGAGAACTATGCCCGGCTCGCCCACGACGGGCTGTTCTGGCAGTCGCTGAGCAACACGGCGGTCTACTCCATCGCCACGGTTCCGATGAGCCTCGCCATCGGCCTGGTGCTGGCGATCGCCCTCAACCGCCACCTTCTCGGCCGCACCCTCCTGCGCAGCGTCTTCTTCCTACCGGTGGTGATCTCGAACGTCGCCACGGCGGTGATCGCTGCCTGGCTCTTCAACGACAATTACGGCGTCATCAACACGCTGCTCCAGCAAGTCGGGATCGGTCCCGTCGCTTGGCTGTCCTCGCCGCGCTGGGCGCTGTTCTCGCTGATCGTCACCTCGCTCTGGGTCCGGGTCGGCTTCTGCATGGTGGTCTATCTCGCCGCGCTGCAGTCGATCTCGCCAACCTATTACGATGCCGCCCAGATGGACGGCGCCAGCCGCTGGCAGCAGTTCCGCTTCGTCACCTGGCCGCTGCTGCGGCCGGCGACCTTCCTGCTGCTGATCCTTGGCGTGATCCACTCCTTCCAGGTCTTCGACTTGATCTACGTCATGACCGGCGGCGGCCCTGGCTTCTCGACGACGATGATCGTCCAGTACATCTACCAGGCCGCCTTCGTCGGTTCGGAGATGGGCTATGCCAGCGCCATGGGCATGGTCCTGTTCGTGATGATCCTGATCTTCACCCTGCTGCAATGGCGAGTGAACCGCCGGGTCGAGGACGTGGCATGAGGGCTCCGACATGATCGCGGGAACGAACCGCAGCGCCGTGACGCGCCGCCTCGAGACCACGAGCATCTGGCTGCTCATGGTTGCGGGCGCCGGGATCATGTTCTTCCCGGTCTACTGGATGTTCGCGACCGCGGTGCGGCCAAAGGACGAGGTCTTCAGTGGTGCCGCCGGGCTGATCCCGTCGAGCTTCGTCTGGCAGAACTTCGCCGACGCGATCGGGCGCGTGCCGTTCCTGAGCTGGACGATGAACTCGCTGATCATCACCGTGTTCGCGGTCGTGATCACGGTGACGATCAACCTGCTCTGCGGCTACGCCTTCGCCAAGTTCCGCTTCGCCGGCCGCGACATCCTCTTCCTCGCGGTCTTGTCGGCGCTGATGATCCCGTTCCAGGTCATCATCGTGCCGCTCTTCCTGGTGGTCTCCGAGCTCGGCCTGCTCAGCGACTATTGGGGCGTCATCCTGCCACGCGCGGCCGAGGCCTTCGGCATCTTCATGGTGCGCCAGTTCATGGTCTCGATCCCCGACGAATTGCTCGAGGCGGCCCGCATAGACGGCGCCAGCGAGCTGAAGATCTTCTTCAAGATCGTCGTGCCGCTCTCGAAGCCGATCATCGCCGTCCTGGTGATCTTCACCTTCATGTGGCGCTGGAACGACTTCGCCCTGCCGCTGATCGTGATGATGAAGCAGGAGATGTACACCGTGCAGCTCGGCCTCAACCTGCTGCGCGGCCAGTTCAATACCGAGTGGTCGATGATCATGGCGATCGCGCTGCTCTCGCTGGTGCCGATGCTGATCATCTTCACCTTCTTCCAGCGCTATTTCGTCCAGGGCATCTCCGGCTCCGGCCTCAAGTAACCGCCTGCGCTGGAGCGCTGGCCGACCAGTTTCGACGTTTCGAGAAGGACAATACCGTGGTCAAGATCGCCATGATGGGTGCCGGCAGCGCCGTCTTCGTCAAGAACCTGCTGACCGACATCCTGAACTTCACCGAGCTCGGGCGCGTGGTGATCTCGCTGCACGACATCGATCCCGAGCGGCTCGAGACGGGCGGCATGATGGCGCGCTGGACCGCCAAGCAGTTCGGCGCCGATGCGGTCATCGAGGAGCATCTCGACCGTCGCCGCGCGCTCGAGGGTTGCGACTTCGTCATCAACATGGTCCAGATCGGCATGCACGAAGCGACGCTGATCGACTTCGACATCCCCCGGAAATACGGGCTGAAGCAGACCATCGCCGACACGGTCGGCATCGGCGGCATCTTCCGCGGCCTGCGCACCATCCCCTTCATGCTCGATCTCGTCGCCGACATGCGCGAGCTCTGCCCGAGCGCGGTGTTGCTGAACTACACCAACCCGATGAGCATCCTGACCTGGGCGGTCTACAAGGCCTTTCCCGAGCAGCGCGTCGTCGGCCTCTGCCACAATGTCCAGCACACGGCGCGCGACCTTGCGAGCTATCTCGGCGTCGAGCAGTCCAGGCTGAGCTATGACTGTGCCGGCATCAACCACATGACCTGGTTCCTCAAACTCCAGATCGACGGCAAGGACGCCTATCCGGCGCTGCGTCAGGCGATGGCCGATCCGGAGATCTATGCCAGGGACAAGGTCCGCTTCGAGCTGATGCGGACGCTCGGCTGGTTCGTCAGCGAATCCAGCGAGCACAACGCCGAGTACACCCCGTATTTCCTGCGCCGCGACGACCAGATCGCGCAATACGATGTGCCGGTCGACGAATATGTCCGGCGCAGCGTGCGCAATCTCGGCCGCTACACCGAGACGCGCCGCAAGCTGCTGGCCGGCGAGGCCTTCCCGCTGGAGCGCAGCGACGAGTACGGCTCCCTGATCATCCGCGCCATGGTGACCGGCGAGCCAACGGTGATCTACGGCAATGTCGAGAACACCAGGCTGATCGACAACCTGCCCGAGGGCTGCTGCGTCGAGGTACCGGTCATCGTCGACCGCAATGGCCTGCGCCCCTGCCATGCCGGCACCTTGCCGCCGGAGCTGGCGGCGCATTGCGCACCGCACGTCTTCGTCCAGGACCTGACCGTGCGCGCAGCGCTCGACGGCGACCGCGAGCGCGTACACCGGGCTGCGGCGCTCGACCGTCATGCGGCGAGCGTGCTGTCGCTGCAGGAAACGAGGCGCATGGTCGACGAGCTCATCGCCGCCCATGGCGACGCCCTGCCGAAATGGAAGGACGCGGCCTGAGCGGCGCAGATTGCGTTCGCGGAGAGCCTTGAACCGATGCCGCCCATCCGCCTCGCCATCGTCGGCCTGGGCAAGATCGCCCGCGATCAGCACGTCCCGGCCATCGCGCAAACGCCTGGCATCGAGCTCGTGGCAATCGCCAGCCGCAACGCCAGCCTCGATGGCATCGCCCATTATGCGACGCTCGATGAGTTGCTGGTGCGGGCTCCAGAGATCGACGCCGTCGCCCTGTGCACGCCGCCGCAGCCGCGCCGGACCCAGGCCATGGCGGCACTCGCCGCCGGCAAGCATGTGCTTCTGGAAAAACCGCCCGGTGCGACCACTAGCGAGATCGCGCCGCTCCTGGCTTGCGCACGCGAGATGGGACGCACGCTGTTCGCCACCTGGCACTCACGCTTCGCGCCCGCGGTGGCGCCGGCCCGTGCCTTCCTGGCGCGGCATCGGCCCTTGTCCGTCACGATCACCTGGAAGGAGGATGTGCGTATCTGGCATCCCGGCCAGGACTGGATCTTCGAGCCGGGAGGGCTCGGCGTCTTCGACCCGGGCATCAACGCGCTGTCGATCCTGACCGCGATCCTGCCCGAGCCGGTCTTCGTGACCGGGGCCGATCTCGCCTTCCCGGCGAACAGGCAGGCGCCGATCGCCGCCGACCTCGTGCTCGCCAGCATGTCCGGCCGGCCGATCCGCGCGGTTTTCGACTTCCGCCAGATCGGAGAGCAGACTTGGGCGATCCATATCGAGACCGAGGCCGGCACCTTGCGGCTCGATTCTGGCGGGGCGCGGCTCAGCCATGGCGACCATGTCCTCGTCGACGAGCCGGAGCGGGAGTATCCCGAAATCTACCGCCGCTTTGTCGAGCTGATTGGCGCGCGCCGCAGCGACGTCGATTCTACGCCGCTCGCCCTCGTCGCCGATGCCTTCCTGCTCGGCCGCCGCCGCATCGTCGAACCATTCGAGTACTGAGTTGCGCTTCACCAGGCTTCAGGTGCCGCTCTGCATGATGGCGCCGACGTGCCTCGGTGGAGGTGTTATCGGAGCGTCGCCAAAAGCGCGGCTTACCTGAGCTCAGTGTCGGGCGCCGTACGAACGAGCGGCAGATGTCCCGTTAGGGTCAGAGCTCACATCTTGCGCCGCCGCCTCGAATGTCCGGTCTTGGGCAATCTTTCGACGTCCGTTCCTGGCGCAGGATGCACCTCATGCAACCTTCTGACCAGATGGCGGTGTCGGCCGTATCGGAGTGCTCATCGAGGCTGCGACCGCCTGCAGTTCGGCGACGAACCCGGCCACGGCCGGATTACGTCGCTCGCCATTGCGGAACGCCACGGAGATCTGCCGCCGGATTGCCGGGCGAATCTCCTTCAGCAGCAAAGTGCCGATATAGTCGCGACCGCGCAGCCCGGGATTGATCGAGACCGAGCATCCCGCCTCGACCATGGCACGGACCACCTCGAAGCTGTGGCAGTGGCCATTGATGATGGGATCGAACCCGGCATCCTGGCAGGCGTCGACGATCACGTTCGAATAGGTCGCCGACGTCGTGTCGAGCGCCCAGCGCTCGGCCGCGAGATCCTGCAGCGCGATATATGGTTTGCCGGCCAGCCTGTGATCGGGTGGCAGCAGGACATGGAGCTCATCATCGAGCAGGTGCAGCATCTCGACCTGCGCCTCCGGCAGGCCGGTTGAGGTGGTCAGGTCGTCGACTGATCTGAGACCCAAAAACTGGACCGCTTTGGGTTAGAGTTTTCCGCGTCGTTTCCCTTGGGCTGGGAGGAGCGGAAGACGATGAAGGATTCGAAGTTCTCGGACGCGCAGAAGGCGTTCATCCTGAAGCAAGGCGCCGACGGGATTCGGGTGGCAGAGATCTGCCGGCGGGCCGGCATCAGCCAGGCGACCTATTTCAATTGGAAGAAGAAGTACGAGGGGTTGCTGCCGGCTGAGATGCGTCGGCTGAAGCAGCTCGAGGACGAGAACGCGAAGCTGCGCAAGCTCGTCGCCGACCTGGCGCTGGACCGTGAGATGCTGCAGGACGTCATCCGCCGAAAGCTCTGAGGCCTGGTCGCAAGCGCGAGCTCGTCGGCTTGGTCTGTGGCCAGTGGCAGGTGTCGATCCGGCGGGCCTGTGCGGTCCTGGAGTTCGACACGTCGAGCCACCACTACAAATCGTGCCGGCCCGACCAGGCCCCCTTGGCAGCCCGGATCAAGGCGATCTGCGAGACCCGCGTCCGCTATGGCTATCGCCGCGTCGACGTGCTGCTGCGGCGCGAGGGCTGGCATGTCAATCAGAAGCGGATTCGAAGGATCTACAATGAGTTAGGCTTGCAACTCCGGAACAAGGCGCCCAAGCGCCGGGTCAAGGCAAAGCTGCGCGAGGACCGTGCGCCGGCGACGTGGCCGAACGACGTCTGGGCGATGGATTTTGTCCATGACCAGTTGGCGACAGGCCGCAAGATCCGGGTTCTGACCGTGGTCGACACCTTCTCGCGCTTCTCACCGGCCGCCGATCCGCGCTTCAGCTACCGGGCCGAGGATGTCGTCGCCACGCTGGAGAGGGTCTGCGCGAAGCTCGGCTATCCGAAGACCATTCGGGTCGACCAGGGCTCCGAGTTCGTCAGCCGCGATCTCGATCTGTGGGCCTATGCCAAGGGCGTCACGCTCGACTTCTCGCGGCCAGGCAAGCCGACGGACAACGCCTTCATCGAGGCGTTCAACGGCCGCTTCCGCAGTGAGTGCCTGAACACCCACTGGTTCCTGACGCTTGCGGATGCGGCCGAAAAGATGGAGGCTTGGCTCAGATACTACAACGAGGATCGGCCGCACGGGGCCATCGGCAACAAGCCACCGATCCTGCTGCAAAATCCCGGCGGTACTCCCAGCCCACCGCCGTGACCAAAGGCCGGAAACTCTACCCTCCGGCGGTCCAGAAACTGGTCTCGGATCA
>JAESGM010000272.1_pt1 | contig 79274 bp, 87 predicted proteins | sample 9269721 | NCBI WGS metagenome assembly JAESGM01 (sample SAMN15720920, study PRJNA650825) | algae metagenome | isolation source: Komarekiella atlantica HA4396-MV6 and co-occurring heterotrophs from... | place: USA: Theobald House, Kauai, HI | collected 2009-07-29
GCCTCCGACGCGGCGCAGGAAATCTATGCGGCGCAGGTCTATGAATATCCGGTCAAGGAAGGCGTCGAGGCGAGCGCGGACGTGCAGTCGTTCGGCGAGCTCAATGCCGACACGCTGCCCTTGACGGAAATCGCCAAGAACCGCCGCGCGGCCTCCGAGATGGTCGATCGCGTCGGGCTCGACGATGGTCCGAGCAGCTAAGGCCGTAACGATATTCGGCGCCGTCGTGCTGAATCGCAACACACCTTGAGCGCGAAGGCCGGTCCGGCAGCGGACCGGCCTTCGCCGTTTTCCCGATGAGCGCTTCGTGACCGACCAGCTTCTGATCGACAGGACCGCCGCCATATCGCCGCCCGCGCCACGCGCGCGGCGGCAGCGGCATCCCGCGGCGCTGGCCTTGAGCGCGGTCGTGGCGGCGATCGTTCTCCTGCCGGTCCTGACGCTTGCCGGCATCGCGCTTTCGGGCAGCGGCGAGGACTGGCCGCATCTGGTCAATTTCGTGCTGCCGCGCGCAGCGACGACAACGCTGTGGCTGATGGCGCTGGTCGCATTCGGCACCGCCACGATCGGCGTGACGACCGCCTGGCTCGTCGTCGCCTATGATTTTCCTTTGCGACGGATGCTGGCCTGGGCGCTCGTCCTGCCGCTTGCCGTGCCGCCCTATCTGGCGGCCTATGCGTTCGGCGAGTTCTTCCATTTCACCGGGCCGGTCCAGACCGCCATCCGCGACGTTTTCGGTTTCCAGACCTCGCGCGACTACTGGTTTCCCGACATCCGCTCGACGACGGGCGCGGCGATCGTGCTGTCGGCCGTGCTCTTTCCCTATGTGTATCTGACGACGCGCGTCGTCTTCATCATGCAGGGGCGCAACATCGCCGACGTGGCGCGCACGCTCGGCGCGCGGCCGGGCAAGGTGTTTCGCAAGATCCTGCTGCCGATCTCGCGGCCGGCGATCGCGGCGGGTGTCGCGCTGGTCCTGATGGAGACGCTGAACGACATCGGCGCGTCGGAATATCTGGGCGTGCGCACGCTGACACTGTCGGTGTTCTCGACTTGGCTGAACCGGGGGAGCCTGGAAGGCGCGGCGCAGATCGCGATGATCATGCTGGTCATCGTCTTCGCGCTTTTGATGGCCGAGCAATGGGCGCGGCGGCGCCAGCGCTACCATGCGATGCGCGCGACGCAGATGAAGGCCAAGCCGCCGCGCGTCGCTCTCGGCGGCGTCAAGGGCGCCCTGGCGACGCTTGCCGCCGGCCTGCCCGTCATCGCCGGTTTCGGCATTCCGCTTTACGTCTTTGCCGATTATGCCTCGCGCCGAATGCAGCAATTCGCCGACCCGGCTCTTTTTGGCGCGCTGACCAACTCCATCGTGACGGCGACCGCGACGGCGGTCGTCACCATCATGATCGCGCTGGTGCTGATCCAGGCGGCGCGACTGGCACGCTCGCATCTGGTGACCGGGCTGACGCGCTTCGCGATGGTCGGCTATGCGCTGCCCGGAACGGTGATGGGGCTCGGACTGCTCTTCGCGCTCGCCCGCTTCGACAATGCGCTCGACGCCGTCATGCGCGAGACGTTCGGCGTGTCGACGGGACTGCTCCTGACCGGTTCGGCGGCCGCGGTCGTGCTCGTCTGCTCGATCCGGTTTCTCGCGCTCGCCGAAGGCTCGATCCGCTCGGGCCTCGAAAAACTGCCGCCCAATATCGACGAGGCGGCGCGCAGCCTCGGGCGCACGCCCGGCCAGAGCGCGCGGGCGGTGATCCTGCCGCTGCTCGGCCCCGCCATCCTGACGGCGGCGGTGCTGGTCTTCGTCGACACGATCAAGGAATTGTCGGCGACGATCCTGCTGCGCCCGTTCGGCTTCAACACGCTGGCGACGCATGTCTATGAAAGCGCCTCGCGCGGGCGGCCGGAGGATGGAGCGGTGGCGGCGCTGTTGATCATCGTGACGTCGCTGATCCCGGTGGTGCTTTTGTCGCGCGCGCTGGCGCGGGATCGGGAAGCGATGATGTGAGAGTGGTGGGTGGATTCTTGTGAAGAGAGACCCCCAGCCTTGCAGACAAAAAAAGCGCCCCGGTAAGGGGCGCTACGGAATTTTTGTCACACAGGGACTTGAAGCGGAGCCGCGTAGCCGGTCGGGCGCGTCTTTTGTCTCAAGTTGCCCCCACAATGGCGCGGCAACCCTTAACGAAACCTTGCCGCGGTGAAGATATTTTTACCGAATGCTAGGCACGTTGCAGATGCGGTAAATTTTGCCGCAAGGATTGGTTAACCAAGATCAGGAGCGCAGCGCGGCCAAGTCGCGGTAAAGCTCCAGCGCCTCGGGATTGGCGAGGGCTTCCTGGTTCTTGACCGCGCGGCCATGGACGATATCGCGCACGGCGAGTTCGGTGATCTTGCCGGACTTGGTGCGCGGGATGTCGGCGACCTCGACGATGCGGGCCGGGACGTGGCGGGGGCTGGCGCCGGTGCGTATCGTCGTGCGGATTTTCTTTTCCAAAGCCTCGTCAAGGCTCACGCCTTGCGCCAGACGCACGAAGAGCACGACGCGGACATCGTCGTCCCAGGTCTGGCCGATGCAGATGGCTTCCGCGATCTCGGACAACTGCTCGACCTGGTTGTAGATTTCGGCCGTGCCGATGCGCACGCCGCCGGGATTGAGCGTCGCGTCCGACCGGCCGTGGATGACGATGCCGCCATGCGGCGTCCATTCGGCGAAATCGCCGTGGCACCAGACATTGTCGAAGCGCTCGAAATAGGCGGATTTGTATTTCGCGCCTTCGGGGTCGTTCCAGAACATGATCGGCATGGCCGGGAACGGCTTCGTGCAGACGAGTTCGCCCTTCTCGCCGGCAATGGGCCTGCCGTCATCGTCCCAGACGTCGACGGCCATGCCGAGGCCCGGCCCCTGGATCTCGCCGATCCAGACGGGTTTCGTCGGCACGCCGAGGACGAAGCAGGAGACGATGTCCGTGCCGCCGGAAATCGAGGCGAGGTGGACGTCTTCCTTCACGCTCTCATAGACGAAGCGGAAGCTCTCGGGCGCGAGCGGCGAGCCGGTCGAGGCGATGGTGCGCACGGAGGCAAGGTCGTGCGTCGCCTTCGGTTCGAGGCCGGCCTTCTTGACCGCGTCGATGAACTTCGCCGACGTGCCGAAGAAGGTCATCTTCTCGTCCTGCGCGAAGTCGAAGACGACGTTGCCGTCGGGGTAGAAGGGCGAGCCGTCATAGAGCAGCAGCGTGGCGCCGCAGGCGAGGCCCGAGACGAGCCAGTTCCACATCATCCAGCCGCAGGTGGTGAAGTAGAAGAAGCGGTCGCTTTCGCCTATTCCCGCATGAAGGCGCTGTTCCTTGACGTGCTGGAGAAGCGTGCCCCCGGCCGAATGGACGATGCATTTGGGAATGCCCGTCGTGCCCGACGAAAACAGGATGTAGAGCGGATGGGCGAAGGGCAGCCGGGTGAACTCGACCTCCTTCGGCGCGATGCCGGAAATCGCATCCGACAGCGCCTCGGCGCGGTCGATCTTCGCGGCGGCTGCCTGCGCATTGCCGAGATAGTCGACGATGAAGGCGCGGGCGACGCCCGGCAGCTTCGCGACGACGGCGGCGACCTTGTCCGACACGTCGAGCGCCTTGCCGTTGTAGTGATAGCCATCGACGGTGATGAAGAGCTTGGGCTCGATCTGGCCGAACCGGTCGAGCACGCCCTGTTCGCCGAAATCGGGCGAGCAGGACGACCAGATGGCGCCTATGGAGGCGGTTGCGAGCATGGCCGCGATGGTTTCGGGCATGTTCGGCATCATCGCCGCGACGCGATCGCCCTCACCCACGCCATGGGCGCGAAAGAGCTGCTGGAGTTGCGAGACCAACGCGTGCAACTCATCCCACGACATGCGGCGCGCCACCTTGTCCTCGCCGCGAAAGACGAGCGCGTCGTCCGAACCGCGCTTCGACAAAAGGTTCTCGGCGAAGTTCAGCTTCGCATCGGGAAAAAAGCGGGCGCCGGGCATCCTGTCGCCGTCCTCCAGCACCCGCGCACCCTTCTCGCCCTTGACGCCGCAGAAATCCCAGACGAGGTTCCAGAACGCCGCGCGGTCCTCGATCGACCAGGCGTGGAGCGCGTCATAGTCGCCGAGTTCACGGCCCGCTACCGCGGACGCTTCGCGCGCGAAGGCGGTGATCGGGGCCGCCTCGACGGCCTGCGGTTTCGGGGTCCAGAGCGGCGCGGCGTCGGTCATGCGGGTCCTCCCAGAAATGGTCGCGCTCTTGAAGCACACAGCGGGCTTGGCTGACAAGCCGCGCGCGGCATCGTAGAAATACGTTGGCAACGGTCTTTCCAGGGCCACAAATGCTTGAAATGGCATGGGCATCGAATAGGCTCCGCGGCAATGCGGACTTGTGCGTTGTCTGCCAGTCGGCGAGGTTGAATGCAGGGACAGGTCGTCAGACGAACGATCATCGGGCTCTCCGCCCTCATCGTCGCGGGCGTCGGGCTGGTTCTCGCGCTGCCCTGGGTCGCCTCGACGCAACTCGTGCGCGATCGGATCGCTTATGAGCTTTCTGCCTGGAGCGGCTATCGCGTTCAACTCAGCCAGGCGCCGCGCATCGATGTGTGGCCGACCTTTTCCGCCCATCTTTCCAATGTCGCGCTCTACGAATGGGGCGCACATGACAGCCGCCCGGTTCTGGAGGCAGAGCGCGTCGACATCGACCTGTCGGCACTGGCCGCGCTGCGCGGCGACGTGGTCTTTTCGAAACTCGCGCTCGAACATCCGCTGCTGCGGCTGACGAAGGCGACGCCGGTCTTCGACCTGCCGCCCCTGCCCGGCGGCGGGCGGATGAGCCGCGCGATCGACACGGCCAGCCAGGTCGTCGGCGCCAATGCCTTGGAGCCCGACCTGTCCGGCCTGCCGAGCGATGCGTTCGGGCAGGTGACCTTCAATGACGGGCGCATCGCGGTGGTCGAAGAGGGCGAGGACCAGGTGATCCTGTCCGGCCTGACCGGACAGATCGGCTGGCCGGCGCTGGACCGGCCGGCGACGCTGACGGCAGACGGCGTGTGGCGCAGCGAGGCGATCCGCGTCGAGGCGTCGAGCACGCAGCCGCTGCTGCTTCTGGCCGGCGGAACCTCGCCGATGCGCCTTTCGCTCGACGCCGCGCCCGCCAAGCTGCGCTTCGACGGTGCGGCGAACCTTTCGGTCAATTCCTTCTTCGACGGACAGGCGAGCTTCGAGACGCCATCGCTGCGCCGCGCGCTCGAATGGTCGCGCACCGACATCGCCGCCGGCCAGACCATCGGCGCGGCGAAGCTCTCGGGCCGGATCACCGGCAGCGCGGAACGGTTGCAGATCGAGGAGGCGACGCTCGACCTTGCAGGAAGCCCCGGCACCGGCGTTCTGGAACTTTCGACCGATGGAGCGGCGCCGATGGTCGCCGGCTCGATCGCTTTCGACCAGTTGAACCTGGGCACCTTTCTCGCCGCTTTCACGCCCCAGGTCGACAAGGTGGACGAGGCCGCAGACCTGATCTACGAGACCGCCGCACGGCAGCTCAATCTCGATTTGCGACTGTCGGCCCGCCAGGCGCAACTCGGCGATTTCGCACTCGCGGGGCTGGCCGCGACCGCGCAACTCCAGGACGGAATCGCCGCCTTCGACATTTCGGACGCCTCCGCCTTCGGCGGCACGATCCAGGCGGGAATCCGCATCGAGCCGGCGGGAAGGGCCAATGAGGTCGAGTTGCGGTTTCTTGCAAGCGAGATCGATGTCGGCGCGATGACGCTTCAGGCCGGCGCCAAGCGCTTCGTGCCGCAAACGCGCGGTAGCCTCTCCGCCATCCTGCGCGGAAAAGGCAATGACTGGAACACGGTCATCTCGACATCGGAAGGAACGCTCACGGCCAATTTCGGACCGGGCGACATCGTCGGCATCGACATCAGCGCCTTTCTCGCGCGCGCGACGGAAGGCCGGCTGTTTGCGCTGTCGGAGGTGGCCGAGGGGGCGATGCCGATCCGCGCGCTGCAATTCAGCGCGGCCGTCGGCAGGGGCCTCGCGCGGATCGACACGGGGACGATCCAGTTGGAGGGACGGCGCGCCGCGCTCAACGGGATCGTGCCGCTCGCCGGCCGGGCGCTCGCGCTCTCGGGCGAGATCGCGTCCGTCGACGGACAGGACCAGGTGACGGGCGAGCCGGTGAAATTCTTCGTCGGCGGCGGCTGGGACGAGCCGTTCATCTCGCCGATGGTCGATGACGAGGCGGACGGGCCGGCCGAGGACACCGGGGCCGACACTCAGCCTTGAGCGGCGGCCTGTTCGTCGCGGCGACGCTGTACGTCGCGGCGCTTGTTGACCATCGAGGCGATGATGACGCCGACACCGACCACGCCGATCAGCAGCGTCGAGACGGCATTGATTTCCGGCGTCACGCCGAGCCGGACCTGGCTGTAGATGCGCATCGGCAGCGTCGTCGCGCCGGGGCCGGAGGTGAAGCTGGCGATGACCAGATCGTCGAGCGACAGGGTGAAGGCGAGCATCCAGCCGGCGACGATCGCGGGCAGGATGACCGGCAGCGTGACGGAGAAGAAGGTGCGCGTGGGCGTTGCGCCCAGATCCTGCGCCGCCTCCTCCAGCGAGCGGTCGAAAGAGAGTAGCCGCGATTGCACGACAACCGCGACGAAGCACATCGAAAAGGTGATGTGCGCGAGCGTGATGGTCATGAAGCCGCGCTCCAGCCCGATGGCGACGAAGAGCAGGAGCAGCGACAGGCCGGTGATGACTTCGGGCATCACCAGCGGCGCGAAGACCATGCCGGTGAAGAGGATGCGACCGTGAAAACGCGTGTAGCGCGTGAGTACGATGGCGGCGAGCGTGCCGAGGATCGTCGCGGCGGACGCGGACAGGAAGGCGACGCGGAAGGTGACCCAGGCGGCGTCGAGCAATTGCTGGTTCGAGAAAAGCGAGACGTACCATCGCGTCGAGAACCCGCCCCAGACCGTGACGAGGCGGGACGCGTTGAAGGAGTAGATCACCAGAAGCAGGATCGGGATGTACAGGAAGGCGAATCCGAGCACCAGCGAGACGATGTTGAAGCGCGAGAGGCGGTTCATCGGTCGCGCTCCTGGGCCTTTGCCTGCGCCTGCTGGAAAAACATGATCGGCACGACGAGGACGAGCAGGAGCACGATCGCCACGGCGGAGGCGACCGGCCAGTCGCGATTGGCGAAGAACTCGTTCCACAAGGTCTTGCCGATCATCAAGGTCTGTGAACCGCCGAGCAGATCGGGGATGACGAACTCGCCGACCGCAGGGATGAAGACCAGCATACAGCCGGCGACGATGCCCGGCACGGACAGCGGCACGGTGATCTTCCAGAAGGCGCCGGCCGGCGTCGATCCGAGGTCCTGCGCGGCCTCGATCAGCGAGAAGTCCATCTTTTCAAGCGTCGCGTAGAGCGGCAGGACCATGAAGGGCAGGTAGGAATAGACGATGCCGATATAGATCGCGGCATAGGTGCCGGTGATGACAAGCGGCGCGTCGATGACGCCCAGCCAGAGCAGGAACTGGTTGAGCAGGCCTTCGGGCTTCAGGATGCCGATCCAGGCATAGACGCGGATCAGGAACGAGGTCCAGAACGGCAAAATGACCAGCATCAGGAGCAGTGGGCGCAGGCTGTCGGGCGCGCGCGCCATGGCGTAGGCGAGCGGATAGCCGATCAGGAGCGCCAGGAAAGTCGAGACGGCGGCGATCCAGACGCTGGTCAGATAGGCGTTGATGTAGAGCGCGTCGTCCCAGAGCCAGAGGTAGTTTTCGAAGGAAAGTTCGGAGAAGGCTTCGGTGAAGGATGTCCAGCCTTCGGAGAGGTCGAAGGTCGGGGTGTAGGGCGGCATCGAGATCGCCGTGAAGGACAGCGAGATCTTGAAGACGATCAGGAACGGGACGAGGAAGAAGACCAGCAGCCACAGATAGGGGACGATGATCGTGATGCGGGAGGCGATGGCGGCGGCGAAGCGGTTCATGGGTGCGCCTCGGAGGAGAGGCCGCAATCCAACTCGGAAACGTAGTGCTCCGTCCCACCCCCCTCTGCCCTGCCGGGCATCTCCCCCTCAAGGGGGGAGATCAGTCTCGTCGTCGACCTGCTCAGCCGGCTGCCATCCTGGCGCGGAAAATGGGGTGCGTGATCTCCCCCCTTGAGGGGGAGATGCCCGGCAGGGCAGAGGGGGGTGGGACGGAGTGCGACGATCATCATTGCCTTACCGCGTCAGAACGACGCCGGCGTCGGCCGGGAAGGTCAGCCAGGCGCGGTCGTTCCAGGTGAGCGGGTCCTGCGTGGTGCGCTGACTGTTGAGTTCGCTGGAACGCACGACCTGGCCGTTCGCGAGCTTGACGTTGTAGACCGTCATGTCGCCGAGATAGCCGATGTCCCAGATTTCGCCCTCGATCGCGTTGAGCGCGGGGTTTTCCGGCTTTTGCGAGGAGATGCGGATCTTTTCGGGGCGCACGGCGTACCAGACGGTCCCCTCGCCCGCCGGACTGGAATCGTCGGCGCGGATGGTGACGCCGTTCGCCGTCGCGATCTCGATGCGGCCGTCCTCGCGGCCGGCGACCCGCCCTTCGAAGATGTTCACGGAACCGACGAAATCGGCGACAAAGCGCGAGGTCGGCGCTTCGTAGACCTCGGCAGGCGTGGCGACCTGCATCACCTCGCCCTTGTCCATGATGGCGATGCGGTCGGCCATCGTCATCGCCTCCTCCTGATCGTGGGTGACGACCATGAAGGTGAGGCCGAGTTGCTGCTGCAAATCCATCAGCTCGAACTGGGTTTCCTCGCGCAGCTTCTTGTCGAGCGCGCCGAGCGGCTCGTCCAGCAGGAGCACCTTCGGGCGCTTGGCGACGGAGCGCGCCAGCGCCACGCGCTGGCGCTGGCCGCCCGAGAGCTGGTGCGGCTTGCGCCTGGCGAACTCTTCCAGTTTCACCAGCTTCAGCATGTCGGCGACGCGCTTTTCGATCTCGGCCTTCGGCATTCCGTCCTGCTTCAGGCCGAAGGCGATGTTCTTCTCCACCGTCATGTGCGGGAAAAGCGCATAGGACTGGAACATCATGTTGACGGGGCGGCGATAGGGCGGGATGCCGGCAAGATCCTGCCCGTCGAGCAGGATACGGCCGGAACTCGGCTCCTCGAAGCCGGCCAGCATCCGCAAAAGCGTTGACTTGCCGCAGCCCGACGCGCCGAGCAGGGCGAAGAACTCACGCTCGTAGACATCGAGCGACAGATTGTCGACGGCGGTGAAATCGCCGAACCGCTTGGTGACGTTCTCGAAGGCGATGAACGGTTTCGCATCCGGATCGGCCCAGGGCGCAAAGCTGCGGCGAATGCTTCCGAGCGATTTCATTCAGGGCCCTCGGGGTCGGTCTGGAATGAAGAGGCCCGGATGAACCGGGCCTCGAAGATCATGTTTACTGGCCGGTGACGATGCGGGTCCAGCTCCGCGTCACGAGGCGCTGGAAACGCGGCTCGTAAGGCATGACCGTGAACATCTTTTCCAGCGTCGCGTCGTTCGGATAGATCGCGTTGTCCTCGAGGATTTCAGGCTCGATGAACTCTTCCGCCGCCTTGTTGCCATTGGCGAAATAAACGTAGTTGGTCGCCCGCGCGATGACCTCCGGCTCCATGATGAAGTTCAGGAACTCATGCGCTTCCTCGACATTCTGCGCGTCGGCCGGGATCGCCATCTGATCGAACCAGAGCTGTGCGCCTTCCTCCGGCACGGAATAGGCAACCTCGACACCATTATCCGCCTCGGCGGCGCGGTCGGCCGCCTGGAAGACGTCGCCCGACCAGCCGACGGCGAAGCAGATGTCGCCATTGGCGAGCGCGTTGATGTATTCGGACGAATGGAAGCGGCGGATGTGCGGGCGCACCGCAAGCATCACCTCCTCGGCGGCTTCCAGATCGGCCGGTTCGGTCGAATTCGGGTCCTTGCCGAGCCAGAGCAGGACGGTCGGCAGGATGTCGGTCGGGCTGTCGAGGAAATAGACGCCGCAATCTGCGAGCTTGGCGAGGTTTTCCGGATCGAAGGCGACATCCCAGCTCGTGATCTCAGACGTGCCCAGCCGCTCCTCGACCATGGCCGGATTGTAGCCGATGCCGACCGTTCCCCACATGTAGTTGATCGAATAGGCGTTGTCCGGATCGTACTTCTCGGTCTGCGCCTCGACGAAATCCCACATGTTCTCGATATTGGGCAGCTTGGACTTGTCGAGTTCCTGGAAGACGCCGGCTTCGATCTGGCGCGACAGGAAGAGACCCGTCGGCACCACCACGTCATAGCCCGAGCCGCCGGCCAGAAGCCGCGTCTCGAGAATTTCGTTGGAATCGAACACGTCATAGACGACACGGATGCCGGTCTTCTCGGTGAACTCGGCGATCGACTCATCGTCGATATAGTCGGACCAGTTGTAGACGTTGACGACGCGATCCTGCGCCGCGGCCGCGCCCGCGAGAGCGATGGCGAGCACCGATGTGGCGGCTGCGAGCAGCGTGTTGCACGACTTCATTCGACTTCTCCTCTGTCGGTTTCTTGGGGCGACGGAACGCCCTGATAAACAAAACCTATTGCCGTTCTTGCAGTGCGGCAAGCGGCAATGGGATCACAGATAGGTGGTACGCTCCAAAGGGGTGATCTCGGCCCAGAAGGCAACGATCTCGGCCCGCTTCAAATCGCGGTAGACCTTGGCGAGGAACGGCCCGAGCGCGCGGTCGGCGAACTTGCTCCTGGCCATCAGTTGCAGCGCGTCGTCCATGTCGTCGGGCAGCATCAGCCCGTCCTCGTCATAGGCATTGCCATCGACCGGCGGGGGCGGCACGGCCTCGGCCTCGATGCCCTCCACCATGCCCTGGATGATGGCGGCGAGGACGAGATAGGGATTGGCGTCGGCGCCCGCGATGCGATGCTCGACGCGGCGATTGCTGTCGTTCGAGACCGGGATGCGCAGCGCGACCGAGCGGTTGTTCTCGCCCCACACGGCGCGGGTCGGCGCATAGGAGCCGGGCGTGATGCGGCGAAAGCCGTTCCACGTATTGATGTAGATCAACAGCGATTCCGGCATGGTGGTGAGAAGGCCGGCGACCGCCGACTCCAGTATTTTTCGTCCGCCCGGCCCGCCGAAGACGTTCGAGCCGGACGCGTCCAGCATCGAGGCGTGGACGTGCATTCCGTTGCCGGCGAATTCGAGGAAGGGCTTGGCCATGAAGGTTGCCGTCAGCCCATGCGCGCGAGCGCAGCCCAGCACGATGCGGCGCAGCATGATGACGTCGTCCGCCGCCTTGAGCGGATCGGCGCGGTGCTTCAAATTGACCTCGAACTGGCCGGGCGCGGCCTCCTTGATGATCGTGTCGATCGGCAGGTCTTGCGCGTCGGCCGCGTCGCGGATCATGTCGAAGAGGTCGGCATGTTCGGCCAGATCGTCGAGCCCGTACATGCGCAGCCGGTCGGGACCGGCGGTGGCGCCGACCGGGCCGGGCATTCCGTCGGTCCATTCGGTTTGCGGATCGAGCAGGTAGAATTCGAGCTCGAAGGCGACGACGGGGAAGAAACCCTTCGCGTTCACCTCCGCGATCTTCTTCTTCAGCACCTGACGCGGATCGGCCAAATAGGGCTCGCCCTCGGGCGTGAAGGTCTGAAGCAGCACCTGCGCCGTCTTGCGCTTGGCCCAGGGCACGATGGACAGCGTTCCGCGCGTCGCCCGGCAATAGCCGTCCTGGTCGCCGGTCTCGATGTGCAGGCCCGTCTCGACCACCTCGCGGCCCCAGACGTCGAGGCCATGCAGCGACATCGGGAAATTGACGCCTTCCTCGAAGGCCTTCTTCAACGCGTCGCCCGGCGCCCATTTGCCGCGCATGACGCCGTTGGGGTCGACCAGCAGGAACTCGACGGCTTCGATATCGGGATGTTCCTCGATGAAGGCGCGGTATTCGCGCTCGTGATCCGCGGATACGAATCTGGACGCTGACGTCTCCCGCTCGGGCGGGGGTGCCGGATGGTCCGCAGATGTTTCAGGATACGTTTCGAGGATGCCCGTTGCCGTGGGTTGCAAGATAAACCTGTCTGATTGTTGACACATTTGACAGCCTGCCCGCCGCCCCGGCGGGAGTCAATGGGGCGCGGCGGCCGTCAGTTCGGTTGCTGGACGCCGGTGACGCCCGGTTTGACCGGCCGGCGCTGGCGGCGGAATTCCAACGCGATGTGGACCAGAAGCGCGGCGAAGACGACAGCACCGCCGAAAATGGTACGCGACGACGGCGTTTCGGCATGGACGAGCCAGACCCATACCGGGCCGAGCAGCGTTTCGAACGTGCCGAGAAGAGCGGCGAAGGCAGCCGGGATCAGTCGCGCGCCGGTGGCGAAAAAGGCAAGGCCGAGGCCCAGATTGAGCGCGCCGAAGGCGAAGAGGAACGCCATGTCGGGCGCCGAAACCGCGAAGGACGAGGCTTGCGTCGCGGCGAAGCCGGCCGCGATCAGCGTGCCCAGGCACGTCGCCGGCGTCATGCGGACATGGGCGTAGCGGCGTGTGATGACGGTGGCGCAGGCGAAGACGAGTGCTATCAGCACCGCGAGCCCGTCGCCGATGGGCGAGACGTTTCCGGCAAGCGAATCCGACACCATGATGGCGACGCCGATGATGACGGCGGCGATGGCGCACCAGGTCGCCAGCGAGACGCGTTCGCGAAACAGAATGAACGCAATGAGCGCGGCGATCAGCGGCACGCCGGCCTGCATCAAAAGCACGTTGGCGACTGTCGTGTAGGAGAGCGCGACGACGAAGGAAGTCGAGGCTGTGGCGAAGCACATGCCGACGGCGACGCCGGGCAGGCCCATCTGACGAAAGAGCGTCTTCGTGCCGGCGAGGCCGTCGCGCCAGACCATGTAGCCGATGAGGAACGAAGCTGCCCAGATCGAGCGCCAGAAGATGACCGTCCAGGAATCGGGTGCTTCGACATAGCGCGCGATGGCGCCGCCGAAGCTCCAGAACAGGGCGGAAAGGAAGACGAGCAGGAGGCCGACGCGCTCCTCGCGCGACGAGACCGCGCCGGGTGACGGCAAAGGAAGCGCTTGCGACATGTGACAAGACCCGGTGCGGCGCGCAAGGCGCGGCTCGTTTCTCGTTCTAGGCGCGGGGCTTGCCGCTGGCGTGGTCCAGCCGGTTCATTTACTTAGCTCACCCGATGGGTCTGAATTCGCGCCTTCTCGTCTTTTCGCTCCTGATGCTGCCCGCGCTCATCATGCTGGCGCCGCTGGCGTTGGGCGCGCCATGGCGGGTGCCGATCCGGCCGACCGGAGAAGCGGCAGCGGTTCTGCTGATCCTGGCGCTGGCGGTTTCGCCCTTGAAGGCGCTGTTCGGCGCGACGGTGTGGACGCGCTGGCTCTTGCGGCAGCGGCGGGCGATCGGGCTTGCTGCGGCCGGTTATTCGACAATCCACATGGTCGTGTTTTCGCTGTCGATCGGCAGCTTCGCCGACATTTTCGCCGGCATGGCCTGGGCGTCGATGTGGACCGGATGGGCGGCATTCGCCGCGCTTGCCGCGATGGCGGCGATCTCCAACGACCGGGCGGTACGGGCGATGGGGCGCGGCTGGAAGGTCGTGCAGCGCCTCGCTTATCCGGCGGCGGTTCTTACACTGGCACACTGGCTGCTTCTGACACGGGAGTGGAGCGAGGCGTTGATCTGGTTTGCTCCGCTCGCGCTCTTGCAATTGGCGCGGCTGGCAACGAGTTTGCGGCGCAGCGATTCGAACGGGAGGACAGAACGATGAAGGCTGGCTGGTACGAGAAAAACGGCCCGGCGCGGGATGTGCTGGTGGTCGGCGAAATGGACACGCCGAAGCCGGCCGCAGGCGAGGTGCTCGTCAGGCTGAAGGCCTCCGGCGTCAACCCGTCGGACGTGAAAAGCCGGCGCGGACGGCCGTTGATCGCACCGCGCATCATTCCGCATTCGGACGGCGCAGGAATCATCGAGGCTGTCGGAGACGGCGTCGATGCCGCGCGGGTTGGCGAACGGGTCTGGACCTGGAACGGGCAATGGAAGCGGCCCTTCGGCACGGCGGCCGAATTCATCGCGCTTCCGGCCGAACAGGCCGTGAAGTTGCCGGACGGTATCGACTTCGACGCCGGCGCGTGCATGGGCATTCCGGGCCTGACCGCGCTTCATGCGGTGAAGCTGCATGGCGACATTTCGGGCAAGACGCTGCTGGTCACGGGCGCGGCGGCTGCGGTCGGCCACTACGCCGTGCAGATGGCCAAGGCAGGCGGGGCGCGGGTGATCGGGACGGTCTCGACTGCGCGGCGGGACCATGCGCTGAATGCGGGTTGCGACGCGGTGATCGACTATCGCAGCGAGGACGTCGCGGCGCGGGTCAAGGATCTGACCGATGGCAGGGGCGTCGACGGCATCATCGACATGGACTTTTCCTCGACCGCGGCGCTTCTACCCGGCGGCGTGCTGGCGCAGCACGGCAAGTTCGTCTGCTACGGCTCGAACATCGCCGGCGACGTGCCGGTCTCGTTCCCGGCGCTGCTCTGGGGCAGCCTGTCGTTGCAGGTCTTCGTGGTCTACGAACTCACGGCGCAGGAGCGCGCGGCGCGGCTGCGGGAATTGAACGAAATGCTGGAAGCTGGAACGCTGAAGCACAAGATCGGCGCGGCTTATGGGCTCGACGAGATCATCGCCGCACATGAGGCGGTCGAGGGCGGCAAGGTGACGGGGAACGTGGTGTTGCGGATGGGGTAAATGGGTCTATGCCACCCGCCGTTCGACTTCGGACAAATCGCGCTCATCGACGAGCGCGAGATCGTAATTGGCCTGCAGGTTCATCCAGAACTGCGGCGTCGTGCCGAAATATTTCGCAAGGCGCGCCGCCGTATCTGCCGTGATGGCGCGGGTTTCCCGGACGATTTTCTCGATCCGATCGCGCGGGACGTGCAAGGAATTTGCCAGCGCGCCTGCCGACAGATCGTATTCGACGAGAAACTCTTCCCGAAGAATTTCGCCGGGATGGACCGGACGGGGTTTTAACTCAGACATCGCAAGCCTCAATGATAGTCGACGATTTCAACGTCATATGCATTCCCGTCACGCCAAACGAAGCACAGTCGCCACTGGTCGTTGATCCGTACCGAATGTTGACCGACGCGCTTCCCCTTTAGAGGCTCCAGATTGTTCGATGGCGGCACGCTCATGTCGGACAGCGACGATGCGGCATCCAACTGCGCCAGCTTGCGTTGCGCCCGGGCCATCAGATCAACTGGGAATCCCTTCGCCGACTTGCCGGCCCGGATTGCGGGGATGCGTTTGTCGCGGATCGAACCAATCATGGGGCTTGTATCCTATAAAGATACATAATTCAATGCCCTCTACTGAAAATCGAACGCGCTTAGCCCCGTCACCATCTCATCCAACCCCAACGGGCGCGTGATGGGGGGTTCGGCGCGGGCGAGGCAGCCGGTGCGCTCGCAAAGGCGACAGGCAGGGCCGATCGGGACGGCCGCCAGCGACGGCTTGCCGGAGCCGGGCTGGGTTGGAAGCGCCGCGGCGTAGACAAGCTCGTCGCTGAAGCCGATGTCGCAGCCGATGAGGATCGCCGTGCGGCGCGGGCGCTCGGCGAAGGCGCCTTGCGGGCCTTCGAGCGTGCGGCAAATGGTCAGAAATTCCGCCCCATCGGGCATCTCGACCGCTTCGACGAAAATCTGCCCCGGCTGGCCGAAGGCGGCATGAACGGCGAGCTTGGGACAGGCGCCGCCGAAGCGAACCTGCGGGAACCCTTGCGCGCCGGCGCGGCGAAACCGGTTTCCGGCATGGTCGATTTCCAGCATGAAGAAGGGCACGCCCGGCATGGTGGGGCGCCCGAGCATGGTCAGCCGGTTTGCGGCCTGCTCGAACGACACGCCGAAGCGCGAGCGCAGCACGTCGATGTCGTAACGGGCGCGGAGGGCCGCAGCGTGGAACGCCTGATAGGGCATCATCAGCGCGTGGGCGGCGTAGCGCGCGAGTTCGAATCTTGCAAGGCGTCGGGCCTCGTCGGTCGACAGTTTCAGCGCCTGCACCTCGGCGGCGATGGCGACGTTCATGCGGATCAGGCAGGCCTCCATCGCCACTTCGCGCAACTGGTCGAAAGGCGACAGGCGCTCAGAGATGAAGAGGCGCTGCGAGTGGCGGTCGTAGCGGCGGCGCCAGTTCGGCATGGTGGCAACCGGCAGCACCTTGACGACGATGCCGTACTCGCGGCGCAGCCACTCCTTCAACGCCGGCAGCAGTTCCTCCGCGCCGAGCAGTTTGTTGAACGCCTCCGCCTCCTCCTCGATCCTGGCGAAATGGTTCGCACGGCGCTCCAGAACCTCACGCACCTCGTCGATCGGCAGGCGGGCTGAGGAGATCGTCGCCCTGCCCTCGCGCGCGAGCAGGTCCGACAGGTCCGACAGGCGCTCGGCCTGTTCGCGATAGGCGCGGTAGAGCTTGACGACGGCGGCCGACGCATTGGGAGCGCCCTCGGCCAGTTCGATCAGTTCCTGGTCGCCGGGCAGTTCACCGGCCAGAAGCGGATCGGCAAAGGCCTCGCGAAGGGCCGTGACCGCGCCGGCCCCCTCGCCCTGCAATTCGTCCGGCTCGATCTTGAAGACGGAAGCCAGTTTCAGGATGAGCTGGACCGTCAGAGGGCGCTGGTTGCGTTCGATCAGGTTGAGATAGGACGGCGAGATGCCGAGCGCTTCGGCCATCGCCATCTGAGTCAGCCCCTTGCCGTTGCGGATGCGGCGGATGCGCGGTCCGGCGAAGATCTTCTGGTCGGCCATTGACAGCGCCTTTACAACGACGAAGGTTGACAATTTTTACAGATTTACATCGGCCACTGGTCAAAATCAACACAGCATGACCCGATTGGAATGCAGCTTTTGCGCTATTTTCTCGTTGTCTTTCGCAGCGCAATGTAAATCCGAAACAGCGCCGCAGCCGAAAGGTCCGGCAGAGGATTTACACAGTGGAGACAGTCATGACCGATTTTTACAACCTCGTTCCGTCCGCCCCGGAAGGCCGCTTCGACGGCATCGAGCGCCCCTATACCGCGGAAGACGTGAAGCGGCTGCGCGGATCGGTCCAGATCAGGCACACGCTGGCCGAGAACGGCGCCAACCGCCTGTGGAAGCTGATCCACGAGGAAGATTTCGTCAACGCGCTGGGCGCGCTGTCCGGCAACCAGGCCATGCAGATGGTCCGCGCCGGGCTGAAGGCGATCTATCTCTCCGGCTGGCAGGTCGCGGCCGACGCCAACACCGCCTCGTCGATGTATCCCGACCAGTCGCTCTATCCGGCCAATGCCGCGCCGGAGCTCGCCAAGCGCATCAACAAGACGCTGCAGCGCGCCGACCAGATCGAAACCTCGGAAGGCAACGGGCTGTCGGTCGACACCTGGTTCGCTCCGATCGTCGCCGACGCGGAAGCCGGCTTCGGCGGACCGCTCAACGCGTTCGAGATCATGAAGGCCTTCATCGAGGCGGGCGCCGCCGGCGTTCATTTCGAGGACCAGCTCGCCTCTGAAAAGAAGTGTGGTCACCTCGGCGGCAAGGTCCTGATCCCGACGGCCGCGCATATCCGCAACCTCAATGCCGCGCGCCTCGCTGCCGACGTCATGGGAACCCCGACGCTGATCATCTGCCGGACGGATGCCGACGCGGCGAAGCTCCTGACCTCCGACATCGACGAACGCGACCAGCCCTTCGTCGACCACGACAAGGGCCGCACGGTCGAAGGCTTCTATCAGGTGCGCAACGGCATCGAGCCCTGCATCGCCCGCGCCAACGCCTATGCGCCGCATTGCGACATGATCTGGATGGAAACCAGCAAGCCGGACCTGGAGCAGGCGAAGAAGTTCGCCGAGGCGGTCCACAAGGAGCATCCGGGCAAGAAGCTCGCCTACAATTGCTCGCCCTCCTTCAACTGGAAGAAGAATCTCGACGACGCGACGATCGCCAAGTTCCAGCGCGAATTGGGCGCCATGGGCTACAAGTTCCAGTTCATCACGCTCGCCGGCTTCCACCAGCTCAATTACGGCATGTTCGAACTCGCGCGTGGCTACAAGGAGCGCCAGATGGCGGCCTATTCCGAGTTGCAGGAAGCCGAGTTCGCGGCCGAGGCGAACGGCTACACGGCGACCAAGCACCAGCGCGAAGTCGGCACCGGCTATTTCGACGCCGTGTCGATGGCGATCACCGGCGGCCAGTCGTCGACGACCGCCATGCACGAATCGACCGAGCACGAGCAGTTCAAGCCGGCAGCGGAATAAGGAAATGACGGGCGGCAGAAAACTGCCGCCCTGACCTTCTCACCCAGGAGACACGGACATGACACCGAATACACGCGTCAAGGAACGGGCCGAGGAACAATCATCGGCGATGAATGCGGACCAGCAGGCGGTCATCCGTATGGTGGCCAACGATCTGCACCGGCTCAACCAGTCGGTCATGAAGGCGGTCGAGGCGGGGGTTTCCGTCGAGCTGGTGCGCTCGGCGCGCCACCATGGCGGCGAGGGAAACTGGGGCGACCTGCTCATCCCGGTCGTCGTGACCAAGGGCAATTGATCATTCTTGCCGATGCGCGCGGGTCCAGCCGGACCCGCGCGCCTCTCATTTAAGGAATTCTTTTCCAAAGCGGATTTTGTAACCTGAAATTGTACACATGCTAAGCGCAACCCGTTGACATGCGTCCGCAATCGACCACTATCGGCGGGCCGGCTGCAACCGGAGCGGGACGGTTCGAATAGGGCGGTGGCGGATGCATGAAACTGACGGCAGCAATCTTCCTCCCGAACGGTCAGGGTTCACGCCAGCGCTGATGGGCAGCGGCCTCAACAGCGCTCTGGTCCAGATCGTCAGTTCCGCCCGCATCAACGCGCTCGTCGTCTCCAAGATCGTGGAACGCTGCGGATTGAAGGCCTTCTCCACCGGCCTCAATGACGCCTTGACGCAATATCGCGAACGCCTGCCTGGAACTGTGATTCTCGATGGCGGGGCGACGAACCGCGAATGCGACGATCTGCTCGATGCCCTCATGACCAGCGCCTGCGCGCTGAAGGGCCGGCCGGCCATCCTCTTCGTTGCAAGCCGCCCTCTAAGCGAAGAAGAAGAAACAGAGCTTGGCCCGCCTGACGCCGTGGTGGCAAAGCCGGTCACACCCGAATCGCTCCAACCGGCGATCCGCCGCCTGGTCGCGTGTCTTGCAACGGCCGCACCACAAAGCTGACCGCCCTTCCAATCACGGCGCTCCAGTGGCTATAATGCGGCCACTTTCAACGACTTCTGGTGATTGATGCCTGCCCCCAAAAAGCAAGACCGCGCGGCCCCCAAGGCATCGCGGACGCGCACTCCCCAATTCATGCAGAATCTTCGCGGCGTGAAAAACTGGAAAGAGGCGGGCGGCTGGCTCGAATGGCGCGGGATCGAGGATATCGAGTGCATCACGCCCGACCAGGCGGGCGTGGCGCGCGGCAAGATGATGCCGTCGAAGAAGTTCACCTCCAACACTTCGCTCGCTTTGCCCTCGGCCGTGTTCATGACGACGATTTCGGGCCGCTACCCGGAAGACGGCAACGGCTTCGTCTACCCGGAAGACGATGGCGACCTGAAGCTCCTGCCCGATCTTTCGACGCTGTCCGTCGTGCCGTGGGAGAGCGATCCGACGGCGCAGGTGATCTGCGACCTCGTCCATCAGGACGGGCGGATGGTGGAGTTCACGCCGCGCAACGTGCTGCGCCGCGTCGTCGAAGCTTATGAGCGCCACGGACTGAAGCCGGTCGTCGCGCCCGAGATCGAATTCTACCTGGTGCGCAAGAACCCGGACCCCGACTATCCGCTGGTGCCGCCGATCGGCCGTTCCGGACGCGCGATCGCGGGCGGACAGGGCTATTCGATCGCCGGCGTCAACGAATTCGACGAACTGATCGACGACATCTATCACTTTTCGGAAGTGCAGGGTCTGGAGATCGATACGCTGATCCACGAGGAAGGCGCAGGCCAGCTCGAGATCAATCTGCGCCACGGCGACCCGGTGGAGCTCGCCGACCAGGTGTTCCTGTTCAAGCGCACGATCCGCGAGGCGGCGCTGAAGCACGAGACCTATGCGACCTTCATGGCCAAGCCGATCCAGGGCCAGCCGGGCTCGGCGATGCACATCCACCAGTCGATCGTCGACGCCAAGACGGGCAGAAACGTCTTTACCAATGAAGACGGGTCGGAAACCGACACTTTCTATAATTTCATCGGAGGCTTGCAGCGGCACATTCCCAATGCCCTGGTGATGCTCGCCCCTTACGTGAATTCCTACCGCCGGCTGACGCAGGCTTCGGCCGCGCCCGTCAATACGCGCTGGGGCTATGACAACCGCACGACAGCCTTTCGCGTGCCGCGCTCGGATTCGGCCTCGCGGCGCGTCGAAAACCGCATCCCGTCGTCCGACGCAAACCCCTATCTGGCGCTTGCCGCCTCGCTCGCCTGCGGGCTGATCGGAATCCTGCGGGAGACGAAATGCGACGCGCCGACCGGATCGAGCGTCAACGAGGACGAGATCGAGCTGCCGCGGGGGCTGCTCGAGGCCGTCGAGCTGTTCGAGGGCGACGACGACCTGCAAGGCATTCTCGGGACGCAATTCATCTCGACCTATGCGGCGATCAAGAAAGCCGAATTCGAGACCTTCATGGAAGTGATCAGCCCATGGGAGCGGGAGTATCTGTTGTTGAATGTGTAGCAGCGACATGACACGATCCCTTCCTTTCATGGCGAAGACGGTTCGATGAATATCGAGGTCGAAATCAAATCCGATACGAGGCGGCGCGTCGCAGCGATCGCGAAACGGACCGGACTTTCCGAGTCGCAGATCATCGCCGAGGCGCTGGAGCAGGGCCATTCGCTCGAATGGCAGGAGCGCTTTGCCGACAAGGTCGCCGTCGGTCTCAAGGCAGCCGACAGTGGAGAGTTCGCGTCCGAAGCGGATATCGAGCGTGTACGCAGCAAGTATCGCGACGCGTGAAGACAGTTCGATGGACTTTGCCTGCGCTCGCAGATCTCGATGCAATGCAAGACTACGTCGCCGAACGGAGTCCGGCGGTGGCCTTCAGGCTGGTCAACGCCATTCTGGATCGGGCCGCACATCTTTCGCAGACACCGGAAATCGGGCGGCTTGGACGGATTCAGGGCACGCGCGAGCTTGTCCTGGCGGATATCGGATACGTCGTCGCCTACAGGCTGCGCGACGGAGTGGAAATCCTGGCCGTGATGCACGGCGCACGCGATTGGCCGGAAAATTTTGACTGATTACGCCATGCCCTACCAATCCCCCATCTCCCCCGGCATCTCCTGGTACGAGGCGACGGTCGGCGAACGGCCGGAATATGCTCCGCTCGACGGGAGCGTGACGGCGGATGTCGCGATCATCGGCGGCGGGTTCACGGGGCTGTCGGCGGCGGCGCATCTGGCGAAGGCGGGGACGGATGTCGTGCTGATCGACCAGCACCGCTTCGGCGACGGGGCGTCCGGGCGCAATGGCGGGCAGCTTGGAACCGGGCAGCGGGCGTGGGCCGAGGAATATGAAGAGGAACTGGGGTTCACGCGCGCCAAGGCGCTGTTCGACCTCGCCGAAGAGGCAAAGGCGCATCTTCTGGAATTCGCCGAGACGAACGGGATTGATATCGACTACCGGCCCGGCCAGATGTCGGTCGTCCACAAGAAGCGCTATTTAAAGGATTATCAGGCGCATCCGGCCCTGATGGCGGATCGTTTCGGCTATCCGCATATCAGCACCATGGACGCCGAAGAGACGGCGCGGCGGCTGGGCTCATCGCATTATCTCGGCGGCATCCGAGATACGGGCACAGGACATATCCACCCCTTGAAACTCGTCGTCGGCACCGCCCGCGTGGCGGCAGCGGCGGGCGCGAAGCTGCACGAGAACACGCCAGCCACGAAGGTCGAGAGCATCGGCGGCAAGGTGAGGATCACCACGCAGCGCGGTGCGGTCACTGCGGCAAAGGCGCTGATCGCCGTCAATGCCTATGGCGGCGATCTGGAGGAGAAAAGCGCGGCGCATATCATGCCGATCGGCTCGTTCATCGGCGCGACCGTGCCGCTGGGCGACGACAGCCCGGTGCTGCCGGGCGGCGAGAGCGTCGACGATTCGCGCTTCGTGGTGCGCTATTTCCGCAAGTCGGTCGACGGGCGGCTCCTGTTCGGCGGGCGTGAGATCTATTCGTCGGGCGATCCGAAGGGGATCGCCGACCACATCCGCAGGCAGATCGCCGAAATCTATCCGGCGCTGAAGGATGTCGAGATCACCCATCAATGGGGCGGCTATGTCGGCATCACCATGCCGCGCAAGCCTTTCGTGCGCGAGGTCATACCGAACGTGATCTCGGCCGGCGGCTATTCCGGCCATGGCGTGATGCTGTCGAACTTCATGGGCAAGCTCTATGCCGAGACGGTGGCGGGAAACCGCGACCGGCTGAAACTGTTCGAGGAATTGAAGATCCCCGCCTTTCCGGGCGGGCGCACCTTCCGCGCGCCGCTGATGTTTCTGGCGCTGAACTGGTACGCCCTGCGCGACCGGCTCTGAAAGCGAAAAAGCCGCCCGGCGAGCGGGCGGCTTTATGCAATGATCGAATGAGGGTGGGCTTAGCGGCCGCTCTTGTCCTCGAAGATCATCTCGCTGCGGCTCTCCGGGGTCGCCATCGTGGCTTCATCGGCGATCGAAGCGGTCGTCATCGTGTCGACCGTGCCGAACGAGAACGGGCCCTGATATTCGGTGTTGAAGTCGAACTGGTTTTGGACGCTGGCGTCGTAATTGCCGACATTGACGGGAGCCTGCATGGCGAATGCCGAGCCGGAGACGAGAATGGCGGCGGTAGCGATCAAGAGGGTCTTCATGGCGTATTCCCTTCGTTTCTCTGTTTCAAATTCGGGCTGGGTTTCTGCCCCAGTCGCAAACAGTCACGAAGGTTTCGCCGACGAAGTTTCGGCAGTTTCGCGGTTTGTCAGTCACAAAGAGTTTAGCGCAAGCTGATGAACCGAATGGAGCACGGATCGTTTGCGCAGGTTTTGGTAGGTGCGCGGGTTTTGGCAGGCAAGTCTTCTGCGGTCGGGCAAGCCCGAAGACCCCCATCCTCTATCCCTCCCCACAAGGGGGAGGGAGTCGCGGACGAGGCGCTTTTCCCTCCGAGCTTGGTGCTTGATTGAACGACCGTGTTGCGACGATGACGGCTCCCTTCCCCTTGTGGGGAGGGATAGAGGGTGGGGGTCAATGGGGAAAAACCGGGATTCGGATGAAGGCCGATAAGGCTACGCGATCTTCCGCACGATCACGCTGCCGGCCGAATAGCCGGCGCCGAAGGAGCAGATGACTCCGAGGCTGCCGGGGGCGAGATCGGCCGAGTGGCGCGAAAAGGCGATGATGGAGCCGGCGGACGATGTGTTGGCGAATTCCTGCAACACGTTGGGCTGCTCGGCGCGCGTCGGCTCGCGGCCCATGACCTTCGCGCCGATCATGTCGTTCATGCCCTTGTTGGCTTGATGGAGCCAGAGGCGCGAAAGGTCGCCCGGCGCGATGCCCTCGTCGGCCAGATGAGTCAGCATCAGTTCGGCGACCATCGGCACGACCTGCTTGAAGACCTTGCGGCCTTCCTGGCGGAACTGCATGTCGCGCCGGTCCGCCATATGCGCCTCGCGCGTGCGGCGCAGGAAGCCGTTATTGTTGCGTATGTTGTTGGAGAACTCGGTCAGGCAGCGGGTCGACAGGATCTCGTAGGCGTTCTTCGACGTCGCGTCGTCGAGGCGCTGGAGGACGACCGCCGTGCAGACGTCGCCGAAGATGAAATGGCAGTCGCGGTCGCGCCATTCCTGGTGGCCGGAGGTGATTTCCGGATTGACCATCAGGATCGCGCGGGCGGAACCGGAGCGGATCATGTCGGCCGCGGCCTGAATGCCGAAGGTGGCCGAGGAACAGGCGACGTTCATGTCGAAGGCGAAGCCCCTGATGCCGAGCGCTTCCTGCACCTCGATCGCGATGGCCGGATAGGCGCGCTCGTGGTTGGAGGCGGCGCAGATGACGGCGTCGATGTCGGTTTCCGTCAGCCCGGCCTCGTCCATTGCCTTTTTCGCCGCGTCGAGCGCGATTTCGGCCATGATGGAGATATCGTCGTCGGCGCGCTCGGGCAGGCGCGGATGCATGGTTTCGGGATCGAGGATGCCGGCCTTGTCCATCACGTAGCGGCGTTCGATGCCGGACGCCTTGACGATGAACTCCTCGCTCGACATCGGCATCGCCTCGCGCGCGCCAGCTTCGATCTCGCCGGCGTGGGCCGCATTCTGCCGCGTGGCGTAATCGTTGTAGGAGGCGACCAGTTCGGCATTGGTGATGGTTTGCGGCGGCGTGAAGATGCCCGTGCCGGTGATGGCGACCTTGTGCATGATTTTTCCCGTCAACTGCGGCAGGCTGCGTGCTGCCTTCGGGTTCACAGATAGGCCAAAATGCAAAAACGGCAAAGCGGGAAGGATTTGCGCGGGGGCTGGTTAATCTAAATCGATTAGAGTATACGAAACGGAACGACAGCAGCGAGCCTCACACGCATGACCAGCACGACCATCCCCGTCGAGCCCTTCGATTTCGTCGTCTTCGGCGGCACCGGCGACCTTGCCGAGCGCAAGCTTCTGCCCGCGCTCTACCAGCGCCAGAAGGCGGGGCAGTTTTCCGAGCCGACGCGCATCTTCGGGGCCTCGCGATCCGAGCTTTCGGACGAGGCGTTTCGCGAATTCGCGAAGAAGGCGATCGCCGAGCATGTGCCGGCGGCCGACATCGACAACGGACAGGTCGAGCGTTTCCTGAAACGCATCGCCTATGTCCATGTCGACGCGAAGACCGGCGCGGGTTTCGAACGGCTGAAGGATGCGATGGGCGAGACCGAGCGCATCCGCGCCTTCTATCTGGCGGTGGCGCCGGCTCTTTTCGGCGATATCGCGTCGAACCTCGACAAGGCGGGGCTGGTGACGCCGACAAGCCGGATCATCGTCGAAAAGCCGATCGGGCGCGATCTTGCCTCCGCCAGGGCGCTGAACGACGCCATCGGCTGCGTCTTCGACGAGCAGCAGATCTTCCGCATCGACCATTATCTCGGCAAGGAGACGGTGCAGAACCTGATGGCGCTGCGCTTTGCCAACGCGCTCTACGAGCCGCTTTGGAACTCCGCCCATATCGATCATGTGCAGATCACCGTGGCCGAAGCCGTGGGGCTTGAAGGCCGCGTTTCCTACTACGACAAGGCCGGCGCGCTGCGCGACATGGTGCAGAACCACATGCTGCAACTTCTGTGCCTCGTTGCGATGGAAGCGCCGGCGGCGCTCGACGCCGATGCGGTGCGCGACGAGAAGCTGAAGGTGCTGCGGGCGCTGAAGCGCGTCAACGGCACCGATGCGCCCAAGCTCACGGTGCGCGGACAATACAAGGCCGGCGCTTCTGCCGGCGGCGCGGTCAAATCCTATGCCGACGAACTTGGAGAGGACAGCGGGACGGAAACCTTCGTTGCGATCAAGGCCGAGATCGAGAACTGGCGCTGGGCGGGCGTGCCGTTCTACCTTCGAACCGGCAAGCGGCTCGCCGATCGGGTCTCGGAGATCGTCATCGAGTTCAAGCCGATCCCGCATTCGATCTTCGAGGAGAGCGCCGGCAATGTCGCCGCCAACCAGCTCGTGATCCGGCTTCAGCCCGACGAGGGCGTCAAGCAGTTCATCATGATCAAGGACCCCGGTCCGGGCGGGATGCGGCTTCGCAACGTCGCGCTCGACATGAGCTTCGCGCAGGCTTTCGACGTGCGCAATCCGGACGCCTATGAGCGGCTGATCATGGATGTGGTGCGCGGCAACCAGACCCTTTTCATGCGCCGCGACGAGGTGGAGGCCGCATGGCGCTGGATCGATCCGATCCTCGAAGCCTGGGACGAGAACCAGCAGGGCGTGCAGGGCTACACATCCGGGACCTGGGGACCGTCCGGCTCGATCGCGCTGATCGAGCGCGACGGGCGGACCTGGCACGAGAGCATTTGAAATGCTGGAATTTTCCGATCCCGATGCCGTGGCGAAGGCACTGGCGGCGGATGTCGCGGGCCGGCTTGGCGACGCGATCACCGAGCGCAGGCGCGCGACGCTCGCGGTTTCGGGCGGGACGACGCCGGTGCGGTTCTTTGGCGAACTGTCGAAGGCGGCGATCGACTGGAGCAATGTGACGGTGACACTGGTCGACGAGCGGTTCGTGCCGCCTTCGCATGAGCGCTCGAATGAGAAGCTTGTGAGGGAGAATTTGCTGGTCGGGCGCGCGGCGGAGGCGCGGTTCTTGCCGATGTTCGTGGATGCGGGGAGCGTCGAAGAGGCGGCAAAGCGGGCGAGCGAGGAGGTATCGGGGCTGTTGCCGGTGGATGTTCTGATGCTCGGAATGGGGACGGATGGGCATACGGCGTCGCTGTTCCCCGATGCGGAAGGGGTCGAGGCGATGCTGAATGCCACGCCAGGCCCGACCGTCCTGCCCGTTCACGCACCCAGCGCGGGAGAGCCCCGGCTGACGATGTCGCTTGGCGCCATCTGCAAAGCGCGTGCGATTTTCCTACATATCGAGGGTGCGCAGAAACGCGGCGTGCTGGAGCGCGCGGCGGCTGAAAAACTCCCGATCGCGGCCGTCATCGAGGCCGCCGAAACACCTGTCGTCACCTACTGGGCGCCATAGAAAGTCGAGCGATCATGAGCCTCCACCAGACCGTCGCCGCTGTTACGGACCGCATTCGCGAGCGTTCGCGGGCTGCCCGCGAAACCTATCTCGAACGCGTCGAGGCGCAAATCGCGCGCGGTGTGCATCGCTCGACGCTCTCCTGCGGCAATCTCGCCCATGGCTTCGCCGCCTGCGGCCCGTCCGACAAGGCGGCGCTTGCCGGCGATGTCGTCCCCAATCTGGGCATCATCACCTCCTACAACGACATGCTGTCGGCGCATCAGCCCTTCGAGACCTATCCGCAACTGATCAAGGACGCAGCGCGTCAGGCGGGCGGCGTGGCGCAGGTGGCCGGCGGCGTGCCGGCGATGTGCGACGGGGTCACGCAGGGCCAGCCCGGCATGGAACTGTCGCTCTTCTCGCGCGACGTGATCGCCATGGCGACGGCCGTGGGCCTGTCGCACAACATGTTCGACGCGGCGGTCTATCTTGGCGTCTGCGACAAGATCGTGCCGGGGCTGACCATCGCCGCCTTCACCTTCGGCCATCTGCCGGCGATCTTCGTGCCGGCCGGACCGATGACGACAGGCCTGCCCAATGACGAGAAGGCGCGCATCCGTCAGCTCTACGCCGAGGGCAAGGTCGGGCGCGACGAACTGCTCGAGGCGGAATCGAAATCCTATCACGGGCCGGGCACCTGCACCTTCTACGGCACGGCCAACTCGAACCAGATGCTGATGGAGATGATGGGGCTGCACACACCCGGCTCCTCCTTCGTCAATCCGGGCACGCCGCTGCGCGACGCGCTGACGCGCGAGGCGGCCAAACGCGCGCTGGCGATCACCGCGCTCGGCAACGAATTCACGCCGGTCGGGCGGATGATCGACGAGCGCTCGATCGTCAACGGCGTCGTCGGGCTGCACGCGACGGGTGGGTCGACCAACCACACGATCCATCTGATCGCGATGGCGAACGCCGCTGGCATCAAGCTGACATGGCAGGATATTTCGGACCTCTCCGACGTGGTGCCGCTGCTTGCTCGGGTCTATCCGAACGGGCTGGCCGACGTGAACCATTTCCATGCGGCCGGCGGGCTCGGCTTCCTGATCCGCGAACTTCTCGACGCCGGCCTTGCGCATGAGGACGTGCAGACCGTTTGGGGCGAAGGTCTGCGGCCCTATGCCATCGAGGCGAAGCTGAACGCGGACGGCACGGTCGCCCGCGAGCCGGCGCCGGCCGTCAGCGGCAACGAGAAGGTGCTGGCCCCCTTCCCCAAAGCATTCCAGCCGACGGGCGGGCTGATGGTCCTGAAGGGCAATCTCGGCTCCGCGATCATCAAGACCTCCGCCGTCAAGCCGGAGCGGCGGGTGATCGAGGCGCCGGCGAAGGTGTTCGACAGCCAGGAAGCGCTCAATTCCGCGTTCAAGGCGGGCGAACTCGACCGCGACTTCGTCGCCATCGTGCGCTTCCAGGGGCCGAAGGCGAACGGGATGCCCGAACTCCACCGCTTGACGACCGTGCTCGGCATTCTCCAGGACCGCGGCCACAAGGTCGCGCTCGTCACCGACGGACGCATGTCGGGCGCGTCGGGCAAGGTGCCGGCGGCGATCCATGTGACGCCGGAAGCGCTCGACGGCGGCATGATCGGCAAGATCCGCGACGGCGACATCGTGCTGGTCGATGGCGAGGCGGGCGCGTTGCAGGTCGAGGTGGATGCGGCGGAACTGGCCGCGCGGCCGGTCGACCTGCCGGACCTTTCGGCGAACGGCTTCGGGCTCGGGCGCGAACTGTTCGAGAATTTCCGGCAGATGGCCGGACGGGCCGATCAGGGCGCTGCGGTGTTTTGACGAGGCATTTTTTCTGAAGAAGACCCCCACCCTGTATCCCTCCCCACAAGGGGGAGGGAGGACATGCACGTTGCGCCAGACCGTCACGCTTTTTGCCTGGTAGAAGGTGTGAGTTCCACGCTGACGACCTCCCTCCCCCTTGTGGGGAGGGATACAGGGTGGGGGTAGCCTCGCGCTGCCGTATCAGAATTCCGAGATGTCCCTGCCCTCGTCCCGCCGCAGCCTTGCCGCGCCCGCGCCTTGCGGGGACAGGACCGGCACGAATACCCGGCGCGAGGCGCGCTGGTTGACCGGCAGGCCCTGATAGACGCGCTTTTGCGCCTCGACCACGAGCACGCCGGCGAAGACCGGCCAGAATTTCCTGCCGGTGCGCTCCAGGAGCGAATAAAGCCGCATCATGAAGCGGCGCTCCATCGGCGGGAAATGCAGTGCGTCCGACCAGGGGCCGGGCGTGAAGTTCGCGTCGCGCAAAAGGCTCGACAACTGGCCCCGTGAAAAGGGCCGTCCCGTGCCGAAGGGCGTGTGCTCCATCCGCGCCCAGACGCCGCGACGGTTGGGCACGACGAGAACCAGCCGGCCGCCGGGCGCCAGTACGCGCCACATCTCGACCAGCATCTCGCGCGGGTTTTCCGCATGTTCGAGCGCGTGGACGAGCAGGATGCGGTCGACCGAGGAATCGTGCAGCGGCAATTCCTCCTCGAAGACCAGCGCGGTCGCGCACGGCTTGCCGGCAGGCCACGGAACAGAGCCCTGCTGCGCCGGCATGAAGGCGAAGACGCGGTCGGCATCGGCACCGAACCGCTCCAGCCAGGGCAGCGCATAGCCCAGACCGACGAGCCGTTCCCGGCTCAGATTCGCCCAGACCGACGAGATGCCCATCGCGATCGACCGCTCGGCAAGCTTGCCGAGCATGGTGGCGTAAAAGGCGCGCAGATCGACGATGTCGTTTCTCATGGCGACAAGGTAGCCGCCGGAAGTGACATTGCAAATGCACGGCCTTATCGTTCCCCCAACAGGAAAAGGACTATCTTCATGGGACTGCGAGTCGAGCAATTCATGTGCCGCACCGACAATTTCGGGATTCTGATCCGGGATGAGGCGACGGGGACCGTCGGACTGATCGACGCGCCCGAGGAAAGCCCGATCATTGAGGCGATCGAGCGGACCGGCTGGACGCCGAGCGTGCTCTTCGTCACCCATCACCATCCCGACCATGTCGAGGCCAATCTGGCGCTGAAGGCGCGGTTCAAGCTCAGGATATTCGGGCCGAAGGCGGAGGCGGCGAAAATTCCCGGCATCGACGAGACCGTGGAAGAAGGCTCGGACCTGACATTTGGCAAAGAGCGCGTGCGGGTGATCGAGACGCCGGGCCACACGGCGGGGCATGTCAGCTACGTCTTCGAAGAATCGGGCGTGGCCTTCACCGCCGACACGCTGTTCGCGCTCGGCTGCGGGCGGCTGTTCGAGGGTTCACCCGACACGATGCACGCATCGCTGCAAAAGATCGCCGCCCTGCCGGCGGAGACGATCGTCTATTGCGGCCATGAATACACGCTTTCCAATGCGCGCTTCGCGATGACCATCGACCCGACCAACCCGGCGCTGAGGGCGCGGGTGGCGCAGATCGAGGCGCTGCGGGCGCAGGGCAAACCGACGCTGCCGACCACGATCGGCGAGGAACTGTCCACGAACCCGTTCATGCGTCCGCACGACCCGGCGATCCGCAAGACGCTCGGCATGGAGCAGGCCAGTGACGCAGACGTGTTCGCGGAGATTCGCAAGCGGAAGGATGTCTCTTAACCCAGGACGCCGAGCGTGATCGCGAGTTGCGCGGCGATGTAGGCGATCCAGATCGCCGGGCCGGTGACGGTGCGTTGCGCTGCATCGGGCGCAAGAAGGAAGCGCTCGGTGGCCAAGATGGCGTCGGAGGCGATGAAGAGCAGTGCGCCGAACATGACGGCCGGCGACTGCGTGGTGAAGGCGGCGACGCCCATCGCGACGATGGCGAGCATATAGGCCAGCACCGGCACCCGCATCGCGTTGTCGAGGGCGGGCCAGAGCCGGAACAGCATGAAGATGCCGAAGACGCAGAGCGCGAGCGCGACGGCAAGACGCCATGACTCGGCAAGGATAATCGCAAGGCCGGCGCTGCCGGTCGCGAACAGGGCGACATAGGCGATGTGGGCGGCGAGGAACGCGCCGAGGCCGGCGAGAAAGAAGCGGTCGTCGTCCTCCTGCGCGAGCGCCAGGTCGCCGAGCGCGCTCAAGACCAAAGCGGCGGTCAGAAGCCACGGCCCGCCTTCGATGAAGCTCAGCCACGCCATCGCCGCGAGCGGGATGGTCTTGACCGCGCTGCGCCGCCACGAGACCGGCTGCGGGCGGGCGTAGAGGTAGATGATGGCGGCGAGGACGGCGAGAACGAGTGCGCCGTTGGACTGGCCTTCGAGGCCTCCGGGAAAGGGCAGCATCAGGCTTCGACCGTGCGGCGGCGCGCGAACATGTTCTTCGCCGCCAGTGCGGCGCCTGCCGTGATCAGCAGGCAGGCGGCGAGGATGTGCGTGGTGGCGACCGCCGCGCCGGCCGCGATCAGCACCAGGGTCGAAAGCAGCGGCGCGGCATAGCTCGCAGCACCAAGGACCTGGATGTTGCCGTATTTGACGCCGTGGTCCCAGGTGTAGAAGGCCGCGCCCACGGGCATCAGGCCGAGGCCGAGGACCGCGAACCACTCACCCGCGCCTTGCGGCCAGATCGTTTCTTCCAACATGACATGGCAGGCGAAGGACAAGAGCGCGGTGGCGAGGCAGAACCATGTGACCATGGAGGTCGGCACGGATGCGAAGCGCCGCGACAGGAGCGAATAGCCGGACCAGAAGACCGCGCAGACGGCCGCCATCGCATAGCCGAACGCATAGGTCGCGTCGAACGCCAGCTTGCCGCCATTGGTGACGATCAGGAACGTGCCGGCGAGCCCCATCAGCGCTCCGGCGACATGATGCCAGCCGAGCCGTTCGCTCGGCATCAGCGCCGAGCCGAGCACGATCAAGAGCGGCCACAGATAGGCGATCAGGCTCGCCTCGACGGCCGGCGCGTTGCGCAGGGCGGTGAAGTAGAAGAAGTGGTAGCCGAACAGCCCGCCAATGCCGACCAGCCAGACGACGGGCGGGATGTTCGCCCGTTCGCGCGGCGGCGCGGCAATGCGCATGGCAATGCCGACGAGCGTTCCGACGGTGAATGTGAGGCCGGAAAGCAGGAAGGGCGGGACGTCGCCGGAGGCGGCGGTGAAGAGCGCGAGAAGCGCCCACATGATGACCGCCGTAAAGCCGATTGCCGTTGCCCGCGCCATGATGCGTCCCCGTTTGCAGGTGGCGTAGCGCGGGTACGGTGCTGGTGCAAGTTACTGCGTGCGCATGGTCTGCGCGACGATGCGCACCGTGCCTATCTGGGTGCCGATCGAGGCATCGACGGGGGCGTAGAAACCGGTGTCGGCGAGCGGGGCGAAGGCGATGGTGATGCGCGAACGGTCGCGCAGGTAGCGCAGCGCGGAACGGCTGGGACGATGGCCGGCGACAGGCTCGAACCGTGCCGTACAGGTGACCTGTCCGCCCGCCGACGCACCGGCCGGAGCGAGGCGAAGATCGGCGCGCATCTCGCCGTCATAAATGCGGATCGTGCGGGTGCAGACCTCGGCCGGGCTCGCTGCGCGCACCAGCGTCGAGGAGATCGGGTCGACGACGGAGGTCAGGTGGTCGTCCTGCAAATGCACCCAGTCGCCCGAACGCGGACGCGAGGGCGGGACGTTTTCCGTCGCCGTCACATTGCCACCCTCGAACCGGATCGCGGTGCGCTGCGTCTTCCTGTCCGAGCGGTAGTTGAGATCGTAGCTGCGCGGCGCGGTCCCTGTCTGCGAAAGCCCGCCCGAAACGGAAGTCGTGCCTTGCGTGCTGTCGAAAAGCCTTGCCATGCCGGCGCTGGCGAGCGAGCCGTCGATGCGGAAATCATTCTCGCCGATGACGCTGGTGAAGGACGCCTTGCCGACCGGGATGCCCATCAGCGTGATCGAATAATCGGTGCGGAAGGTCTGGGCGGCGCTGGCCGTTCCGGCTGCGGCCAGAAGCGTCAAAAGGGCGGCGGACATGGTCCGGACCATGCAAATCTCCATGGAGTCTGCGGCAGACCGCCCCTTCCCGCCTGCCTGTTCGTCGATTCCCCTTTGATCGCGCGATTTCGGCGAATATATGTTGGCCTTCGCCGCGCGCCTTGCGCTTGACCGGAACGGGAAATGCAACTAAGGAACGGCAACTTTTCCATGAGGCCGCCCGACATGACCCCGCGCGCCGACCATCTGGTGCGGGTTCGGGTCTGTGGGCCGGTTTTGAGAAACTGAAGGTTTGAGACTATGTCCCGCGCATGTGAATTGACCGGCAAGGCCGTGATGACCGGCAACAATGTCAGCCACGCCAACAACAAGACCCGTCGCCGCTTCCTGCCGAACCTCGTCAACGTGACGCTGATGTCGGAAGCGCTGAACCAGAACGTGCGCCTGCGCATTTCGGCGAACGCGCTGCGTACCGTCGAACATCGCGGCGGTCTCGACGCCTTTCTGCTGAAGGCCGGCGTGAGCGACCTTTCGCAGCGCGCGCGCCTGCTCAAGAAGCAGATCGCCAAGAAGACCCAGCAGGAACAGGCGCCCGCCTGATTTTGCGCGACTGACCCTATCGATGGCGGGTGCCCTTCCATGAAGGCGCCCGCCGACTGGTTCCATAACCCAGGCTAAAAAAATGCAGACCAAGACCATCACGGTATGGCCCTTCGTGGCCGCGATGACCGCTATCGTCGTCGCCTCCAATATCCTCGTCCAGTTCCCCTTCCCGCATTTCGGCCTCCAGGATCTTCTGACCTGGGGCGCGTTCACCTATCCGATCGCGTTCCTCGTCACGGACCTGACCAACCGGCGCTTCGGCCCGACCGCCGCGCGCAAGGTCGTACTCGTCGGATTCGCCATCGCCGTGGTGCTCTCCGTTTGGCTGGCGACGCCGCGCATCGCCATCGCCTCGGGCTCGGCCTTTCTCGTCGCGCAACTGCTCGACGTCGCCGTGTTCGACCGCCTGCGCCGGAACGCCTGGTGGCAGGCGCCGCTGATCTCGACCGTCATTGGCTCGCTCGTCGACACGGCGCTGTTCTTCTCGCTCGCCTTTGCTGCAAGGTTCGCCGTGCTGGATACCGGCTTCGGGCTCGAGGACGGCTCGCTCGGCTTTGCCGTGCCGTTCCTCGGAACCGAGGTTCCGCTGTGGCTGTCGCTGGCGCTCGGCGACCTCGTGGTCAAAATCGGGATCGGCGTGGCGATGCTGGGGCCTTATGGGGCGTTGCTGTCCGTGCTGCGGCCGGCGCCGGCGGTGCGGCAACCTTCAGCGTAGCCACCCCCTCTGGCCTGCCGGCCATCTCCCCCTCAAGGGGGGAGATCAGTCTCGTCGTCGTCCCGCTCAAACGACGACAGGCAATTGGAGTAGGTGACGCGCATGATCTCCCCCCTTGAGGGGAGATGGGCGGCAGCCCAGAGGGGGGTGTTCATGCGCGAGCTCTCAATCCTCCGCCAGTTCGAACTCCAGATAGAGATTGCGCTGAATCCAGGACTGGTTGTCGTCCGACATCAGGGCGATGACGAGCGTGCCGTCATTGCGGCGGAAGACGTCGAGCGCTTCCATGTTGTCGACATGGTGGACCATGTTGGCGTCGAGAAGGATATTACCATCGACAAGGGCGTCGGCGCGGATGTCATCGACGGCGACCCGGCGCAGGCGCATGGCGACGCCGCGCGCGTAGGAGAACCGGCGTTCGAGCAAAAGCAGATCGCCGTCGGGCAGGAAGACGCCGTCGGTGACGTCGAATTCGTCGGTGCGGCGAACCTTGAAGACGCCCTTTCGCGGGCCTTCGAGAATGGCGGCGAAGATGTTGCCCTGCCGGTCGATCGACTTTTCGGCGATGACGATGCGCGCTCCTTGAAGCGGGCCGTCCGCGCCCGAACGGGCGACGGCCTCGAGGCCGGCATTGTAGCGCAGCTCGTTGCGCGGAATCAGGAAGTCGAGATCGCGGGTGGGGGCCGACATGCCGTCCCGGTCGATGGCATATTCGGATACGCGGGCGCGGCGCTCGAAGGAGACGGTCGCGACGCCGTCATGGATCGAGATGCCTTCGGCGTCGATCTGCTCCTTGTCGTCGATGGGTGTTCCGGCCGCATCGATCATCTGCTGCATGGAAAAATCGTCAAGTCCAACGGGGACACCCTCCCCGTCGCGCAGGACGGCGCCGGAAAACCAGTAGCCGTGATCGGCGACGCCGAGAAAATCGCCGCCGGGCGTCAGGAAGCGAAAGCCCGAGAGCTGGCCGAATTCGCGCCGGTCGCCGGTCATGGAGAAGCCGCCGATGAAGGTCAGTCGGCCGTAATCGCCCTCGGCGCCGGCGACGCGGAATTTGTCGATCGGGCTGAATTGCAGCTCGACCGGAAAGCGTTCGGCGGCAAAGGCCGGGCCGGCGAGCGCGAAAAGCGCGAGTGACGCCACCAGAAGGCGCGCGATCATCCGGCCCGACGCTTGAGCCCGCGCGAGGCGCGCGCGCTTTCTTCCTCGAAGAGGCCGGCCAGTTGCTCGGTCATGGCGCCGGCAAGTTCCTCGGCGTCGACGATGGTGACGGCGCGGCGGTAGTAGCGCGTGACGTCGTGGCCGATGCCGATGGCCAGAAGCTCGACCGGCGAGCGGGTCTCGATCAGGTCGATCGCGGCGCGCAGATGGCGCTCCAGATAATTGCCCGGATTGACCGACAGCGTCGAATCGTCGACCGGCGCGCCGTCCGAGATCATCATCAGGATCTTGCGCTGCTCCGGCCGCGCGATGAGGCGCTGATGCGCCCACAAGAGCGCCTCGCCGTCGATGTTTTCCTTGAGCAGCCCCTCGCGCATCATCAGGCCGAGATTGCGCCGGGCGCGTCGCCACGGCTCGTCGGCGGACTTGTAGATGATGTGGCGCAGGTCGTTGAGGCGTCCGGGATTGGCCGGCTTGCCGCCCTTCAGCCACTTCTCGCGCGCCTGCCCGCCCTTCCACGCGCGCGTGGTGAAGCCGAGGATCTCGACCGAGACGCCGCAGCGCTCCAGCGTGCGGGCAAGGATGTCGGCGCAGGTGGCGGCGACGGTGATGGGCCGTCCGCGCATGGAGCCGGAATTGTCGAGCACGAGCGTGACGACCGTGTCGCGGAAATTGGTGTCGCGCTCGCGCTTGAAGGAGAGCGGCTGCATCGGGTCGATGACGACGCGCACGAGGCGGGCCGGATCAAGAGAGCCTTCTTCCAGGTCGAACTCCCAGGAGCGGTTCTGCTGCGCCATCAGGCGGCGCTGGAGACGGTTCGCCAGACGGCCGACGACGCCTTGCAGATTGGCAAGCTGCTTGTCGAGGAAGGCGCGCAGGCGCTCCAGCTCCTCCTCGTCGCAAAGCTCGGCCGCGCTGACCGTCTCGTCGAATTCGCGTGTGAAGACCTTGTAGTCGATCTCTCTGGGCAGATTGGCGAAGGGGTCGTTGGTGCGGCGCGTCTCGCCCGGCGTCTCGGCGTCAAGCTCGTCGTCATCGGCCATGTCGTCGGCCGATGCGTCGGTGGCCTCGGTCTCGCCGGCCTCCTGATCCTCGCTCGTCTCCTGCGATTCGTCGGCCTGCGACTGGTCGGAGCCCGAATCGTCCTCGCCGCCATCGTCGGCCGAGTCCTCGCCCTGGGGCTGGTCGTCGTCATTGTCCTCGCTGTCGTCGGACTGCTCGTCCTCGGCCAGGTCCTCCGCCATGTCCATCGAGGCCAGCATGTCGCGCATGACGCGGGCGAAGGCCTTCTGGTCGTCGACACTGGTCGTCAGCCCGTCGAGCGTGCCGCCCGCCTTGTCCTCGATCCAGTCGCGCCAGAGCGAGACGACGCGCTCTCCGCTCTTCGGCGCCGGCCGGCCGGTCAGGCGCTCGCGCACCATCAGCGCGACGGCCTCCTCCAAGGGCGCCTCCGACTGCTGGGTGACGGCGGCGAGATTGGCCTTGGAATATTTGTCCTCGAGCATCGAGCCGATATTGTCGCCGACGCCGGTCATGGCGCGCGAACCGATCGCCTCGACGCGGGCCTGCTCGACCGCATCGAAGATGGCGCGAGCCTGCTTGCCCTGCGGCGCCAGGCGCGAATGGACGGCATTGTCGTGGCAGGCGCGGCGCAGCGCCATCGAATCGCCGATGCCGCGCGTGACAGCGATGTCGCTGGGGCTCGGCTTGCGCGGCAGGTCCGGCAGGCGGGCGCGATTGCCGGTCAAAGCCGGCTTTTCCTTGGCGAAGGTGACTTCCATCTCGCCGTCGCCGGAAATGGCGCGCACGCACAGCGACAGCGCGCGCTTGAAGGCGTCGGTGTCAGCGCCCCTGGCGGGCTTGTTGCGCGTGTTGTCTCCGGGTCCGGCCATGCTTGCCCGTCAGGCCAGAACGACGTTGGCGGCGGATTCGGGCAGTTCCTGGCCAAAGGCGCGCTGGTAGAACTCGGCCACGACAGAGCGCTCCAGCTCGTCGCATTTGTTGAGGAAGGTCAGGCGGAAGGCGAAGCCGACATCCTTGAAGATTTCCGCATTCTCGGCCCACATGATGACCGTGCGCGGGCTCATCACGGTCGACAGATCGCCATTGATGAATGCCGAGCGGGTCATGTCGGCGACGCGGACCATCTTGCCGACCGTATCGCGGCCCTTGTCGTTGCGGAAATGCTTGGCCTTGGCCAGAACGATCTCGACTTCGTCGTCATGCGGCAGATAGTTCAGCGTCGTGACGATCGACCAACGGTCCATCTGCGCCTGGTTGATCTGCTGGGTGCCGTGATAAAGGCCCGTCGTGTCGCCCAACCCGACCGTGTTGGCGGTGGCGAAGATGCGGAAGGCGGGATGCGGGCGGATGACGCGGCTCTGGTCGAGGAGCGTCAGGCGGCCGGACGATTCCAGCACGCGCTGGATGACGAACATCACGTCCGGGCGGCCGGCATCGTATTCGTCGAAGACGAGCGCGACATTGTGCTGATAGGCCCAGGGCAGGATGCCGTCCTTGAACTCGGTGACCTGCATTCCCTCGCGCACGACGATGGCGTCCTTGCCGACGAGGTCGATGCGGGAGACGTGGCTGTCGAGATTGATGCGCACGCAGGGCCAGTTCAAACGCGCGGCGACCTGTTCGATATGGGTCGACTTGCCGGTGCCGTGATAGCCTGAGACCATGACGCGGCGGTTGTAGGTGAAGCCGGCGAGGATCGCGAGGGTCGTCTGCTTGTCGAACAGATAGTCCGGATCGATGTCCGGCACATGGCTGTCCGCCACCGAATAGGCCGGCACCACCATCTCGGAATCGAAGCCGAACGTCTCGGCGACCGGGACGGTCGTGTCGGGCAGGTTTGCGATGTCGCGGTCAACCTTGTTCATCATGTCTCCACATGCGGCGGCCGGGCCGCCGCTCGTCAAAATCTTCATGCTGGCCATCGTTTAACAGACGGCGCTATCAACACAAACCCGCTTGTTTGAGCATCCGGTAGGCCTGGATGACATCGCGAAACCGGTCTTCGGAGGCACGGTCGCCACCATTGGCATCGGGATGATGCCGCTTCACAAGTTCCTTATAGCGCTGCTTGATCGCCGTTCCAGTCGCCGTCGGGTCCAGGCCCAAGGTTTCCATGGCCTTGGCCTCAAGCGACTTGAGCTTGCGGGTGCGCGGACGGTCCATCGGATCGAGGCCGTCCTTGAACATGCCGTAGGGGTCGCGCATCCGGGCGCCCGCACCGCCACCGGCGCGGCCCGACCGCTTCTGAGAGAAATCGGGCGCTGCCTGGGGGCCCTTGTTGACGCCCATCTTCCAGGTCGGGCGATGGCCGGTCAGCGCTTCCTTCTGGTAGCGCGCGATGTCGCCCTCCGCGAGGCCGGAAAAATAGTTGAAGCCCTTGTTGTACTCGCGCACATGATCGAAGCAGAATTTGAAATACTGCCCCTCGGCCATGCGACCGACCGGCGCGCGATGCGTGCCGGCCGCTTTACAGCCATCCCACTGGCACACGGGACCGCTCGCCGCCCGCTCGGCCTCGGGCGAACGGCGGACCTTGATCTTCTCGAAATATTTCGAATAGGCGTTCATGGAAACTCGTTACCGTCGAACCGGGAATTATGGGTGCTTCGGCGCGCGAAACAAGAATTGACATTCGGCCGACAATGAACGTCCTGCCGGTGATTTGGAAATCAGCGGCAACGGGCCGCATCAGGGAGACCGAAATGACGATGAAAACAGCCATCGAAGACAAGCTCACGAAGCGTTTCCATCCCGACCGGCTCGCGGTCATCGATGAAAGCCATCTCCATGCCGGCCACCATCATCAGCATTCGGGCGAACATGAGACGTTCGACGGATCGGGCGAGACACATTTTCGCGTGCGCATCGTCGCGCCCGAATTTTCAGGCATGAGCCGCATCGAGCGCCACCGCGCCGTCAACGCCGCGCTTGCCGGCGAACTCGAAGCCGGCGTTCATGCGCTGGCGATCGAACCGTCCGCGCCCGGCGAAGCGACGCGCTGGTAGTCTCAGGCCGGCGGACGGGCGGGCTCCGGCGCGGCAGCCGGCTCCTGATCGCGCGCCGGGGCGGGAAGCTGCAATTGCGGCGGCGCGGCCGGCGCTGCGGCGACGTCGCCCAGCGGGCGAATGCGCAGGCGCGTGATGCGGTTCTTCTCGCGCTTCAGGACGACGAAGCGCATCGCGTGGAAGGTGAAGGCCTGCTTCTCCTCCGGGATCATCTGCGCCTCGTGGATAACGAGGCCGGCGATGGTCGTCGCTTCCTCGTCCGGCAGGTTCCAGTCGAGCGCGCGGTTCAGGTCGCGGATGGGAACGAAACCCTCGACGACGACCGACCCGTCCGCCTCCTGCTTGACGCCCTGCATCTCGACATCGTGCTCGTCGGCTATCTCGCCCACGATCTCCTCGATGATGTCTTCCAGCGTGACGAGGCCTTCGACCTCGCCATATTCGTCGACGACGATCGCGAAATGAGCCTTGCGGCGCAGGAAGGCGTTGAGCTGATCCTGAAGCGTCGTCGTGTCCGGCACGAACCAGGGCTTCGACGCGACCTTCATGATGTCGATGCGGGCGAAGTCGTTGCCGACATCGTTGAGCGCGCGCAAAAGGTCCTTGGCATGAATGACGCCGACGATGTTGTCGGTCGAGCCGCGCCAGAGCGGAAGCCGCGTGTGCGGGCTTTGCAGGATCTCGCGCACGACGGCCTCGGGCGCCTCGTCGGCATTGACCGAACGCATCGAGGTGCGGTGAACCATGATGTCGGAGACTTCGAGCTCATGCAGATCGAGAAGGCCGCCGACGCGATCCCGGTCGTGCTTTTCCAACCCGCCCTCGCGCTGAAGCACCTCGACGGTGCCGCGGATCTCCTCATGGGCGGACAGGAGATTGTCGTCGCGGCCGAGATGGATGCCGAAAAGGCCGAGCAGAGCGCGGACGGTGAAGTTCACCGCCACCGACAGATGGCCGAACAACAGGACCACGAGCTGCGCGAAACGCGAGACGGTGAGCGCGAATTGCTCCGGCTTCGACAGCGCCCAGGACTTGGGCAGGATTTCCGCGAAGATGACGAGCAGGACCGTCATGCCGATGGTGGCATAGACGACGCCGGCGGAGCCGAAAACCGTCAGGAGCACGCTGGTGGCGAGCGATGAGGCGAGGATGTTGACGAGATTGTTGCCGATCAGGAGCGCCCCGACCATGCGGTCCTTGCGCTCGATCAGACGCGAGATCACGCCGGCGCGCGCATCGCCGTTCTGTTCGAGCGTATGAAGGCGCGCGCGCGAAACGGCGGTCACGCTCGTCTCCGTGCCCGAAAACAGAAAGGACATCATGATCAGCAATATGATGATGACGATCGTCAGGATCATGCCGGCAAATTCTCCGTCAGGAAGGCAAGCACATCGGCGGACGCAACGTCCCCCGCGATGAAGGACTGGCCGATGCCGCGGGTGAGGATGAAAGTCAGCGCACCGCGCGAAACCTTCTTGTCCTGCGCAATATAGGTCAAAAGCGCATCCGCGCCAGGAAGGCCGCCCGGCACGTCGGACATTTTCGTCGGCAGGCCGACCGCTTGAAGGTGATGCTCGACCCGATCCGCATCGGCCGGATCAAGAAGGCCGAGGCGCGCGGAGAATCGATGAGCCAGCACGATGCCGATCGCCACCGCCTCGCCATGAACCAGGCGCGCGCCATCGTAGCCGGTGGCGCCTTCCAGCGCATGGGCGAAGGTATGGCCGAGGTTGAGCAGCGCGCGGTCGCCGGTCTCGCGCTCGTCGCGCGCGACCACATCCGCCTTCGACTGGCAGGAGCGGCGGATCGCCTCGACGCGGGCCTGGCCGCCGGCAAAGACTTCGCGCCAGTTCGCCTCCAGCCAGGCGAAGAAATCGGGCTGGTCGATCAGCCCGTATTTCGCCATCTCGGCATAGCCGGCGCGAAACTCGCGCGGCGACAGCGTGTCGAGCGCCGCGGTGTCTGCGACGACCAGCGCCGGCTGCTGGAAGACGCCGACGAGATTCTTGCCGCGCCCGGTGTTGATGCCGGTCTTGCCGCCGACCGAGGAATCGACCTGCGCCAGGAGCGATGTGGGCGCTTGGACGAATTCCATTCCGCGGCGCACGATGCCGGCGGCAAAGCCCGTCAGGTCGCCGATCACGCCGCCTCCGAGCGCCAGCACGCAGTCATTGCGCTCGAAACGGCCGGCGAGAATGAAATCGACCACTTCCTCAAGCTTCGCGAAGCTCTTCGTCGCCTCCCCGGCCGGCAGGACCAGAACCTCATGGGCGATGCCGGCAGCCTTCAGCGAGGCTTCGAGACGCGGCCACTGGCTGGCGGCCACATTCGCGTCGGTGACGATCGCCAAACGGGCGCGCGGCAGGCGCGCGGCGACAGCCGGTCCGGCCTCGTCGAGGACGCCCGGCCCGATCAGGATGGGATAGGATCGCGCGCCAAGCTGTACGTCGACACGGCTCGTCATCTCATCACCCTCGTCATGCCTTGCGTCAGCCGTCCGTCCACGGCCTCGATGATCTCGGCTGCGATGGTGGCATGGCGCGCATCGCGGCTCACGACCGTCACATCGGCCTCGCCATAGACTGGATAGCGATCCTCCATCAGCTTGCGCATGACGGCGCGCGGATCGGGAGTCTTCAAGAGCGGACGGTTCTGGCGCCGCGCGACGCGCTCCATCAGGGTTTCAAGATCGGCCTTGAGCCAGATCGAAATGCCGTTGGCACGGATCGCGGCGCGGGTGTCGGCATTCATGAAGGCGCCGCCGCCCGTGCCTATCACGGCGGGACCATCCGCGACGAGACGCGTCACGACGCGCTGCTCCAGTGCGCGAAATTCGACTTCGCCATAGGTCTCGAAAAGCTCCGGCACCGTCATCCGCGAGACGTTTTCGATCTCGTGATCGCTGTCGGCGAAAGGAAATTGCAGCGTCTGGGCAAGCTTGCGGCCGACGGACGTCTTGCCAGCGCCCATCAACCCGACGAGAACGAGCGTCTTCGTGCCGAGGCGGGAGCGCACGCGCTCAATCAGTTCTGCCATCACCGTTTCGCCGCCCATCCCCTTCTCCACCCAAGGGGTATCGACAGGAACGGCGTCAACGTCAAGCTGGATGAACACGACTTATGCTTGCACTCGCACACTGGGCGTCCCATAAGGAAACAGGCGACGGCGACGGACAAACGGGAGACCGATGCCTACACTTTTCCGGTTTTTGATGACGCTGCTGATCCTGGCTGGGCTCGCCTATGGGGCCATGTATGCACTGGTGCTGTTCGTCGAACCCAATCGGGGCGAAATGACCGTGCGAATACCGCCGGAAAGATTGCAGCCGCCACGCTGAGACCGGTTCAGCTCAAAAGGTTGAGCAGCAACGTTCCGGTGATCAGCCCGGCGAGGAGAAGCAGGGCAAGCCGGAAATAGCCGAACGGGCCGTAATTGGGGCCAGGCGGCAAAGGCTCGGGGTCATCGCCCTGATTGTCCCCCATCGCAAGACGCGCCGCACGTTCCAGATTCATCATGTGAGCGACCATCTCCGTCTCCCTTCGCGCTTTGCTGCCTGCAAATCAAACGGCGCACCCAATTTTCCGTTCCCGCGGGATCATCGCAAAAAAGAATGAACGCAACGGAACCCGTTCGTATCAAAACAGTTAACAGGCACAGTGAAGAGGCCAACGCCCCCTCCAATCGCCCCCCGCGAAAGGCGCTTCACTGATTTGAGGAAGAGTGATCCCCCGAACACCTTCTTCGCCCCCTCGAAGCCGGCCCCTCGTGGCCGGCTTTTTTTTTGGGCGCTTCACAGGAAATGCCGGATCAGAGTTCGAAATTGCCCTCGGGAATGCGCAGGCGATAGTCGAGATTGCCTCCGGCGAATTCGAGCGACGCCTCGCCTTCGACGGAAGCCGGGACGACACGCTCCAGCGCAACGCTGCCGAAGCGCTTGTCGCCGATGGCCTCGGCAACGCGGGTGTTCTCATGCCAATTCAGGAGGATGGTGCGCTTGCCCTCTCCATCCTGCTCGAGCGTGGCCGAGAGCCCCACATAGCCATTGGGGCGCGACAGGGCGCCGTGACTCATCGAATTGATGACGAGTTCGTGCAGAGCCAATCCTATATGCAGGGCGGCATTCGGGTTGAGATAGGGATCGATGCCCTTCAGGCGGATCGAAAAGGCGGGGTCCTCGCAATAGCGGCTGACCTGCCCGGCGACCAGTTCGCTCAAGGTCGCGCCGCGCCAATTGGAGGAAGTCACGAGGTCCTGCGAGGAGGCCAGGGACTGGATGCGGCCGCGAAAGCGCGTGAGGAAGACATCGATCGAACCCGAATAGCGGCCGGTCTGGGTCGCGATGCTCTGGATGATGGCCAGAAGATTCTTCGAGCGGTGACTGACTTCGCGCAAAAGAGTGCGAAGCGTCTGCTCGCGATGCTTCTGGCTCGTCACGTCGACAATGGTGGAGACGATGCCGTCGACGCGACCGCCGTCCCCGCGACGGGGATCGAGCCAGACCGAGAACCACCGCCCGCCATCGTCCGAACCCTGCCGGAACTCGTAATGAGTGGACTGGCCGCTTTGCATCACCTGACGTTTCATCGCCATGGCCGCCTCGGCGTCGGATGCGGCGAGAAAATCGTCGTCGGACTGGCCGACGATCGACATGACGTGCCAGGAAGATGGGAGGTTGTGCGCCCAAAGAACCTTGAGTTGGGCATCCTGAGCGATGACTGCCACACCGGCATTCCTCAACGCGGTCGCGAGCACGCGTTCCTCGTCGATCATGTCAGCGGTCTCGAAACTCACTCTGTAACTGCCCCCGGTAAACGGCCATCTGCGACCTGAAGCCCGACCAAACCTCGATTGTCTGTTCTCAATTGGCGCGGCGCATGAAACCGGCAACCACAGAGACGCACAAAAGAACAATGAAAATGAAAAACAGGATCTGGGCTATTCCCGCCGATGCGCCGGCGATGCCGCCAAATCCAACGGCACCTGCGATCAATGCGACGACCAAAAATACGAGGGCCCAATAGAGCATCTGCGTTCTCCCTGGATCGCCGCACGGCCTTCCGGACGTACGAAAAACGACCCTGATTGCTGATAGAGCATCGGAATCATCCGAAATCGGATCGCTGCACCGATCCGACGCTCTGACTGCCCGCCGCCGTTCGACCTCAACGCATCATCGGGCAGGCTTGTTCCCGTGCGGACAGGATCGCGTCCCGTCCGCACGGCGTCTCGCCGTCAGGCTGCCGCCTGCGACTGCCGGTCGAAGAAAAGGGCCTGGCTGATGAGCGCCTTGACCATGTCGGGATTGAAAGGCTTGGTCACCAGGAAGGCCGGCTCGGGCCGTTCGCCGGTCAAAAGACGCTCCGGAAATGCGGTGATGAAGATGACGGGCACGCTGGCGGACGCCAGGATCTCGTTCACGGCATCGATGCCCGAACTGCCGTCGGCCAACTGGATGTCGGCAAGGACCATCTTCGCATTGGTGGTCTTGAACAGGGCCGTCGCCTCCTTGTGGGTGCGGGCCGTGCCGACGACGCGGTGGCCGAGGCTTTCCACCATCTGCTCGATGTCCATGGCGATCAGCGGCTCGTCCTCGATGATGAGGATATCGGTCGCCACCTGGCGCGAAATCTCGTCGCTCGCCCGACCGAGAAGGCGGGAGAACTCCGTCTGCTCGACGTCGAGCACCTCGGCGGCCTCGCGCTCGCCAAAGCCTTCGACCGCCACGAGCAGGAAGGCCTGGCGCGGCAACGGCGCCAGCGAGGACAGATTTGCAACGGCGCGGCTTTCCCACGGATTTGCCGGCATCTCGTCCGGAACGCGCACCGCGACGGAGGAAAAGAGCTTCGTGAATATCCGGTAGAGCGCAATCCGGTCGGTCGAAGCGGCCGGAAATACGCCCGGATCTGCAATGATTGCTTCCAACGTGGCGGCGACGAGCGCATCGCCGCTGGTCTGGGAGCCAGAGACTGCGCGGGCGAACCGGCGCAAGAACGGCAAATGCGGCGCTATCCTTGCGGACAAACTCATGATTGGACGTCTCCCTCAAGACATAATGGCAGGAATTGCGGATCAGTAGCGCCCTTCAAACTCACCCGCAGCAAAAAAGTTCCGAAACAAGGAACGAATCACACGGGCTTAACGTTTGATATCGATTTTGTGCGCCGACAGGGCGGTTCGGCCGCAACGGACAGGATACGCATCCGCAGGCAACAACGGACAGGGGAAACGACGCATGGCAATTGCCGCACGTTGGGCAGACCACGACAATCCAGGGGGAACCGAGGCAGACATGAAGCCGAACAAGGAACAGCCGGCAGTGACAGAGCGCACGGAGCCGCTGGGCTCCAATTCCGAAATCGGGCGCAAGCTCAAACAATATTACGACGAACTCGTGACGGAAGAAGTCCCCGACCGGTTCGCCGATCTGTTGAGGCAACTCGAAGATCGCGAAACAGGCGCCAGCGCTCGCAAGGGAGACTAAACATGGCTGCCGATATCGATTTCAAGACCGGACTGCTCAGTGCGGTCCCCAGCCTTCGCGCGTTCGCCGTCTCGCTGTCGCAAAATTCCGACCGCGCCGACGACCTCGTGCAGGAAACGCTGGTCAAGGCCTGGGACAAGCAGTCCTCGTTCCAGCCGGGCACCAATCTCAAGGCATGGCTCTTCACCATCCTGCGCAACGAATTCTATTCTCAGATGCGCAAGCGCGGGCGCGAGGTGCAGGACAGCGACGGCGCGATGACCGCGCGGCTGGCGGTGCATCCCAGCCAGCACGGCTCCATGGACCTGGAAGACTTCCGCAATGCGCTCGAACGCCTGCCGGAAGATCAGCGCGAGGCGATCATCCTGATCGGCGCGTCGGGTTTTTCCTATGAAGAAGCGGCCGAAATCTGCGAATGCGCGGTCGGTACGATCAAGAGCCGTGTCAGCCGCGCACGCACGCGCTTGCAGGAACTTTTGAAGGTGTCTGGAGAATCCGACTATGGTCCGGATTCGATCGCGGCCCAGGTGATGGGCTCAAACGCCGCCTAACAATTGCCGGTCCTGCCCCTGGTTCACCGCCTCCAAGATGGCGGTGATCAAGGTGGGGCCGGCATAAGGCTTGCCCACGACCCGGATGCCCGGAAAGGCCTCGAACAGGTTTTCGTTTTCCGCATAACCGGTCGCGAAGACGAACGGGACCTTGCTGTGCTGCAAGGTCTTGGCGAATTCGACGGTGGATTCGCCGGCCAGCATCACGTCGACCACGGCGACATTGATGCCACGATCCTCGACGGACCGGTCGCCCAACTCCTTGAGCGTGCGCAGGATGATGACCTCTTCGGCGCCATGATCCTGACACAACTGCTCGACATCCATGGCGATGAGGAACTCGTCCTCCATCACGAGAATGCGCAGATCCTTGAGGGGCTTGTCCGCCAAATTCACAACTCCCGACATCGGGGCAATTGGCCTGCCGGATAGAGACATGTCATTTAACTATGACATGTGCATGAGCTTTTGCGAATATATTTGAAGGTCTAGTCCGTGCCCGCTGACAAGCGGCGCGCACCTCACTATAGATCGCAAAGGGACTTTTTTCTTTACCTTCTGGAGCCCGCCCGGTGGCCGAAATCGCAATCCGTTCGGCAAGGAAATATCCTTGCGAGAAATGCCCGCTGCGTGCGCGAGAAATCTTCCGACCCTTCACCAAGCCCGAACTCGAATTCGTCAGCCGGTTCAAGAAGGGCGAGCTGACCGTGGACCGCGGCGCGACGGTGCTCTCCGAGGGCACGCGCAATCCGCATCTCTATACGGTCCTCCAGGGCTGGAGCTTTCGCTACAAGATGCTGCCGGACGGACGCCGGCAGATCGTGAACTACGCGATGCCGGGCGACCTGCTCGGACTGCAAGGCACGGTGACCGGCGAGATGGAACATTCCGTCGAGGCGCTGTCGCCGATGATCTTGTGCGTCTTCGAGCGCGAGGAACTCCTGACGCTCTACCGCGAGCATCCCGAACTCGCCTACGACATCACCTGGCTGTCCTCGCGCGAGGAATGTATGCTCGACGAGAACATGCTGAGCGTCGGCCGGCGCAGCGCCACCGAACGGCTTGCCTATCTGATCGCCTTCATCGTGCGCCGTTCGCAGGGAACCGGGCTCAACACGGCCAAGGTTCCGATCGAGATTCCGATCACCCAGCAACATGTCGCAGACACGCTCGGCCTGTCGCTCGTTCACACCAACAAGACCGTGAGAAAGCTTGCCGAGCGGCAATTGCTGCAATGGCGCGATCGCGGCTGCGTCGTTCTCGACCTCGAAGGGCTCGAACGGCTGGCCGACTGGTCGACGGACATGCATCTGAAGCCGCGCCCGTTCATCTAGCTTCCCTCATCCCGGCAGATGCGAGGTCTGCTGGCCCCAGCCGGGGATGAGATTGCGCGCGATGGCGTAGCCGACCAGCAGGGCCGGGATGGCGACGAAGCCGCCGATCGGCCCCCAGATCCAGATCCAGAACGTCAGGGCGATGAGGACGACGAACGGATTCAGCGTCATCATCCGTCCGATCACCATCGGCGTGACGAACTGCGCCTCCATCAGATTGACGGCGAGATAGACGAGCGGCGGCATGAGGCTGCCGGAAATCGTGTCGAAAGTGACGAGGCCGACCGCGAACAGGATCGCCGCCATGATGGCCGGGCCAATATACATGACGAAGTTCAAAAGGCCCGCGAGGATGCCCCACAGTGCGGGCGAGGGAACGCCGGCGAGCCACAAGGCGCAGGTGACGGCGACCGCCAGCCCCATATTGATCGCCGTGATCGACAGAAGATAGCGCGAGACCAGCATTTCCACGTCGCGGAAGATGTGCGCCGTGCGCCAGCGCAGGCGGCGTCCGACGCACAGCTTGAGCACGGCAAGGCGCGTCGCGTGACGCGTTGCGATGAAGAAATACAAGGTGGCCATGAAGATCAGCACCTGCGCCCCGATGGCCGGCGCGATGGTGATGAGGCTGTCCATGGGCGAGCCTTCCTCCACGGAGACGGTCATGCCCGTGTCGCCGGTCGCATCGCGCAGCCCGCCCTGAATGTCGCGCAAGGCTTCCATCGGCTCGCGCAGTTGCGACAGGCGCAATTGAAGTTCCTCCCACATCTGCGGTCCGCGATCGGCCCAGTATGACAACGGGCCGACCAGCGCCAGCGCGATGAGGCAGACGCTGAAGACGAACAGGATGAAGACCAGGACAGCCGAGACATAAGGCGAGATTCCCCGCGCTTCTATGCGCGCGGCGACCGGGCCGAGCATCAGGCCGATGACCAGCGCGAAGGCAACTGGCGCCATGATGAAGCGGCCGAAGTGAAGCGCGAAGCACAGCCCCAGAAGGCCCAGCCCGATCATCGCGAGCTGCGCGCCCCGCTGCAGCACGATCTCGACATTCGACTTGGGCGGCAGGCGCACGATGGGCGAGCGCTTTTCATATCTTTCAGGACGCACAGACTTCCTCCGACACCAGCGGCAAACGCAGCTTGGGATAATTTCGTTCCTGCTCATACAATCGCTGGAACTGGACGAAGGCGCATACGTTGAATGCACGGCAACACGCAAACAGGAGAAAAATCCATGGCTTCATCCACCACCACCGCCAAAGTTCGGGCCAACGACGCCAAGACCAAGGCCGAACTCGAGGCCGAGGTCGAGCGCCTGAAGGGCGATGTGACGAAGCTGAAGGACCAACTCAGCGAGACCGGCCAGCGCACCTACCGCTCCGCCCAGCGCGCGGCGTCGTCGGGGCTGGAAAGCGTCAAGGCACGCAGCGAAGCGGCCATCGAGGACATTCGCGGACAGGCCAAGGACTACGAGGCCCAGCTCGAAGAGGCCGTGCGTGAGAAGCCGATCAGCTCGCTCGCCATCGCCGCCGGCGTCGGCTTCGTGCTCGCCCTTCTGACGCGCCGCTGAGCCGAAGCATGTTCGGGACGCTCATCGCTTCCATCGTAGCCGGCGAGACGACCGACATCATCGGACGCACGAAGCGCACGGCCATCGCCTATGTGATCGCCGGCCTTCTGGTGCTGTTCGGGGTGATGTTCGGGCTGATCGCCCTCTACGTCTGGGTCGCGGGTCACTGGGGGCCGATCACGGCGGCACTCGTGCTTGCCGGCGCCTTCGTCGTGCTCGCTGTCCTCGTCATCGTCATCCACAATTCGAGTGCCAAGCGCCAGAAGCGGGAAGCTTCTAAGCGGCGTTCGGTCGACGCCAAGGCGATTGCCGCCACGGCCGCCGTCGCTGCGCTGCCGGCGCTGCTTGCAAAGCGCGGCTCCGCCGTCGCGCTCATCGTGCCGGTGCTCGGGGTGGTCGGCTATCTGATCTACAAGGAAAACGCGAAGCCGGGCGGCGGACGGCGCCCGCGTGATCCTTACAACCAACCGTAACAGCGGGGTATCGCCATGGACGACAAGGTGAAGGTCAACAAGACCGAGGCCAGACAAGGCCGCAGCGGCACGCATGTTCTGACGATTCTGGTCGTCGCCCTCATTCTGGCCGGCATTGTCGGCTGGGCCGTCGGGCTCTTCGGAGGGGCCATCGAACCGGACGACCCGGTCGGCGGCGCACCGACGGAGCAGCCGGCCGAAGCACCGGGCGGCGTCGACACGCCGGTCGACGGCGAACCGGCCGAGTAGCCGAGACTGGAAGCCAAAAAAGGGGCGCCCGCAGCGCCCCTTTTTCATGTCTCGTTCGGCTTCAAAACTCAGGCTTGATCCGCCGGGACCGGGCGCAGCACCTTGAGCGCTCCGGGATGGATCTCGACTTCGACCTTCGGTTCGAGCTCGCACAACTCGCCGTCGATCACGCACCGAAACTTCCGATGCGACGACAGGATGTGCATGGTCACCGATTTCGTCTGGTGAATCTCGACCTGATCATTGGTCTTCCATTTGCCGAGCGCCATCATGGCAAAGAAGGCGAACATCTCACGGCGCGAGCGCGCCTTGGTGACGTAGATGCCGAGCGTTCCGCCATCGGGCGTGTCGGTGTAGGGAATGTGGCCTTCGCCGTAGAGATTGTTGGTGATGCCGATGGATGAGGTTCGCGCCTCGACCTCCGTGCCGCCCGGCATTTCCAGCCTGACGCGAATGCGCGGCGGATCGAGGACCGCACCCATGGCGGCCTGCGCGGACGCCCTGATCTTGCCGAGGCGCGAGGCGAACTCGCGCTGTTCGCGCAGATGGACGAGCTTGGCGTGCATCCCGACGGAATATTGATGCACGAAGGGACGCCCGTTGGCGGTCGCGATGTCGACATTCGATACGGGCGCAACGGCGAGCGCGTCGAGCGCCCCGCTCAGATCCAGCGGAACCTGAAGACTGCGCGCGAAGAGGTTCATCGTGCCGGCGGGAAGCACTGCGAGCACCTTGCCGGTATTCATCAGCTTGGCGGCAGCGCCCGATACGCTGCCATCGCCCCCGCCGATCAGCACGCCTTCGACCCCGTCGTCTGCGACGGCCTTGTCGAGTTCCGATTCGAGTTCCTTGCCGGGGACGAGCGCGATATCGACGGTGTGACCGCCGGCAGCGAACTTCTCACTTATCTCGACCGAAAGCGCGTCGGTGTCCGCAGTGCGGAGCGTACCGCCTTCGCTGTTGAGGATCGCCTTGAAATGCAACTCATCACCCTTTCTCGTCCGGTTACGATGCGTGCCGGCGGGGAAATGGGCGAAGGACCGCGTGGTTCCGTTGCGTGCTCGCGGAATCGTGTTCGGCCATCGATTTCAGCGGAACATCTCAAGGAAAGTGGCGTTGTGGCAGTGTGAAAGGCCGCGACACCCGCCCCCTGCGAAAAGTTCGGACATCGCGGCCGTGCAATGGAACAATGCACAAGGAGAGAAATACCATGATCCGCACCCTTTTGGCGACTACCGCAATTGCAACGCTGCTTTCGACCGGCGCATTCGCGCAGACGACGGCTCCCGAAACGACCGATCCGGCCATGGCGCCGGCCACCGAGGCGCCGGCAGATGCTGCCGAGACCCCCGGTCCGGAGCCCGTGGAAGGTCATCTGGCCTCCAACATCATCGGCGAAAACGTCTATAACGGCGTGGCCGACGATGCCGAGAACATCGGCACCGTGAACGACATCGTGCTTGGCGCGGACGGCCAGGCAGCCCTCATCGTCGTCGGCGTCGGCGGCTTCCTCGGCCTTGGCGAAAAGGACGTTGCTCTCGAATACGACACGCTCGAATGGGCGCAGCGCGAGGACGGCACGACCTGGCTCGTCGCCTCGACGACGCGCGAGCAGCTCGAGCAGCAGGAAGAATTCGACCGCGACGCCTATGATCCCGACAATGCCGAAGGCATGGCAGCGACCGGCGCGGCAGCGACCGCGGAGTCGGCGGCCGATACGGCCGGCGAGGCGATGGACGACACCGCGGACGCCGCCGGCGAGATGGCCGACGACGCGGGCGACAGCATGGCTGAAACCGCGGACGACGCCGAGGACGCCATGACGGACGATACGGCTGCGACGGACGAAGCGGCGGAAACGGACGACATGGCCGAGACCGACGACGCCGCAGAGACCGACGACATGGCTGCCGCTCCGGCTGAAGACGATGCCGCGATGAGCGACGATACGGCCATGGAAGACGACGCTGCCGCGACGGACGACACGGCAACGGCCGCGATCGACCGCGCGACGCTGACGGAAATCGATTCCGCCGGCCTGAGCGCCGACGACCTGATCGGCACCACCGTCTATGGCGCCAATGACGAGAATGTCGGGTCGATCGAAGACGTCATCCTCGAAGGCGACGCCGTCGACTTCGTGACGCTCGAAGTGGGTGGGTTCCTCGGCCTCGGCGACAAGGAAGTCGCCGTCTCGATGGAAAACCTCGCCTTCATGACGGATGAGGACGGCGAGATGTACCTCTACACCTCGTTCACGGAAGAGCAGCTCGAAGCTCAGCCGGAATATGACGAGGCGACGTTCGCCGAAGCCCGCGACGAGCAGCTTCTCGTCAACCCGGCGAACTGATCGACGCATATTCGAGAGTGGAAGAGGCCCGGATTTTCCGGGCCTTTTTCGTACGTCAGCCTCTGGGCAGCGGCGCGAATGGACCGACCGGGCCGTCATCGGTCAGTTCGCCGAGCGCCAGTGACTGGTCGAGATGCCGCGCGCGCCAGGAAAGAAGCCGTTCGAGCATCTCTACATGGATGTCGCGGAAATCAGGATCGCGCGATCGATCGACCGTCTCGAACGGATCGGTTTCCAGATCGAACAAAAGCGACGGGGCAGCGGCGAAATGGACGAGCTTGTAGCGTTCGCCGCGCAGAACGCCGAGATTCGCGCTGCGCGGCGCGGCCTGCATCTTCCTTGAAATTGTGCCGGGAAGGCCACGGAAGTCGAACTCGAAATGCGCGTGCCGACGCCAATCCTCGGGCCTCTTCCCGTCGAGAAAAGGCAAGAGGCTTTTGCCGTCGAGCCAAGGCTGGGCCGGCAGATTCATCAGGTCGAGGAGGGTCGGAAAGAGATCGACCGCTTCGGTGAAGAGCGTGACCCCTGCCCGACGCGCCTTGCGTCGCGGATCGCGGATGACGAGCGGCACATGGTAGCCGCCGTCGAAAAAACCGCCCTTGCCCAGCAGGTGATGGTCGCCCATGAGTTCGCCATGGTCGCTGGTCACGATGACGATCGTGTCGTCCCACTGGCCCGTCGCTTTCAGGTGATCGAACAGGCGGCCGAGTTGCGCATCAACCTCCGAGATCATGCCGTAATAGAGCGCCTTGATCTGTCGGAAATCCGCATCGCTCAGGTCGCGCACCTTGCCCTTGCGGCCGGGCAGGAACTTGCCAATTTTCGTGCGGTCCAGTTCGGCGGCGACGAAAGGATGGACCTTTCCTTCCATCTGCGGATCGGCGGCGCGGGCGAAGCCGCCGCAATCGGCCGGATCGTACATGGTGTTGAAGGGGGCCGGCACGGCGAAGGGCGGGTGCGGCCGAATGAAGGAGAGATGCGCGAACCAGCCGTCCTCCTGCGCGCCGTGCCAGCGCATGAACGCCTCCGCCATGAAGGCCGTTTCGGTCTGCCCGGCCGAATAGACGGGCGGCGAGGTGTCGATCGCCTTCGCCCCGCCTGCGGGACGGTGGATGGCGGGCGATCCCATCGAGACGTCGATCCCCTGCACTGCCAGCCAGGCCAGCCACTGGCGCTGGTGCTCGGGCAGCAACTGGCCGACGGAAAAGCCCGGCAGGATGCCCTCATATCCCTTCAGCGCGGGGTCGTTCGCATCGTGCCTGCGCGGATCGGGCGCGACGTCGGTATAGCCGAAAAGCGTCGGATCGTAGCCGGCGCGGCGTGCGGCCCGCGCGATGTTGTCATGACGATCGTCGAGCGGCGTGCCGTTGCGGCAGACGCGGTTGTTCATCTGGTAAAGGCCGGTATAGATGCACGCCCGCGCCGGCGCGCAGGGCGCGGCGTTCGCGAAATGGTGCAGGAAAACGGTGCCCTCGCCCGCAAGCCGGTCGACATTGGGCGTCCGGACCACCCGATTGCCGGCTATGCCGAGCGCGTCGCCACGCCACTGATCGCAGGTGACGAACAGGATATTGGGACGCGATTTCCGCCTGGCCATGCAACACTCCGACTGAACAATAACTGATCGATTGTTCGATATTAGAGAACGGTCCATTCGGACGAACGGTCTTTCATTCCGCCTCCGATGGCCGACATATGGCTCATGGGTCAAGCGCGGCGCAATCGCCGCCTACGAACAGAAAAGGGAATCGACATGATCGACCAGATCAAGGGGCTCCACCACGTCACGGCGATGGCGCGCGACGCCCGTGAGAACAACCGCTTCTATACCGAAACGCTCGGCCTGCGCCGGGTGAAGAAGACCGTCAATTTCGACGCACCGGACGTCTACCACCTCTATTACGCCGATGGCGCGGGCACGCCGGGAACGGTGATGACCTATTTCCCCTTCCCCAATGCCGCGCGCGGCCGGCCGGGGACGGGCGAAGTCGGCACGACCGTCTTTTCGGTGCCAGAAGGCTCGCTGCCGTTCTGGGAAAAGCGCCTCGCCGACCACGGCGTCGGCGGCATCGCGCCGTCGAACCGTTTCGGGGAAAACGTGCTTCGCTTCGAAGGTCCGGATGGCGACGGGCTGGCGCTGGTCGAGACGGACGGCGACGATCGCGCGCCGTGGACCGGCAATGGCGTCGGCACGGATCATGCCATTCGCGGCTTTCGTTCGGTATCGATGCGGCTGCGGGACACCGAGCGCCAGGCCGAACTCCTGACCGCCATGGGCTACAAGGAGACGGGAAAGGAAGGCGCTGTGCGCCGTTTCGCCGTTGCGGGCGGCAACGCGGCCAATATCGTCGACCTCGAAGCACATCCTTTGATGAATGCCGGGCAGCAGGGCGCAGGCTCGGTCCACCACGTCGCCTTCGCGGTCGAGAACCGCGATGCGCAGCTTGCCGTGCGCAAGGCTCTGATGGAAACCGGCCAGCAGATCACGCCGGTCATCGACCGGGATTATTTCTGGGCGATCTATTTTCGCACGCCGGGCGGCGTCCTGTTCGAGGTCGCCACGAACGAGCCGGGCTTCGACCGCGACGAGGATGCCGCGCATCTGGGCGAGGCGCTGAAGCTGCCGAAGCAGCACGAGCACCTGCGGCCCTATCTGGAACAGAATCTACAGCCGATCGACGGATGAGCGACATGACCATCGAAAGCTATACGCACCGGATCGAGGACGGAGGCGGGAACGCCCCTCTCCTCTTCACCTTCCACGGAACGGGCGGCGACGAGAACCAGTTTCCCGATCTTGCGCGCGACCTGATGCCGTCGGCCACCATCGTCTCGCCGCGCGGCGACGTTTCGGAAGGCGGCGCGCTGCGCTTCTTCCGCCGCACGGCAGAAGGCGTCTACGACATGGAGGACCTTGCCGTGCGCACCCGGCGCATGGCCGGCTTCGTCGAAGCGGTTGTCGCGGAACGGAAACCGACCGCCGTTCTCGGCCTCGGCTATTCGAACGGCGCCAACATCCTCGCCTCGGTCATCTTCGCGCGGCCCGACCTTTTTGCCGGCGCGGTGCTGATGCACCCGCTGATCCCGTTCCAGCCCCAGGTGGACGGGAACCTTGCGGCAGCGTCGATCCTGATGACGGCCGGCCGAAAGGATCCGATCTGCCCGCCGCACCTGACCAACAGGCTGGAAAGCTACCTGCAAGGGCTCGACGCCAATGTCGAGACGGTGTGGCATGACGGCGCGCATGAAATTCGTCCCGTCGAAATCGAGGCGGCGCGGCAGTTCCTGCGCAAATGGGAGACTTGATGATGAACGACATCGAACGCGAAGAAGGCAGCTCGAAAGGGCGCTATTTTCTAAAGGGAGCGGATGGCGAAATTGCCGAAATGACTTATTCCAAGGTCGGCGCAGGGCAGATCATCATCGACCATACGGAAGTGCCGGATGCCTTTCGCGGACAAGGCGCGGGGTTGAAACTGGTCGAGCGCGCCGTCGCGGATGCGCGCGCCAATGGCAAGACCATCATCCCGCTCTGCCCGTTCGCTGCGGCGCAGTTTCGCAAGCATCCCGAATGGGCTGACGTGTTGAAACGCTGAACGACCTTTCCTTCGCGGGCGAATGCCATAGCTGATGGGGATGACCCGCGAAGGAGACCATCATGGACAATGTCTACAAGAAGATCGAGATCGTCGGATCTTCGAAGGATTCGATCGAGGATGCCATTCAGGGCGCCGTATCGCGCGCCAGCTCGACGCTGAGCAATGTCGACTGGTTCGAGGTCAGCGAAATCCGCGGCCATGTCGAGAACGGCAAGATCGCGCATTATCAGGTTGGCCTGAAGATCGGCTTCAAGCTGGAATAGGTCACCTGCCGACGGTTTCGACCACCGCGCCGCAGAGGCCGGACGCATCGAGCAGACCGGCGCCATAGACGGGATCGCGACCGGGATCACCGAGATCGGACGCGCTTTTTGACAACCGGTCCTCGAGTTCGGCCAATGACAAGTCGTCCTCCGTTGCAAGCAGCAGGGCTGCGGCTGCGGTGACGAACGGCGCCGCAAAGGAGGTGCCGGTCTTGGTGCGCGCGCCCGATATGGACGCGGCCGTCCATATGCCGACGCCGGGCGCGGCCAGATCGACATGGTCGCCCTGACCGGCGCGCCGATAGACCCTGCCTTGGCCGTCGACAGCGGTGACGGCAAGAACGCCGGGATAGGCCGCGGGAAAGCGCGGATCGGCACGCGCACCGTCATTGCCGGCTGCCGCCACGAGCGCGATGTCGGCCGCGAGAACGGCGCGCACCATTCGTTCCAGAACACGATTGGCGTCGCCCGCGAGGCTGAGATTGACGATGCGGGCCTGCCGCCCGATCAGGAGATCGAGCGCACGCACCACGTCATAGGCCGCAGCACGTTCGTTGTTTCCCTCCCCCACGAAGGCGTCGACCGCCACGAGCCGCGCGGCGGGCAAGAGTCCGCGGGCCCGCGCCTGGACGCGCCCCACCAGAAGGGCAGCCACCGCCGTGCCGTGCTGGCGGCCCGATTGCGGCTCGGCCTCATCCGAAATGCGCACCACGTCCAGATCGACGCCTTCGAATATCGCGTGCTCCGGATTGATGTCGGTATCGACCATGCCTATCGTGACGGAAGCGGCGCAATTGCGCATGTTCAAGGGCCAGTTCACCATCTCCAGCGGCGCGCAGGCAGGCCCCTCGCACACCGCTTGCGTGCCGGTCGTGCTGGCGCGGTAGAAATGGTTGAAGTCGGCGCTGGCCTCGTCATTGATCGCCCGGACGGCGTCGCGGGCGTCTTCAAGAGACAGCCCGTCGGGGATGCGCAGCTTGAGGATCGTCTGGTCAAGCGCTTCGAGACGCTCCTGCGAAACGATCGAATAGCCTGCGGCTTCGAGCGCGACACCGTCAGCGGCGGTCAGGCCGACCGCGACGATCTCGCGTTCGGCCTGTGACGGCAGGGCGACCGGCTGGGCGCGGGCTCGGCGCGGAGCACGCTGGCGGGTTCCGCCGAACGGGCGAAGAAGCTGGCGCAGAAAGCGCGGCGGACGCGCACCCGTGCCCCGGAAGATCGGCGGCGCTCCGCCGCCTTCGCCAGCCGATGCCGCGCCACCGCCGCCGCCGCCATCGCCATCGCCATCGTCGGCAAACGCTGTCGCATGAACCATCCGCATGTCGGTATCCAGCGCCACGGGAACCGCGGCCAGGAGCAGTGCGGCCATACATGCTGCGATCGACCTGCGGGCTCGTTTCACCTTGTCCACCTTCATTTGGTTGCCGGAATAAGGGTTGGACTAGAAACGTTTGAAGAGAGCACATATTCCTGTGCATTGAAATTTGTTTCATTCAGGCGAGCGATGAAGAGCCCTCCCCCAGACATCGGCGACCAGCTCATCGCGTTCCTGCCCAATATGCGACGGTTCGCGTTGTCGCTTTCGCGTGCGCCGGACATCGCCGACGATCTGGTGCAGCAGGCCTGCGAGCGCGCACTCGCCAATGCGGCGAGCTTCGAGCCGGGCACGCGCTTCGATGCGTGGATGTTCCGCATCATCCGCAATCTCTGGATCGACCGCACGCGCCGGCAGAAGACCGCCGGCCCCAGCGAAGACGTCTACGAGCGCCAGGATCTCGTCGGCGAAGACGGGCAGCAGGTGGTGGATGCGCGCCAGGCGCTCACTTCGGTGAAGGAAGCACTCGACGCGATGCCCGAGGAGCAGCGCGTCATCGTCATGCTCGTCTGCGTCGACGATTTGTCCTATCGCGATGCCGCCGAGGTGCTGGGCGTGCCGATCGGCACGGTGATGAGCCGGCTGGCGCGGGCGCGCAAGAGGCTTGCCGAGATGACGGGAATAAACCCGGCGCCGGGTCGTTCTACCGGTGCGAGGGATTGAGACCATGGCCGAACCGATGAACTTCGACGACGAAACACTGATGGCCTTCGCCGATGGCGAACTCGACGAAGCGACGACGCTGACGGTCGAGCGCGCGATGGAGACCGACGACGCGCTGATGATGCGCGTCGCCGCCTTCATGGAAACGCGCGCGGCGGCCAAGGACACATTCGCGCACGCAGACACCGTGCCGGAAGCGCTCGAAGAGGCGGTGCGCGGCATGGTCGAGCGTCATCGCGCGGCAATGCCCCCGGCTTCAAAAGTCGTCTCGCTGGACGCGGCGCGGGCGAAACGCCTCGCCTTCGCGCCATCGACCTGGCAGTTGCCGCTGGCCGCATCGCTGGCAACCGCGATCGCCGCCGGCTTCATCGGCTACCAGATCGGGCAGGCGCCGGGCACCGCGCCGGCCGGCTCCGACATCGACGGTTTTTCCAGTGCGGAGATCGCAGGCGTCCTCGACAGCGCCGCATCAGGGGAAGAAGTCGCGATCGCCGACGGATCGGGACGGCTGCGGATGATCTCCTCCTTCAATGACCGCAGCGGCGCGCTTTGCCGCGAATATGAGGTGGACCGGAGCCAGGGCGCATCCGTCGTCGCCGTGTCGTGCCGTGACGAGGCCGATTGGGCGATGCGCTTTGCCGTCGCCGCGCCCGCAGGGGGCGACGGCTATGCGCCCGCCTCCTCGCTCGACGCGCTCGAGGCCTATCTCGGCGCCATCGAAGCCGGTCCCGCCCTGACGGCGGACGAAGAACGCGCCGCCCTCGCCAAGGCGGCGCGCTGATTCATTTCAAATCAAAGCGACCGGGCGAGCCCTTTTTCCATCAGGCGTGAAATGAGGCCGGCAAGATCGGCCTCGATGCGCGCGCGTTCGACCTGCGGATAGGCGTCCGCGAGTTCGTCCGCGAGGTCGAGCGGCGCGACGGGAGCGGCGAGCGCATCCCAGATTGCCGCGCCGAGCGCGTCGAGCGCGAAAATGCCGCCGCCCGTCCGGTCGGCGAGAAACGCGCCGCCATCGGCCGTGGAGCGCAGGACGACCTCATTCGACCGGACGATCCGGCCGGCAGGCAAGGACGCCGGCCGGGACGTGATTTCGGCCGGCGCAATGGACGGTGCGCCGCAACGCAGCGCGGCATGGGTCGACGCAAGATCCCCTGCCGCCACCTCATTCAGAAGGGCGCAGGCGTCGGACAGCCTGTCATAGCGCAGCAGCAGCGAAGGGCATTGCAGAGCGAGGCGTTCGATGCGCGCGAGCACGATGTCGGACGGCGCGGCATTGCCGAAATTCTGCACGAGCAGGATCTTCATCGCCTGTTCGGGCGTGACCGAAAGCAGGTCCGGCCGGGCGCCGCGGGCGCGCTCCAGAAAGACGAAGGCGCTCGCATCGCGCCTTTCGCCGAAGCGGGCAAGTCGCGAAGGCGGCAGCGCCAGATAGCGGTAGTGCCCGTCATCCGGCCCCTTGTGACGCCGGGCACGCAAAGCGAAGCGCCAGCCGAGCGCGCGCGGCAACGGCACACGCAGGCGCGGGGCGACGCCCGACGCGACGAGCACCCCGACTTCGTCGCGGCAGTCGACCGGCACGATGTCGTCGGCGACGATCAGCGCACCGGCGAAACCGAGGGCGGCCGTCAACGTGCTCTTGCCTGCGCGATGGGTCGAGGGAAAGACGAAATTGCGGCCAGCGATCGATACGGCGCTGGCATGGAGGCACAGCATCGACGGATCGGGCTCGACCATGCGGTTGAGCAGGATGGCGATCAGGCTGCACGCAGCGCTGACGGCGCTGGCCTCGGTAAATGCGCGCCGGCCGGGCTCGTCGATGACGAAGCCCGCGCCATGACGGCGAACTTCGAGGAATGGGTCGCAACCATCCGACACGGCCGTCCACGACCAGCCGCAGGTCACCCGCTTCAATATGGCCAGAACGGGTTCGGCATCGACAAAGCGCACCGGGCGGTCGACCAGGGCGCAGGAATGATTGACGGGCATCATGGCGTCCCTCACGGATAAAGGCCGGCCGGAGCGAACCGGCCGGCCTGCTGTGCGGATTCAAGCGCTCAGTTGAAGCCGAATGCGCGACCGATGCTGCGGCCCATGCCCTGAAGGCCGCGACCGAAATTATCGGCGGCCCGGCCCGCATTGCGACCGAACGAGCCGCCTCGTCCGCCCGAGCCGCCGAAGCTACCGCCACCGGACCCACCGGAGCTGCCGCCGCCAAAACCGCCGGAGCCTCCTCCGAAACCGCCACCGCCCGAACCGGCGCCCCCACCGGAACCGCCACCACCGCCGGAGCCACCGCCGCCGCCGCCGCCGCCGGACCCGCCGGAAGCATGGGCCTGGCTCAATTGCAGGAGCGCAGGCGCGCTGTATGCGGCGACGGCGACGAGGCCGATGCGGCCGAGCGCACGGCGACGACCGAGCGATACGGTTTCGGATTGCGGATTTGAAATCTTATGGTCGTTTTTCATCTTGACCTCCTGTTTGCGATATCGAGCCGGTTCAGCCTCACGGCTTCTCCGGTCTCGACCGGCAAACGCCGTGCGTCGGGCTTTATTCCCATGCCGGCAAAAGGCGGCTTCGAGGAACAGGGCCCAGCGGGGCGCTTGTCGGCAAACGACGAACGGACCCTCACCGTGACGGAGGCCGTCGAGGACGCGGCGCGCATGATCCTCGTCGGCCTGATGCCGGCAGAGAAAGTGACCGACCGGCCATTCAGGCGTCGGCGAAGCGCCCGTCTTCCGAACGGCGCGACGATCGTTCCGCTTTTCCCGCAAGACGCCGCTCGAAATTAAGATAGCCGGATAACTTCCCAGATTGCTGACCTTGCGGAAAAGTAGTTAAGTCTAATCTGCCGCGGGCGAGATTGCACGTTTCGTCATGTCACTGTCACGCAACGGCAGTAGCCGCATCGCAGGCGTCAATAAGGCGTCTTTTCTCAGGGAGAACGGGTATGACGAAATTGGGGCACATCCTGTCGGCCGTCGCCGCCGGGCTGATGGTGACGACGTCGATCTCATCGGCGCAGGACCTGGCCGAGCTCGAAGCCGCGGCCAAGGCGGAAGGAATGCTGACGACCATCGCCCTGCCGCATGACTGGTGCGGCTATGGCGAGGTGATCGCCGGCTTCAAGGCGAAATATCCGGAAATCACGGTCAACGAGCTGAACCCCGACGCCGGCTCGGCCGACGAGCTCGAAGCGGTGCGCGCCAACAAGGACAATACCGGGCCGCAGGCCCCCGACGTTCTCGACATCGGCTTCGCCTTCGGCCCGCAAGCCAAGGACGAAGGCCTGACGATGCCCTACAAGGTGTCGACCTGGGATTCGATCCCCGAAAACGTCAAGGATGCCGACGGTCACTGGTATGGCGACTATTACGGCGTGCTCTCCTTCGCGGTGAACACCGACATCGTCGAGAACGTGCCGGCCGACTGGGCCGATCTCCTCAAGGACGAATATGCCAACTCGGTCGCGCTGGCGGGCGATCCCCGCGCGTCGAACCAGGCAATCCTGGGCGTGCAGGCCGCCGGCATGGCCGCCGGCGCGGATGCCGGCGAAGCCTCGGGCACGGCCGGTCTCGACTTCTTCAAGCAGCTCAACGAAAAAGGCAATTTCGTGCCGACCATCGGCAAGTCGGGCACGCTCGCGCAGGGCGCGACGCCGATCGTCATCTGGTGGGACTACAACGCCCTTTCGGGCCGCGACGCGCTCAACGGCAACCCGCCGGTGGAAGTCGTGGTGCCGGCGACCGGCGTCCTCGCCGGCGTCTATGTCCAGGCAATCAGTGCCTATGCGCCGCACCCGAACGCCGCCAAGCTTTGGATGGAATATCTCTATTCCGACGAAGGCCAGCTCGGCTGGCTGAAGGGCTACTGCCACCCGATCCGCTTCAACGACATGGTCGAACGCGGCGTCGTCCCGCAGGACCTGCTCGACGCCTTGCCGCCGGCCGAATCCTACGAGAAGGCCTATTTCCCGACGCTCGAAGAGCAGGAAGCGGCCAAGAACGTGATCACGTCCGGGTGGGACTCCACCGTCGGCGCGAACGTTCAGTAGTGCTTTAAACTGCGCCCGGCCGGCTCTTCGGCCGGGCGCCTTCCCCTCATGGCGAACGCATCGGCTTCAATCCCCCTCTGGCCTGCCGGCCATCTCCCCCTCAAGGGGGGGAGATCAATCTCTTCGTCACCCCGCTCAAACAGTGGCGGCTGTGGCCGATAGGCTAACGTGCATGATCTCCCTCCTTGAGGGGGAGATGGCCGGCAGGCCAGAGGGGGGTGTGACGGAGCGAACGTCTCTCGATCCTTTGGTCCTTTTCTCATTCAAGTCCGGCAGATGGGCTCCATATGACCGACATCACCGGTAGCCCAGTTTCCCAACCTAAACGGCGCTCGCTGTCGCTGGCATGGCTCGGCGTCGTGCCGTTCCTCGCCTTCGCGCTGCTGTTCCTGATCCTGCCGACGCTGCACATCATCACCGGCGCGTTCCGCAATCCGGCCGGCGAGTTCACGCTCGACAACATCGCCAATCTCTTCCAGCCGTCGATCCTGTCGGCCTACTGGATCTCGATCCGCATTTCCTTCGCTTCGGCGTTCCTCGGATGCCTGATCGGCTTCCTGATGGCGGTAGCGATCACCATCGGCGGGTTGCCCGCCTGGCTGCGCTCGCCGCTTTTGACCTTTTCCGGCGTTGCCTCGAACTTCGCCGGCGTGCCGCTCGCCTTCGCGTTTCTCGCGACCTTCGGCCGGCTTGGCCTCGTGACGCTGATCCTGCGCGACTGGTTCGGCATCAACATCTACGGCATGGGCTTCAACATCCTGTCCTTCTCAGGGCTGACGCTGACCTACCTCTTCTTCCAGATCCCGCTGATGATCCTGATCGTCACCCCGGCGCTCGACGGGCTGAAGCGCGAATGGGGCGAGGCCGCGGCGATCCTCGGCGCGTCGCGCTTCCAGTATTGGCGCATGGTGGCGCTGCCGATCCTGTGGCCGACGCTGCTCGGCACGTTCGCGCTGCTGTTCGCCAACGCCTTCGGCGCGGTCGCCACCGCCTATGCGCTGACCGGTTCGTCGCTCTCGATCGTGCCGATCCTGCTCTTCGCGCAGATCCGCGGCGACGTGTTGCAGGACCCGCATCTGGGCTACGCCCTCGCCTTCGGCATGATCGTCATCACCGGCATCGCCAATTTCGTCTATATCTGGCTGCGCAGCCGCGCCGAGCGGTGGATCAAATGAAGGCGAACCGCTTCTGGTCCTGGCTTTTCCTCGTCCTCGGCATCGCCTATTTCGTGCTGCCGCTGGTCGGCACGGTCGAGTTCTCACTGAAGATGCGACGCGGTGAATATTCGCTCGACGCCTATTGGGCGGTGCTCGCCGATCCGCGCTTCCAGCAGACATTCGGCTATTCGGTCGCGATGGCCATCGCCACGATCATCGCCGGCGTCGTGCTGATCGTGCCGACGGCCTACTGGATACGTTTGAGACTGCCGCATTGGCGGCCGTTCATCGAGTTCGTCACACTGCTGCCGCTCGTCATCCCGCCGATCGTCATCGTGTTCGGCTATATCCGGCTCTACAACACCTCGTCCTGGCTGCCGCTGACGGGCACCGCCACGGGGACGAACATCCTCCTGATGTTCGGCTACATGACGCTTTCCCTGCCCTATATGTACCGCGCCGTGGACACCGGGCTTCGCGCCATCGACGTAGCGACCCTGACCGAGGCCGCCGAAAGCCTCGGCGCCGGCTGGCTCACCATCATGTGGCGCGTGATCCTGCCGAACGTGCTCGTCGCCGTGCTTTCCGGCGCGTTCCTGACCTTCGCCATCGTGATCGGCGAATTCGTGCTCGCCGCGCTTTTGAACCGACCCGCCTTTGGACCCTATCTCCAGCTCATCGGCGCCAATCGCGCCTATGAGCCGGCCGCGCTCGCGGTCATCGCATTCGCGATCACCTGGGCCTGCATGGGTCTGATCCAGCTCGTCACCCGCTTCCAGAAACACACGATGGCCCGCCGATGAGCTTTCTCGAAATCGCCAATCTGCAAAAGGATTTCGGCGGCACCCGCGTCGTCAAGGATTTCGACCTCGCCGTCGAGAAAGGCGAGTTCGTCTCCTTCCTCGGCCCGTCGGGCTGCGGCAAGACGACGACGCTGCGCATGGTCGCCGGCTTCGAGCGGCCGACATCGGGCGTCATCCGCATCGACGGGCGCGACGTCGTGAACCTCAAGCCGAACCAGCGCAATATCGGCATGGTTTTCCAGGCCTATGCGCTGTTTCCCAACATGAACGTGGCGCAAAATGTCGGCTTCGGGCTGAAGGTCGCCGGCAAGCCCAAGGCCGAGATCGACGCGCGCGTTGCCGAGATGCTGGACATCATCAAGCTGCCGCACCTGGCCGAGCGCTACCCGTTCCAGCTTTCCGGCGGCCAGCAGCAGCGCGTCGCGCTGGCGCGTGCGCTCGCCGTGCGCCCGCAGGTGCTTTTGCTCGACGAACCCCTGTCCGCGCTCGACGCCAAGATCCGCGTGTCGCTGCGCGAGGAAATCCGCGCGATCCAGAAAAAGCTCGGCATCACCACGATCTACGTCACGCACGACCAGGAAGAAGCGCTCTCGATGTCGGACCGGATCGTGGTCATGAACGAAGGCCGCGCCGACCAGGTCGGCACGCCGTTCGAGATCTACAACCGCCCGACGACGCGCTTCGTCGCTTCGTTCGTGGGAACGCTGAGCACAATGGAAGGCCGCGTGATCGACCCGGCGACGGGCACGGTTTCGATCGGCGACAGCACCGTTTCGCTCGGCTACCGGCTCGAGGGCCAGCAGGCGGGCGACGCGATCACGCTCGCGCTGCGCCCCGAAGCCGTGACGCTCGGCCAAAATGAGGCGCGGGGCGCGCATCTCTCCGGCACGATCCGCGACGTGTCCTTTCTCGGCTCGGTGATCCGCGTGCGCGTGGCGGTCGGCACCGGCACCCTCTCGCTCGACACGTTCAACAGCCCCTCCGCCCCGCCGCCGGAACCGGGCGACCTCGTGACGGTGAGCTTTGCGCCGGGCGATCTTCTGGTGATGGAAGACTAATGGCATCCACTCCGGGGTTCCATGGGCTCTCGACTACCTCCGCGAAACGAACCCTAACTCGGCCATGCAACCTTTAAAGACCGCGTCAGTCGCAACAAGACGCGCCAAGCCGCCTCTACTAAAGGCGAACGTTTGCGCTGCACGACCATTGCAAACGGACCGCGCTCGTTCCAGATCGCTTTCTTGACTTGCATTTGCTTTTTGCCAATCGTCTCCGCTGGATGTACACCCGACCAGCATCAGTCCGAACAGTACAATCATCTTTTGCATTATCTCTCTCCCGCGGAAAACCATAAAATACTATTCGGGAGCAATGCCATGTTCAATATCTACAAACTTCGTATGAGCCCCGCACCGATCATTGCGACGCCGAAGACGACATAGACCATCGCCCAAGCACGCCACGAGCCGGCGAGCCCGATGCGCTGCGCGAGCGCGACGAAGGCGCCGGAGCCGATGAGGAAGCCGAGACCCTCGACGATCGCGCCGGCGGCGAAGAGCGTGACGATGATCGCCAGCCAATCGTCGAGCCGGTGATGGAGGACGAGCAGGAATGCGCCGAGAAAATAGCAGACGAGGCCGGTCATGAAGGCGGCGGCGGAACTGTCGCGCAGGCCGTCGAACATGCGTGAAAAGCGCGCCGGCGCACGCCACCAGCCGACGCCGGCAGCAAGCGCATAGCTGCCGATGGCGATGGCGAGATGTTCCGTCAGTCCATCGTTCATCCCGCACGCTCCGCGATCGCCGTTCCGGCCGCCCAACCGGACGACCAGGCCCACTGGAAATTGTAGCCGCCGAGCCAGCCGGTGACGTCGACCACTTCGCCGATGACATAGAGCCCGCCGACAGCTTTTGCCTCCATCGTCCGCGAGTTCAGCCCCGCCGTGTCGACGCCGCCCAGCGTCACCTCGGCGGTGCGGTAGCCCTCCGAGCCGATGGGGAAGACCTCCCAGTTCCGGATGGTCGCGGCGATGGCGGCAAGCCTCTTGTCGCTCGCCTCGCCGATCGGGCCGCTCCATCCATGAGCCTCCGCAAGATGGGCGGCGAGCCGCTTCGGCAGGATGTCGGCGAGCACGGTGGCGATCGCGCGGCGGCCGTTCTCGCGCTTGGCCGCCAGAAACGCGGCGTGGACGTCGTGGCCCGGCACGAAGGCGATACGGATCGGCTGCTTCTCGCGCCAATAGGACGAGATTTGCAGGATCGCGGGGCCGGACAGGCCGCGATGGGTGAAGAGCAGGGCTTCCTCAAAACCCGTCCTGCCGCAGGACACGCGCGCATCGGCCGCAACGCCGGCGATTTCGCGAAACCCGGCGAGCACGTCCTCGCCGAAGGTGAGCGGCACGAGCGCGGGCCGGGTTTCGGTCACTGCCAGTCCGAATTTTTCGGCGATCTGATAGCCGAGTCCGGTCGCGCCCATCTTCGGGATCGATTTGCCGCCGCAGGCGACGACGAAATGGCGGCAGCGGATCTTCGCCGCGCCCTCGCCGCCGAGCGTGACGGCAAAACCGCTCTCGTCGCGATTGACCGATGCGACCGTCGTCGCCAAGCGCAGTTCGCAGCCGGCCCGCTCCATCTCGCCCGTCAGCATCGCAATGATGTCCTTCGCGGAATCGTCGCAGAAGAGCTGGCCCAGCGTCTTTTCGTGCCAGGCGATGCCGTGTCTTTCGACGAGCGCGATAAAATCGTGCTGCGTGTAGCGACCGAGCGCGGACTTGGCGAAATGCGGGTTGGCGGAAATGAAATTCTTCGCGCTTGTTCCGATATTGGTGAAATTGCAGCGCCCGCCGCCCGAGATGCGGATTTTCTCGCCGGGCGCTTTTGCATGATCGACCACCAGCACCCGCCCGCCGCGCGAAGCCGCATGAATCGCGCACATCATGCCCGCCGCGCCCGCGCCGAGGATGACGGTGTCGAAGGTTTCAATGATCATGGAACGCTGCTTTGCTGGTGATCCCGACTGGATTGCGCCGATATTTGCCAAACTGCCGTAATCGCTCGATAAAATCCACCCCGCGCCCGCACCGGGTTTTCAGATTGGTCCCTTGATCCAATTGAGAAATCCCGCGACCGCCCCGCACCGAAAATGACACGATCAGAGGCTCGGATAGGACAGCAATCCTTTGGGACCTATATACGTGTGTGACCCATTGACATGGGTCCGTTAAATACCTAAATTACGGTTATCGACAAGGAGCGATAGCTGTGATCAAGAACTTCGACAGCCTCTTCGACATGATGGAAGCCTTCCCCGACGAGCAGTCGTGCGTCGATCACCTGCGCTCGATCCGTTGGAAGAGCGGGGCGAATTGCCCGCATTGCGGATCAACCAAGGTCTACCACTTCTCCGATAACCGGAACCACAAGTGCGGCGACTGCCGGAAGCGGTTTTCGATCAAGGTTGGAACCATCTTCGAGGACTCCAAAATCCCGCTCCGCAAGTGGTTCATGGCGATCTGGTTGATCACGTCGCACAAGAAGGGCGTCGCCAGCACTACGCTTGCCCGAGATATCAAGGTGACGCAGAAAACCGCATGGTTCATGCTGCACCGCCTTCGCCACGCTGCCCGCACTCGTTCATTCAATCGCCCGTTGGAAGGCACTGTCGAGATTGACGAGACGTTCGTCGGCGGCAAGGAGAAGAACAAACACGCCAGCAAGCGGCAGAATGCCGGTCGCGGCCCTGTTGGCAAGGCGGTGGTTTTCGGTGCCTTGGAGCGCAACGGCGAATTCCGGGCATTCCACATTCATTCGCTCAAGGGCGTGAAAGAGGCTGTCAAGGCGCACGTCGCAGAAGGCTCCATCGTCTTGACCGACGAGTACCCCGGCTACAGCGGCCTCGGAAAGACCTACTACCATAAGACCGTGAACCATTCGGATGGCGAATACGTGCGCGGCTACTACTTCCACATTAACTCGATTGAGGGCGCGTGGTCGCACATCAAGCGCCAGATTTACGGTATTCACCACTGGATCAGCGACAAGCACCTTGGCAACTATCTGTCGGAAATGACGTGGCGCTATAACCGCCGCGACGTGGCCGAAGGCGCCCGCATGAACGAGCTTTTCGGGAGTGTCGATGGTCGACTGCGCTACAAGGAGCTGATCGCATGACGAGAGGCAAGAAATACGAAGCGCCGTTCCATCTGGATATGGACTTCGATGAGGCATTGCAGCGGTTTTCCTTGACTCGCAAGGGCGAGGTCGATGATCTCCTTTCCCAGACGAAGCGGGCGCAAAAAGGGGGAACAGCAATGCCGCTTACATGGTGGAAGAAATTGTCGGTGACGGACGCACAACGGCCAACATCAGGCCGGCTGGTCCCCTACCTAAGATTCACGAAGGCGCAAAATCCTCAAAACACTCAAACGTGGTTTCGCAACGTCTTTTTTGCTGGAGCGAATTGGGTCAATGGGCACTTCGGCAGACACCCCGTCGAGCAGACAGATATCGATTTCCATGTTTCGATTCTAGGTCAGGACATGGGCGTCCGTTCAATGATGGTGACCCACGATGACACGCGACAGGATAACAACAACGCACCGAACACATGGCTTCACTACGATGATGATACGTTAGCCGATTTTCACGCCCAGAACCTGGCGCATCGGGTCGTCAGGGTTTCCAGGAGCGATGAAGGCGTTTACTCGTTCGCGATAACCTAGGCTGCAATTTCAGATGGTTCTTGCGCCAAGAACGAACTGATGTGGCCTCGCAGTGAGCCAAGCTGGTTTGTCCGAACGGCGACACAAGCGCTTGATGGCATGACACATGTCAGGCGCTGGTGTGCGACCTTGATCAGATCCATTTTCTCTTTCTTGAACTCGACAATATCGTCATTCATTTCGATGCCGATGCAGCGCCGTTTTTCCATCGCGGCGGCAACCAAGAAGCTACCCGACCCAAACGTGTTATCGAGCACCACATCACCCGCCTCTGTGTATGTGCGAATGAGGTAGCGCCCCAGTTCGACGGGCTTCTGAGTAGGATGCCAGACGCGACCCTCGGATTCCGACGTTTTGAAGTACACAACGTCCGTAGGATAGCGACCGCCCGCCGACTTGATGTGTGCCGGCCGGAAATCGCCATAGGAGCCAGTGAGCTGGTTCTTTCGGACGCCCTTGTCATAGGCCTCACCCGGCTGCATCTGGGGTGTGTAATTCGGTTGCTGCGCATAGAAAATGCAGATGTCCTCGTGCTTGCGCAACGGCTGCTTTTTGGCGTTCAGAAAGTTGGTCGGCTTCGATTTCACCCAAGTAATTTTGTATTTGAAAATCGATTCCTGACTCATCATGACGCGGGCGGTAAATGGTCCTTGGCACATCAACGCAATCACGCCCTTTGGCGCGAGTATGCGGCGATACTGCTTCCACAGCTTGTCCAGCGGGATCACGCTATCCCATGCGTTTTGCGTCGTGCCATAAGGCAAATCACACAAGATGAGGTTCACCGAACCATCGGGGATTGATGCCATGGCATGTAGGCAATCGTCCTCGATCAGGAGCGCATCGACCTTGTTCATTTCCCTTAACCCTCTCAACGCACGGCTTCGAATCTGTGTTGTGTAGAGGGTGCCGGGGCGGAATGAAACTATGGTTAACGGCGGCTCAGCCTTTATTTTTCAATGGCTTAGATATCAGTCACTTAGATGGGTCACACACGTATATAGGTCCCAATCCTTTTCCGGTTGACTCTGCCGAGCGACGAGAACAATTTAGGAACATCACCAACCGAGATTGAAGCCGCGCCGGCGCACACCCGCGCCGCGATCGATCTGCTATTGCTTGGAGGTTCCATGCCGCGCCCTGCCCCTCATGTCGATCCGGACGACGTCGACCTGATGATCATCGAACATGCCGGCGACATCCGGGCTGCTCTCGAAAAATCGCTGATGGAGGTGGAACTCCTGCGCGGCGAACTCGCCCTGGCGACGATGGCCGTGAGCGCCGGCTACACTCGGGGATGGCGACCATCATGCGGGTAGTGATCCCTCCGACCGAGCCGGAAATCGCAGAACGTTTCCCGCTGACGCTGAAATGGCGGCGCACATGGGGAGACGATTCGCATTTTACCGCACGCGATCCCGATCGCAGTCGGGAGGTCGAGGTCGCGATGTTCTCGGCCAATCTGGATTCGAGCCGCATGAACATATCGTCCTGGTCGTGGCGGTGCTCGATGCACAACGTCTTCCACGTCAGCGTTATTGACCAGCTCGGCAAGTCGTGCAGCGGCCAGGCCGGTCACCCGCGGATTGCGGCCTGGCAGGCTGAGCAGGCCTACATGCGCTATCTTGCAGTGATATCACCGGAGCTGCACGCATTGGAACTGAGCGAGCGCGAATGGCGGGAGGAAGGCCTACAGAGAATCTACGCCGGGAAAGGAATGGCATGATGACGATGACTGATCCCCGACGCATTGAAATCGTCAGGCATCTCCTGGAGGCGCGGCGACTGGCGCGCGCGCTCGATACCCAGATTCTCGACTTCCTGCTGGAGCAAGCCATGATCGAGGCGATGGGGCACGACGCGAAAGCGATGGCGGAGGCTATCGGCTGGCTGCGCGACCCTCAGTCGGAGCCCTAAACGCAAAAAGAGGCCCTGCCGCTCCGAAGAGACGACAGGGCCAGTTGGGGAGGAATGCGAGGCTACGGATACACGACCGACCGCGTGAGCCAGAGGCCGTGACATCGCGAATAGATTTCGGCGTGCATCCGGTTCCGAACGTCATCAGGAGCGGCAGCGATCACGTAGGGCGATGAAACGCTCGCGCCCAAGGGGCGGTCCTGTCGAATCCCTTCCGCCGGTTTGACCTCGACTTGACGGGAGACGGCGCCGAACTCTCCGATGAACCATGCCCACCCGCGCGCATCGCACTGTCGGTATTTGGTGAACCGAAACGTCGCCAGCGTCCCGCCTTCATGATCTTCCGCCGTCACGACCACGAACCGGGAATAGACTGGGAAGAACCGCGTCTCGACGGCTGGGCCGACAAACGCCACGGCCATGATCGACAGAAGTACGGCGATCACTGCCAGGAGCCAGTTTGCGATCTTACCCACCAAGCGGACCTCCCTTGAGAATGAAGCCGAGGAACGCCACGACAACGCCCGTCGCGACGATCCAGAGGAAGCGCGAGGCGACACCCTTGATGGATCTGATGTCTTCCTTGATGGCGCTCATGTCGGTTTGCAGGGCATCCAGCCGCGCATCGCGTTGAGCACGATCGACCCGGCCGTCATTGTAGCTCGCCTCCAGCAAGGCGATCCGCTTTTCCATCGAACCGGAATTGTCGATCATGGCGGAGATCGTCTTCGCATTGTCGGACTGATGACGCTCATAAGCGTCCATGCGTCGAATAAGTGCATTGAGTTCATCGTCCATCAGTCCGCCCGCAGTTTCGTGTGGTCATGCCCGCCTCGACAGGATCGTCAGTAAAGCCCGGTTGGCGGGTTCGGGAACTGCTTCGCCTTCTCGGTAGGGCTTTTCCAGTTCGGGATGAGCCAGACAAGCAGAGCGCCGAGGCCCCCGAGGACCGCCGTGACGGTCGCCTCGTCAAGGCCGAGGTCGATGCCCGAGTAGACGTTGACGAACTGCGCCAGCGCCAGAACCACGGCAGTCCAGAACTTCGCGGCCCGAAACAGGCCGAACATTGCGAGGAAGGGCATGGAGTTATCCTTTCGAGAACAGGTTGCGGAGAAAGTTTGCGAGCGCGGCCCAGAAGCCCTGCGCAGGGGCAGGAGCGGGTTCAGGGCGCGGTGTGGGTGTTGGAGCGGGCGAAGGCGCAACGGGCGCTGACGAAGCCGTAAGGAGCGCCCGCAACTCGGCTTCCGTCGCCGGCAGCGGCGTCACTTTCTCCGAAGCAGGCCGCGCTTGGTATGCCGCCTTCAGCTTCGTGTGGTAGCCGTTCTGGGCGTAGCCCGCGCCGTTGTAGCCGCGTGCGAAGCCCGTCCAGTTCAGATCGCGCAAATGACGCTGGAGCTTGTTCGTGACGATGAACCGAGCCATGGCATAGAGGTGCGCGCCCTCGGAAATCGTCATGGCCTGAACAAACGCCTGCACGGCATCGAAGCCAGCAGCCTTGTGGTTGAAGCCCATCACCTGGCCCGCTCCCCACGATGCCGAGCGCAGCGCAGCCGTCTCATCGATCGCCATGGCCTTGAGCAGGCGCGGGTAACTGTCGGACGGATATGCGCCGGGCTTCCATTTGGCGTAGGCAAGCCCTTCGGCAACCGCCCTGTTGCGTTTCGCGCCGGCGCCGAGTTCGCGATAGAAGATATGCGGCTCGAAAAGCATCTTCGGTCGGCCATTGGCATCGAATCCCTTGCCCGCCGCCTCGATTTGCATGACGGCTCGCACCGTCGCAATCTGGCAGCCGAGATAGCCCGCGATGGTTCGCACGTCGCCGTCCTTCAACGGGAGCGCGGTTCCGTGAAAGTCCATGGCAAAGCCTTTCCCCCGGTGCGGCCGGGTGATTGAAGGTTTCGGATGAGGATGCGAAAAAGGGCGCTCTAGGCGCCCTCTACATTGTGCAGGTCAAAGATTTCGTCTCGTCGAGGCTATGCCTTGGCGCGTCGTGCGGTCATGAGGTTTTCGCGTTCGCCCGCAGTACGCTGCCACCACTCTCTGCCGAATGCCATGAAGGTTAAGACACAACCTCCAATGATCATACTGTAGAGCGTGGGAAGCCGTCTGGATGCTGCCACTGGCTCTTCCGACACCTCTACACCCTGAATAAACCGTTGCGGGTGAAACGGATCTATCTCTGATCGAGCCTGCGCGAGCGCTGCTTCGCTTTCCGCAGCTAGCGCCTCCATCTTCGCGACGGCTTCAAACGATGATGCGTAGGAAATTGGGTCTCTTTCATTCTCGCGCTGTGCTTCTGCGATGAAACGCCGAGCGACATCAATCGTTTCTCGCTTTTGATCAATCCGCGAGCGAAGGCGCTCCAATCGAAAGTCTTCCGCCCTCGTAGATTTGCGCAACTCTGCCATCAATTCCGTCAGGATGGTTTCGCTACGCTCTGGCGCATCTGAAATCACTGAGATTCGATAGGCATCGCCGACAAGCTCGACCGAGAGATTCTCGTTCATTTCCCGCAGGGCGCGGTCAGTTTCACCGTTGTTTCGCGCCATGACATCTGTCTGACGTGCGACAGCAAGCAGGACCGTGGGAGAGCGAAGCAAAATCCCATCTATGCTTCGAAGCGGCACGACAGCATCGGCAACGTATCGCGGAGGCTCCATGGTGAGGGTTAAATAGGTCAGGGCGCCAACCAGAAGCGTGCCGCCGACAATGCGAAACTTATTCTCGAGAACGACGGCAATCGCGTCCAAAATACCGAAATACATGGCGTCAGGATTCTCCGCACTTGGCCTAAGGGGCGCTGCGGGAACTACGCCATTGAACCCGCGTATGCCATTAAAAAATGCATAGAGAAAAAGCGCATTGATCGGCGAGGAAGCATGGAACACGCTGCCGTAGTTGAACATCATAAACAGGGTCGCTGCCACAACGCCGTATGCCCAGTAGTCGCCCCGCACGACCGACCGGCGATACATCTGAGCGAGAAAGCCAAGGAACAAGAAAACGGGAAGCCCGTACGACGCCAACAGCCGCGTTAAGTAGCTTTCCGACCCAGTCGACGCGAACCCCGTGATATCCGCGCCGGAAAGCAGTTCTCTGCTTCCAAGCCCCATCAGGTAGGGACTGCTCAGAAAGGCCGTGAAGTGCTGTTGCCAAAGCCACGGCCGGTAAATCTGAGCGTTGACCTCTGCGAGACTTAGCCCGCTCCTGCCCCGCAGGAACATTTGCGAAAAAACATCGTATTCTTGAAGAACGAAGACCGCAGGGCCGACCAAAGATAGCCCGAAGACCACAGCCAGGACCGAAGCAATCGGCAGCGAGGCTTTAATGCCATATGGCATTGGAAGCCGGCGGCAAACGAACCATGTGGCCGCGAACAGACCGGCGGCGATGACCACGGACCTGCTTTGGCTGAGGATCATGAAATAGACTGAAACCCCGAGCGCCCAGCGATAACGCCTTGCCGTATCCGCATCCTTGCACAGGATCAGAACAGCGATCAGCGCGAAGCAGGCAGTCGAGGCAATCGACGGAAACAGCGACACCCGCCAACGTTGCGCCCAGGTTTGACCCGGCAGAACTCCCCAGAAATTATGCCCCGTGGCCGTCATGGCGATGGCCGCTGCCAACAGGATCATGACCAGCGACGCGATCCACTTTATCGGGATCGCACCGTTTGGCGTTGCTATCCAAGCTGTGACCCAGACCAAGACGGCGACCTGCATCGCTCCGCGAATATCGCCATGAAGAACTAGCCACCCGGCGGCGATTGCGCCAAAAGCCGCTAACAGCTTGCCCTCGCGGCAGAGAAACAGCACGACCTTATGAGCTGCAAAGACCGAAAACAAAGCGGGGAGCCAAGTCGCCCAGTATGGGATCGAGCCCGGCTCAACCGCGTAGTCTTGTGGAACAGCCAAAAGAACCGTCACGCCACTTACGATGAATGCCCATAGTGGCCAGTTGACGCGTTGATCTGCTTCCACCGATACCTCCTTGCGGTCCCGGTGCGGAACTCGCCGAAAAGGATGATCGTGTCAAGCAAGCCGCTTAAAACTTGGTGACGTTGTTAAGGACTGCCAATGAGGCCCCGGAAACGGCGTTGGTCGCGGTCGTTCGGGATCGCAGGCCATCGATTTCGTAAGGCGTTCCCGCCACGCCGTTGACGATATCGATCGTGCTCCCGGTCGACGGGCGGAAATCCTTCACGTTGTGGATCGCCACGAGATCGTTCGCCCCGTTGTTGAAGTAGAGGAAGGAGGCCGACGTCGCGCCACCGCCTCGTCGGGTCGCCTTGTCGATCTCGAACCGCAAAGCGAGAGCGAGGACGCCGATGAACAGGCTACCGGGACCGTAATAATCGATCGATTTGAAACTGGTGTCCGTTCCGTCAATGGTCGCGTGACGGGTCGTTGTCGGGAGATCGTCGCGAACCTCCATCTTGAACGCTTCCACGACGAGCCGCGGCGCGGAGATGTAGACGAGGCCGAGCGACCGTGCTGCGAGATAGGCGTCGGAAATGCCCAGCGCATCGATGTCGACGCGGCGAATGACGCTTGGCCGGGAGCCGGCCGCGAATGCCGGGGCCGAGTAGCGGAACAACGCTGAACTGCCTGTTCCCGCATAGGTGGTCGATGCAACCTTCAACCTGATGTCGAGATCGGCATCGTGGCCGATGATCGCGACATCCATGTTGATCGCCTCGAAATCACGGACGGTGAGGCCGCAATTGCCGTTCCCGTCGGTGACAGCCCAATTTATGGCGCGGGCCACATCTCCAAGCCCCTGGATGCGCCAGCCCTCGACGACATTGTTGCGCAAGGTCGAGGGCGCATTGCCGGTGGTTATAAGGCCGTATGACGACACACGGGGGCATGTGACGTTTCGCAGGGTCATGTTCTCCAATGGGCGACCTGCGAAGACGCCGGTGATCTCCACCAGCGTCACGCAGGCTTCAGCCTCCAGCCCGTCAATAACGGCAAACCGATTGGCAGTGGCGGCCTGACCGAGACCTGCCTCGATCTTTGCAATGGCGGCTGGAATTTTCGCCTCGTCCGTCACGTAGACGGTCGAATTGCGCAGCACGCTGTCGTGCGCGATGTCGAAAACCGCCGACATCCGGAAGGCGCTCTGATCCGCCCAAACGACGTTGTCGACACAGACGACGCCGGAATGCCTGATCTTGAGCGCGCGCTTGGAGCAGCCGCGATAGGTATTGCCCGCAATCAGCAGGTTGAGGCTATAGCTGCCGCTCTCGTTCGATACCGTGCGGATAGCCTGCGCATCGTCATAGGTCGCGACGTCATTGTTGGTCGACCCGACAGCAAGGATAGTCTCGATGGTGTCGAAGCGGTTGCCGCTGATGATGCCGCCTGACGGGATGCCCTGGGGCGTGCTCGTGTCGCCGCCGCCCTCAAGGCCGAAATCGATGCCGGACACGAAGCCGTAGCCTTCGGTGATCGGGTAATAGGTGCCGTCGTTCGATTTGCGTAGATTTTCGAAGTCCATGTTGTGGACGAAGATGTCGGTGACGCCGTAGGGCGAGATCGACAGGCCCGACATGGCATTCGTCGCTTCAAGACCGGCCTCGGTGCCGAGCATGTTTCGAACCGCGCCGTTGACGAAGATCGGGCGGGCGCAGTCGTCGTTGACGCGAACAAGCCCACCGCGCGGCTGGCGCAGATCACCGTCGAAGATCACGCCGTCGAACGTCACGCCGGAAGCGTTGACGTTCGCCAGCCGGTTGGCCGTGTTGCCCTTGAACAGGAGCACCGCGCCGGCGCCCTTATAGATCCGATTTGCCTGATTGAAGTTAAGCCCGATGACGTTGTACGTGCCATTGCCAAAATCGATATTCCGACCGGTGTCGATCGCGGCCTGAACGGCAGCCGTGTCGTCTCCGCTACCGTCCAGAACAGGAATGATGAATCCGTCCGAGGCGTAGGTAACGCCGGTCTCATCGAGCTTGATGACAAGCTTCTTTCCACCATCGCCCGGCGCAATTGGAGGAAAATTCAGCGCCGCAGCGTAGCCCTGGGCCTCGTCCCGTGCGGCCTCCGCCGCAGCCTGAGCCGCCTCGGCCGCCGCAACGATTGCCGAGGACACCTGATCCGTCAGGATGCGGAACGTCGAGCCGACCTTGTAGCCCGCGATGATCATGCCCGCGACGAGGCCGCCCGCCGCAACATCGTTGCCGGTATTCGTCTTGATAGTCAGCGCCGAACCGCCATTGAACGACACCGTGACAGGCGAGCCCGCGTTGTCCTCGAAGATGTTGAGCGCGATCAGGGCGCCCGCATCGGCCTCGGGAACGGGCAGACTTGAAGTCGCGACGATTGCGTCAGGCGTGCCCGCGCCGGCATCGGTCGCCTTGATGAAGCTGTAGGGCAGATCGAGCTTCTTGGTCCAAGACCCTGTCCCGCTCGCGCCCTGCTTCTGGTAGATGCCGTTGTTCGCCGCGACAGGATCGTTCGTCACCCATGCGAGGGTGATCTCCGGCCAGTCCAGATCGGCGTCCAGCGCTGATTTCGTCGAGAACAAGATGCTGGATCCGGACGTGAAGGCGTTCTCGATGCCGTCTTCCACCCAGGTGCCCCAGCGACGAATAGCGGGCTTTTCCGGATCGTGGTTCCCCGAAGACGGAACACCGTCGGTCTCCCAATTGCGCCAGATGCTCTCGGCGTTCTGATCCATTCGGATGCTCCAATGCAAAGCGCCCCGCTGGATGCAGGGCGAAGATGTCGAGATGTGCGGTGGGTCTAGGTGACGGTGATCGCGCCCGTAGCCACGGCAGATGCCGGGACGCCGGATGCGTTGATGGCTTCGACGAACCCGAAATACGATCCAGCGGTCAGGCCAGTGACGATGCGGCTATCGGCGGCCGATGGCGGTCCATATTCGACCGCGACAAGCGTTGCGCCGGAGAAGCTGTTCGTCGTGTTCAGGTAGAGCCGAGAGGCGAAGTAGTTGGCCGAATTCGGCGCTGTCCATGCGAAAGATGCCTGCCCCGCCCCGCCCGACGCGCTCACGCCGGTCACAGGATCGGGCGCGACGGGATCGGCCGTCGCGGTCCTGATTTCGTATGCGGTCCAGTCCGAATAGGTGCCGCCTGACCAGTTGCGCGCCCTGAAGCGATATTCCACACCATCGGCAAGGTAGCTGGACCGGAGTGCAGTCTCGCCGGCCTGCGATGTGACCGACGAGATCGCCCCGCCGGCCGTTGGCTGCCAGGTCAGTTCGGTAATGAGCGCTGCCGACTGCGCATTCCATGACGCCGCGCCGAACGCCGCCGTCGATCCGCCCGAAACGGTTTCCGCCGTGATCACAACGTCGAACCCCAGCGGGGCCGGAATCTGCTGACGCTCCAGAAAAACGATCGAGCCGCCCGGTTCGCCCTCTTCGGTCGCGGCATTGAATGCGTAGAGATCTGGCGGGACGACTATGCCCTCGAATTCGACCGTCAGGTTGCGCAGCGACAGCTTGGGCCGGCCGACGATTTCGATCACGCTCTCGACGAGCTGCGGCGGCATGTGGACGCGAACGAACCGACGAAACCGGATTTCCCGCGCGCTCTCATAGGTAGCGGTGATCCGAACGAGCGGCGCATTGGCGCGGATGAACTTGAGCTTTTGCAGCCGCGCCATGTGGTTGTCCAAATGGACGGCATCGCTGACACTACGCCCGGATACGCCGTTTCCGCGTCCGCCCCGTTCCGGGTATTGATGGTGACCTTGGCCACCACCTCCTGGTAGGGCACGGTGCGATCCACGGTTTTGATGACGTGTTCGACCATCGCGCCGCCGTAGTTGCGCTCTGCGATGATCCGGTCGGCCTTGAACTCGTGATAGGCGGCCACGGCGCGCCTGCCCCAGCCATCGGGCGAGAGCTTGCAGGTTCGGTCGGCCAGGATGTATCCGTGCCCGTCCACGCCCTTGCCAGCGACGATGATGCCGATGCTGTCGCCGTCGTCCTGATCGCCTGCGGTGCCGCTCGGATCGATCGAGACGACGATGCGCTGCATTTCGGGCAACCGCACGTCCTTGCGCGCCGCGTCGATCATGTCGCGCGTCCACAGCGCGCCCGGCACGTCGTCCAGCAGTTCGGCGTTCAGCTCCTGCCGGCCAAGGCGGGTGCCTTCGTACTTGTCCCTGACGGCCTGCAGGAAGGTCGGGGCCAGGTTGCCGGCATTGTCGAACGTTGAGCCGCACGTGACGATGGTGCGGCGATCCTTGATGATCTCGCGCAGCACCTGGTTCGGCTTCGGCGTCGTCGTGATGCAGGTGCGCGGCCGATCGCCAAGGCGAAGGCCGAACATCGCCATGTCCCACGTCTCGCGCAGGTATTTCCATGCCGCCAGCTCATCGCACCACATGCGCTCGATGCGGTTGCGATCTCGATACTGACGGAAGTCACAAGCAGCGGGTGTTCGGCGGTTGGCCTTGGGCGGGATCACCGGCATGACGCCCTTCAAAAGCAAGGACTGGCGAACCTCGTC